>JAABUU010000169.1_pt1 | contig 158235 bp, 155 predicted proteins | sample 5559301 | NCBI WGS metagenome assembly JAABUU01 (sample SAMN10711884, study PRJNA513360) | rock metagenome | isolation source: Antarctica rocks | place: Antarctica: Victoria Land, Richard Nunatak white
CCTTCCCCCCCCCCCCCCCCCCTCTCTCTCACTCGCCTCACTCACCCTCCCCGTCATCCGCAGAACAACGACCTGTTCAAAAAGCCAGAGAGCCAGCCACACGCCAGCTATAACAAACAGGAAACCCACAACTTTTTCCAAGGCCAACTTTTATAATCCATCTCACCTTCCTTTAAAAATGCATCACCTACTTTTCTTAACCTCCTGGACGCTGAACCCCCCCTAGAACCCATACCATACCATATCATACCGTACCATACCATACCACGCCACGCCACGCCACGTCACGTCCAAAAGCCCCTTGCAACACCCCAACACCCAACCCCAACCCCAACCCCCTTCGCAGTAGCCAGCCTCCCAGCACCCACCCACCCACTCACCCATCCATCCCACCACCAACACACCCACAACTCTAAGCCCACTTGCAGCATCTCACCCAACACCCCCAAGTCCCACAACCCCCCTCAATATCCCCCTCAATATCCAGAAGCAGCGCTCGCACACATCTCTAGCAGACTGAACCCATCGTGGCGAATCTGGGGTGGGGGGGGTTGTGGAGGTATGCTGTAGCGGCTTTGAGAGAGAGCACTGAGCTCGCGGGAGCTGTGGAGAAGGAAGTTTGGTGTTGGTGGAGGATGTCCTTTTTTTGGGAGGGGGGGGGAGGGTTGGAGGGATTTGGGGGGTGGCTGTTGTGGAAGAGGGGGTGTTGGGTGGGATGATGGGTGGAGGCTGGATGGGATGGGATAGGGAGCTGTGGGTGCTGGTTTATGAGAACGGAGGCACTAGCGGCGAAGAGAGTCGAATGATGGGGTTGTTGACATGATGTGGTTGGTGCGTAGCCTGTCACATGTGGCCGTGAGATCAGATCGTTAAGAGATAGTTCCAAGAGCTAGAGTACTCTCTATATGCAATCGTAAGGCGAGCGATTTTTTTTATGGAATCCAGGCCATGGTGATATATAACTACAAAGGGGGTATAAAGTATCAAAAAACAAGTATCCAACAAAGACATGTACCTACACGCCCCCACAAAATGCTATTGCTGATGATCGTGATGGCCATCAATAAACCAAACGGGCGCTACGGGCATATTCATTTCTTGTGGATGTCGTAATGTGTCGACATAGGATTCGTACGTGGACGATAAGCTCGAGCCGGAAAGGGAAGGAGCCGCTGAACGATGGACTTCTGGTGGATCCATCGGTCTTATATTCCCATACGGCTCTCGAAACGCTTCGCTTGTGGTCGAGCCACCTGAGCTGGAGATCGAAGGAGTGACAAGGCCCGAGGTAGTGGATGACGGTCGTCCGGCTTCAAAGGCACGAACGGAACTAGGTTGAGAAGTCATTGCAGGGGTGTATTGAGGGAATTGCTCGAGGTACATCGGGGTCGCACTACGTCGAACATCGTCTTGAGGTGGCGACGGGCCTTGTGCCGGTCTTGCAGGCGCAGGCATTGATTGCGGGCCGACTTGAGATATTGATGGTTTCGGCGGTAGGCTTTTCAGAAGATTCAAGGACGAGTCAAGCGAGTCTATAGCAAAGGCCAGGAATTTGGCGCTTTTGCAACTCACGCACAGCGTCCACCTGTATTCGGAAAGGCGAGTACGGTAGAATTCCACCTCTTCTTGACAAGGGGCAGTAGCCAGCAGTAGATTCCCAAACGTGGCAATTAAAGCAAAGTTAACTTTTGAGGGAAAGTACCAGAAGGAGCTGAGGTGCTCGGGGCGGAGGCGGTTGACAAAGTCCATTGCCGATATGAGGCGGGTCTTGGCAGCGGATCGGCAGACGTGTGAGAGGTAAGTGTCGGCACTACTTGAGCTCAAAGAGCGTATAATGCATCGGTGCAGAGTGATTTCGGTTGCAAAGTATGCCAAGTGAAGATACCCTGATGTGGTTAGTACATAAGACGTGACTATGAGAACTTCCACTCACCAGTTGCAGATGGCTTGCCCGTCATCGTACTATCCATCTTCAGACTCCTAGGCAAATGCATGAACCATTCCTTGAGCCTTAGCTGCACAGGCTTTGCTTTTTCCAATATCAGCCGTGTACCATTCCGACCTGCATCGTCCACCTCTTGCATAGCCCTGAGAGTGTAGAAAGTATCCAAGACGGTGGATAATATCTCGGTAAGGGCGACCATCTGACAAAATAGGTCTCGACCACGCTGGACTTCCTCCACGGGTCCCTGATCATCAAGGATCGTGCTGTCAACTACAAAGTCATTCTCCACGAGTTCTCGGACAGCCCAGTGGTTCTTAGAAATCGACGAAGGCCGCCCGTGTATCAGGGAACACCATTTATCTTGCATATACAAAGCCCAAGCTAATCTCTTCCTTAAGCTACGCTCTTCCTCGGATAATGTCCAGGAAGAGCAGTCAAGATGCAGACCGAGTTCATAGGCGATACCAACCAGTTGTGAATTCAAAGTCTTCGAGTCGATGTTGGGTCTTTGCATGAGAAGTATTCCGGCCTGCATGGTTGATAAGGTTGGCTTGGATATGGAATGTGCAAACCATCGGAACGCGATATCTTCCACTTGCACTAGGTCTAGCTCCACTGACGCGGCCGCCTCGTTCACATACGCTGGAGATGACGCTGCGATAGCGTACACCGCAGAGAGCAGAGCAGGGTCAAGGCTACTTCTCTGGTAGCTTTCGTAGGTGTGAAAGAAGGCATCTTCGACGATTGGAAAGTTGCGATTGGTCATGGTCTTGAAATGCTGGATCAAGGACGGGCCATGAGAACCTACGAGATTTTCGATGATCAGCAGACTGTCTGAATACAGGTCGTTTTCGAATTTATCGTCTTCGGTTTGGTCAAGCAAAAAGGCATTTCGTCCATCGGGCTTTTGATAACTCGCTCTGTTCACGGGTGTTCCTGCCGTCTGGGAGATGTCGAATAAGATCGGTTCAAGCTCCGTAGTGTAGCCGATGTGAGTTCCGTAATGCTGTAGATTGCCCAGAGACGATTCGGATATTGATGGAGTTGGAACAGCCCGCCCGGACATGGCTCTCGAAGACACACTGCCGCGTTTGGTACTTAGTGATCCATCGGCCGTACTTTCCGACTGCGAGTCGGATATCGTTGACCTTGAAGAGATAGCCATGTGAGCAGTCACGCTTTCCAACTGTGGTTTATGCTGACCTTCGCTTGTTTGAATCTATCTCCTTCCCATCGCCGTCCATCCTTCGTTTTCGTGGCTGAGGATCCTCCAGATATGTGCACTCTTGTCCATGCACACCACATGCTGCGCAACTATTCTTTTGGCCATCGTTGATGACGCATTTGCTCTTCCTCTTCCGACAGGCATCGCATGGGCGCTCTCGCCGACCTCGAACCGTTTTAAGGTCTTTCCCCTTTGCAGACTTGGACTTGGGAGGCAGTCCATCTGTAATTCGTTGAATAGACGGAGACGACGAAGTACTGGACAATGGAGCAGACGCCGGCAGAAGAGGTGGTTGGAAGGCGGCGACGGCGGTCATGGTTTCGCAGCCGGGGGATATCGACGATACGGAGCTCAGGTGGTTCCTCTCGTACAAAGGCACAGCCGTTGTGTTTGGGGTGGGCAGTTGGTGGTTAGGGTAACGGTCCGCTCGAATAATCTAGTTTTCTATCAGCCATTAGCGTTTGACGTTCGAAAGGCTCGATCGGGGGGTCCTGAACAATCTTGGTTGACTGGTGATTAGGTAGGTTACCATGGTACTGGAACAACTTACTCGTCGCACTGCGCTCTAGAACCATCCGAGGCATTTGCGTTTCAGCTGACACGGAAATGTATTGCGCAATTAATTCGTTGGTCCAACGCGCGACATCTCGGGGTTTGTCAGGTGAAGCCGAGGATTGGACGAGTAGGAGGTCAGTGATACACGTACGTAGCCGAAGTCATCGAATGTTCTGAAGAGCCTTTGTTGTTGAGTTTGGACTGCCCGTGCGACATAAATGGGTTTCGAAGGGTAACTGACAATCGAGCAGGTCGGCTATGATACCAAACGTCTGGGATAAGCTGCAGCTAGCGCACGGACGAGAATTGGCTCGAGGGAAGAAAGTCGTGGGATATTCTAGTGGAAGAGATGATGGATGGATGGATGGATGATGGATGATGGATGATGGATGATAGGTTTCGACGCGATTGATGGGGTCGTTCTTTCGTCTGCAAGCAAAAGCGCTTTCAACACTGTTTAATGCCAAAAGACCAGATGGACGGATGTAGAGTAGGTAGGTATTCCGTACTGTAATCCGTAATCCGTACGCCCACGCGAGTCGTGTGCCAGGGAAGATGCAAATGAATGAAAGGGCTCGAGGTTGGCTGCAGTTCTGCAGATCAAAAGGCTTTTGATAGGGCGCTCGAAACATGCACCCCAGGTGCATTGGCAGATAAAGGCAGGAGCAGAGATAAGCATCTCTGCTGTCAGTGGATGAGAAGCCCTTGCGGGTCAAACTCGCTTGAAGTAGGGCTTTTACCGATTAAAGCTAGGCGAACTTGGATACCCCCCCTGCTTTGACGAGGTCTACGCGTGCTCACCCTTATATACTCATGTCTTGCCATCGACTGGCCGACAGCATGAGGTGTCTACATAAAGACCGCAGGCCCCGACTGACTGGGGTCAAAAAGTGACTCATGAGGACATAGCAGCCGCGAAACGAGGGTGAGCAGGACATAAGAGACGGCACCGCGTCGGCTGTACAGTTTTCAGCTCGGCTGTTGGCTGACATGGACGTTGAAAGTAACTTCTTTAACGCCGTAGTTCCAACTTCTCGAGGATCAGTGGCATGGATTTTGCATCATGTATATACATAGATTGAGCTCATTTAAAGCCAGTTGTATGCAAAAGACTCGAATTATCGACTCCGAAAGTACCTCCCTTAACCGCCCCGCTATCATTACAGTATACTACCCCCCCCCTAATACTTCTCGTTCAGTGCGTGGTTATCGACTTGAGCGACCGACCTCTTGCGGCCAGCACCAGCCTCGATGTCGGCCAGGGATTGCGAACGACCTTGAGGGCCCATGTCCCGCACTTCTTGGAACGACACCGATGGCACAAAGCCCTTGGATTTCCATGCCTTGTCGCACTTGGCGTACAGCTCGTCGACCTGCTCGAGCGAGAGACCTTTGGTTTCGTAGACCAAGCTCCACACGTAAAAGCAACAGATCAGACAGAAGCCGCCCCAGATGAAAAACACCTTGGACCCAAGATTGGCGTCTCCGGGGTCGGAGTTGACGAGGTAAGGGGTCGCGTAGGCAATAGCCCAGTTGAGGAGCCAGTTGGTGGCTGTCGTCATGGATAGACATTTGGCACGGCTCTTGAGCGGGAAGATCTCTCCAGTGACAACCCAGGCGATCGGGCCCCATGATGACGCGAAGAAGAAGATGTAAACGCAGACAAAGGCAACAAGAACCTTGTTAGCTGCTGTAGAGCTTTGGTCCGCAACGCCGACGATGGCGACAATATACTGCGCAACGAACATGCCCACAGCGCCAAACATGAGAAGCGGGCGACGACCCCATTTCTCCACGAGGTACAAACCGGGAAGGGTTGACGCAACGTTGGTGACACCAGTAATGATACTGACAGTGAAGGCGTTCTTGATCCCAGATTTAGTGAAGAAGGAAGTCCCGTAGTAGAAGATGAAGTTGACACCAGTCAATTGCTGGAGACCTTGGAGCAAGCAGCCAGTAGCAAGACGTTTGCCGAGATTTCCTTTGAAGCATTCGATGTAGGTAGAAGCACCAAGACTTATCTCGTATTCATGATTAGCCTGGATTTCAGAAAGCTCCTCGACCAAGGCAGGATGGTCAATATCGAGTCTCCTCAGTTTGGCAAGAGCCTTGGCGGCCTTTTCATTGCGTCCTCTCTTGATGTGGTAACGGGGTGTTTCGGGAAGCACGAGCATTCCACCAACGAGAATAATAGCCCATGCAAATTGCACGGCTATTGGGATGCGGTACGATCCGGTGTCATTACGGTCCTTTGTAGCATTATCGACGATGGATGCGATGAGGAGACCAATGGTAATGGCTAATTGGTAGCATCCGACAATGGTTCCTCGAATCCACTTGGGCGCGGTCTCGGATTGATAAAGAGGGACCAACGCTGAGATCAGGCCTACCCCGAAACCAGCAAAGAACCTCCCAGCGACGAAAAGCGGGATCGAAGTTGCAGCGGTTTGAAGGATGACACCGAAAGTGAAGACACCAGTCGAGGCAATCAAACCCAATCGACGACCCAACATGTCTCCCATGGGCGAAGCAGTCAATGCACCGAAGAATGTACCAGCAGAGAGCAATGAAACGATTTGCGATGACTGAGTGGCAGTGATTGATGGCAGTCCATTTTTGTCGCGAGCACCGGTTGAGAAAGTCTTCAGCCAATATGGCATAGCCAGGATACCGCCAATCGTTCCCGTGTCATAACTGTAACAGTATCAATATCTTGATGTCCGGAAAGGAGTCTCAGTCAGACGACGCACCCGAAAAGGATACCACCAAAGGCAACGAACAGGCCGACTATGATGGCAGGCGCCGCCGAGCCGGCCACATGCTCGGGCTTCTTCAACATGAGACCCATGATGAACAAGCGTAAGTGCTGAAAACCCCGAACAACGAGAAGATGTTTGCTGCACCAGAAGAAGTACAATGGCACAAGAAAACGACCTCGCAGGTTTCAATGCAAACCGATCGAGGTGATGCTGAGGATGCAGAGCCCGAGACAAGGCGGGGGGGGATGAGGTTTAATATATCTTTTGGTGGGGGTCGGGGATTCTGGACCTCCCACTACTGCTAGCGTGCGAGGTAGGGTTCTCACAAATGGAAGTAACAAGTAAGAAATCATAAATCATAAATCCCCAGGCTCTTCGCACACATGGCAGGTGATGAAAGCGGAGACTCCACAGTTTGAGGGTTAGCTCCCCTGCCCGAACAATCCGCGGTCTGCCTTGAAGCGGGAGATGGGTACGGAGTAAAGCAGGAAGAAGTGGCTAGCAAAGCTAGTTGAGTGGTGACGGTAAGGGTAAGGTAGGGGCGAAGATTTCGTTACCACCCACCGCATTATTACACACTACGTCGAACCATGCTGACCCGAGAACAGGGTTACTATGTATTGCACGTCACATAAACCGTAACCGTCTGATTTGCTGGCACCCGTGGTCTTCAAGGTACGTAGTACCGTAGGGTTGCCACCATGCAGAACAGGTGACCATGTCTCGGATTGCGAACAGTCAGTCATCAAGTCGTATAGGTCTACTCATACATCGTAATTGTCCGAGCAGAAGGATGTGATGAACGTACCCGGTAGTAGGAGTAATCATGGTACCGGTATTCCGTACGGCCGTCACTTGGCCTAACGATTGGCTGGGAGACAGTTCGACCATGTAACACTAAGCAATATCTACGAAATACGGAATACGGAATACATAGTCCGTAATTCGGATCTGCAAGATTGGCGCTTTCTTTAGTCGCTGTTTTAAATGCGGTCAATGGCGTTGGAAGCGACGGGCCAAGATTGTGGGGAAATTAGGGAAATTATCGTCTTAGACAAGAAATTCTTCTTTAAGCCGCAAACGGCAGAACAAGAAATACATATGTAGCAGCAGGGGGATGCAAAACAATAATTATTTTATAAATGGTGCGCTGGAAACGAAATAATATGCCGAGTTGACATTTGAAATCGCAAAATCGCCTCTCTTGCAGGATAGACATTGCTGTGAGTAATGTCAGGTTCCGGTACATTTGATCGACTTCTGAACCATGGCTCTGTCACCCTATACTGTAGTGAAACATGCAGGAGGATTCTCTTTCCCGAATGGCAGCGTGCATACGTCGGACAGCGCCTATCATTGTTAGTAGCTACTGTTACCTCCGTACAACAGTCTGTCTCTCTATGGGTTAACTGCTGTCGCCTGTGTCTTTCGGTGTTGGCAATTGTATAGAAATGCGCAAGTCGGTCAGGCCGAGACAATTCTCGGTAAATATAACCGACATCATCTGGAGCATACCTGACGTAGTAAAGAGGTTAGAGCAGCCACAATGCGGTTCCCAGCCGTCCAACAACACGATGTTGGACTTCTTGTCGTGTGATCTCGATCCTTGGCTCCAATCGTGCTACTCCCGTGAATACTTACTTTATTATTCACGAACTCGTCATGTGTCCCCAGATTGTTTATTTATGACATGGCCTATGCCACCTCCCTTCTTTCTACAATTGGATTCAGCAGCAAGAATGGTTTTCTGGTCTCTACGCAATAACAAAAGGTCGTCCAAGTTCTGTTACATACGTCTCGTTGGTGGACCGATGACTTGCTAGTTTCACTAAGCACGGACTCTTTGAAAAGAGCCGAAGTGTCACCGAGAATAGAAGAGCGTATTGGCGCAAAAAGCCACTACTAACCATTAATGTATTGAAGCAATACTGAAGTCTGAGGGACCTCGGAGGATATCTTACCCAATCGGGAGTCAGCCTTCCGGCTTAGTCATTGCTGTGTCAGCAGAGCTCCGATGCCGGACATGGCGGATAGGCAGAAGGCGTTTGAAGGTGTTGAGGGAGGCCTCTTAACGTGAATACTCAAGAGATGGATCCACACATGAACAGAAGCTTTACATATCATCACAGCCGAAGTTCTAGATCCTCTTTCAAAGGACACTACTTTCTCCACAGTGAAAGCTAAAAGAAAAAGAAAAAAAAACAATGGCTCGACAGCAACCCAAGGACCACTGGACCCACCAGGCATATTCGGCCTCGGCCTCCTTTGTTCCTGAACTCACGTCGAAGATTGTCAGTTGGCTGGACCCTCAGGGCTCAGATGTCATTCTAGATCTAGGTTGCGGTAATGGCCCTCTCACCGCAAAGATCAAGAAACAGTGCGCCTCTGTCGCAGGCTTCGATGCCTCAGCAAACTTGATTGACGCTGCGCAAAAAACTTACGGGTCAGTACCCGACCTTACATGGCACGTGCAAGACTGCAGATACTTGGAAGCTTCCCCGGATCTCAAGCATGGCGCATACACCAAGCTTTTCTCCAATGCGGCTCTGCATTGGATCTTGAGGGACTCGGATGCAAGGATGTCTGTTCTCCGCGCTGCGTACAAGGCCCTTCGGCCTGGGGGGTTCTTCGTCTTCGAGATGGGAGGTGCTGGGAATGTTGCCGAGATTCACTCTGCGCTCCTGGCAGCTGTGGTTCACCAGGGTCTAACCATCGAGGCAGCCCGAAATGCATCTCCATGGTTCTTTCCGTCAGAGCAGCTAATGCGGCAGATGCTCGAAGAGGTGGGCTTTGACGTCGAAAAGTCTGAACTCGAATACAGACCCACAAAGGCGACGGCAGAAAAGGATGGTGGGTTAGAAGGATGGGTGAGGCTAATGGGGGCGAACTTCTTGGAAGCACTCACTTCCTCAGAAAAGAAAGAAGCAGCAGTGGCTGAGGTTTGTGGCGTGCTGAAAAGCGTAATGACCCATGAGGAAGATGGCAGCATGTGGCTTGGGTATGTAAGGTTGAGGGTTCTCGCTAAGAAGCCTTTGTAGACTTGTCATTGTCTTGAAGACCGATATAGACGTCGATAATGGAACTAAGGATACCTAGATCTTAGTATACCTTACCTGCATTGAAAGATACCCGAATTTACCACTATAGACAGCCCCCACCGTTTCCTTCAGCCCTAGAGAGAGATTGTGAGATTGTCTCAAAAGGCGGGAGCACGATGGCTAGCCGAAGATCTCAAGAGTTTCAAAAAACCTGACGGGACGCCATATGCATGGTAATGGTTGCGCTCCAACAAGAACTCGTCTCTCCCAGAAATGTTAATTTGTGGCTTGCTACTTAAGGATAGGAGATAAAAGAAATCTGAGACAGATCCGCAATATATGGGGTTCTCGAAGGAGCTAGCGTCTTCCTCTTGAAGCTTTCGTTTTTCTGAGATGAGGTCTAAAAAAGGACTTGACGGCGTTGGTGCTGGCATTTTGAAAGTTTGATACGCGGTCCTCTCTCCTTCTACATACCAATCCAAAAATCCCCGATCGTGCAGAAATGCGCTCCAACAGCGACGTTGGCTCAGGTGAGAGGGACAGTAGGCTCGGGATAGTCATATCTTCCACGGACCTATCGAGATGAAGAAAACCTCGGAGTCTCCGCGAGGCAGATTTAACAGAGCTTTGAAGTGAAAGAGGGATGCGACTGGAAAACTTTGACAATGGAATCGCACGGGCCCAGGAGATAGATCATGGCATCTTAAAACAGATCCTGGGGAGGCGGTCTTGAGAAATCAAGATATTAGGAAAATTAATCGAGATATTGGGAAGCCGGTGATCTATATAGGATAGAAATCCAATTTTAGAACATCTCTGAAAATAATACTTTGGTGTGGTAAAAAAGGATTCAAACATGACTGAAAGGTGAATGAGGTTCAACACTGCCCCATGTGTACCCCTCCAATCCACGTCATTGGCAAGCCCCTGACGAAACTTGCCTGATGTGACTACTAATTCATCCTAGAACTCTTGATTCAAGTTTGCAAGACTCGCAACAATCATTTCTCTCCTACTACGAACAACTCCACAACTCAAACCTCTTATCTGTTGAATCCATTTTCTCGCAATGTCCTACAACGATAATTACGGCGGCCAACAGGGCGGCGGTTACGGCGGTGGAGGCCGACAAGAGCAGTATGGTGGAGGCCAGCAAGGCTATGGGCAGCAGGACTATGGCAGTGGCTCACAAGGTGGGAGACAACAAGAATATGGGCAGCAGGGTGGCTACGGAGGGAACAATCACAACGGCGGACAAGAGCACGGAGAGTTTGGCGGTGCAATGTCCCACGCCCAGCAGCACGCTTCCTCGCCTGAAGACTCAAGCATGTTCTCCAGTGCCCTAGGTTTCTTGCAGGGAAACAAGCAACAAATCGGCAACTCCAACGTCGATGAGTCTGAAGCCGTCCGAGCCCATCAAGCTATGTATGGAGGCGGGGGACAAGGCCAGCAGCATGATAGCCAGACCATGGGTGCTGGTGCTGCGATGCAAGCGCTCAAAATGTTCGGTGGGGGAGGTGCGGGAAGCGGAGGCATGGGTAGCCAAGGCGGGGGGAACAGCCAGAATCAATTCATTGGCATGGCGATGGGGCAGGCAAGCAAGCTATTCGATCAGCAGAGCTCGCAAGGCAACGTGGTAAGTCAGTCTGCAGTACAATCGCGTGGTACTTCGCTCATGTGTTCCATTTGTTCTAGGACCCCAATGCCAACAAACAAGATGCCGTGAAATCAGCGGCAGAGATGGCACTCAAGATGTACATGAAGAGCCAGATGGGTGGCGGAGGCGGAGGAGCCGGCGGCTTGATGGGGATGGCAAGCAAGTTCTTGTGATGTAGACTCTTAAGAGTCAAACATAGAGGTTACGAGTGATATGACCAGATAACGAACGAAAAGCAAATTGCTAGTGTGTCGTTGGCTCCAGAAATGACCTGATCCCAAATTGCTAATGCTGTATTTTGTATAGTACATATCAATTTTATTTTCATACCGACGTCGTTGTCGCCCCCTTTCACCTTTGGATGGTTCACACGCACGACACGTAAAGGTGGGAAATTGCAAACGGCAGGAATTGATGCTTACTTAACCGAAGCGCTTAAGCATCTTTTGCCGGGCCGAACGAACCCTTCCAGGTTCCTTTCCAACACCAACCAAAACCCTTGAAGCGACCTGGTCATCGTTAGAGTACGACTTCCTTCTGACCGAGTAGGATGGCATACAAATCAAGCCAATTGAGCTTTCCAGGTCTCACTCCTCAAGAAGGTAGACAGAATCATTGTTGCTATGAAAGACGACGGACCGACCAAGCGGCAAGCTTGGAAAAACCATCATAAGGCTAATATAAAGGGCGCCGGATTTGGATGCCAGACTAACTCTGTTCAGCGCTTTCATCTCCTCCACTTTTTGCTTGTGATCATGTCTTGACCGCGCGCGTTCTTTTGCTTCTTCTCTTTGCTGCTCTCACTCATGCTCTCAAATCACTCCTTCATTGCGTGTTGATTTCCTACCGCTTCACTCTTTCAGCGGACACACTCCCTTCGAGCAAGTAACCAAGCCAGACTATCATAATCTTTATATATCCAACGTCAACTCTTTATACCCTTATGAACGTGATTGCTCTAATCAATAATACACAATGAAGTCTTCTGTTTTCGCAATTGCAGCATCGATTATCGGGTCTGCCGCCGCTGGCCAACATCATGCGCACCAGGCTTTCCACAATCAGCCGTTAGGAGCAAGGGATGTCATCCAGGCTCCCGACAATTCCACATGTGGTTGTTCTACCTCTTACACCACCTCTTATGGCGAACCAACTCGTAAGTGTAGTCTTTCTCTTACGGAGACTACTTGAGTACAATGAGAACATCCGTTTGACACTATATAGTAATCCAGCCCGCGGAGTACCGAGCAGCAACAAGCAGCCAGGCGGCCTCAAGCACCTCCATTCCAATCATCTCCTCATCTCAAGCCCCAACCCCAGCCGCCTCAAGCACATCTTCAACTGGGTCTGCCTCCTCTACCCTCACCCACCATCCTCCCTCTTCTTCCGGCTCCCAATGGTGCATGACCTACTCTCCCTACAACCATGATGGCACCTGCAAATCCTCATCATCAGTCTCTTCCGACATCTCATCCATCGCCTCCAAAGGTTTTACCTCCATCCGCCTCTATAGTACTGACTGCTCCGGCCTTTCCTCTGTCGGCACCGCAGCCTCCTTCCACAACATTTCCCTCGTTCTAGGAATCTACATCCCCCATACCGGTATTTCCAACGCCCGCGCTCAGATTGGCGAAATCACTTCTTGGGCCACCTCAAGCAACTCCTGGGCCTCTGTCGAAATGATCGTTGTCGGCAACGAGGCCGTCTTCAACAACTTTTGCAGCGCCTCCGACCTCGCCCGATTCATCACCGACGCCCGCTCCGCTTTCACAAAGGCCGGTTACTCCGGCCCCGTCACCACCACCGAACCTCTCAGCATCATTGTCCAACACGCCACAACCCTCTGTCCCGTCCTCGATCTCGCCGCCGCAAACATCCACCCCTTCTTCAACTCCGCCATCGACGCCTCCAGAGCCGGCGCCTTTGTCGCCTCCGAACTCGTAATATTAGCGAAAATCTGCCCCGGCTTGGAAGCGTACAACCTCGAGACGGGGTGGCCGAGCGCGGGTGAGGCGAACGGCGCGGCGGTGCCGGGGAAGAAGGAGCAGGAGGTCGCGGTTCGGGGGATTGTAGCGAGTGCTGGGGGGAGGAGCGCGGTGTTTAGTTTTGTGGATGATTTGTGGAAGGAGGAGGGGGATTTTGGCGTCGAGAGGAGTTGGGGGGCGGGGCATTTGTTTGGGTCGTGATGGGTGGTGGTGTGTGGTTTGGGAGCGGAGAGAGGTGGTGGTGGTGGTGGTGTGCTGGGAAGGAGGAGGAGGATGGAAGGAGTGAGCAAGAGGAGCTGTGTATATAGCATTTTCGTTTCTTTGTATATACTTCTTTACCCTACCGTCTCAACGCCGTACCACGATTCATGTACATTTCATTTCTCCCGTATGTACTTGATAACTCTCCAGCATCCTTCACAAGCGAGCGCGGCCTAAACTCTTTCAAACCGACCTTACACACCCAAAAACCCCCTCACCGCCCTCCCTCTCACAACAATCGCTACCTTAATCCACAACAAGAAGAACTACCACGAAGCGCTTTTGCGAACACACAAACCCCAACCCCAACCCCAACCCCCAAAACCACAACCACAACCCGACACCCGATCACCCATCCCCAAGAGCGCCGCTAAGACGGGAAGCCCTACGGGCGGCTTTTTGGGTTTTTTCGGGGTGGGTGAAGGTGGAAGCTGTTTTTGGGGGTTGGTGTGGGGAGGGGAGGGGGGTTTAGATATGAGAGGGGGGGGAAGGGGGTTTAGATATGAGGGGAGAAGGGAGAGGATAGGGGGAGGAGGGAAGAGGGTAGGGGGGGGAAGCAAAAACAACAACAACAACATCCACCCCCGATTACATTTCTTCGACGAGGGGTTTCCAAAGGTGATGATGATGATGATGGTGGGGAGAGTGGAGATGGCAAGGGAATTAAATTAGAGCAGGCAGATAATCGAAGACGGACGGACGGGGTGGTTTCCAAGTCCAGTGGTTTGGTATCCTCCTGGAAGGTTTTTTGGGGGGGCTGGCTCAGTCGACGACGGCGGAAATTGAGAGGAAAAGGAAAAGTGTGACCTTGACGCACTGGTGCTAGTCTGCGTTGAGGATTCAGGAGGAAGTGGATAAGATGCCCTGACCATTGCATGCATAAAGGAAAGTACAGAAGTCAACCATTCCTCATACCCTCATCGCGTTTCATTCTCGTTACCCAAACCCAACGCGCCCTTCTTCACCGCCGTAGCCATTCCAAAATCATGACATCAATAAACCCTTTTCACCCCCGGCCCGTTCAAATAACCAACTCCCCCAACCTCAGCCCCCTCCTCCTCCTCCACCCCTCCGTCTGCACCACTCTATCGTCCCCGTCCATCTCCCCCTCCTCCGCCCAATCATTCCAGATCCCCTCATCCTCATCTTCATCCTCAACCTCAGCCTGCCTGATTCCGAATCCGCCGCCTACTCCCGCACGCTCAAACTCCATCAACCCACCAAACACATGATCTGCGTTTGCGACCCAGAAACTGTCTCCGTCAGGGACGAAGCTGACGCCGCTAATCTCGCCGAAGAACTCAAAACGCTGCTCGCTCTCGAATGTCGTGGCGTCCACGACGTGCACGTAATCCGCGCTTTCTGCGAGCACGAGCGCGCGTCTTCCGCTGCCGACAGGCGAGAACGCCATGCAGCGCACGCCGCCGATTTCGGTTGCTAGGATGGGAGATTCAACGGGCGCGCCGAAGGAGCGCACATCAAAGATCTGCACGGTGCCGTCTTGGTTACCGGTTGCAACGTTTCTACCATCTGGTGACCAGGCGCAAGCGAAGCCGTAGTCTTTGTGGTCAGGCAGACGGAAGATACGCTCGCCGGTCTCGGCGTTGACGATCCACGGGTAGCAGTTATCACCCACAATAGCGCGGAGGCGAGCATCGGGGCTAGTAGCGGAGCAATTGACGGCCCAGCCAAAGTCGTGCTCGCGAATGATGCGATTAGTATTGCAGTCGAGGACGCGGACGCGGTCATCGTTGGAGGAGAAGACGGCCTGGGGGAGACCAGAGCGGCGGTCCAGGAAGGTATGGATGTGGTTTGTGCTGCCGTTTTCGTCGCGCAGAGGGATGGTGCCGGGAGTGTATGTGTCGTCGTATGAGGACGAGAGGGATTTCATAGCGTACTCACCTTGGAATCCACCCACAATCAAGACGCCGTCTGTGGCTGATACTGCCGATATCTTCCCCAGTATTGGGGCGTCGGCATCTCGGTGCGGTTTACTTAGGTCGAGGACGCTTTTTTCAAAGTCCATCTCTGGGTTGACACAAAAAATCTCTTGCCAACCGGCATAGAAGATCGAGTTTTTGGAGCTTGCGGACATCATGTGCCGAAGCTGAAAGTGAGTCTGAGTTACCTTGTACTTCATGTTCATCTGGCGGAAGCGGAATTGGTTGTCACCATTCGCAAAATTTCTTGCAAACGACCTACCTTGACCATTCATGTAGCAGGAGGCTCCGAACAGCGGCTCATATCTCCTCCTTCGATGTTCGAAATGAATCAACACATTGGTGTGGTTCACATAAGTTTTCCTGCGTACGTTTCGAGCCGCTTCTCGAGTGACGCCGAGAGCTGACCAGTCTAAACCTTGAAAATCGCAGTGGTCATAATCCAGATCATCAATAGAAATTTTGATCCGTTTCTGTCTATGCAAGACCTGAAGAGTTTCATCAGTAATGGGCGGGAAATAGTCTAGCTGCCCAGGAGGATATCTGTCTGGTTGTTCGCTATTCACGTCTTCCCAGTAATCGAAGAATTTGCAAACATCAAAGTTGCGTGTCTCATCTTCGGCCCAAGCATACAAGTCAGTAAGGAGGTTATTTGCCAGATGAGGAGGTACCGCTTGAGAAAGTGCATTTTGTGATGACCATTGCCAAGGAGAAGGATCATCACTCGGGGAGATTGGTTGACTATTCTCGGCGCCATTCCCAGCCTCCTGAGGATCAGCGGCACCGGTATCTGGTTGGTGCAACCCGGCTTGGAAAAGAGCGGTGTTTATAGATGGTATAGATGTCGCGGGTGAAGTCTGGGGATGTCCTTGCTGGGGTGATGGTGCTTGGGTAGATGCCACTTCTTCAGAAGCGGTAAAGAGAGGAAAAGAAGGCGTACTTTGACCATGCACAACAACCCCAAAAGTAACGGCTGCTGCAGAGATCTGATGATGGTCACGCTCATGGTTCCCATTCTGCTCTGCATCCATGACCTCAGCATGGAGTTCATTTATTGAACTGGCCAGACTGTTTGACTCATTGGCGAGACCTGGACGGTGGTCACTGTCATGTGCAACGACGGAGGTGCCATGCAATTGCGTAGCGGGGATATATGGTAATGTAGATTGGAAATCTGGCTCTGTGGACAAAGAATTGGCAGGCCAACCTGATTCTTCATCAAGGTCCATCTCATGGCCGTGAAAACCTGCTATAGGGACTCCACCTTGTGGATCATCTCCATTATCTGAGGGTTCTTGCGACCCTTCTGATCTAGCCATGCCCGGTGGACCGAGTGCCAGCCCAGCAGGTAGCTGCGCTCCCAGAGCTTGCAACGGCTGGGAGGCGGAGGCTGCAAGAGAAGTTGCGTTGGCAATATATGGAGATGGCGAAGCTGGCGGCGTTATAGTTTGACCAGGTTCAATATCGTGTGCTTGCTCAGATGCTAACAACGGATTTCCGTTAAGCGGGACGCTCGTTGCATCGGTAAGGTAATGGAAACGACGTTGTAATGTTTGTAGTTTTAGTACATCTTCTGACTCTGTTGGGAAGCTCATAGCTTAGAACGTGACTGGGCAGATGGTAGGCAGTGAGTAGCATAGCAAAGTGTGTAATTGGTGAAAAGTCGATGTTGCCTGTCTAGCAGATATGTTGGCAATTTTCAGTACGGTCCTCGAAACAACGATTTTGTAGCGGACAAGAATGATGTAAGACTCATATTGTGACCAAGCGTCTGGAATGGCATGGATGCCTGCAAGAGACTATGCAGATGCGATAACCTTTTCCCACCCCAAGGTGTCCCATCCCTTGTCGAAACCGTTGTGACTGTGTACGTTCCGAACACCTCGGCTTGCATGAGTTGAGCCAGCGTCTCCTTAGTTATGGGCTTATGAGAGAGACCCGCAAGACGGATAGGGACAGAACCACATGCAGGTATGCTTGGAGCGATTGCCGACTTGGATGGGATCGATTGGGGTCGTAGCCTTTTTAATCCTTCTCCTTGATGTTTCGGGAAGCAACAGAGTAACGGCGGGCGGATAGATAAAATGGTTACTGCCAAAGCAAGTAGCTCGAGGTGATTTGAGGTACAAAGCTGGAAGCTTAGGAACTTCGACAGGAGCAGTGAACGAGCGGGTGGCCGTTTGGCTAGCACAGCTGGTATAGGTTTGGGTATCCGCAAGTGACTGCAGAGGAACTCTGATAGGAAACAGCCTAATTAAATTGTAAGTACTTCTGCATGCGTGACCAATGTATCGGAGATCCAGAGCGGAACTCACAGTCTGGTTCATGCAAGCGACTTCGAAAATGGCAAAGGGGATTCGGGCTGGACGAGGCAGTGCAGCGAAGTTTGAGTTGCAGTTGACGATTCGATGTGCTGGCAAGGAGAAGAGTTGCTGACCCCAAGGTGGGTAGAGTAGAATTCTTTTACGGCTAGGTACAGATCACATATGCTTCTGGGACGAGCTTCTCGTGTCTTGGCGCGCTCTCGTACTAAAATGTGACGCACCCTCGGTAGGATGGATAACAACGTATCACATTTTTCTATATACCAAAGCCTGTTGTTGCCTTGCGCATGTTTTGGGAGCTGAGATTCATCATCGATTTCTTTGCAATGACAGATCTCCGATCAGACGGTGGGTCTTCGACCAAGGCGTTAGAGAACAGGCTGTCCACATTATGCGATTGTACATCCCGACCCACCCACCGGAACAGCGTACATAACGAGTGCACTCTACGTAAATGCAGCAGGGACCAATGAGGCCGTCCAGACACCAATTACAGTCCACTATTCTGTACACCATTTACAATCCAAGAGAGAGTACACTATACAAAATAACCTGGTGCGCCCTAAGCAATGATTCGCAAGCGTTCGAACGTGTTGCCGTCCAGAAGTCCAACGTTATATATCTGAGTACTTCTCATAGCCCTGATGTTGCGATTGCCAGCCGCCGGCGCTGGTAGCTTGTTGGGACCAGCCGGACGTCGGTGCTTTCATGCGCCGTTCTGCAGTAGGTCAGCATCTACAGTACTGTACAAACAAGTAGAGTATGTCTTACCCTTCTCGAAGTCGCCCCATCTCTTCATGGTAATCTTGCTGCTGTCGAATTCACCCTCGTACTCAATACCAGCTTTCTTGGTCTTCTCTCCTGCTGTCTTTCTGGTGTCGCCCCAGCTGAAGTCGTCAAACTTCCAGAAGGCGTAGACAGGAAGAACGAAGTTCCAAATTGGAAGCGAGATTAGGTAAATCAACATCCACAAGACGTATGAAAACCGATGAGCTGTCAGTACGATGAGCACCGCGGGTAACCCTAAGATAAGAGCTAGTAGAACTAATGGTATGACAGGCGTAGGCTTGCTGATGATCGAGATGATGACAAGGTAGAAGGTGAAGGTGATCGCCGCTGGCAGGACAAGAGTACCAACTAGGTCAATAAAAACAACCATTTGCATACTGAAGCAAAAGGTGCCACACAGGTCTCTAACGAGCACCAACTCCATGAGGTTGTGGATGGTACTATTGATCCATCGTCGACGTTGAGACAGCAGGATTTTGAATTGCTCAGGCACCGTGGTCTTGCATACTGCTTGCGGAACGAATACTTGCTTCCGTTTTGGGAAGGTTTTCAGCATCAGTGTCGAGAGATATCGATCTTCACCTAGGAGAAGCAGATTTTTCTTGTGCAAGGTGTCGACCACGTTCTCAGAGTAGTGTTCCACAACGTCCGGATTGGCAAGTATTGGTACCCAGTAATTCTGACCTCCTTTCGGCGCCTTAATGCGGTACATGGAGAAACATCCTGGTAAACAGGTAACACCACCAAAGCAGGACTCGAAAGATTTTGAAAGATGATGTGAAATGAAGTATTCGAAGACTTGTATCATAGTGATAAAGCTTGTCCGTTTATTGGCGATTTTAGTTTCTCCACAAAGCCCCATGATCTCCGAATCCTTGACCATAGCGGAAACCATATGAGTAAGACTGTCCGGGAAGACCTTGGTATCGGCGTCCACCATAAGTACGACCTCGTAAAAGTCTGGTGAGATACCAGTAATCCTCCAAAGTCCATTGAATATTTCAAACTCCAACTCAGTCATACGCTCATCGAACATGACCTTCTGCAGGAAAGACATCAGTATAATTTGACTATCTCTTTTCCCACGATTGCCGGGTTTGCTCTTCTTGGCTTCATCAGGAGTTCCGCACTTGACAATTACCATCATCGGTACTCGTTGTTGCTTTTCCGCTGTGATAACTGAGCTCTCTCCATAGTCGTAGAACCCAGCATAGATCTTCGCCATATTATGTCTTTTCGAACCACTAGCCACTGCAACATACGAGAAAGCTTGGACTTCGTCAGGAAGGATTGCATGGTCTCCCATCATGCCAAGTGCAATTTCAGGGGTGGTAAACTCTTCCCCATGACCTTTAACCATGCCGTCACAAATCACCAAGATTGTCTTGTGGCTGTTGGGATACTCGGTGGTTGCTATAGAATCGAGTGTAGTACGAAGACCTTCCTCTCCTTCGGAATATGCGGTCACCAAGCAAATAGCGTGAGCAAGGGGGTAGCCATATGGTTCCCATTCTGGCGGAGGCTGTGGTACCACCGCTTCATGGATAAATCCTGCAGGTCCTGGCCCATCGACCTCAGCCATAACACTTGAGTATCTCGGATCTTGTCCGGACATCATCAAACTTGAGCGGCTTCCAGTACCACTGTTCCTAGTGGTAGGATCAAAACTCGGCAGCGTGAGCTCGCTGCCATCGATTTGTTTGTACATTGAGGTGGGGCGCATCAGTTTAGCACTGGAAATCTGACTTGCCATTGTGGTTGGGGCGGTTCGTTTTTTGGCCGCTGAACGTTCAGTGGCGTATGGACTCGTGAAGCGCGATGTTGTAGGTAGAAAAGCGCTCCCTCTTTTACTCGACCTGTCCGACATCGCAGGCGCAGGATCGTTGATCTTTGGCGGAGGGCGGTAGATATCGTCGGTCCAATCCTCTATCTGCTGATTGCGCTTCTTGGAATTCCCACCCATAGAACTCTTGGACGCAGCGAAGCGCCGGCTGAAGAACCACTGGAAGGCCAAGGCAAGGAAGAATTTCACCATTACAATAGACAAGATAAAGACCAGTGACACGTAGAGAACCACCTTGGACGCAATACAGCCGACAGTGTCCGTATCGATTGATCCAACACGGATGATTTCTGACAAGCATCGGCCTAAACGCTTGTCTGGGCCTGATTGGAAAGCATGGGTGACGTCTACACCTTTCACTGCAGGGTTGGTCCTCAAGTCATCAAATTGTATTGGGTACGATACTTGAGAAATGTTGAACCACTCAAGGAGGTTGAGATCCAGAACATTGCCATTGTAGACCATGAGGTTTCGGGTTTGGTTTTTGACATCATCCCAAGTAAAATAGACGTCTCCTGCACTCCGTAAACTGTAGAATGCCTTTCGCCCTAGGGCACTTGTGTGACAGGCATAGCCAAGGTAGTTCTCGGTCGTAAAGTTGGGCTTGCTCATTCCATCTTGATTAAAGGCGGTGCAAGGGAAGTACCACGCAAGGTCACCGTTGGCGTTAGTGGGGACATTGGAGCCTTGTGCGAGAGTGATGAGCCCCTTGCAAGCCCCGTTCACGTTCTGGAACATAAAGCTGCCGTCCTGCCCACCATACTTGTGTGGCAGATCATACAAAATGTTTTGACCGGCCAGAATATCCGGCATAGCAGCAGGATGCTGAGACCCTTCCAAGTCGTACGCTCGCCCATGGAATATCATATAGCCATTTGTAACGTGGTTGGCTTGAATTTGGAGGCCAGGTGTACCGCACACGGCTGCCGTAAAGCCAAACGTGATAAACCCAACGAAGGCCATGATCAGTAGAATTATGCTGATGAGACCCATCTTTTCTCTCCAAGCCCGCTGTTGAGCCTTTGCCGGTTTGCCAAAACAAGAGAGAATGGCCCCTGGACACCAGAATGTGATGATTGCGCAATAAACATTCCATAGACTTGGTGGTTTAACAGCATCCAACTCTTTCTTCCGCCTCTTTTCCTCCTCACTTAGAATCTTCGTCTGCTTTCGCTCGAGTTTACGCTGGACACGTTTATTACCATTTCCAACAACGGGCGCGGGGCCACGAGCTCGTCCGCGAGGAGGCGAGTTGTCTGAGTATAGTGTATCCGCATGACCATCATCATCTCTACGCAAAGCTCTCATATCCGTTTCATCCGAAATCATCGTCTCATTCTCCTCCGGACCTTCGATCACTGGGTCATTTCCGGTGGTCGAAGGGTAGACTGTCATGTTCTGAGCATGTTGGCGGTAGTGATAATTTGGATGATCCCGATCAATCCGATTGCGTTCAGGCCGGATCAGACTGCGTTTCCTGCTCATATCATTCGAGACTTCGTGCGAAGACATCAAGGGCGCCTTTTCCCTTACAGGGGTCCTCGGAGACTGTTCAGTCTGAATGTATGCTTGTTGCCTGGGTCTGTGTGATGGGGTCCGAGGGGGTTCCAACGGAGGAGCAGTCTCGAGATCCTGGGGCCGAGCGCGCCGCCGCGATGGAGAATCTCGGTATGGTGAGGCTCCATGTGTTCGCTTGGGGGAGGTTGCAGAGGGTCTCCGAGGTAAAGACATGATTCTGCGTGTTGAGGGGAGGTTAGCAGCATTCCAGAGCTGCACGCAGTAATTCTATGCAAAAATTCGAACCTTGTAGTGCCTTGACTTTCCGAGACCCTAGCGAGTCTTATGAATGGAGCCGATTTTAGTGAGTGAATGCGTAACTGACGGACTGTCGGCGATGCTGTTCAACTGGAGGGGTGTATTCTGCCAGTGATAGCAAGGGCTGGCATTCAGCTTCCGTTTAGTTGCATTGGATTCTTCTGCTTCACGCCTGGCTGCAGAAGAATCAAAACAAAGACTACTGGGCGGGACGGCAGCGCTATAAATAAAGAGGCGAAATATACACTGCGAATGAATACTAGTATAGATACAACGACGATGACGGTGAGGTTATCAAAGGACGAAGAGGCCTTGAGAAGAAGAGAAGATGCAAGCGTAGCGAAGTGCGTGACGACGACTGCTGAAACGAGCGTGTCAAGCAAATCACTGCAGAGTGCAGAGAGTTCTTTCGTCTTTTGGGAATTGGGAAGATCTGGCGTTCCACCAACTAGGGGCTGCAGCCAGGGATTGGGGCTAGGTACAGTACTCGTACCTATACGCTAGGCTGAGGCTGGATTGATAGGGGACGAATGCTGATCCGAGGTTTAGGGTTGCCCATAGCAATGGTTGACAATAATATGGTACACTCAGTACGGAGTAGTCGGTACCAAAGTTAATGGAGTCACAATACCGAGTACCATCATTGAGAGGGAGTAAACAATAACGATCTCATTGTTTCATTCTACAAGTTATTGCACCTTGTGCGATGTACACAGTATATCTTTTACGCGGTCGAGGCCTCAAACTCGGGAATTGTCAGTAGAATAGCTACTCCGTACGGAAGTACTCCGTACTACTAAAGGCTGAGGGTGTGCTGATCCATCAGTTTGCATCGCCTTGACAAAGTCGTTAGGGCTAAAGAGCGAGCGCTTCAGTATGTACTGGGTACATACGAAGGATCTTATTTATACCGTAATATATTCTATACAGCTCCCCAGAGCATTGTTGCCCACTTTACGGACCAGACGTGTTTTGAATTACTCGTAGGTTCTACCATCGGACTGGCCTAACAAGGCTACCTAGTACCTACCTTAACATATAATTCAAACCCACATTGTGGTGGCGAACAAATAGCGAGTGCTGACGTTACCTCGTGTCCTAGACTAGTTTCCGCAGTAGAGGCAAAGGCTCCAGATGAAAAGGGGCTTGTCTAATAAAATCGATGAAGCTCTGTACAAAGAGAGACATTCACATAGCGTTGAAAGGATCAATCGAATTGACATAACTTCCGTAATGGGAAATGAATACTGTAACTACGGTATACGAAGGTACAGTACCTAGAATTGGTGAATGTAGGAACACGATTAGTGATTTGAAGATTCCAAACTGGTTATATTCTATATAAAATAGGCGCGCCGCGCGGAACGAAGGCTCGGAACCTAAAAGGCGGGAAAAGGGTGGCTTTGGTCATGGGCACGATGATTCCTGATGGCTGTTGTTGGACCTTTGCTTGCTGGCAAAGAGATTGCGTTTTCCTACTGGTGGTCTTGTGAATGACGCTTCTTGTTGTCTCCTTGTCCTATTGCCCGCTCCTGGAGAGCTTCTGAGACCCACCCGCGTTCTGTGAGGCTGAACATCTCTCTTTCTTGGTTGTCGACGTGTCGTGGATATTCCGCCTGCCGAACCGTTCTTCAACCTTTCTCTGACTGACATTCGTAGTTCGGACAGTCCGCTATCAAGACGTCGCAACTCCTAGCCGCTTGACCACACCTTCACTCTTTGCTTCGGAGCCCTATATGTCAAACGCCGTGTAATCGAAGCCGAACGATTCTTGCTTCGAGCTTGTCCTATTAAACATTCCTGCTTCGACACTTATAGTCGACAACTGGGACTTCTGACGCTGTACCCCGAAACTCAATCACCAACCCCGTCGCCTCATACCTAGTTCCTAAGAAGACCTGATTGTCCAAAGGTAAAACAAGTGCATAGCCTGCAGCAAAGAAACCAAGTAAGCAAGAGTGGGAAACAATACGGAGGGTTTGGCTTTGAGCAATTCTCGCTGGTCCCTCGTGAATAACTTGTGAGGCAGTATTGGCAGCAGCCACAATGGCCAATGGGGGTGATACGGATGGAGGGAGATCTCCAAGAACGTACGAGCGGGGCTCGAGGCTGGGATTAGACCCATCGCGTTCATCATTTGCAAGAGAGTCATCCAAGGAGGATCTGCAGAGTGCCTCCACGCAGACATCTCCGCCAAAGGCTCTTCCTGCTGTACCTACTGCCAGCCGCATGGGGAAACCACTGCCTTCAGTATCGACGAATAGTACGCCAGACGCCGCGAACCCAAGGCCACCGGTGCGAGTGTTATCCTACGAAACCGGCGATGATGTTAATCATAGAGCAGTATCGGGTGGATCAGGAAACTGGGAGTTAGAGTCAGAGCAGGAGCACGGACACTCTAGCGCCTACGGAGAATCTATGCCTGTCACGCAGTCTATTCCATACAGGCAAAGGCTCACTAGAGAGGCCCCAGATACCCTGCAAAGACCTCAAGCTGCAATATTATCCTCTATGAGTGGCCGAGAACTGGGCCCGCCTGTCGCCGTTACCCATTCGAGAAATACGTCTGGCGGTAGCTTCGAGAACACCCGGAGACCATCAGACTCCAATTGGCCCCTCCAGTACCATCTTCAAGAGCCTGAGTCTGGCAAGGTTGTACCTTTAGTGGGTAGGCGTCCGTCACGTCCAGAGTTTCAAACATCGGTATCCGGTGAATCACTTTCGCTCTCTGCGTCACACAACGTTCCATCAAATCAGCATCTAGCGCCCACAAGGAACAGCGTGTTTGGCGCAAACCTTCCAAGGCCTGCCTCAACATACTCATCGAGCTCGGAGTTTGGGAATCGGGCACGATCCCCTCAGCTCTCACCCAATCATTACGCTCGCGCACCATCTGCCAACTCGGGGCAGTCAGATAGTCGCCCTGTCTCATATGTTGACTTGTTGAACGTGCCATATCCTCAGCCACCCCCAGCTCCCTCCAATCTTGACAATGCTCAGTTAAGAGAAGCTGTGGGCATGAATGCGTCTCTCCTCAGTACTAGGAAAACCTTGGACATGTATCGCGCTAATGTTAAGAAGACGAACGATCCCACGATACAATACGAATTCGCCGTATTCATGATTAATGCCGCCAAGGATGCAGGGGCCGCCGGGGAAGGCGATAGCACCCCTCGACATCCTAGCCCTGCATCCTCAAGAGACCTCGATGGCACACCTGGCTTAGGCCCCGCCAGCTCTTCCGCCGAGCTCCTCCGCGAAGCCCGCCACATCCTCCAACGCCTCTCCGACCGCAGCTACCCCTTTGCTCAATACTACCTCGCTGACGGTTACGCCTCTGGCCTCTTCAGGAAAGGCAAGGAAGACTACGACCGCGCCTTTCCCCTCTTCATCGCTGCCTCCAAACACGGCCACGCAGAAGCCGGGTACCGCGCGGCTCTCTGCTACGAATTCGGCTGGGGCACCCGCAAAGATCCTCCCAAAGCTGTTCAGTTCTACCGGCAGTCTGCCTCCAAGAACCATCCCGGCGCTATGTCGCGGCTGGGCGGCGCCTGTCTATTCGGGGAAATGGGCCTTGGTAAACGCTATCGCGAAGGCATCAAGTGGCTCAAACGCGCCGCTGAATCAGCCGACTTTCAATACAACAGCGCCCCTTACGAGCTCGGCATCTTGCATGAAACAGGCTATGGCGACGACATCTTCCGCGACGAGTCATACGCCGCGCAATTATTCACGCAGAGCGCTGATCTGGGGCATGTGAATGCCAATTATCGTTTAGGTGATGCGTATGAGCATGGCAAATTGAGCTGTCCAAGGGATCCGGCTCTGAGCGTGCATTTCTACACTGGAGCGGCGCAGAGGGCACACCCGTTGGCGATGATGGCGTTGTGTGCGTGGTACATGGTCGGGGCCGAACCCGTTTTGGAGAAGGACGAGAACGAGGCGTATGAGTGGGCCAGGAAGGCTGCCGAGACAGGTATACGCTCATCTTTCTTCTCTTCCATGACACCTTACCATAAATTACTGACAACACCAAGAACCACCGTTCCCAAAGGCAGAGTACGCCGTCGGCTACTTTACAGAAACGGGCATCGGCTGCCGGCGCGATCCGCTCGAGGCCAACGTCTGGTATGTAAGAGCTGCCGATCACGGAGACGAGAGGGCGAAGCATCGAATCGCGGCCATTAGAGCTGCGGCGAGCGGAGGGGGGAACAACACTGCGAGCGTGAAGATTGCCAGTGATGGGAAAAAAGAAGAGGACGAGAAGAAAGGAAAGAAGTGGGGAATTTTCTGATGTATTATTCTTGTATTGGGTTTGTCGTGGTTTGGGGATTGGGTTTGGGATATGGGTATTGCATTGCATCGGGTGAGGTTTGAATTGCATTACCGTCTTTTTTGTTTTGGATCAGGACTGGGTATCCTGAGTACTCACCCAGGTGTTTCCATCTTATCCTTAGGGAAGAGGGGCGGATATTCGTCTTTGGAAAAGCGTCTCCAGAGGGGGGGGGTCGTTTTCTGGCATAAACATACAAATAATATATAGAGAGCGCGAGGGTGGGTTTACGGCATTCTGTTAATAAAGCCAGAAGAATTTAAGCTAATAGATCTCTCGTATCCAAATATCCCCCAAAAAGATCCCATAAGAAACCAACGTCTAATAACACCCGCCCAAATGCACGAACCCCTGGGTTGAAAAGCACCCTATGATTACAAAAATTCCCACCGGGCACCGACCCCAATCCCACGGAACAGAAATGCATCAGATAATCCCCGCCAACCGGCGATGCGGCTCAAAAACCTCGATCCAATGCTCCTGCGCGCGCTCGCAAACCCTGCTCCTGCCAATCCAATCCTTGAGCGTACGATCTAGCTCGCACCCGACACTCTTCAAAATATCCCAGACGTCCCTCTCGAGATCGGTGCCGAAGATCTTCTCCTGGCTCTCTTTCGGTCCCCACAGCCGCAGCGGTTTCTTCGTCTTTTCGGAGACCAGGACTCCGTCGTCGAGGAGGCGGCCGAGGTTCATTTTGGGGACGTTGGCGTGCAGGAAGAAGGGGCGGATGGGGTGGGTGGTGTCATTAATAGCGGAGGCGAGGGCGTCGTCGCCTGGGTGGAACTGCACGATGGCGCCACCTTTGAACTCGCCGTCTTCGGTGTGGTAGCCGACGGTGCCGACGTGTGTCTTTACTCTGTAGTATGGGAGGCCGAGCACCACGGCTGCGGCGAGGAAGGTTTCTTTGTCGCCTTCGCCCGCGGCGCCTTGGCTCAGGATGGGGTAGTAGAAGCCGGGGCCGTAGATGTTGTAGTAGGCTGCGAGGAGTAAGGTTGGGAGGTGGATTTTCTTGGAGATGAGTAGTTGGCCGGACTCGGAGGCGCGCGCCGGCATGCCTTTGGGGAAGTCGGGCAGGCCGGCGATCATGTAGAAGACGGGATCCTCGGTTGCGATCCAGTAGTCTGGCCAGGATACGAGGCCCGAGGAGGAAAAGGGCTCGGCGGTGAGCAGTTCGTTGGGGTCGCGCAGAGGCATGCAGTCACTGTCAAGTAGCACCGCGGTTTCATACGAGGAGAAGAGCACGGCAAGAACTTTGAGTTGATAGTGGCTTATTTTGAGGGGGGATTTGCGGGTAAGGAAAGACTCGAGGACGAAGCACTCGGCGCCGAGGGCCGGGAGGACGTGTTCGCAGATGTCGGGTTCGTACTCTGTGCGGGATTGTAGGAAGACCTGGACGGGGAGCCGAGAGCCTGATCTGCGAAGCATGCGGAGGGTGAGGATTGCGGGGGCAAAGTACTGGCCTCCGGCTACGATAACAACGCCAGTTCCGGAGTAAATGGTGGACGTTATGTTCTGAAAACTGTCGGTGGATCTTCTGATATGCTGTAGGAGACCCTTGTGTGCTGCGTGGAGATTGTCGACATCTCCTTGGGAAAGCCCTAGGATGCTTTGACTCGGCGTCCGCTCTCCATCCGCTTCATCTGACCCGTCTGTAGACGCCCTGTATTGCAGCTCTATGGGGTCAATGTTCGGTTTGGCTTCCTCGAATTTGCTGGCCCATTCGGCCCAGAAGGATACGATGGCTGGCGGAGGAACACTGGGGCCGTGTTTAGATGATAGGAGAATCGAGGGCTTGTAACGGCTATATGACTTCTCCCAGGTATTCAGAAGCGCCAGCAAGCAAACAAGACCAATCGCGGCGACGAGAACCTGGAACAGTCGGTGAGAAGGTCGGATGAACATGGCGAGCTCCGGAAGAATCACAGGGAACGGTACGACATGAGTCGCGATCAATCGATGAACAAGGCTGTCATTATCGTAATTATAAGCATAGGAATAGGAGAGGAGCTGACGGAGCAAGAGTATCTTCGAAGAGAATGACTGCCATAAAGTTCTCCTGTTTGACGTTTCCTTCAGCTACACAGGATCTACTTGGCACGCCAGTAGTGGCTACTGTGCTCCTGTGTGGTACGTCTGGCTGTCGGCAAAGATTGCGGGCGGCCTTACCCCAGACTCTCAGTAAGCTGTAGTTCTACCGTACATATTATACTGTAGAACCAGTAAAGTACTTTAGTTTCGCCCCTGAAACTTCCATTGCTTCTGATAGCTGCCTCCAGGCCCTCCACATGCCGCTCCACCTCCATTGCTGCAGAATTACGGAGTACGGAGTACTTATATCTCTACCTTACACTCGACATCGGCCCTTACACCCAAGATCCCCCAAAGGAGCTCCTAAGTTTCCACAACCTTTTATGATACCCCATATTCAAGTTCTCCTGGAGCAAGATTGTCTCGATTTGGAAGGTTTTCTACGTGGTCACATCGGTCTCTGAACTTGTATCTAAACACCTTTGGATTGTCAATTGTCTACGTGCAACCTTCAGACAATCGCAAAATTGTCTTCTCGATTATGAACAGGCGGCACCCGAAAACTGGTTGAGGCCTCTCAGACATTTCATCCCCGAGTTGTTTAATGTCACACCACCCTGGCTAACACGAGCAACCGATAGCAATGGGCGCTCTGAGGATGTTATTATTGAGGTTGAAAAGTGTGCTTGATGCGGACGTGTAGGCTCATCTCTGTGATAACGAAAGATAGCTCAGCTATATCGAAATCAATTCAATTGGAATGTACCTTTAGAATGCTGAATACAACCTTGAGTAGGGCATCCAACCCTAGATACATCCTTGAGTAGGGCATCCAACCCTAAGCTAGTCCTCTAAGGTCGGCAAGCTGACTAATCGTGGCTGGACTCGGCGATGGCAGGGGTTTGGAAACGGGCACTACCGTAGAGAGAGCTAAGATACATACCTTAGCGAACATCTATGATTTGCTTTAACTGTAACGCTTCGGTGATGGTAGTGTAGCTCGTACTATTACTGTATACTGGTAAATACTGTCGATTAAAGCTAACGATTAACTAAAATCACTGTTTTTTATAAATATCGATATCATTACGATTTAATTAAATAAAGGTTTACGAGAAATAAACGAAATTCTCTTGACACCGTTATCATTTTTTTACCGTGAAATACTATTCTACGTTAGCCCTACGGAGGCCAATTGCGGATTCCGAATAATTAGTTTTCTGACGTAGGAAAGCCCACCCGCAGTCCGCACCCCCTCGGTCTGATGGTCTAGGCTGTGCCCCTTATACCGTGGATGAACGTTTGTATTCTCATGATACCCACGTCGCTCAAATATTTCAACCCAGCACTGCTCAAACCTTCTCCCCCACAATTGACCGCCACCAAAATCAGTCGCTTTGTCCCTTCACGAGTGCTGCATATCGACACTGCACCACATCATATTTCCCACTGCGAACACTCGAGCAAGAGACTGAAGGCCGCCAATGATCTTATGGTGCTGACCTCATCTCCGACCTTTCCCGCGTGGCCCTTTGTTGTGACAGCCTGTCCGGCTCGTATAACACTGGTGATCGCTAGACTTGAAGACTCAACAGCGTGAAACGCCGATCGCGTGATTGGGACATAGCATGAAATCTCCACCACCTACTGTACGCAAAGGCCTTGAGACCCAGTCTCCAGGCCCCGAGACTTTCGAGGATTTCCCCTCACTTAAGAAATCCCTTTCCGCTCACTTCAGCAATCGATCCCAGCGCCCTCCGGCACGCCGCAATGTATCCTCTGAAAATGGAAAAGCAGAGATATTACGGCGCCCCAAGCCGAACCCCAGCAGCTCATCCCTCTCTGTCGACATCCCGAAGCTCCCCAGTGCAGCGGATGCGGCGTTCTCGGCACTACAATATCTCCCTACCCCTTTGATGGTACTCTCCACCAACAAAACCATTGTTTTGGTGAATGAGGCCATGGAAAGGCTGTTGGGCTTGGATTCGCTGGAAGAACTCAACCATTCTTCCGGCGAAGAAGGTCAGGAGTCGGCCCCAGTGACTGACATGCTTTTGGGTCAGTCGCTCTCACAAATCGGTGTCGACATGGTCCAAGATGGACAGCCCATTTGGGTTAGCTGGGAGAAATTCCTTGACGAGCTGGCCGATGAAATGGAGACGAACACATCTCAGACAAAAGAGAATGTGGTCCGGAATGATCGAGATAATAGAACGAGGGAACGAAACATGGTCACGGAAACATTCAAGAACCCTAGTCACTCGGCAAAAGTCCCTTCAATAGACAAGAAGCAACCCTCGAGCAGGATAAGAAGCCGCGCACTGGTGCATGACGCCGTCGTCAACGTCGTTTTAAGCTCCCAGTATATCGGCGCAGGCAGTTGTTATCCCTCACGAAGCCCCATGTCTTCTAGCACGGATACTCAGACGGATGCCAAGATGATCATCTCCATCTGGACAATGGAGAATCAACGGTATTTTACATTGACCTTTACAAGCACTTCTACTACGACAATATCGACGAACCGACCTCATCCACGAGCTATCTCCAGATCTTCAACCCAAGGCACATTGTCTCCGTCTTCCCTATCCACCCCGTCCTCACCCACCAGCCCTAGCTTCTGTGCAAACTGCGGCTCTTCCCGAGGCTTCACACTTACCACGCCTGCAGGAATTCCTCTTTCTCTATCACCTTTCCCACCACTTGGTGCGCCTGGCAAGTCAAACGTCGCCCTCTCCCCTTCTGTACTGCAAAAGACGAGCCGAATGAAGGATGCCATAATAAATGCTATGGAGATACCAGTCCTAGCCATGTGGAGGGATGAAAGCCTGGGAATTCCAAACAAGGCAGCTTCCAAACTCATGCAGCAAATCGCAGATCCAATTTCCGAGGATGCTTATGATCTACTCTCGCGATTCAAGGTCTATACTGAAGACTTTCAGCGAGAACTCAAGGTCGAGGAGCATCCTATCATTAAGCTCTGCAGAACCCAGACTCCTTTCACTAAATGTAAAATCGGCCTCCTCGACTCGAAGTCGAAGCGTAGACATTACGATGTTAGTGGCGAAGGTATCTTTGACGAAAAGACTGGAGAGTTCTTATTTGCAATCGTCACATTGCAAGACGTGACAGAGTATACAGACATCATCAAAACTCAAAGCGAGGAAAACGATCAGCAGTTTCAGCTTATCTGTGACACAATGCCTCAAATGCTTTGGACGACTACACCCGAAGGGTTGCATGACTGGTTTTCCCGTCGATGGTATGATTATACCGGGCTGTCTGTTCAGCAGTCTTTGGGTCTCGGCTTGCAGAATCCATTCCATTCGGACGATACGCCCCAAGCGCAGAAGAAATGGAGTCACTCGCTAGCAACGGGCGACGAGTACTCCGTCGAGTATCGGTGTCGAAGATATGATGGTGCATGGCGATGGATGTTAGGGCGTGCCTTGCCGTTAAAAGACCACAAAACCGGCAAAATCGTCAAGTGGTTTGGGACGTGCACGGATATCCATGATTTGGTCGAAGCTCGATTGGCAGCGAAGCGCACACGGGAGCAATTACTAAATGTCATCAAGCACGCACAGGTTACAGTCTGGGCGGTCGACAGCAATCGCATCTTGACCTTCCTCGAAGGAAAGCTTATGTGGGACGATGACGAGGAGGAAATCACTCCTGATAGTGTGGGCATGCGTGTTTCCGATGTATTCGGAAAACACCATGGCGAGGTTGATCTTCCGCTGTACATGGACCCCATCAACGAGATTCTCGATGGCAGAACTAGAGAAATGGTTCATGAACATCACATTGATGGCAATGGACGATGGTTCCGCACACGCTTTGTCCCAACACTAGGCAAGAAACGGCATGGTGGCACTGAAGATGAAAGTTACGTTGATGGGGTCATCGGTGTTAGTATGGACGTTACGGAGCTTAAAGGACGAGAAGCTGAACTGCAGTCGCAAGAAAAGGAGAACATTCGGCTCCTATCAGCCGAGACTGCTGCCAAAGAAGCGAGCAGACTCAAGAGCCAGTTCCTTGCCAACATGTCACATGAGATTCGAACGCCTATAGCAGGCGTGATAGGGATGTCAGAGCTCCTTACCGATACGAATCTTGACCTTGAGCAGAGAGAATTTGCAGAGAATATCCAGAGATCTGCAAATGGCCTCCTGACTGTCATTAACGATATATTGGATCTTTCAAAGGTCGAGTCCGGAAGGTTAGATATCGAAGAAGTCCACTTCAGCTTATCTGTGGTCATTCACGACGTCTGCAAAATGCTCTCATTTGCAGCCGAGAGAAAGAACCTCACATTTGAAAGCGATGTGCAGATAGGCGCCGATGAAGATTTGATTGTCATGGGTGATCCTGGTCGAGTTCGACAGATACTTGCCAACTTACTTACCAACAGCATCAAATTCACCTCGGAGGGGTTTGTGAGATTGGCGGTAAAGGCCAAGAAGGAGACGAGTGAAAATATTGAGGTGCTCTTCGCCGTTGAGGACACTGGTATTGGTATCGAAGAGGAAGTGCGAAAGCGTCTGTTCAAACCCTTTAGTCAAGCCGATTCCAGTACAGCTAGAAGGTTTGGTGGGACTGGCCTTGGGCTCACGATTTGCAAGAACGTAAGCTTCTAAGAGGAAGGGCTTGTATGGCAATGGCTAACGTTTGACAGCTGGTTGATTTGATGCACGGAGATATCACACTTGACTCTGCTCTCGGGACCGGCACTAAAGCTACTTTCTCCATACCATTCAATAAGCCCCAATTCAGGAGTGGTACCTCACCCTTGATCGACGTTGGATCTATACCCGAGAGATTACGATCAGAAATGTCGGTGTCTGGCTGTACATCAGATGAACGGGGGAGCTCAACTCCACCTCAGAGTCCTCTGGATGCGGCCGGTTTCGCTCTCTCCCATCGTCACCATCGAGCTAGCTCCCAAAAAGCAAGAACACCACCTTCGGGCACACGCACGGATCAAGACACGATTTTGACAGAGGCTGACCGCAAGAACATCCATGTGCTGGTTGTAGAGGATAAGTATGCTCTACCCATGGTTATGGATGTGCATCTTGCTGACCATGTGCAGCGCCATTAACCAGCAGATTGCGCTCAAAACAATAAAGAAGTTTGGTTTCTCCGTCAACGCCGTTTGGAATGGTAGAGAGGCTCTAGATTACCTCATTGCAGCCCCATCGCATGGTAAACCCAAGCCCGACATAATCTTGATGGACGTCCAAATGCCGGTACTCGACGGCTACCGCGCAACGCATCTAATCCGCACTCACAGCCCATACTCTTCGATTGATGGCATGTCCGCTGTCCCAATCGTAGCAATGACTGCCTCCGCCATCCAAGGTGACCAAGAAAAGTGCAGGAAAGCAGGCATGGATGACTACCTTGCGAAGCCTGTTAAAGGCAAAACTCTCGAAGATATGCTCATCAAATGGGCCATCAAGATCAAGCGAAAAGGACGTCTCAATGAAAACCGCGCTCCCTCGGAAACCAGCCACGACAGCAATTGCTCCGCCCCTAAAATCATCTCCGCCTTGACTCACGCCGCTGACCCCGTCGACTCCACTACAGAAACTTCTGAAAGCAGCGGCGACAGTGATTGCGCAATTGTTGATGCCAGCGGCCTTGCAGAGCTAGAGTCCGAAGGGGATCGAGAAATGCAACGCGTCGAAGCCGAAGAAAAAGCAACTTCCTTACGAGACGATAAACTACTGGCTGCCAGCAACTCCCACATCGACCATAACACCCTCGCCATGAACACGCACTCCCGCCCCGGTCCCCCAATCGCGGCACTGACGGAAGAAAACATGGACCGCTTCGACCGCGCGCACGACGAGGCTCATGGACCTTCGTTGATGCCCGACGAAAATGGCGAGGAGCTCTCCGATAGCAGTCTTAGGGCTACGGGGCGTGATGACTCGCCACCGACGAGTACGGTGGGGAGTTTGAGGGGTCCGCATGCGGGGCGGTATGCGAAGGCGTGGAGCAATGATGTTGGGGGAAGAGGGGCGAAGATGAAGAGGAACCAGAGTGATATGAGTCAGAAGACTATCACGCAGTTTAGTTTGCAACAATAATGAGCAGATGAATGATGTGGATACGACAGCTAACAATGGTCCAATGGGCCCAGGGAGTGGCAATCTTGTTTTCCATCGAATTGGCGCAATGGGTGGTTAACGATCGGAGTTTCGCTACAGGGAGGCGCTATTGCAGAATCGGGGGGTTTCTACCGGCGTCTGGAGCTGACTTGGCTGGATGTTGCATCACCACCGGCATAATGAAAAAATCCCAGCGTCGCTCTTTTTGGCGCTAGGCACTTTTGCATGGAGAGGGCGCTCTTGTTTCTCGATTAGAAACGGGGTATTTACTGCTAGGAAGGGATGTATATATGATGAAAATGCGATGACTAGGCTCCGTGAATATAGATGGAAAGCATAGCCGAGAAGTGCTGGAAAGCAAGATGTAATGACCAGCTGTGTGATTCGCTTTTTAGTTGGAAAAGATGAATTTGAACATAGGGTCCGATGATGCTGGAAGGTGCGAGAGGAAATGGAAATCCTCCCACATTCAAACACAAAATCCCCACACCTAGCTTTCTCTAAACCCTTCCCCTACGCTTCCCACCCTTCTTTCCTGCCCTTTCCGTCGTGTCTGCATCGCTTCCCCTACGTTCGAGATCTCAGCGTCCTTCGCCGTGCTTGCTGCGAGCTCTTCATTGCCTCCGCGGCTTTTCGCTCCAATTCTGGTCGAGTGGGAGTGGATGGGAGTGGGGTGAGGTGGGGATTGCGATGGATGGGGAATGAGAAGCGAGAGATGGGGCGTGGGAGTTGAGTGAGAGATGGGACACGAAAAAACGAACGATGGAAATATATATTAAAGGGGGGAGCCAAATAGAACGTATTATCTTTCTTTCTTTTCTATAGCCGTACTGTATGTATGTATGTACAATTTGCCCTTTTTTCTATAACCACGTGTTATTTTTTTAGCACGCAGACGGGTTTGGTTCGGCGCTTTTCTTGAAATTTGTATCGGGGATAGGTGAGGGGGAGAGAGAGTGTATATACATATATGCCTTTTGAAAGCTTAACTATTTGGAATTTGTCAGACTGTAAGTTTTAGATAACATGACTTGAAGTCTTTTTGCCTCCTGGACATATCTTCATATCGAACGTCGTGATGGAGAGCATCTTTTCGTGCATGAGTACGAGACTGAGATCGCGGACGAGCATTCTCGAGCTAGGTGCTTCTCGCACACCATCCTGTCTCTCGGATTCCGTTGATGTCGCTCGTCACGGAGCTGGTGGTCTAGTGACTGCAAACTATCGAAGTAGCGGAGATGGGTGGGGGTTGACAAGTATAGAAAGGAGGCTCCAGTGCCTGCCTGCAACAGAGGCGGAGATTGAGCAGCCAGTTTTTGGTCTGGTTCGCTGGTTCTCCATACGGCAGAAATCACCAAGACATATGGCAGCAATTCCAGCCTTATGGGACCTCCTGTAAGGTAGCCAACCAGCTTCGTCAAAAGCGGGCAACCGAATCTGACAAGGTAGGTGTTTAAAGATGGATTCCCGTAGCAGCTTCTGTTTATTGGGCTTTCGTTATTGAGCTCATAATCGGGTGCATCTGGTGTAAGTACTTGATCATGAAAAAGATCTGTTGTGAGTGGTTGTAGAGCTGTGGCTGGAATACCAACAACCAACATGTTCTCACGGTGATGACTGAATACAAAGCTAGGACCAATGGTACAGACATGATAAGGTATCGTTCTTGGTGCCTAGAAAGGAGGAGAGAAGATTACCATTTTCTCTATGTCAAGGAGGCTAAGAGTCCGTGAGTAGAAAAGGAAGGAAAAAACCCAAAAAGTAAGTTAGCATCAACTGGTTTCGATCCAGTGCCCTCCGGGTTATGAGCCCGGCGCGCTTCCGCTGCGCCATGATGCTGAAGATTTACAAGGATCTCATCCTTATTTATTTATATAAAAATTATTAAATATTGCGTATGAGATGTGGTGCGTACCGCTAAACTCATCCTCCCAAGCGCGTGCTCGGGAGCTACAACTCGACGCCATACCAGTCTGAAGCCCAGCTGCCCAATACGTGGCTACCAACTCAAGATTACGATCTGCTGGAAGGGGATGCAAATGTATGGAATGAATAATTTAGTAGTAGTATCAACTCTATCATACAAAAATGATCCCCCAATCTCCAGGCAACGTCAGTCTTTCTCCCCTCGCGCTCCAGAAGACGAACAGAGAGCATCAAAAGCCGACCTCCTAGACAGCACGGCGCACAAGACAAGGAAAATGACAGCATGATTGCAACATCAACGAAATCGAAGAAATCGAGCATTCATAAGCGAATTTTATTCATTCTGAGTTTGCAAGTCGAAGACATGAGAACTATACAGGAGCTCCAAGCGAAAAATGCATCAAATGGAAGATCGACTAATAGAAGAGAGGGTGATCCATGAGCCATGATGTTTCTAGGTGGATGGATTTTGGATAGGTAGGGGTTGAAGGGCATGGGTTGGATGGGGAAATGTTCGTGTGGGAATCTTGCGTGGCTTAGACTGTTGGGGGTGTTTGGGAGGTGAGGATGATGGAAGATTTCTTGTGGAGGGGGAATGAGGGGATGAAAGGAGGGGGAGGGGGAGGGGAAGGAAAGAGAACTCATCTGTACAAAATGTTTCACTTCATCGATTACTAGGTTATCTGTCGTTCGTGATGGCAACTGCGTCGAATCGATTGAATCTGTTGTATCGCAGTACAGCTTGGATTCTCTTGATCCAGAATTTCGAAACGTGTGATCGGTGTTTTAGTGTCTCTCGAGAAATGTAAAGGTTTATAATAGAATTTGATGGTTCATTTATGATACAATTGGAACGAGGGGGTCGCCATTTCCGATGGAAACTGCTTTGCACTACGTCTTTTTAATTAGGTATCGTTGATTGCGAAACCTGTGCCGTTTTTTAGAATTTGCCGAGAGCCTCACCAAATTTAGTGGCGAATCCCCTAAAAGTGCAAAATAAGAAACAGATTTGTAAAATCAACCCCTTCCGATGCTCCATATGTGGTATATTCAGTGCTCCATATGTAGTATATCCAGTGCTTTATATGTGACGTATCCAGTGCTCCATATGTAATATACCCAGTGCTCCATATGTGGCCTATCCAGTGCTTCATATGTGGTCTATCGGAAGTCAATGGGGAAGCCAATGGGGAAGCCAATGGGAAAGTCAATGAGGAAGTCAATGGGGAAGCCAATGGGGAAGCCAATGGGGAAGCCAATGGGAAAGTCAATGAGATGTAGGAGACCCGTTATCGTTATTTCAAGCTCTTCTTCATACAATAGTTGATGTAGTTCTTTCTTCTATGCGAAACAGATAAGACGAAGGACTCGATGAAGCTTTGCGATGGGGAAGCAAACGGGGGTGTAAATAGGGAAAGCAATGAAGAAGCTAAGGGGGTAGGGAGTCATGGAGGGAGCCATGAAGGGAGTCATGTAGGGTGTTTGATAGGAAGCTCGGTAGGAAGTTTGATAGGAAATTCGGTAGGAAATTCGGTAGGGCGTTTGGTAGGGAGTTTGGTAGGAAGTTCGATAGGGCGTTTGGTAGAGAGTTTGGTAGGGAGTTTGATAGAGAGCTCGATAGGGAGTTTGGTAGGGAGTTTGGTAGGGAGTTTGATAGGGCGTTTGGTAGGGAGTTTGGTATCGAGTCATGAAGGGTGCTTTCTATCGAGCTAATTAGCATGTACGAAGCATACAGTATGTACAGGTAAGCTCGATAGGGAGTTTGGTAGGGAGTTTGGTAGGGAATTCGATAGGGCGTTTGGTAGGGAGTTTGATAGGGAGTTTGGTAGGGAGTTTGGTAGGGCGTTTGGTAGGAAATTCGGTAGAGCGTTTGGTAGGGAATTCGGTAGGGCGTTTGATAGGGAGTTTGGTAGGGAGTTTGGTAGAGAGTTTGGTAGGAAGTTTGGTAGGGAGTTTGGTAGAGCGTTTGGTAGGAAATTCGGTAGGGCGTTTGGTAGAGCGTTTGATATCGAGTCATGAAGAGTGCTTTCTATTGAACTAATTAGCATGTGCTATGAAGCTTGTACGAAGCATACAGTGTGTACGAATAAACAGGTAAATCGGTAAACAGAGATGAACAAAGATTCAAAACACGCGTTGAATTAGGATCAAAGAATTCGTGAATGAGACGATTATGAGCACAGTGAGTACAGATGCGTTGAGACATGAAAAACGATCGTAAAAAGAGATAAAGATTGATATATACGCGTACAATGTAGGTAACGACAGGTGCAGGTATGTACGGATAAACAGATAAACAGGTCAAAGAAAATTTCAATCGTCGGTCAGGTGATTTCCGATCATCTGATGTACGTACAACGACTTCGATGAACCGTAAAAATCAGGATGGTAGTTTAAGCGAAAGAAAAAGGAATGATGGTAGTTTAAACGGAAGAAAACGACTTGCACGGGTCGACGCAGCGAAAAACATAGTGCGGGGTCGAAAAGTTTTGATGTTGGGTCACCTGATGCAACTCTTGGCAACCAACGATCAGAATGGACTCTTGCTTCAGTACTATATAGATTTTTGACAAGAGAACTGTTGTTACATGCGTCAACAATTAGACTACCCTTTCCTTTCTACAAGCAAAACCGACCTTTCCTTTCAGCATATTCTTTCCCCTTCATGGCCCGCCAGCTACCGAATCAACTAGCATTTCTTTCAAATCAGTCAAAGCTATTACACCACAGCATCCGCTATATTCTCCAAACCCAAAAATTCTACGTGGCTAATTTATTCCTTCACGCTGCAGAATTTAAATTCGATTACTGGCACAACTTGAAGGCCTTGCTTGGCAGGACGGTTGACGGGGCTGTCACTTGTGTTGACGATCAGCCTTTAGCGCGGTTAAGAAGGACCGCTCTTTCGACGACTGAAGCGGTCGAAAAGAAGATATCTTTTGGAAATATTCTTCTTCTTACTTGTTGAAGCTTTCTTTAACGGTAATGGGAAATACCCACACAAAGAACCCGATTTTCCAGTTCAGCAGAGCTATCTGGCCTTTCCACTGTCGACCCACATCTGACACTCCATTCCCTGTCTCTAGATACCGCAGCAGCGCCTCGACACCCAGTGGAAAACATTCACATTAACGAATCAATTTCCGAGGCATACAGACTTCGCCTTTACATTCCATTAATGGAACAATTAGACTCGTTACCGACTTGTCGTTGTTTTCACATAGCTGTAATGTAATGAGCTGTTATGCTATCGCCTAGGGGTCTAGATACTGAACTATTGAGGGCGAATATTAATTAGAATTCGACTATGTAGGTTGCTCCGTGCAATTTGTGCAGTAGATGTAGAGCAACAGTCCTACAGGGTTGGTGCCAGGCCCAATTGGACCAACTGGCGAAAGTGGGCCTGGAAATCGTGACATGAGCTTTAAATAAACCGACTTACTGAGCCTTCACTCTGGCGATCCGATTTCTAGGCTAGGTACTGAAGGTCTTAGCAAGTGCGTTTTCTAATCGATATACGGCGAAGCCCGGCAGGTAGCAATACCGAACTCGAAACATGGATCTTTGGGTTGAGGAACATGAACAGCCGGTTAGAGAAAGCGCTCGATAAGACTCGCCGCCTGAGTGCCAACGAAAGTAGAAGAGCTGTAACTGTACGGGACTTTGAACTACAGGAGCCACCCAGTCGACTTGGGGCTTTGTGGGCGTGGGATCTCATTGGCTGATCCAGAACCACCCAATACTCCAACTAGGATTTCATGACGAAGTTGTTTTAAAGAAATTGACCTGAAGCAGATGCGATACCTTTCTGTTGATCTGATCCCCTTTTAGGCATTAGCGTTAGTGGTAGATATCCTGGGCTCTTTAAACTGGGTCTTCCACCTCCCTGTTCTTCTGCTTGCGTCGGTTCTGTCTCCTCCTGAGAAAGTTGAGTCCACGCAATAGATAATACCACAGGAGAAGCCATTCAGAAGGCTTAGTTTCAAGGTCCGTGGTAGGCTTGAACGTATCAAACTTCTTACCTATCCTGGCCCATGATTCTCGATCATCCTTTTTCATAATCTCAATGATTAAGTGCTTCTGTGTATGATAACCACGGCGACCGAGCGTAATGAAAGTATTCAAGTTGAACACCGACACGTAGGTCACGATTCCCATGGCGAGCATAGCATAGCCAAGTGCTGACATACCAAAACTAGAGCTAGTGGTACTCCATAGTGACTACTATATCGTTAGCGCACAACTATATCATTTATGTGCGTATACTTACTGTACAGAAAGCAAGAGGAAGGTAGAAGATGCTGACGTAGGTCAAAATCTTGATATTGTCGCCTGACCGTCTGGATAACTTGCTTTCTTGCACAGCACTTGCGGCAAAAAGCTAGAGACTTATCAGCTATTTGTAAATGTCAGGGACCACAGAAGGGAACTTGCGGCATCTCTGATAGCAACAGTCTTTTTACGCTGATTCTCAAACTGTTCTTGTACATGCACAATCTTAGTAAGTTTCTCAACAACATTAGCCACGTCAGCTCGAAGAGTCTGCTTTTGATCCTCGGTCCACTCTTCCGATCCCAGTGCTGGTTTAACAAATAGAGCCTCGAATGTTACCCAGGTCTCAATATTCCTCGAAATCATGAAATCGATGGTATGGAGGCTGTTGATCAACCAAAAGTACTTTCAGGATCCAGTAAAGCTTTCGTCATCGAAAAGAAGCCTATCAGACAGATCTGGTTCGAAAAGTTCACCGCCTGAATTTAAGAGTCTATCAGTGTGGTTATATACGCTGAGCCAGCCGTCAAAGGCAGCTATCATTGCATCTGCGATGAGGTCGAGTGTAGTATTTTGCATGGTTCGTGCTTCTAGATCATGAAGGTTTGTTTTAAAGGGACTTCTCGTACCCATATCGTACCTGTTGGGGGGGCTGAGAACCATAATTGTCCAATACTCGTTAGGATATAAACGTGGCTTGAGAGTTCCTCGCTTGTCTTGATCACCTGGAATAGCGTATATCTAAAACGTCATCGAAACCTGTCAGACTGGTCACAACAGGTCTATGGCTGAGTGGACTTACAGCGAATGATTCTTGCATCAGGAGTAAACTATCATCTGCACCATATAATGGGCCCATTTTTAGACCGCCATTGCCTCTTGCGTCTTCGCGTTGTGTCCAAGGCACGGCCCGATTCGTTTGATACCCAGAGATAACAAAGCTGTAGGTACCATATTCCATTCTCCTCACTCTATTCGATTCTGTTACATCGGGTATACCAAGGTAATCCCTCATCACCTCCTTCACTGTCTTGTCGTCGATGAAAGGTACTGCGGAACCCGGCCTGTCATCAAGACGCAATGCTGCTTCTGAGATAGGAAGACCCCTGTTCCAAACATGGAAACCGTCCATGAAGGAAGCCATAGAGGACAGGCCCTGGAATAAACTGTTTGAACTCTTTTAGCTAAAGTCTAATCTTAGGACATTTGAAACAGACATTAAGCGTTTCCAGGGAGCGACCAGCCTCCCATTTATGTCTTTGCTTGTAAGCCATTTTAACGGTTCGCGAGATCCTAATTTTTGCTCTCGGTGCGGCCATTGTGCATTTCGAAGGCGCCACTCGAGCGTACGATGCTCTGGGTCCTGAACTAGATCTTCACATTCATTATGGTTATAGTGGTAGTGATTGAAGGTTCCATCTTGGCCATAATCACGAATCCAAAAGCTGCCACCGTTGTCATGAAGTGTACTGTAGAAACTAGTAACCCACTCCATGTATGCAAGACTTCTTCTTCCGCCGCTGAGGATCAAACGACCATCTCCGGGTGCTGATGGCACGTTATTGAGTCGTGCTATAAGATCATCGATATAGTGCTCAGTCTCATCAACGACAGAGTCGAAACACTCTCGATGCTCGTTTTTTTTTTGGCTCTTTCTCGTTACTGGCCTGAGAGTCCATCATGCCACTGGAATGAACTCCTAGGAGGGACTGTGACCGAGTCCCCGTTATAACTTTATGATGGACTTGGCGAACGCGTTGTCAAGATTGCCTGCACGATGAAGTTGGGGTCTATAGCGCAGTGTAATTTGGACAGCCCCACTCCACAACTAGGATATTCTGGTCGTGGCAGCAGATAACACCATCCCGTGCGGTGTATGCAAGCAGCCGAATAAACTCGACTCCATTCTGCAAGAACATCCTCTCTCGCCTAACTCCTGCAACGCATTGTCAGCATATGGTAAAGCATAGAGCTCCATCACATTGTCAACGTGGGCTGTGAAATCTGCATCCTGCCGTACTGTTTTTCACAGCTGTCCCTGGTCTGGATTCTTTCCATTCATGTGGGACCGGAAGGATTAATGGACGAAGTAGGCTAACCACAAGTCCGATATTATCAGTTACACATCGGTTGAAAAGTAGCTTGATTGGATGTTTAATAAGATTGGTTCATTGGGTGTCTGACTCGAGAGGAGAAGCCAAGCACGGCTTCGTGCACCCCCCAGACTAAAAATTCTTGTTGATGATCAGCTTCGTGAGACTCCTGGGTCTGTTCGATGATCACTGTCTGCAGGGCAAAACTCCTATGCATTTTGACAACCACACAACCTATTCAAAATCCGAAAATTGCGTAAATTATTCTCTACAGTGCGATGAGAAATCTGTGGGTTTTATATTAGCGATTTCTTGGCATCGCATTTGTCGCGCACCTCGTCGATTATCGAATCAACGAAACCTCGATAATTTGAAAAGAATGGACATGAACAGATTCAGTAACTTTTAAGCAATCAAAATTTTCAAAAACGAAGCAATTTTGATGAAGATATCGATCAAAATCTATAGCGGGGTAACGCGGGTATCAAAAATGAAACGAAAAAACGAGACTTAACTGCGATTTCAGTAACGATTTAAAGAAAATCGAGTAGTAGAATAAGACGATGCTATACATTCACATTGTCTACTTTTTTCTTTATTTAAAATATGATTTGATGGATTTGAAGGAAGAGTCCCTGGGGTGCGCGACAAATGCGATGCCAAGAAATCGCAACCTTTCTGCACACGCTAATACGAGTAGAATAACGCAAGTTCGTGCGCGAGATTGTTACTGGAGGATACCGCACTCCACACGGCGGCATTTTTTGGCATGCAGAGCGCCGTAAACTTGCTATCCGAGAAGATCACGCTCCTCCGTATACACGAGAGACCAAATGGATGGTGAGACAGCTTTACATCACGCTGCAAAGGTGGTCACCCAGGTCGCGTGGCTACACAGGTACCGTGGCTTACCTATGTATCTACTTGAAAAAGGAGGAAGCGAGTTGGTCGAGATCGAAGACGATAAGGAGCACAACACCGCGATCTTTTGCGCCGTGGGAAAGCTCTGCTACGAGTCCATGAAAGTAAAGTCAGGTGACAAAAAGGCGTCCCCGGCCAATCTGGCAGAGGCACAAGCTTGTGTCGCGGTCCTCTTAAAGAGTTGACGCCAGAACAAGTCGCTCACCTCAACGAAACAAGCTCCACAATCTTCCAAGTCGTAACCTCTGCCCGTGACGACGACGTCGTCGAATTTATGCTGCCCTATATCGACGCCAAAGGCCTCATGGTCTGAGATACCGGCGGCCGAACAGCCCTTCACTGGTGGGCTGCTGATAGTGGCAGCCCCGACATGGTCTCGATGATGTTTGCAAAGACCGATTCCTCGAACCTCGCCTTCAAAAACGAAGGCGACAAGCGAACGCCCCTGCAAATCACCTGCGTGCCTGGCTATACAGATATTGCCCTCCTAATTGCCATGGATACGGACCTCCCCGCCCTCACCACAGTCGACGCCTCCGGCTCTACAGCCCTCCATGTCGCCGTCCGCAATTCTCACCTCGAAATTGTCTGCCACCTCTGCGCTCTCCTTCCTCCCTCCGCGCTTGCCCTCCCAGATCTCGACAACCGAACTCCTCTTCACTACGCCGTCATGACTATCGCTTCGGGGCCTCGCAACGATCAACGATCAACAAACAAACGGTCAACGAATCAAGCAAATGTATATGTTTGGTTGGCCAGCTGGCACCAACAAGCAGCTCAAGGCAACGGAGGCCCAAGCAGCTCATCGGCGCTAAGACTCCCTCTATATAAAGACTGAGCTATTGGAGTGGGTGGATGGAAGGCGGTTCCTGACACGAAGATCTTTTGAGATGAGGGACAGAAACGGGTGGTTGAGCCACCTTGTCGTGAGACTTAAAAGCGGGACACTCTAAAAGTTCCGCACCAAAATTCAAGGCAAAAATCAAGTTGTGTGTCCCGCTTTTAAGTCTTGCGACAAGGCCCGGTGGTGTTGCTTACCAATCCGTAGATATCTCCAAACCTCCATACAAATCTACCTACCTCGAGCATCTTCCGTCGGTAATGAGGGCAGCCAAGTCCCCCGGCAATAGCCCTCAGTCAAAGCTGAAGCGAACGTTGCCGCGCCCCAGCTCTTCAATATTTCGGAAAGTCCTCATGACCGAATCGCCGCGCGCTAGCAAGAGATGATCGAGCTCTTCTTGGCAAAAATCGAGAGCTAGGCGCTGGTGGCTAGGGATGTGGAGGGGAAGACGGTGCTGCATAATGCTTCTGCATAGAAGAACACGATGATGGCAAAGATGTTTGTGGAGTTCTTTAGAGAGAAGGAACTGATGCCTAAGGACGAGGATGGCACGAATGATATCAGTGAGGCAATGGTGTGGGAGGGTGGTGGGTTAGCGGAGGTCCTGGTTCGATCCGTTGACGGAGGGCGCAGGGGGTTTGGATGCGAAGTTGCGGGAGTTGACGATGTAGCAGCAGCAGATTTGAAGCCAGGAAGATTTAGAGCTCACTTTTTATGGGCAATGGTGCAATATAGCCAGGTATGCAAGTATTTGCGGGTATGGGTATCTCATTCCATTTTTTTTCGCCATACGAAATCCGTGTTTTTCACTCTAGTAATATAGTATAAATAGAAGCCGCTGAAATATTTTTTTTCTATTCTCTCTACTAGCCTCCGCCCGCCACATCAGTCCCTTCACCCCAAGCGGCCGGGCCTCCTCCCGATATATTCTCCACCTCTGCATTCTTTTCGCCCGCTGCTTCTCTAGTATCCGTCGGCTTTTGGTCAAGATTAAGGTTTGTTGTTGTTCTTCTCTTCATCCTTCTCATGTTCCCCATCGGACTTTCGGCACGATTCGCACTCTTCTGACATAAGTGTGCCTTCGATAACAGAGTCGTCAAAATCGTGGCGGAGGAGAGCTCCATCGGCTCCGGTCACCTCCTTATGTGTACATTTGTGTATAAAGTAGGATTCTGATCTGGTGGTGGTGGTGGACTGGCTAGCTAAGATGGCTCCTCAGTTGTTGATTAACAGGGAAACCCGCTGAATGACTTGTATATCACGAAGCACCCGAAATCGATGGCTTGGCTAGTTGGGAGTATCAAACGAGCCCCTCGATCAGCACCCCGTACGCGGCTTTCTGGCAGTCCCCAAGAAGTCCGTTGACATGCTCGACCATTCATGATCTAGCCAGCTTGACCGTTGGGCTACCTAGAAGTCGCCCTCATCAAGGGCCTCGTTTGATATTCTCGAACCATTAAGCAACTAAGTGAAGCGTTATACAGTACTCTAAGCCCAAAGACTCGAAAGGACAACTGTTTTACGAAGAGAAAGTGTCCACTAACCTTGTTGCGCTGAAGATGCAGCAGAAGCGAAGGGGAAAGAAGAAGCGGACGGAGTAGGAGAAGTCGTCAACGGCGATGTGACATGCTTTGATGGTGGTAAAGTAGGCATATTAGTGTAGTTCCAGATTTTTGATAGAGCTGGAGACTGATTTAATGTGTACAGTTGTATGTAGATTCAGAGGTGAGTATGACAGGAAAGTTAACTTGTTTGAAACATTCTAGGCACTGAAGATTTCCAGACTACCAACAGACACATTGAACAAGTAGAGGGGCAGCGCAAGCAGTGAAAAGAGCAGGCACCACACGCAAGTGCTCGCTCTGATTGAAACTTGCTCACGTTTCATGGTGAATAGTCTCGGAATGGTTAAGCTCCGGAAGAAAATTTGCTGCTATACAACAGGGTCAAGGTAAATGGAAATTGCTCCTCGATTGCTTGTCGAATCTCACATCGATATGTCGAATGCACCAGCTGGAAGAATCGTCAGGACGACATTTAAAGGTCATGTTAACCTGAATGAACACAATTCTCTTTAAACTGTCTGTACCTCCAAAATCTGTATAAAAAGTTCAGTATAAGAGGGGCTATTGCAATTCCAGGTAGACTTTTGTCGTACCTCGCTTACGAAAGTTAGGGCTTTCAAGGTATCACGTGATCGAGTGCGCAAAAGTTCGGAAAGGTCCTTGAATCTTGTGTACAAGTGCAAGGAACATCTGAGTCATCACAAAACATTCATCCAATTGTCTTTCAGCAAGAGGGTTAATAAGAACCGAGATTAGCTACAGCAATGTATCTCGCTGCCTCGAGAGATAGTTGATTCCATTGTGGGATAACAGCATTGATCGATAGTTTTCAACGACAAAGACACCAGAAGAAACAAACAGAAGGAAAGGACTATATGCACATTCGGGAAGATATGATGATTAAGACGGTAATCTTAAGCCTGTGACGTGTTACTCTCTCATTTGCAATATCTCTGTTTAGAACGACGGTCTGAAGTCCTCCTAACCGAGTAGTCTTTCAGAAATAGAGATAGTCCGGTCGGAATTTAGCCACCGCAATACACCTTGCTTCCTCGAGTACAAAGTTTTTACCCTGGAATAATGGCCACCGACGGTTTCGAGAGACAAGGCACCCGAAAATCGAGGCCGAGTTTGTGAAGCCAGCACTGAAATCGATATTTGAGCCGAGCGAGCAACAAGAGCAAGCACTTGGAGCTAGTGTAGCAAACGCCGCCGAGAGTGTCATCAAGTTGATACATGTTGAAGAGAAGCAGCGGAATTTAGCTGTGGCTCTCAAAGCGGCTGTATATTTACATTCCTTGTGGGACTTGAACACACAAACTTTACATTTCCCTAGCTTTTTACTAAGAATACCGTACACGAAAAGTAAACTGTCGAGACATTCGGAGAGTTCCGTGCAGGAAAGCACACTGCCGCCCAAAGTCTCATACCATCTCCATGCTCACCTGCGGTGGTTTCTATTACTTTACTTTGTACGGGGTCTCTACATCGTATGTCCATCACGACGCAACTCAGATCTCATGGGTCTCTTACAGCATTATGCTTTGTATGCCCAAGCTCGGCTGTGCTTGGCTGGCTTTGGGGATCATCCAATTCGTCCTGATCTTCTATGTATCTAGAGACTTTGGTTACACTTAGCCAAAGATTCTATAATACGCAAAGGCACCCCCTCATCGCCAACATGAAGAACGACGATCGGGAATGACTGGGCGAATGCGGGAAGGAGATTCGACACACCAAACCCTGCCACCGGGTTCGAGAAGAGGGCCTTTCGGAATGGCTTCTCGTATGGTACTGCCTATGACGGATATTCGACACCTTTGACACTGAGACAAGTCCGGCTTGAGCAAGAGAAAAGGTTGTAATCGAATAGAAGATCCCCATCTCGGGATCTGGATACTCTGACATGTTCGTTTCGGTTATCACTACACCAGTTGGCGCTGGCCATCATGAGGAACAAACTTGGAGAAAGCATGGCTGTAGCTTTGACAATAGTGTTCTCGGTAGTCTGCTAGCAACTTGAAATGGAATTTCGTAGCCATCACATTTAACATATTGCTATCCCCCCATTGATCTCTTCCAAGCCCGCAGCTTGTCAGACCTTGAAACCGTCTACTTCAAGAAACCTCGTTGCTCGTACATTTGAGGTCTACGGAGGAACCAGCATTAGTCTTATCAACCGTGTCATTCTCTCCTTCTCAAAGCTTGAATCGTGTTAATCGTTTGGAATATCTGCCATAGGCCGGTCGCTCTGGTTGGTTGAACTTGCCAGGCTGAGCTTAATTTCGTATATAGAAGTAGAAATCTGTGTTCTCTTTCAAATACTCAAGTATTCAAGCTGCCGTGACCATCATATTAATCTCTGTAATAGCTCAAAAACGTACGAGTGTCATCATTTGTAACCCTGCCGTGACCGTTTGATTGGTATTTAAGAGCAGCAATGACCCCCTGCGAGCTTCAAACCCCTTACGTGCATGATATTGACCTTCTGTTCCGCGCCGGTGATCGGCGGCCGCTATGAATCGTTCGTTCAAGAGCCGAATCGTCTCCGTTACGATGGCAGCAGCTGTATGTGCTGACTCGACGGATGGTAGAAGGGGTTGCCACGCGGTAAGGGCGTCCGAAGGTTCATGGTGGGGGTAGTGTCTGGTGTATTGCTCCATCGAGGAAGACATTCCATATAATATCTGTTGATTCGAGATCTGACGACTGAATATTCATTTTTGACGATCTATAGCTAAAAGACTTGGACCGGAGCTGCTGCCATTAATGTTTCTGGCTCAGTGGTGTCGATACTGGAGTCTTCGTGAGCATAGTGTTTAGAAGGTCCTTGTCCATCTGGCGGAAGGAGGGTTTCTGCTGGATGCTCGGTCAACGGTGCCAGTCCACCATTTTGAAAGTTGTCATGGTTTGGAAATAGCACGTGAGATTCACTCTCGGGATAGCCGCTATGGCTGGATGGACCGCTTGATAGCGAGGAGGAAGCTAGCATCAAATTTGATACCTTGAGTGGTTGGCCCGACTTGTCGATAGCTAAGTCGGTTGGTTGCACGTTCTGTCCTTGGATTGGCCCGGGGTTGAGATAATCGGTCGCAATGGCCGATCCAACCTCTTCTAACAAGTCCTTCGTTTCTTGTTCTTCAAGATACTGCGCCGTCTTTTCCCTGATCTCACCAAGAGCGTTATGATCATCCAATTTGATATTAGACACTCCATGATTAGCGTCGAACCGCTCATACATAATGAGATCTGAGTTCAAATATTGAAATTGTTTCATAAACACTGCCTTTTCTTCCGAATTCACCGCAATTTCGGTCAAGGTCTGTTTTAGGAATACTCCTTTTCTGATGATGCCGGGTATCAGGCCTGCAAGCCGATCTCGCTTTCCAGGCTCCACTTCGTCGGCTTTAGCACCAGTACCGATATTGGTGAACCGAACGCGTGAGCAGTCAAGATCACCATGAGGTGAAAATTGTGGAGCCGAAGTCGCAGAAGCAGCCATCGGTCTAGTCGACTTCTTTCGCTCACCACGAGTATAATGAAAATATATGGCAAAAGACGGATTATTGTGCGCCAATCCTCCATCCGCAAAAAATCTGTCCTCGATACTGATGACCGGAAAGAAGGTTGGTGCCGCCGAAGTCGCTCGCGCTGCGTCGCAAACTTTGCACAAGAGGTTGTACTTGCAAGGCAGGCTGCAGATAAGGACGGCTTTACTTTTTAGCTTAGAGTATTGGGAGGAGGAGCAATGCTCTCTACAAATCACGGCACTAATGATAGATGTGTTAGCGAAACAAGCCTCGTCTTGGGAAGTAGCCATGCTGAAAATATTGCGTGGTAAAATTCTCAGCATCGCGGGGACGTACCAAGCTACCCTATCTGCTTCATGCCCCATCGACATGTTTTCGTCGAGTTGACGATCACGTAGCAATTTCCGGATGCAGTTCCGCAGACATTTTCCTGAATACCTTGCAGGGGCGAGTCCATGGGTTATTCTACCCCTCAAATGCTTTTTCCCGAAAATCACCCTGGAAAGCTCTTCGTATTGCGTAATACATTCGTCGACTGTCATTCCCATCTTCCCAAGCATCAGAGCGATCAGCCCTCCGGTGCTCGTTCCAGCCATCGAGTCATGTATAAGAAGATGTCGCCGCCCAACGCCATCTAGTCACGGCCTTTAAACATTTCGATATTCCACTTAACTTCGCTTCGAAGCAGACGAAACAATAACCACCTCTGCAGTACATGGCCAAGTTGCCAAAGCCTACGAAGCCTCTGAAAATCCTGACCATCGATGGTGGCGGACTTCAGGGCATTTCAACCCTACTCATCCTCCACAAATTGCTCAAAGCAATCGCCCGGAACAACGGATTTCCAGACAGCAAACCTCGGCCCTGCGATGTCTTCGATGTCATTGCGGGCATCGGCCCAGGTGGCTGGCTGGCCTTGCTGCTCGGCCGCTTCCAAATGGACGTGTCAGCCGCCTTAGCCGAGTGGTACAACCTGATCGACTGCATCGCACCCAGATCCAAGGCTGAGGAATTTCGCATGCGCCTGATGCAGCACAGTTATTTCGATACCGATCGCTTGGTGGAGCAGATTGACCAACTCACCGAATTCTACGAGACCGACAAGCATATGTTCTTCACGCCACCAAATGGCACCCGTTGCAAACATGTATTCGTCTCCGCCCTGAAGACTGACTCAAAGGATACGCACCTCGGATACAATCTTTTTCGGACCTACGATTGTCCAGAAGGTTCCAAAGTACTGGACGGGCCGTCGGATCCTCGCAAGTACAAGCTCTCGCACGCTTTTGGGGTCACAGGAGCGGCCAAGTACTTCACACCTCCCTGGAAGGAGACTTCAGCCAAGAATGGCAAATCGAAGTTTCTGGATATCCAGTTTCCGAGCCCTCACAACATCACGGAACTTGCGTTGGACGAAATGTGGGGGATCTATGGCACAGATGTGGAGATTTCCGTCGTAGTCAACATTGGACCTGGAATCCCTAATGCTTCTGACTGCAGGAATATTGCGAGAAGGTTCTCCTGGGGCAGCAAAGCAGCAACGACAAGCCCCGCGCTCCCGAAAAGGAGAAAGTTGTCTGGTGCTAAGGAGATCACCACCGACCCCAAAAGAGTTCCGTCCCATGACTACGAGCCGACAGACGAAATGCCCCATAATGGATCTGAAATCTCTCCTCGGGTCAAATTCGATCAAGAGCTACCAACTCTTGCAGGCGACACGGAGAGGAAGACGCCCATCGCTCGTCATACCACTTTTGGCTCCGAACAAAATGTTGGCATTGAAGAAAAGCTAAGAAGAGATGAAAACAAGATCGAGGTCGACATCGGAAGGAAACTTCGGAACGTCTACCAAAAGAATACTCCGCCGTACTATCGACTGGCGCCCGAAAAATCCGCCCCTGGGACTGCTCAAAACGACACTTGCTCCCCCAAAGCATCGTTTGATGCTACAATGCAGTATCTTCATATCCGCCACGTAGAGGTCGACATAGAGGAAGTAAGCCAGCGTGTACTTTTAGAAATTCCTGTGCTAGCCGGATAACATTCATTGCTAGCGAAATGAACCCGTGCCAAACCACCGACCTTCTAACGCTATGTATGTTGGCTGTTTTGGCGCATTTATTTTGCGATTTCTTCTTATAGTTCTATACTATAATCATATAAAACGCCAGAAGACATTTTCCACTTTTCTCAGGTCGGTAATCTGCGAAGTTATGGCCCGCGTCATTTGATAGCAACCAACTGCGGCGCTTTCCAAAAGAGGCCAAGGAGGGAGCTGATCAGATGCTCGGGCCTTGTGAGGCACACACACGAGGTAGGATCCTTTAAAAGGCTCAGCGAATCCTGAAACTGCTGAAACCGACAAGACGTTATTTATAGGAACCGGTTAGGAGTGAACAGTCGTATTTCAAACAAATGATAGGTGATTGTGAGTTCTCGTGATTCTAGCTGACTAGGGATCTTGAAAACTTTGCCACAGATAGGATGACTGTATCCTCGCTCTTGGGGACCTCCGATTCAAAGAACAAAGCCCGAATGCGGCTAGAAGCAGACGGCAGGGAACACCCGTTCTCCCTGCTCCACAAGCTCTGTTGGGTCCTGGCAAATAGGGCGCAGACTCGCAAAAGGCTATAAGACGTGCTTAAAGCGTTATACGTATGTCGTGCCTAACGACGAGACAGATTGCTGCCTCAAACCTTCGGTTAGTTGACCTCATCGCACATGGCGAGCAGGCGAGCAAGCCACTCAGGTGCGATGCGGACGATTAGGCAATCTCAATTCAGCTGTTGCCAGACTTGATTTCGAACATGAAATTTATTCAGAGCAAAGCGATTTCCGCGGCCTTCTTCTCCTTCCAGATTTGCACTAATTTTTGCGTTAAGTCGGCAGCAAGGGCATCGTTCTCTGTGCCTTGTCGCCGCGCTGGGGGTCCCCCCACCTCCTTCTCCTCCTCCTTCTCCTTCTCCTTCTCCTTCTCCTTCTATCCTACACATTTCGGGATCATTGCAGACTCTATGATTGGACTATTTTGCTTCGCGTGGACGGAAGAAAGTTATTGTAGTTTAGATGGAGGAGGGGCGTTTGATGTTGGATGGATCCAGGTAGTTCCATGCATATGCAGTCCCAAGCTTCTCTCTCTATCTCTTTGTTAGATAGTGCCTACACATAGGCCTCATAGCATCCTATAAAGATCACTAGGTTTCTCTCTTCACTTCCGCCTGCTGTTCACACAACTTCTGAGATCGACGTTGCGAACTTCCCGTGGAGTCTGATATGACCAGATCGACGCTCTCTCTATTGGTGTTGGTATTTTTGAACAAGGGTTGTGGATCCCACTCAGCTTCTGAGCTCTCGCTACGGAAGTCGGCTCATTGTTACATAGGTGAACCCGATTCCTCATCTTGGTGCTTTGATAGTCGAGGCGGTCGCTGATGCAGGCGGCGCTGCTGCCGGCAGTCTTCTGTTATCGATTAATATTGCGAGAGACTCTTCTTTAGGGAACAGGAGGCCAAGCCAGGCAACAGTGGTGATGGAGACAGTTATTAATAAGCGTGAAGCAGCTATAGCCGAGTACGAGGCAGCCGATTTAGGCTCCCCCGTGCTGCGTCTCTTCTAGCACGAGCGCCTCCTCCCTAAATGCTCCTCCGTGCTCTCTTCGTGCTCCCCCCGCGCCCTTCGTACTCCGCTCCGCTCCCTCGGTGCTCCTTCGGTGCTTCACTGACGCCCCCCCTTGCTCCCTCGGTGCTACCCTCGGTAGCGGCCCTGCATCGAGGGAGCGCTGAGGGAGCAGGGGGGAGCAGGGGGGAGCAGGGGGGGCAGTGAGCGAGTGCAGGGGCGCAGCAGATGGGAGCTTGAAAAGGCTGCCTCCTACTCGGCTGAAGTTGCTCACATTTGCTGTTCATCAGTGTATAATAATGGTGTTTGGAGTATTTTCACAGATGACATCATAGGATTCAACGGAATCGCAAAATGAACACAACGTTGACGGCGAGGTTAGCGAGTTGGAAAGGCGTTTCTTGGCAGATAATTGGGCCTGGTCAACCTAAAATAGAAGTTCTCAGTCCTAATAGAAGTCTTTAGACCAGACACCGCCAGGCTTTACTAATTTCACTCAGTCATTTCCCTGAAAGATCCTTGAGTTCCCCTGATAAAAACATCGTGAAGAGCTGACACATACTCATGATCATCCGATGCCCTCTGTCCCCCACCAACGGTTGCAGGGCCTGCAAGATGCTCTGGTCAAACTTTGGTTTCATAAGATTCACAGCATTCTCGCTGAACAAACACTAGAACAGCGCAGCAGAGAAGATCAGGACGCCGAACTCGTCGCTGTAGAAGCTAGGGGTCAGCTCGTAGAAGATCAGGATGGCGAGTATGATGATGGTCACGGTGATCAAGCCCGGGATGCCCAGGGATTCGTCGATGCTGCTCGTGGCGTAGCTATGACTGAGGTGCATGAGCAGTATCGTAAGGACGTAGACGATGGGGACGTGCGACAGCATCACGATGCCGGGATACTACTGCTGCCACAGACGATTCATGCTCTCGGCTGTTCGAGTAGTGGTGGTAGTCCGTAGGATCTCGTCTGCATCAGTCTCGCTGCTGCTCGAATCGCGGAAGACGAAGCGCGGTTCTGCGCCAGCGTTGACTGCTCTTCATCCTCGTACTTGTCCATGCCTGTATATTCGCTATGCTTGTGTGAAGGTGTTATTTTTCATATGAGAGTCGAGGATGTTGCAAGGAGAATAGACTGCTGGGAGATCGTCGCCATACTTAATTACACGTTCCCTGGCAAAATGTGCTTAGAAAGCCTGGAATCAACACCGAGCGAGACCCTGCTGACTATAACTGAATACTGATCTCTCTTCTGGCCCGAAGCTCTTATCAAACTGGGACTCCACACCGAGCGAGCCCAAATAAGGTCGTCGGTCCCACGCTATTTCCAAAAGCAAGCCCGTGCACCACTACTATTCGGAGAGCGTTGAAGAACATCGTGAGAGATTCCCGCAGACTCCAATTCTGCCGATGCTGGAATCCTTCAAATCTCAATACGCTGCGAGGCACTTGGACCCTACGTAAAGTTAGATAAAATCTGTCCATCCGCGGTCCCATGCCGGATTTGCCCTATCCTCCGTACAATACGCCGTCGTTGAAGTCCTTCTCTTCCACCGTGGACGAAGCTTGATGAACCCAGGCTTTCAACTTCATGGAGCCATCGGCACTACTTCCAATCTCTTGTGATCCTTCGCTAGTGGAGCTGCAATCATCAACAGACGTCCCGTCATCCTCCGAGTCATTATCATATATGGTACGCAGCCACGGATCCTTGTATGCATCTTCCGGAGGACTACCCTCTCCATTATCCAGGACCCACCGAAACGAAGCTATCGTAGCATCAATGGACGTGTCTTCGTTGTCAAGGACTCGCAGGTCGTGGAAAAGCTCTCGTTCGGGAAGGGGGTTCGGAAAGACATGTGGAGTCACCAGGTCTCTTCCCATGTTGGCGTCAAGTTTGCATCCGTCCTTAAAGCACCACGTCGAGCCCTTGTATGCAATGGTATGTCTGTCGCAATCTTTATGGACTTGTACTCTAAGCGGGCAATTCTTCAATAAAGCGTAACCCGGAGGCTCCCAAGGCGTGAAAGGGCCAATCCCATAGTGCAGGTCATCATCAACAATTGGAGGAAGCTTCCGAAGTCGCCAGCAGTCACTGCGCCGGATATATGCTTTCGAAGAACACATCTCGTAGTATCTACCTTCCCCCGCAATGTCCATAAACGACTGTGGTACTCCAGTCCAAGCATACGCATGTGATTCCAGAGGCGGTTGACCAGTGCTGACTTGACCCAAAATTTTGGACGTTAGGCCGCTGATTGCAGCACCTATCGACAGGAATGCAATGTTTGGGGCGCGTCGGGCGCAGATTAAAGCTATGACCTCCGCGTATTGTCCTGGAGCATCTTGGATACCACTCATTTCATTCAGATCCCACAGAGGCTGTAGCCAAGGACTGACAAGATTGCTGGGTACGAGAGGGTTCCAGAAAACTCCACATAGGCTCGAATTGATGACATCGCCTCCGCAGCTCAGTGTAATGTAGTAAGGCAAGTCGTTGAACAATTGATCCAAGTCCTCGGTGCACAGTTTTACTGACAGAAATCCGGAGTTGCGTGTTCTAGGACAAGGAAGGGTTGAATCTAGGTTGAGGTAGTTATGTGTAGGAAGTAGCAGTGCCGTTGCGAGTGCCGCATGAAGCTGGTGATGGCTCACGCCGTGTCGATTGCAGAGGCCGATCAGACTCTGCAATGCCTCATGCGAGTTCAGAGGCGTTTGGCCGCTCATTTCCAGGTTTCTGCGGTCTTCCCCGCACTGTATGCTGAACGGAGACCCGGGCGCCACTAGAGAAATTTCCCATGGGGCGTGATGGCTGTACGTGTTTTCCTGGAGGAGAGCGACCCGAAAGCCCCTACCTGGAGCCAGAACAGCCGTAAACCACCGCACAGTTCGGGAGTCCACATCGCCGACGTCCACTGGAAAGCTAGAGACAATTTCATCGCCCTGATATAGAGGGGCTGTGGTCCTTGTATAGACCATCTGTGATCCACTCCGGCCCTGCAACTCCATCAAACGAGCAGATAATATGTATGACCAGGCCAGAACCAGTATTGCGAGAAGATTCGGCTGGTCATTCCCTTCAAATTCAGTCCATGCGCGGAAGCTGTTACCGCGTAGAGTCACCTTAGTCGGAGCCCGTATCAGCAAGCGCAACTGAACTGGAGGAATCTGAATGGGTTTTCCACTAGCTTCGCAATTCTTAGATCCCGTGATGTGCCATTTTGACTCCAAGGGAAATGATTCCATCAGACCGTAGCTCGTACGATCAGGTAGTGGGGGTATCCTGCCTAACATGTTCCGAAGCTCGAACCGTTCCAAATTGAGGCCGCTCTTGAGTTCGTGAAGAGCTGCATCCGCCTCACGGTTCCAATATCGCCTTGCGCTAGAATAGGACTCGTCAACTTCGGCAGAGGTAGGTTGTAAAGGCTGTTTAAAGATTTCAGTCAGCATTGGTACTATTCTGCAGATACAACTTACCTGGTGTTCTGGCCTATCAGAGCTGTACACCATTTCGAAGATTAATGCGAGAGTATGTGGTTATTGTTGCGGTACCAATGGGCTTTTCGAAAAGAACGAAGATATCAGCAATGAAATGAGTTGCGTTTACTATTGCCTCAGCACCCCAGACGTGTTTCCGTGGCTAAGCAGCCTACGGGTAACAACGTAAAATCATCAACTTTCGTCTTTCAGACGCGATCATCAACGCAAGACATATATTCTTTCGATATCGACAACTGCAATCAATATCAGTATTACTGAGTTCGAGACATAAGGTATATATATATATATATCATATACACCCCGAACTTAGGATTGGGAATTGCGGTTTTCGATCGGGAAAGGGAGCAGGGCCGCTTTGGAGGGAGTACCGGGGGAGCAGGGGGGAGCACAGAGGGAGCACAGAGGGAGCACCCAGGGAGCAGGGGGGGCACGAAGGAAGGAGCCTGTTCTGGCTCCTCGAACTGCTGCCTGGCTCAGCCTCCTGCTGCCTAGACTCAGAGTGAGCAGTATTCTTTGCGATCAGAGAAGATTGTTGAAGAACGAGATCATATAAGACATTTTGATATGTAGATTGAAGCTTGATAGAAGTCTAGAAGCGAGCAGGTAAAACTCTACTAGCGGGCCCCAGCCCTACCAGCCCTATGAGGCGGAGGTTACCAACTCCCCTATTTCCAACATAGAAGAATCAGCTCGACTGCTGCAACGCAGCCACAGCTTCATCGACCCAGTCGAAGAGAGTCTTCAAGCCATCACGATTCATTGTACTTCTGCATTCAGACTCGACCAGGTGCTTTCACCCTCCACAACATATTCTTCGGTCTATGGCTTGGACCAGCGCGCAGCAGCTCAGTTCGAACGGACATGATACCTTTTCAGAGCATGCTAAAGCATCTGCTTGACTCCGTCGCTCCGGAGCCTTGCTTTCAATTGCCGGCCACAGCTTCCCCATTGCTTGACTAGTTTACGACACTAGTTGAGAACCCAACTTATGGCGAAAACCCAATGAAATGAACTATGGTGGCGTGTTTAACAAGGTCGAGCCCTCTGTCGAATAACATTATGCTTTGATGAAGAGGTGTAGTTCAACTAGCGGCTACATAGGGCTTCTTGAATTATTGTGTAAGCCCTTTATTTCAAATGTGTGTCACGCCGGGCGGATATGGGGAAGATCTGACGAATGATTTTGGAATTTCCTCTCAGAAGTGGTCGTGGCTCCAGGCTTCAGCGACAAATGAACAAAGAAAGAACTTGAAAAAAGAAAGGACAAAGATCACCTTCCAGTAATCAGGCAAGAAGACAATCAGTGATGACCTACCGAGGGAGATTTTCTATCTCATGCCATTGAATCTCTCCGATAGAAGAAACCACTCCCAAGGTTACCACCAAGATCCTTAAGCTTCGACACCTCGATTGTCTCTACAGTCGGACCTCAAGTCTTGTAGAGAAAGACGAGATATCGTGCTTCGAGGAAAATTTTTCGCTGCTCAAGATTGCCTGTTGGGAACAGATTACGCAACCTCCGATCGTTGAGGATCTAGATTCGTTGTTTGGCGGAATCTGGGCGATATATTTCGGATTTTCCAAAGGTGAGAACCTCGAAATATATAGCACTAAGCCTTCCCATATGAGCGATTCTCTGTACACTCAGTATAATATAATATATATATGTAATAACGCTTCATTTGAAGTTTGCCTTTAATCGTCTGTCATCAGCTTCAGATTGATTGAAGTACACAAGAACTTCACGTACAAGCTGAATTCTTACAGGCAAAGCAAACGAGACAACTCTAAGCACCATGCTTGATGTTGATCACAGCGTCTTGCACATAACGAAGGGTCAACGTTGTACAATGTTGGCGTCGTTTCTCCATGAAATATCATGCTAGCCTGTAGGGATCACGGATGGTCAGGTCAGGTCAGATGTTTTCGGTCATGCGGACGTCACATGTTTCTACTTGACAGCCAATAAGACAGCTTATATATATATTACTAAGGTTTTTGATCAATCAGAGCCCAGGAATCGGCTATAGGGCTGAACGTTCTAAAAATTCCGGAGCCGCAGACGCCTGAGAACCCGGAGAAAACAGAGAAAACAGAGCAAATTATGGTTTAATTTCCGTCTCTTCTCTCCAACCACTGATCTTCTACGGAATACCCTTATGAGCTTCTCTTCAGTAGGCATTGTTTGGGCTATCTTTCGTAGTGTACGCTCGCGGCATTTCACTACTCTTTCTCTTCTTCCTGGAACGATTGACTCGGTAAACGCGACGTGTACAGCTGAATCAGAAAGCATAGTGCTTATATCGAGTAGGAATAACAGTCAGAGGTGATGGTTGATGTAGAAAGGTGGAAGTTGTTCGGGATTGCAAGATGTTCTACCGAAACGGGCTAGCCTATATCTCTAAAGGGTTAGCGTGAAATCCGATCGGGCTAGACTGCTGTCATGTCATCTGTCAGGTCAGATCCATGTCAGGACTTGACATCACATGACATCGAAATGACGGTCATTACCGATCCCTAACGCTAGGTCAGTAACTTGCTGCTTAAAGTACATCGACATCGACAGACCTCAAGTATAGAATGAATCTTCCATAAAGTCATCAAGTCAAGCCTTCAAGTCTTTGAACTTTGCACGATCTCACAGTGACCGATCATTAACGAGATATCTAACAACCGTGCGGTCCTTCACCAAGCAATATGCCCACCAATAATCTAGGTTGTCGGAGTGTATGCCCATCAAAGATTCATCAACCTTCGTCGCAGCTTTGACAGTGCTCAAAGACCTACGATTTAGCGTTCGAAACCTAGATAGATGCCAGAAGACGGCCCCTGCAAACAATAAGAATGAGACGAAGCAAGCCACGAACAACGGCGGTACACGTGGGCGAAGAGCCAAGGTGGCCACCATTTCGGAAACTTGAAGATGTTGACATGAGGACTGGCAAATAGTACTCGCCACACAGCCCGTCCAAGAAGCAATCCAGTTGTCACCATGCAGCAAGAAGTTCGAGCCCAAACGCGAGAGCGAGAACGCCTAGTACCAGAGGCAGCCGTTGCTATTCGACGAAATCGAAGTAGATCTCGGTAGTGGGAAGGAGGATACGTCGAAAAGAAAGGGTCTTTTTGCCCGGTTGAGAGGGCGAAGGAGTGGTACTTCTTGAGCTAAACATGAGCTGATGGTTTAGAAAAGTGAGAAATCTATCAATTCTCTCATTAAAATATTTCAGTGCATAATAACATCTAAACCGTGAATTTCTTCTGTCGATGTAGATTTACGAAACTCTCAAATACCGAACATGCTTGTGGGATTCTCAGATCAAGAGAACAGAAGCTCTGCTGCGATGCAAAAGAATTGATCGATTCGCCACGATTGCCGTTACAAATGACAGTGTTTGATGAGGTGAAATATCTTGTATAGATGGAACGGTTTGCACTGGGAATCTTCCTCCCTCGATCATAACTTTAACACCTCAAATAACCTAGCCGAATTCTCCTAAACTCATAATTCCTCATTTAGGGCATTCTCGTTCAATCTCGGTGCAAAATTCTGGCACCTGGAAGATCATGGTGTAGAAACCTCAGCGTCTTTCTCTAGTGGTTTGGTGCATAGTCTTCCCCGAGAACTCTTGCATGGCTGACGTGTCTTCGACTTGCAAACTCAGCGTAAAGAATTCACTCTCGAAAGCTCGTGTTGTGATCAGGCTACCTTTTTCCCTATCCTATGCGCCGTGCTGTCTGGGAATTCGAATCCTGGTGCTCTCTAGTCGTCTTCTTGGATCGGGCAGAGGTGGGGAAGGACTCGGGTTGAATGGATACTGAGGGAGAGTTGTTATTCGATAGAGGTGATACCCCGAATCAACTATTGCCTCCATATATTCGTGTCCTCTTCTAGCATATCATAACCTTGGGTCTGCAGCCAGGGTTGGGGGAGCTGGATTCCGGACTGATGGGGCGTAGAGTTGTAGCCCCATTGGACGGTGTCAAGTTGCGGTTGCTGGTCTTCGTAGTAAGGGAAGGATGCCATTGGATATTGAGAGACTTCGCTATGATTTTGGCTTGTGTGACTCCAGGTCCAAGGGTCAAGGATCGCGTCCACCGTAAATGTTGGTTGGACTGGTAGAAATGTAGTGTTTAAGGATGTTTGGGAGTATTCGTCCTGTGAAAGCTCGGTCACAAAGCCCGTGGTCGACGGTTCGGACTGCCAAATCTCTGTTGATTCAAGGGGAACCTGAAAAGGTGGATAAACGAATTGAGTATTCTTAGGGTGTTGATAGTCTAGTTGTTCCTGAGCGAATGTAGAAGGCTCAAGATAGCTGTGAATCTCTGCGTTCGAGTTCTGGCCCTGATCGTAGCTTTGGCGTTCTTCCTTAAACTCTGTAAAATCTTCTCCTTCTTGCTCCGCTTCAGAATCATCGCATGTTTCATCAGAGACAGCTGAAGCTTCTTCCCAATCAGAGTCCAGTTCCCAACCGCCATGTTTACCACGTATTCGTCCTCCAGTATCCAAATAAGCTTGACGGAATGCAGCTGCGTCGTAACCACAAGCCGTCAGCGCTTCTTCCCAGATATTGCCCCTATTTCCACTTCTGTTGATAGTCCAATGGTTTTCCCAGATATAGCCCCTATTTCCACTTTTGATGGCAGTCCGACGGTATTCCGGGTCGCTCTCTACTGGTGTTTGATATGCGTAACTTGTAATACTTTTCCCATCATAATCCACAGCATGAACATCCGCGCCAGCGTTCATCAAGAGTATGAGCTCGTCAAAACAAGTATGAAGCTCCGAGGATTTGATGCAATGATGAAGAGACGATTTCCCCAAATTGTCACGAGAATTAGGGTCTGAACCGCGGCTGAGGAGTAAAGCGACCATCTCAGTGGTTCTGCGATAACCTGATAACAACTGTATCAATACACTACGGCCATACAAGTCTCTTTCCTCGAGATCAATAAACTCATGGCCAAGGTCTAGGACTAAACGGAGAGAATCCTTTCACAGCGTCAGCTACGACTAGCTACATCGAAAGAACATATCTACCACATTTGGCATATATAGCAACATATTCATGTGTGTCTCACTTCTAGCTCCACATTCAATAGAAAAGGGTAATGTTGGGTCTGCTTTGGCTTCCAGAAGTACACGTTTGCAAGCTAATACCAATTTTGGTTCGGTTGAAGACGTTTCCAAATCATTAAATCGACAAAGATCTAACATTGAACTAGAAACAACTGTCAGAATTTGGTATTTGTTTGTTATCAAATGAAAACTCACACTAGATAGTCACCATCCGAGTCTTTCTCGATAGCATCAACATCAGCGCCATTTTCGACAAGATATTTGCAAATATTTGGCGCTAAGGATAACATGGCATACTATAACCGTCAATGCTGCCTCTTTTAATTGTAACATAAATACCGAGAGTCTTACATTCAGCAAAGAACGACCCTCAGAATCGCGATCTGTGAGAGAAGCTGCACCTTGTGCAAGTAGCTGGAGTAGTCCTTCCAAGTCACCATCTTTGATTCGTAAGAAGACCTCTGAATTGTCTGGCAAAGTGGCTGAAAAGGAAATTGTTGGTTTTCCAAGAAGAGAACCTTGATAGGTCGATCTCTGTTCAAATGAGACAGAAATTCTGGTATTGGGAACGCTGTTCGGTAGGAATGTGATTTCTCCTTCGAAGACTTCAAAAACTTCACTATCAGGGCCCTTGTAGTCCTCGTGGTCCTCGGTATCGTTCATGATATGTTTTAGCGTCCTGCTTCTTACGTTGATGCCGATAGAACCATCACCGACGGCATGACTACGCCGCAAAAATTTACGTTTATATTTGCGTCCTGGGGTTTTAATCGAACGAGACCTAGCTAGAGAATAACAGATCAGGTCAGCAAGACCGACTAGTCCGAGACAATCATTACATACTTTGTGGATTGACAACTAGGCATTGAGTTGTGCCTAGCAACTTCTCTATGCGCTTAATTCCACGATGCTGTAGTTCCTCGTCACTAGAAAGATCACTATATATGTTCTGGTCTTTATTCCGCTTTCTTTTCTTTCCGTTCCTTTTGCTAGTGGAAGTCTCCGTCGCTGAAGACACTGCATTCAGCAATTGTTCAATGTCACCAATGATATCTTCCGCTGCTTTCGAATAAAATGACTTTTCTTTCTCTAAAGCTAGCCCGCGAAGACGCGCCAGACTAGCTCCAAGGTCTTCTTCGAATTCTTTCTTTTGATTCGCGGCCGGTGTTCTGTCATTTTCTGACGTCTCCAGAACTTCCCATATACTGGTACCTTGATTCAAATTTGTGGCAATCAGATCTTGCAGCTGCCCAAGCATTTCTTCAATTTTTCTGGATTGACCTGTGGACACGTTGGAGAGCGCGTCCACTCCGCTACTCAGTTCCTCAATCCTTTGGTGTGTGTTCACATGCCATGCTGCCGAGTCCGCTCTGGCGCCAGCAAGTCCATCTTTTATCCGAGTCGTATTAAGAGAAGCAGCTCTGTACGTCTCGTCAAGACGTTGCAGTTGGTTTGCATGTGTAAGACTGAATTCACTAGTCATGGGAACCGATTAGTACTACATAGAAATCGATTATCGAAACCAACACTCACGTCCCGATCAACTGAAAATGCATAGTCAGAGCCAGAACATGCCGATTTATCCCCTCCCATATTCTTTGAAAATCATCCTGCTTCAGCATGGTTTTAACTCTCATCCATGCCTTACCGAACCTTTTCTCGGTTGGCATTATACGTAGACATCCAATCTTTTTCTCAAAGGCTTTAAGGTCTGTAGCACACTGCTGTAACAAGGTTTGTAGATCTGCGTTGACATCCTCGAATCGTTCGTTCAGCGTTTCAACCCGCTGTAGGATCTTCTTGAGCTCTTCCAACGCCAAGATGGTCTGCTGGACAATCTTGGGCGCATCCTTGATACCGGATATTGTATCACGTATGACTTTGGTGGAGGTTAGAGCGAATCCCACAACGGCGATGACGCTGGCTGCAGCGCTGACGCCGTCCATTTTCTGGCTATTCTGATTCACCTAAGAAGTTAGAGTCGCGGTAAAGACGTTAAAATAAAACAAAATGGAACAGGACGAAGCAAGCTTCGAAGAAGAAATTGGGATGTCTAATGGGGCTGAGTGTGCTTGGGCGAAGCAAGGCTGAACAAGACCACCCCCATCAATCACGTTACATATGTACGAGTACAGATTGCGGGACTAGAATATGCATGATACACATCTAAGGGAAGGAACACGCGAGTCCACCGCCTTGCAGTCGACCGAAACGAAAGAGTCGTAAAGACAGTCCCATTAACTCTAAATCCCAGGTGCCTAAAGATTGTTTCACTTCTGAAAGTCTATATGCTAGCATAGAGTCTTTATAACGAGGCGTCGAACGATATCTCCAAACCCAATAGCTCGAAGAGCCATAGTCTAGTAAACAATGGTCAAAGTCGTTATTGGAAGAAGCAATTGACGACGTTTTCATTCCCATAGCGTCAAAGAATTGTGCTTTCAGTCTATACAGTACGCTGCAGAGGCCAGCTATGGGACTCACCTGTACGTGGTGCTGGCTACGAATCTTCTGCTGCCACAGAAGAGTCAAGAGGTCCCACCGTCAAAAGAAGAACGTTGAATCGAGAATCAAAACAACACATTCTTACACGCAGAAATCGATAATGATCTCGCGAAGCCGTACGATGACGAGTCTTCTTCTCTCATACGACTTACAACTACTATTATTCCTTTGACTTTACGAATCGATTCAATCTTTCTCAAATCCGACGTCTGAATCAAGTTCTAGTCTCGTGAACACGAAGTTCTTTTCAGAAGAAGAATCAGCCTGAAAAGAGAACAGGCTTATATGCTCGGATTCAATAATCTTGCTTGCCTGCGATTGAGGTCTTGAATCAAGGGAACTGAGACGGGTTCTTTTATCCTGGTTCAGCAAATTGCTACTTTTCTCCCTCTTACATTACGATAAGCCGTTGATATCAGCGTTTTGTGTAGATAGCAGATACAGATCTGAACCTGATCGCAGTCTCATTTTTCCTACGTCCTACAATATACTTAACCGGACATGACCATTAGGCCGAGTGGGGGGCTCCTACTAGGGAACATTAACACCATTGTCCCATCAGCAGCTAGTATATCCCCATCAGCTTGATTCCTAATCGAAGTTACGAGCAAAGACTGCACATACCTGCACATCAAAACCTGAAGAACGAGAACGATACTAATTGATCCTACAGTAGTAGGTATATTTCAAAACGACGGCTTTACGGATAGCGAGTACGGTAGCAAGAGGGTTCGTCGAACCGCGCCGTCGATTCGAAGAGAACGGAGCACCTATTCGATCCCGTCGTGAAAGAAATATTTGAAGTGTGAAGTTGGAGCTACCAACCACGTGCTGGAATCTGGATCGTGTTGTAAAAAGCAAGAGTATTCTTCGCGCATCTTGCTTGTCAGATGGCAGAGAGCAGACGCATTGAGATTTCTACACTGGAAGATGGTCGCACGTTCACATTCTGAAACGGGAATCTCCAATCCTAAGTTTGGGGTGTATACAAAATATATATTCCGTATATATATATATCTTTCTATTTGACGTCCTCTTATGTAAACGGAAATGCCATCTTCTACTCCTTTTCCAACTCATGAGAACCCTCTTCTACTCTACCCACTTACACGCCACCAACCCTCAATAACCCCTTTCCCGATCAACAACATTAATCATCTTCTTCCCCTCCTCCCTCCTCTCCAAATTAACCTCCAGCACCTGAAAGGCGCGATCCACATACGCCGTGCCGAGTCCGCTAATATGCGGCGTCACGATGCAATTTGGCGCATCCCACAGCGGATCCTCTTTCGGCAACGGCTCGGGGTCCGTAACATCCAGCGCTGCGCCCCTCAGCCCGCCATCTTTGCCACCGTTCTTGGCGCCTTGTTCCAGTGCGGCGACAAGGTCACGTTGCTGTAGGATCTGGCCGCGGGAGATGTTGGTTATGAAGGCGTTGCGTTTGCCTAGGATGGCGAATTCAGGGGCGGCGAGGAAGTGCGTGGTTTGGGGGGTGAGGGGGACGGAGACGAGAAGGTGGTCGATGTCTTGAGCGAGGAAGTGGTGCAGGGAGGCTTTGTCGAGCCCGGAGTACCAGCCGGAGGGGATGGTGCCGTCAGGGTCGCCGGTGTGGGGGACGATGAAGCCGTGGTCTTGTTTGCTTTCGGGGGTTTTTCGGGGACTTGCGGTGTAGGCAATTACGTCCATCCCCATTGCTTTGGCGACTCGAGCGACTTGGCGTAGTTAGTTTTTCTCTTAGACGTTGTGAAAGCCGAAGAGCCAAGTTCACCTTGCCGGCCGATACTGCCGTAGCCGAGAACAGCGAGCCGTTGACCAACACGGTCTTGAACGGTGCGTAGGACGCCTTGGTTATCACCTTTGCCCCAGTTGTGCTGTCGTTGCCAGGAATGAAGGAGGGAGTAGTGGTGGGAGTGGGCTAAGGTGGTGAGAACGACCCTATTTACTCAGTCAAACTACACGTCTCTGGAATCTGCTGGTTGTTTACCATTCAGCAATCTGAGGTCCATGTATGCCTGAGAAATGACGCCGACGGTCAGCGTTTGATCGCCGAGTGCCGTTTCTTTGCGGACTCGCCTGACGAAGTGGTCAACGTTATGTCTGTCGAGGTATAGATGGGGGATTTGGCAATATGGTTTGTGCTGTCTCGTGCTCAGTATAGGCGTAGCCATTGGTAGAGACAACTGACCCTGCCGAGAAGAAGTGAATAAATTCTGGATAAATTAGTCACTTTTCTGTAGTGGTTGGACGATTCAACGGACCAAGCTTCGGACAGTCGTCGGGAGATGGCGGTAAGGCAGACAGGGTCACCAGTATAGTAACATCATTATAGATCTCTGCCGGGGGCAACGAGAATGGCGTCAGAGAAGGCCAATAGATCGTGGGGACTTCATTGGAGAAGGCAGACCTCTTGGGATCTCTTGTGTCCCCTTCCAAGGCGTTTCGTTGAAAGACAAATTCCGGTAAGTGATCTTGATATGTGGGTGTCTCTTTCGGATCCTGTCAAAGATGGCAGTTGGCTCTTCAAAGGGCACGACAACGAGCATATGCTCGGGCTTGGCGCCGGGACCACCTCCCATCATGAGGGCGGAGGTGAGTTGAAGCAGACGTGGCAATGCAATGTTGTATAGGATACTTGTCTCGTAAGATTTACGTAAAAGACCACAGAGTTGTTGAAAGGTCGAAGTTCTAGTTGTGGACAAACCCCCTCCCTACTACTTCGCCCCTTCTGTGCCCTCAATCGGCTTGTTGCGGTAGACGGCGGCATTAAGTGATCAGCGGTAAAGTTCCGCCCCCCGCATGCAAGACTAGATCCCGTCGCCGGCAATGCTTGCCCCTGAGCTACCTCTGTAAAAAGTAGCCTATCATCTCAGGAGTAACAACCGATTGCCACCATTGGAACAAGTAAAGAATTGAGTACGGAACAGCAGATCTATTAGTTCTATATGTCCATTTGCCCAATTTGATAGGTAGACTATTCCAAGAAAACAACGCGTCGAATAGTCTGTTTAATGTTCTCGACGGCAACCGGTTGTTCACCTGCATCTTTGAAATATAGGCACGTGATGCTGCAAGCTAGAGATACCTTACGAAACAGGGTTGTCGGCCTGCAAACAACGCGCGTTTTGGAGCCTTGATAAGGTAGATGGGTAAATTACACTGAGCCTTCTAGGTTCTTTTGTTTTTGCTGAACATGCTAACCAAAGCCTGGCACCTAAGGCCAATACCCGCTGTAACGCAAGAGATCAGAAAGCCGCCCAAAGGAAATGTTATAAGAATTTCTCCAGTTCCACCACCTCCTTGAAGTCGCTTGCATACTTCTTTACCTCTTGGACCGTCGGGCTCGGCAGTGGTTTGCGTGCGATCCCGCCGTATCCATAATACGTATTCAATGCGCTCTTTGTCCCAACAATACCACCTGAAATAGCTGCCCAATCCCCACGGGCCACGACGGCCTGCAACTTCTTGGCCTCCGCCAGCTTTCCTGCCGCATAGAGCTCAATGATCTGCACACATGCCTTGGGCGTGACATTGCCGAGACCGCAGATGACTCCGGAGCCACCAACGACGATGGTTTGGAGAGTGAAGTCTGCTGAACCACCCATACACATAAAGCCCGAGCCATTGTCGGAGGGAGTAGCAGCGTCAACAGCTGCGGCGATTCTGCCTAGCTTGCCGGTATTTCCACAGGTGAGCTTGCAGCCCACAATGTTGGGATGCTTGGCCAGCTGCGTAATGACGTCAGAATCCATATCAATGCCGGCCACGGCTCCGGGATAATTATAGATCAAGATAGGCACTGGCGATGCTTCTGCAACATCTTGAAAGAATTCGATCAGAGCGTCGGATCTGTACATTGGCTTGTAGTACGAAGGTGGCAGAACCAAAGCGTAGTCCCCGCCTGAAGCCAATGCTTCACGGCAGAGCTCGATCGTTTCGCGAGTAGACTGCGAGCCGCAGCCTACAATAACTGGTAAGGAGTGGTACCCTGCGTCATCTAACGCTGTACGTGTCGTCCTGGTCACCAGCTTTCTCTCCTCGTGTGAGAGATGAACTGCCTCGCCGTTCGATCCTTGCGTGGTTAAGCCAGCAACGCCAGCCTTTGCGAGTCGAACCGCATGTTTGGCAATCACATCCAGATCGAGATCCTCGCTACATTCCTTGAAGAACGTCACCGTGGGTACATAGACGCCCGGCATGAGTGATCGATGGGTATGAGAGTCGTCAAAAGAAGAAGCTGCGGTGCTCTCGGAAGACTCGCTGTACTGTGATTGCGAGTAGATTGAATCAACAGCACTTCGCCTTCGTGGTGGAAGAGGTTGAGAACTGAGAGGCGAGTGGCTGAACGGTTGGTGATAGCTTCCTGCAAGTGAGGGAGCATTAATATGAGGTGCCATTGTGGAAGTGTGGCAGTGGGAAAGGGAGAGATGGCGCAGCGAGAGACTCAATTGCTGGGGTGAGGAAGGATGAGAGGATTGACACGCATGATGGAAGCATGACGAGATGATCGGTTATTTAAGTATAAAATGGACCCAAAAAGAACGAGGTCCGAGCCCCAGGAGGAATGTTTTGGGGGTGGGGGTCCCGCGCTCTAACGGCTTGGCTGTTGCTGTTAAAGTACAAGTACTTAGCAGACTTAGTGAGCGATCCACCACAGAGGTGCAGAAAGTCAGCAGACAATTGGTCTATGTATCGAGTAAAGATGTCCAATTAAACTCTTTGATTTCTGGAAATAGTACGAGTAGTGTTGTTGTCGGTTCGGGCTCATTGGCAAAGCTTATGCGATGGGACGGATTGGACGTTGGAACATGTAGAACTTGACTTTCTCGTACCCAAAAAGGGCATTTAGTCTGACGATAGGCCTGGCGTGTCTGACAATCACCTGTTGTTTATTTTCCCACGCGCCCCGGTGATTGAAGACTCGGTGGAGTGAGATTGAAGGGTTCAAGCCAATGGCTGCGACGCTTCCATATTACCTTGCCTCTCGTACATGCATGACTCGTTACAAATCCGTCATGTGCAACAACCTGCCACCCATTTCGGAGAGAAGATGGTTATTTTGAGTTTGTCGCAGGGAGAATTCGAGCGAATATGCCTCGAGCGGAAACGGTCTAGGCTTCAATCCCAGGATTCCGAGAAGTACCAGTACCTCGCTGATGATGTTCCCAACGCCATCCATCGTGCGCCGACAGAGCCCGGAGATTCGGTTACCTGCATGGCGGGGCTCGGCGGGATAACGTGGGGTTGAGGCTGTAGCGTGGGTGACAGCGGGGCTCCAAGTCAACCCTGTCATCCCCCCTCTGTACCCTAGAGAGCATCAGCGGGACAGGCAGTTCTGCCTGTTCGGTTGTTTAAACCCCCTATTGGGAGCAAGGTGAAGTAGCTAGAGCTACCTACCTTACCTCAGGGTATTTTGTCGTTATCACTGTCCAGCTCAGTAACCTAGGTCTGTGCGCTGATACTCTGAATGTTAGATCTGAAGCCGTTCGTCCGTCCGGGACAGAATCCCCCGGAGGCGTGACGCGTCCAGTAAGTCTGATTCATTTGGAAGCAAAACGATACACGGCGATAACACTACCGATGGAGGAACTGCTCATGCCTTTTCTGAAAAACGTGACAGTAAAGGGATTTCGTGCGTCGTGGCAAAAAAGGGCCTTTTTTCTCCGTGCTCGTTTTCGAGATACCCCCACGCTAGACCTTTCCGAGATCACCTATCAAAACCAGCAGAGGGGAAGAAAAGTCTAACGGAAGGTAAGGCAGATGTTTCCCGGCTCCTTTGCCGCTGAGTGCAGCTGCTTACTACCGTTGTATGGGCTGTGAAACGCACTTTCACTTATACTCTAGGCAGGATGACGAAGGCTTACAGTAGTATGACGTGCAGCAGTATGCTCGGGCCACATGCTACCTAAAACCTTCGATGCGACACATCGGCAGATTCCATCTAGATCAATAATGAGTAGTGCAACCAGGTGTGTCTCTAAGTACCTTAGGTAGGTAAGGTACTCCGTATCCACTTGATCTAGGTAGCTTTAGCTTTACCCCGCATTTCGCTTATGGGGCTTCCCGTGGTCGAGGTTGGAGTTGGTGCGAGCTGAGACGGAATTATTGTTGACGCTCGTCTATGCTGAACATAGAGGCGGATTTCCGCGGATGAGCCGGCACGCCACAAGAATCTCTCGCCTTTGTTCCCGAACCTATTCCAGTCATGGCAAAGAGGAAAGTCCATATGTTACAGCGAGAGCGTGCCCTGCTAGATCGACGCTACATTCAGGGGTAGCGGTATATCATCCGGTCGATCCTTGACGACCATCGTCATGTCTTGACTTATGGAGCTGTCGAGTCATCACTTCTTGATTTCGACCCCTCTCGTTGCCTAAGGAGCAATTTAGCCAATGGTACATCGTCTTCGTCATAAAACTCGATGTCTTCGTCAACACCAAAATCGTCCAATCTATCACCTTCGGAATCCCGCCATGCTTCTTCACCTCCATCAACGTCGTTCTTACTTTCGAAGGCTTTGGGATTATCAGGCCACTCCAGGTTGTTATCATTATAGCGTTCGTGGAACGGCCTACGTCGAGCGACCGGCTCCTCCTGATGATAGCGCTTCAAGTCCTCTTCTTGCCTACGACGGAAAGCATCGAGCTGCTCGCGACTTGATCTCGAACCGTCTTCGTATGTAAATGCTTGACGGTTCGCGATTATTGACTGCCTTGGCATACGATCTGGGTCGGGAGGCGGCCATGTTTGTGCGGGATCTGTGACTGTGAGATGTATACTAATGAGGAATCGCACTCGCACTGACCTTCGAATCCATTGGTTTCAAAGTAGAGCCCAGACTCAATGGATGGTGTAGCAGCGAAAGGCCAAAGCCAAAATACAAAGATGCCGCCCATACCCTGTTGTATGTTTTGGTAGATTCCTATGTCGTAAGGATACTCTTGTCTAGTGATTTTGACTTTAATGCCATCGGGACCATCAAGATAGCCTCCCAATACTTTGGCTCGCCGAAGAAGGGTCTCGTGTCTTTCGATCTCCCAGCCTTCGATCGTCGAGACGTTTGAACCCAGGGTCCAAATGTTGCGCGCTAACAACATGGCAAGAGCAAAGAGTGCGATTGAATTCGCCACTGATATGATGAAGAGAAATATCAAAGCGGCTGGAGAAGGACCAAGGTACTGTATAGTATTCTATGAGCCATTGGCAAGATGGGGGACGTAAAGGGACACGCACGCTTGGGAGATTGCGTCCACTCCATACAAATCCTACGCGAATATAGAGAAAGCACTCCAAATAGCTCATTGATACGACTGCATAAAACAGGAAACGGAAGAAATGGGGAAAGGTACGATGGGAGACGCAGTTGACAGTCCAAGGACAGTGATGGTCCATTTTTGGGATGCATCTGCAAATCCTACGTCAGATATTGTTACCTTCAAGATACGACTCTTTTGTATACCTCTGGCAGACTTTACAATGGTGCGCCCTCGGCGGTTTGAAAGCCTCGCATCTTCTGCACCATCGTTGTCTTTTTCCAATAGGTGGCTGCGGACTACTGGATACATTGCTCTTTAAGAAAGATGAAGTCCAATTAGATGGTACTCGGCCTGGGCCGGTAAAGCATGCTCGGCCATAGCAAATCCATACATAGCCTACCAAAGCATTGAATAGAAGTGCTTCTTTCTGCTCAAGCGGACCCGGTTTGATATAACCAAAGAGTAGCTGAGAACCATACGCTAGAAACGTGATGAGTGTTACAACGCCTGGTAGGGCTAGCTGTGATACCGAAGGCATAAAATTACTGTTTTTAGTCTACAGAGGAGAAAAGGCGTCTGGAATCGTTTCGGCATGGAGAGACGCGGTGAAAAGCGTCACGTGCATTGGCGCGACTAGCGCGTGGTGGGTCTACTGTGGTCTGTGTACCAACTTCACGTATTAAATTTCATGACGTTGATTGTTAATTATATTACCTTCTCTCATCAACCCTAAATAAAGATACTCAAGTATATCTTACTATTCTTACCAGCGATGATTTTCTACCGGGCTGGGATGAGAGCATTTGATCCCAATTAGTGGTGCCGATAGTTCTACAGCATGCCCATCGCTGCACTTCCTACTAATACTGTCCGTGCCATTGGCTCCTCCCAAGTCCTTGCAGATTCTGCTTCCTTGGTCAAGGAGCTGGTTGAAAACGCTCTTGATGGTCGGGCCACCGCCATCTTTGTTGAGATATCTACGAACGCTTTGGACATTGTCCAAGTCAAAGACAACGGCCATGGTATTGCCCCAGGAGATAGAGGCATGCTCTGCAGACGGTACTGCACCAGCAAAATCAGGGATCTCGAAGACCTCTCAAAGGTTGGTGGGCAGTCGCTAGGATTTAGGGGCGAGGCTTTAGCCAGTGCTGCGGAGATGAGTGGGTCTTTGTTGATTAGCACGCGCGTAGAGGGTGAGCCAACAGCGACGAGTATTAAGGTCAGACAGCAGGGTGGGATTGAGAGGTACGATTGCTCGAGGCTTGATATATACAAAGGCTGATCGTAGCCTCCAGTGAAGAAAAAACGTCTCACCCTGTGGGTACAACCGTCCGAGTCGGCGATTTCCTTAAGGCTTTACCTGTGCGCCGACAAACTGCCCTAAAAGCACCCGCCAAGCTTCTGTCCAAAATCAAGAAGATGCTGCATGCTTACGCTCTATCTCGACCGTCCATCAGATTCTCGCTTAAGGTTCTGAAGGCCAAGAATGACAAGGGTAATTGGATGTATGCACCAAGAAGCGGAACAAAACTCGAAGCTGCGTTAAATGATGCAGCTATCAAGGTGGTTGGCAAGAAGGCGGCAGAGCAATCTGCATGGATAGGATGGTCATCAGCATCTATGAAAGATCAAACAACAAACACGGTGGGGAAAGCTACTGGAAACGAGGTTTACAGGATTGAGGCATTTCTACCTGTTTCAGCATGCGGTAAGTGCGAAGCAACTACACCATCGCAGATCAACGACAGTTAATACTAATAAGCCTTCTTAGATACATTATCTGTCAGTAATATAGGTCATTTCGTTTCTGTCGATTCAAGACCAGTTTCATGTGCTAGAGGTACACTAAAGCAAATGGTTAATCTATATAAATCATACCTTCGTTCTGCAAGCTCGTCGTCCGATGGACCGAATCTTGTGGACCCATTCTTATGCATGAATATTTTCTGTCCACCGGGTAGCTATGACGTTAATGTTGAGCCTGCGAAAGACGATGTACTATTCACGGATAATGGTCTCTTTCTCAAGTTAATTGAGAGCTTCTTCATAAGTGTCTACGGAGACCTTAGGAAAAGGAAGACCGAAGACGTTCCTGCGAGATCCTTGAAGCCTAGACCTCAAGGATTTGAGCTTCTGCTTGCCAAAAAGACGCCGCTGAGCGTTGCTGCTGTTCAAGAAGAAGACGTCGAAGGTGAATGTTCATCAGAGCGTATTAAAGACCCGCACTCTACCGTCAGTGAGATGGAGAATAAAGCGAGTTTCATATCAAGTGCCGTGCCCGATCCAGAAGCGCAACCCTCTGACCCATCTGTCAGGTCTCCTCAGACTGCAACAAGATCAACCTCACCTCAGACTTCACCAATTGCCAAGAATCTCCCAGAGAATAATGCTGGCCCTCTCAACGACTCTACAGCGGGTGTCAAAAGACGCCCGTGGAACCGAAATATGTATTTCGATGACGACGACTCTATCGATGAGCTTCACCGGAACCGCGACGGACAAAACAAAACATCAGGTGCTACGGATTATGCCAACGAAGATGCTCTACGCGACGTTACTGTTTCGAATCCTTGGGCATTTGCGAAAATGAATGCGCCAATCCGTTCGTTGAGAAAGGAACATAAGTCAGAAGCAGTAATGAATACCAATGGGCAATTATTCACACCGGTGCGCCAGAGAGGGGAAGCTATTAATCCGAATTGGTTAGGTAGTCGTAATCATGTTGAAGATAAAATCCTGTGCGAGCTTCCTACTCCTGAGGGATCGCGTGCCGCAGTTCCCTCTACGACAGGGCTACAATCTTCTTCACCTGAGCCTTTCCCATACCCGTTGAAAGCTTGGGGCAAAGGAGAAGGAAGCCGTACAGCCAAAAAATCACACGGTCTGGACAGAGACCGCTGCAGTAGCGGTGCTCTTGACACATGGGTGCAAAAACCCATGGACAACCATATGAGCACCCCTAGCAATGATGAGATCAGTCTACTGGATTCCAGCGCCACAGCTACCAATCGGCCTCGCGACTTTATATCTGCCCGGACTCTACCCAAAGGAACACCCTTGGGCGATATTCCCAGAGGAGCTCCGAGTTCTGGTCGAAAGGTAGGACCACGGAAGCAGCAGCAGTCAGGTGTCAACAAACCCTTCGTATCTTCGGTCAACGACCCTGAGCGCGTTTGGTTTGATATAGAACCCAAGCGAAGGAGTAAACCGACTCGACCGGCACAATCGGACCATGGTAAAAACTCAATAGCGGCTAATACCCCTACTCGTCACGACAGCGAAGATGATGATTCGATAGCCGAACTCCCCAGCAGCGCAGCTTCAACTGAATCTATGCACCCCGACCTTGCTTCAATAATGGACTACGAGCTACGCAAGCAAGCAGCACTTGACCAACGTAAAAAGTACCTTCGCCAGCAAGCAGCAGCAGCGAAGACGCTCAACCGAAATGCTACAGAGCAGTCTCTTCGCTCTCAAAGCTCACTTACGTCTCCACACAAAAACAGATACCACAAAGCCATAGCTGCCCTCCATCCCGGCGACGAGACCTTGACGGATCGGCATTCCCCAGAGCAAGGTCTTGTGTTCGAACCCGGCGACCCGAGATCCTACCTCATCCGCGTTCAGCAGCGCGACAACGCAGAACGCCAAACCACCCCGGCGGGAGCGTCTCCAGTCAAAAAGAGAAGGAAAACAACCATGCTGCCCCTCGAGACGGTAAGCGACGATAGGAGCACTCGAGATCTATCGCTGAAACTTAACATGACACCCAAAGAACTCGAGAACCGGATTTTGCAAGTGGCGATCATCGATGAATATGTCCGTGCCGGCACCATCAGCGAGGCCTTTGCAGCACCAAAGATTCAGCAAGTCAGGATGTGGGAGGCCAAGCTGGGGGCTCTCATCGAGCGAAGCTACAGGAAAGAACCTGACACTGAAGACGAAGGTGTGGGGATGCGCATCGATCTCTGGCCAGCCCTGCAAACTCACCTGGACACATACATTTTGGCATGAGCTTTGGGATCTATCAAACCGATGTAAAAGCGTGATTGACATCTCAGTCCATCTTAGCGGGATATATACTGTAGCTGGGGCATTTTTGCATGGCGCTTACGGGCTTGGGAAAACAGGGGAGCATCGCTGGGAATCGGAGCTGGGAGTTGAATGGCTAGGTGGTGCTTACAGTAGATGTCAGATTATGAAGAGATACCCCCCCTCCCCGGGCTTTGAATGGATTGCTTGTTTAACAGTAAATAATTGAAAATGTTTTTATTTCTTGGGTGTGATCAGAATTGCAATCCCCAATCTTTTGAGCCGAATTGAGTCTACAGCTCCCTCAGCAACTTTGCAGCTTTTATACGTGTGGTTTACAGCGACAGGCGAGGGATCCCTTTTGCTCGGGTAGACTGAGACTTGACACGCACCTTGGAAACCGACTCATCCAATAGAAGATTCTCGACGCCAACGGGAAAGTTCACGTCACAGATGCAAAGTTTTCATCCACCGTTTCTCAGTCCCACATGGAAAATAGATATAAAGCTATGCACTCAATTCCGAATACAATACAAAACCCACTCAACGCCCCATGTTCAAAGCCCAAAGCAGCCATCAACACCACCTATATATCCAAACTCGGCGTCTGCCCCTTGACCCTCCCAATCACAATATCCGCCGCATACTTCGGAATCACCTCATCATCATGCAACATCTCAAATTCCTCCGTCGCATCCTTCCCCATATGGCTAAAGAGCGCTTGCGGGCCCCCGGGGTGCTCGTCCAGCCAGTTGGTCACGTCCAGCACGCACCCCTTGACCACGATCCACAGGTCGTCCTTTTGGTTGTGCTTCTGCACTTCCTCCATGGAGAATTCTTTCTCGGGGACTTTGAACTCGACGGGGTCGGTCGGTTTGCTGACCTTGCCTGGGTCGGCGCTGTCGGCGGCTGCGCCTTTCATAACGGGGGCGGCGGATTTTTGGGACTGTTGCGATTGCTTGTCTTCACCAGCGGCGGAGCTAGACGAGGCAGTTTCGCCGTTGCCCCATTCAACAGAGATCTTGCCGGGGGTGGCCGGGTCGATGTGCAGGGAGATTTGGCCCAGACGCTGCGCGGCGCTTGAGACGCCGCCGGTGAGGACTTTCTGGAAGAGGAATGTGCTGGCGCTTTCACCGGCGACACGGCCGTAGACGACGCAACCGAGTAGCGAGGAGCCTCCGAGTCTGTTGGCGCCGTGGACGCCGCCGGCGAGTTCACCACAAGCGTAGAGACCTTCGAAGGGTGCCCCATCAGCGTTGAGGACTTGGGCTTTGTCGTTGATTTCAATGCCGCCCATTGTGAAGTGCAAAACTGGCTCCATGACGGCAACATGAAAGGTGTCGGAGATGTCGAAGGGAAGGTTGTGGAAGTATTTCTTGCCATATGGATCCTTCTTCTTGCCGTCGGCGATGGCATTGTAGTCTTGGAAAGTCGATTGTAGGGTAGACTCCGAACAGCCAATCTCCTTGGCCAGCTCCTTGCCGCTCATCTTCTTCATCAGACCACGGCCGGAGTAGTGGCGGGTGTGGAAGTCCAGGACATTGGAGGCTTTCGAGTTGAGGACTAGGCGAACAGGCCATCTCTTTGCTTCCTTCTCTTTCCACATCTCTCCGGAGACGTAGTCGCGATGGCCGAGCTCGTCTGCAAATCGCTTGCCCTCACCGTTTAGTAGGAGACCGCCCTCACCACGTAGCGCTAATCGAAGGTCAGTGACTGTGCTCCAATCTATCGAGTGAAAAAGGACCTACCCTCTGCGGCCAGAAACTTCCACTTTGACCCAGGGTCTTTGGGATCAACCAATCCGGTTGGATGCACCTGAACCTTGTCAAGGTCAATACCTTGGCCACCAATCGCCATAAGCATCTTCAGTCCATCGCCAGTAGCATGTGTACCGTTTGTGCTTGCAAGATCATAAGTATCTGGCCTATGCTTTTTCAACAACGAGGTTTCTGTGAAGTCGGCAGCGTAGCCTCCAGTGGCCAAGATGACCACACCATCTACAGAGCACTGCTCCTTGTTGTATTCGTACGTAACTCCTGTGACTTTGTTGCCTTCTTTGTTGACCGAAGTGACGCGTGCTTTTTTTATGATCTGTACACGTTCGGGATCACTCTCGACTAGCTCTTCCAATCGCTGCATCAAAGCATAGGTGATGGCCATTCCAGGAAATTTTGCGTCGTGTCCGCGATGTGTTCTAGGTTGAGAGTGGCCACTATGCTTCCTTAGCAGGTGATCGAGGTAAAGGTTCTCTGCAAATACTCACCCTAGCCGTGACACAAGAGTGAGATCGAGGTTGAAGACGTCCTGTAGCCATTCGACAGCTGCAGCGGATTTGTATGTGAGGACCTTGATCAAGTCGGGACGAGCTTTGTCTCTCGCTGATTTCAGGGTGTCATCGTAGAACTGCTTTACGCTGTCGCCAATCTTCTCGTCCACCTGTGTCCGTGTGAGGGCACCGTTGATCCCAGACGTGGCTTTTGTTGAGTTTCCTCCGAAGAAGTCTAATACAGCAGTCAGTCCACTGTTCCTCTTCATGCATATGCAGTACCTACTATTCTTGTCCAGAAGCAACACATTGCCGCCAGCCAGGTAAATGGTATGGGCCGCACTCAAGCCGGATACTGTCTTCTGGTCAGCTTCGGGTCCACGGCGAACGGTGGGGGGGATTGCTTACGCCCTCCACCAACTACGATAACTCTAGGCGCCATGATGAGGGAAAGATGAGAGGTGGCAGACAAGGGAGCGCTGAAGTCTCTGAATGGTACTTTCTATGCTTGGAGAAAGCGGGGTGGAGAGAGGTAGATGAAGAGCACTTTCCGAGCCCACGGGTTGGAGAAGTACCGAGGCTCCGCCAAAGTGGCCGTAAGCGGAAACTCAAGGTCCCTCGGGCTTGTTTTGTTTCATTGGCAGGAAAATAATATTCTAAGTTCTGGACAAAAAACATAAAAACATGTGAGACACATGGAACGGAAATTATCATATGGTTTCTACCTACAGTACTGTAAAGTACCGTATCCAAAGCAGATCTAGAAACACTCTTGTTGCTCTCTTGGTTCTGAACCACCACGTGACCACACTCTGTACAAGTACCTACTCGTAACTTTCTCTAGCTCAGATTGGCATGTGAATGCCCCAGACCGGCAATCCCCACCAACCCTTACCGTACCCCAGCTTTCCCCCCCATCATCTGATCCAGCGATTCTGTGGTAGGTACGGAGTAAGCTGCCTTTATATCCATCGAAGGGGTATTAGGAAGTCAGCTATCCCTACCTTACAGCAGTGTGTATTCTACATAGAATACTAAATCCACCTCGGCACATGTAACATTACCTACTTTTCATACCTCCACATCCAAGGGGCTAGCCAGCATCACCCAAACGTCAATATCTAAACCATTCATGTTATATTCTATCCCATTATGCGATTTGAAGTTCTCCTAGTAGCACTATCCCTCAGCGTTCGGTTACCAAATGCGGTCTCACAGCTCGTCGTGCCCGACCTCTTCAACAAGCGTTCTAATTCTATAGATGCTGCCACTCATCGCCAAGAGCCCATCATGAACGTACCAAACATTGCATTACCTCCTTCTAGCGACAAGGATACATCTTCTGGTGGCGTGGGCGATGTGGTGATATCAGATGTCATTGGCAAGGAGCGCGTTATCAACATCTTTGCCGGCTTCACAAGAGACATCGACACCATTTCCAAGCGCTTGGACGAAAATGCCCAGAATGCTACGGTCCTCGCGCCATTAAATTCAGAGATCCAAAAATTACCAAGAAAGCCGTGGGAAGATCCCAAGGATTATAACGCTCTAGGAGAAAACGCTTATGAAGGGAAAGCTGGTGAAGATAGGGCTCATCGAAATCTAAGAAGATTTGTTGAGGCCCACATAATACCAGTCAGTCCCTGGAGGGAAGGCGATAAAGTGGAATCTTTGGGTGGAGGCAGGATTTGGTGGGAGAGCAAAGGAGATAAAAGAACGGTACGTCCACGGTACACGTGGCTCTATAGATGAAGTCACAGCTAATCCAACTGAAGATCCAACCTGGCAATATCGAGGTCTCAAGTATTGCGAACCGTGTATCTAATGGAGAAGTCTGGGTGATAAACGGAGCCTTGAACTACGAGTAAATGAAGGGCTGGACACTACGGTTGCAAGAGAATAGTATCATGAGTTATGAACTTGAGCGTCAGTGGTCGAATAGCGGCTGGCATACAAAGAGACAGGGCGTTAGGATAATTGATTAGAGCTATGAGTCTAGATTATACCTCTTTTGCATCGTTGAGCCATGCGGACCTCTACGCTCAGATCGGAAAAACCATCACCCGCAGTGGCTCAATATAGCTAGCGCAGTGACGTGCATCTGCTCATCCCGGCCCTTGATCCACTGATCGGGAACCCACACCATCACACCCAGCTCTTCAAATTGTAACTTGTCTCTACCTCATTCTGTGGTACTGCTCGATCAGAGGCTCTTTCCAATTTCAATACCCGCGTCTACTCCAACTGGACTCACCGGGAGTTTTGCGCCTGTTCGAGCGCAACGGCGAGAGCGCAAAAGGGCGCGATCGGCCTACTCCTGGCAAAAGGGAGATCTAACATACTTGTAAGCTTCAAACCACGCCTCCATTCGCAAGCTGTATACAAAATCCTGTACTTGGGTGTCAGCTAACCAAGCGCCAGCTGCTAGACCATCTGTACCCTCTGAAGTCTTCAATATGAATTCGCAGAATGGAAATAGCTGGCCGCCGTCAACAGGGTCGGGTGGGCCTCCTCCCAACAATGAACATCACAACCAGGGGCAACAGCGGCCGCTGGGGAACTTTGGGTGGGTTTGGAATTTCTCTTCCTCTCAACTAGTGCCTTAGACAGGATCGGAGACGCCTTTCTTGGATGTTCCTGCGCGCCCATTGCCCGCCAATCGCCTCTTTGCATAGGCTGACAGTCTGTGCTTTAACAGACCTAATCATACGATACACCAAGGCCCGCCTCCTCAGATAGGGGGTCCGCCTTTGCTCCCCCAGTCCGGTAAGACTTTTGACCCCACAGTCAAACCCCGAGATCGTTGTGGTAGGAACGAACTGAGGCATTTTGGGTTAGGACCATTCTATACTAGCCAAACCAACGGTCACGCGCTTCCTAACCCTGTGGGTTTGACCCAAGCGTCTCCCCTACAGCCAAATCGTGGGCCACCCCTATCTCATCAGCAACATTCACCTCCAGGTATTCAACACCATCAGATACAGGGTCCCGGCTATGCGTTGCCAGCGTTAGGTCCAGCAGTCCAACAGCAGCAATCGCCACAAGCGGCGATGAACAATGAACGCGAACGGGAGCGGGAACAAGAAGTGGATCGACAGCGACAGCAGGATATTTTAGCACAACGTGATTTCGAGCTGCTAGAGCAGCAACATCGTGATCAGCATCAGTCAACGCTCGAGAACCACACGGGCTCTATCCCACTCCAGCAGCCTGTGGCTTCTAGGGTCCCAGCAACGCTGCATGGTCCAAATGGCATTCTGGCGAATCTCGGTGCTGGCGCCGGACCAAACCCACCTCCAGCTACCTTAGGAGCACCAAGTGGCCCCGGAAATGTCTTCGCAAATGGTATGCAACAGAGGGATGAAAGTCCTTCAAGGGCGTTCATGCAGCAAGTACCGCAGAATATACCCACCCAGCAGCTTCTGGGTTTCGGTAATGCAGTGACACCGCAACAACTCCCAAATGGGATGGCCGCGCTTTCGCAGGGGCAACAACCCATTCTAAATGTCAGCGTCCCTTTCCTGCAGTGTCTGTCCCCTACCAGTCGCCTGACCATGAATTCACCAAAAATACCCTTATCTTGCTATAATTCATCTTAGTGGCGTTATGCATTGATCGGAGTAAGCGTTCGTCATTACTAACCGTGCTATTCACCAGGATGCTTTGAGTTATCTCGACCAGGTCAAAGTCCGCTTCGTCGATCAAGCTGAGGTGTACAACCAGTTTTTGGATATTATGAAAGACTTTAAAAGCCAGGCGTATGTGTCGCCTGTAAAATGTGGCAGAATGTGGCTGATCTCCGTGTTATAGAATCGATACTCCAGGTGTGATTGAACGGGTCTCAACCCTTTTCGCAGGCCATCCCGAACTCATCCAAGGCTTCAATACCTTTCTACCTCCTGGATACCGAATTGAGTGTGGAACGCGGGACGACCCAAACGCTATTCGAGTAACTACTCCCATGGGAACAACAGTCTCTCAAATGCCATCGGTCCACAATCGTCTAAACGGAGGGCTGAGGCCTAACGGTGTCCATGCTCCAGACGTCGGAAACACTGCGCGACAAGGCCTTTACGGAGATGGGCCTCCTCTTAACGGTGACTGGCAAGGCCAGCAGCAAGATCATATGGAAAATGCGCACGACAATCCATTCAGTTCCAGCCGGCGATTGGTAGAGATCCCCATGTTTGGAGGCCAGCCGAACATTGGCCACAGCACCGGTATCCCATACGACAGAGATGATCAGTTTGTTGACGCCGATGCAGCAGCGATTGCACACCAGGAAGAACAGCGTGGAGTCTCACACCTATCGAATGCAGTTTCTGTCGTTGCAACCAACGGAATCCCCAGCAGGCACTCACTGACCCAAGCATCTCTTAATGGACCCCAGACCACATCGCTTAGTCAAACTGCTACCGGGATCAATGCTCCTGGCTCGTCACTGATTTCAGGAAACCAGCTTGGGGTGGAGAAACGAGGGCCTGTTGAATTCAACCACGCCATCGGCTATGTAAACAAGATCAAGGTAAGAGCGATCGACTTTGCCACGATATACAATATTGATATCATCACTAGAATCGCTTCGCGACACAGCCAGAGATATACAAGCAGTTTCTCGAAATTTTGCAGACATATCAGCGGGAATCTAAGCCCATCCAGGACGTTTATGCCCAGGTCACTCAGCTCTTCAGTTCTGCGCCTGACCTGTTAGAGGACTTCAAGCAATTTCTTCCAGAATCCGCAGCTCAAGCTAAAGCGCAAGCTGCTGCTAGGCAAGCGACGGAAGATGCTGCGATGCTAAGTAACGTTCGTGGTGAAGCCATCTATAATCACATGCAGCCGAACCAAGTGCAAACCCCAAGGCCTGAGATGAAAATGCCACCAGTGGGCAATTTTGCACCTCCCCCTAGTGTAGGCAAAGAAAACAAGAAACGTAGAGGAGGAGCAGGATCCCAGATTACTGGTGGTGCGGCAGCTTTGGACCAAGCATCAGTTCTGTCGACTCAAAACAACAAGAATGGGAACATTCGAAGTGGAACTGTGAACAAGGTGAGTGGTAGCGCTAAGACTTCATAATCCGATTGTGAAATCCTATTGACAATACGAACCATTTGACCAAATTTTGCTCAATAAGTCTAATCCCATTGAACAATATGTACCAAACTTAGCGCGCATTGCAAAATCCACACAACACTTCTAACCACCTGTTACTTCTATCATGTTCTACACATTTAGCCTGCGCTTCCTCTTCTGTTCATCTATCAACTCCGTCTTTACTTTTGCTACATACGTGTTCTGTGCCTGGCGCATAGGATTCCAACGCTGACCTGATTACGACATAGCGTGCAAGGATAGAACAAGCAAAGCCTGCAGCTCCAGAAATTCCTCCTGTCTCTCCGACCCTTGTCCCGAGCCTTCCACAGCCAATGCCGCCGACAAGCAGCTCCAGCGCAATGGCGGAAGAACTAGCGTTCTTCGATCGTGTTAAGAAGTTTCTGGCCAACAAGCAGACTTTCAATGAATTCCTCAAACTCTGTAATCTATTTACGCAGGATCTGGTTGATAAGAATGTGCTCATGCACAAAGCTTCCAGTTTCATTGGTAGCAACCCTGACCTGATGACCTGGTTCAAAGCATTCATCAAGTACGATGGTAGCGACGAGATTATCGAGAACAAGCCACAAATTAGCAGCGATAAGGTGGTTCTAAGCCAATGCCGTGGCCTAGGACCGAGCTATCGACTGCTGCCAAAGCGGGAACGCCTTAGACGCTGCAGTGGACGGGACGAGATGTGCCAGTCGGTGCTCAATGACGAATGGTCATCCCATCCCACCTGGGCCTCTGAAGACTCAGGGTTTATAGCGCACCGCAAGAATTCCTACGAAGAATCCATTCATCGCATCGAAGAAGAGCGTCACGACTATGATATTAACATAGAAGCCTGTCTTAGGACGATCCAGTTGATGGAGCCGATTGTACAGCAAATCAAACTAATGTCTGACGAAGAGCGGAATTCATTCGTTTTGCCAGCTGGTATTGGTGGACAGAGTGAGACCATCTATCAACGAATCATCAAGAAGATATATGACAGAGAACGTGGAGGAAAAGTTATTGAAGACATGTTCAAAAATCCAGCTGCTGTTCTCCCTATTGTGCTGGGAAGACTTAAGCAGAAGTCTGAAGAATGGAAGGCGAGTCAGGTGAGTTCCGGCTGTTATCCTATTTGCAAAGTAAGTTACTAACGGTGTGCTCAGCGCGAGTGGGAAAAGGTCTGGCGGGAGCAGACTCATAAGCTGTTCTGGAAGAGCCTAGATCACCAAGGCATTAGCGTGAAGTCGGCGGACAAACGTCAGTTCCAGCCAAAAACTCTTCAGACCGAGATCCAGGTCAGGTATGAGGAGCAGAGGGCTCTGCGCCAGCGAAGTCAGCGGAACGAAATGGTTCCCAAATATCAATTCCTATTTACCTTCAACGACAAGGAGGTCATCCAGGATGCAAGCCATCTGATCTTAACACACCTTCACCATGCTTATGTGGGTAACGCAGCAGACCAAGCGAAGCTCGAGACCTTTTTCAAGACTTTTATACCGGCGTTCTTCGACCTTGACCGCGAGTCTTTCAATCGAAGAATGGCTGACGTCTACGATACATCGCCACCAAATGAAGAAGCCGAGGATGACTTGGTCACGAACGAAGAATTCAATGCTGGCCGAGGCCGCCGGGCTGCGAATGGTAAAAAGGCAAACCTGCTTCGTGGAGTGCTTGAACGTGGGCAGAACGGAAAATCGAGCCACAAAGGCAAAGAGGACCAGGACAGCAAAGAATCTACGCCCGATGTCCTTTCCATGGACGAAGACACCGCCACATCGATGGAAACACCTTCTGAGCAGCCTGTCCGTGTTGATGCAGCCGAGCATCGCTGGATGGAACACCCATCGGCCAGCAACAGGGGCAATAGGCAAGACGTTGACCACAACCAACCTTATAAGCGCGACAGTTACAATCTCTACGCAAGCTCAAACATATACTGCTTCTTCAGGATGTTCGAAATGCTTTACGAGAGACTTGCAAAAATCAAGGCAAACGAAAAGGGCGTACACGAAAATGTCCGCCGTGCCAAGATTCCTAAACCCGCTCACGACCTGAAGCTGGTTGATAAGACGCCCTCTGATTTGTTCTACGATGTTAGCCCTAACGCAAACTATTACCGCCAGATCGTGCGAATGTGCGAAGATGTTACCAAGGAACGAGTTGACATCATTCACCTCGAGGAGACTCTGCGTCGATTTTACATGCAAAATGGGTGGCAACTCTACAGCTTTGATAAGATGCTTACCGCCATGGTTAGATTTGCGTGGCAGATACTGGTTAGCGACAACAAAGATAAGAGCCTGGACATCATCAACCTTTTCTACAAAGATCGCAAGGAGACTGAGACCACCCACCAAGCGGAGTTGACGTACAGAAAGCAGGTGGAGAAGCTCACGAAGGATGCCGACATTTACCGTATTACCTATGTAAGTGACTTGACCTACCTCATGAATGTAACAGAACTGATAATCCTACCCAGACAAGTTCCACCGGCACCGCCACCATCCAGGTCTTCAAGAAAGACGACAAGACCTTCGAGATCGACGAAATGGCAGCTACCGCAAGATGGTCCTACTACATCTCCACCTTCGCAATGCGCGACTTGACCGAAGGCCTCGACCTTAGCAAGATCGACTGGCCATTCCTAAAGCGTAACATGCCGCCAATGCTCGACACCGAGGACGAGTACACCCGCGTCTATACCCCACAATGGAACGAAGACGGCCTGGTCATCCGCATCTCCTCCAACAACTACCACATGCTGTACGACCCGCTGACGCAGGACTGGTGGGTCCATAACGCCGCGGTGCAGAAAAGAGGCCTGCAAGGTGAGACGGTACTGAAAGATGAGCGGAAGCAGAAGTTCGAGGAGAAGTTTGTGCTGAACAATGCGTGGATGGTGGGCAAGTCGGTCGAGGAGGTGGATCAGATCAATCAGGAGTATAGGCGGTGGGTGACTGAAGGACCCAAAGCGACGACTGAACCGCTGGCGGATGTTGCGAATCAGCCTGCAGGGACGGACGAGGCTATGGCTAGCGCTTGATATGCTCGACGATTTCCTGGGCGCTCTTGCATCATCGACTTTGCCCGCTTGGGGTTTGCATGAGAGGAGTGGCGGCGCGTACGGAAGGGCCTGTGACGGACGCGCTTTGGCTAGAATCTATACCACCTATGCGTATCATCTGTTGAGGAAATTCGCTGTACTGGGTTTCGCATTTGTGGCGCGGGGGCGCAAAGCATGGGGTTTTACAGCAGTGGGGGGTTTGGCTATGTGTGTATCTACTTGCCGATAGAGGGTGCTGCTGATAGCTTAAAACGTTTTGGATCTTGTAAACTGAGTTGCCCGATCCGGAATTTGGAAGCCGTGATGATATGTACTCTTTTGGGCTCAAGAGATTTGCACGAGGACGTTACCTAATGCTACATGACATACGACAATCGTGACATATGTACCTTAGTAGAAATCCCGCCATCGCCCATCTACCTTACCTAGTGCTTAGCGTTTTCTAAACCCCCCCACCATACAATTCGGCATGAAGACTGTACGAGTACTACATACCCCTTACAGACACGACCAACTCACATTCCGGCTTCTGGCTCTGCGTAAGGGTTTTTTTGCGCGCTCTGGGGGTATGATCCTGGGGGTTGAATGCTGTGGGTATGTAGGTTTGTGTAAGAGGAAGGGGTCGTACTTCCTGTAGGTTTCTAGTGTGTGGGTGTTTCCGGTGGGGGGGGGGATTCAAGGCGTAAAAAGGGGGGGGGGGATGTTGGGGATTAGGGAAATGGGTTTTTATATGTATGCTAAGATGGGATTTCAGAACCGCGACTCTGCATTAGATACTCTATCCTAACCGTCGAAGAAAGACGATGCGAATTTTTTTTTTGGGTGCATTCTGCTGTTGGCTTGCTAGACCCCACCTTCTCCCACTTCACGTCACGTTAAACCCTGCACAATCTCCCCCCGACATCAGCTTCCCACCCCTCGCTGCCCACCGCCATGGTAGCGTAGAAGATGCCACTAGGGTCGTATTTCGCCTCGATAGCCTTCAGTCTCGGGTAGTTGGTTCCGTAGAAGGTCTCTTGCCAATTCGGCTGGTTCGGATCGCCCTGACATCCGGCGTCAGCATGGGGTTTTCTAATCGCCCTTATTTACTTGTGTTTAGGTAGTGGTGCGGGGATGAGGAGGCGCGTACTTCGCTCAGATAGCAGCCAGAGCCAGGGGTGACGGCTTCGAGTTGCGGGATGTAGACGTCTGTCATCAGTTTTTGTAGAGCTACCATGTCGGACCGGGGGAGCGAGAAGTTCCAGGGAATGGTCATGGAGTTTAGTCTTGGTCTGCTGCTATCTGGAGTTTACACTTGTTTGACTTACGTGGTTAACACGGAGTCAATCAAGGTGTCCCTCCAGGCCGGCAGGACCGCATTGTCCCCGTCCGTCCCTCTCGCAGCACTCTTGTTGACGTTCAACCCCACCGCAACAAAAAGTGGCGTCGCATTCGGCGTCTTGTCTTCCGTGATATTGCGTATCGCAGCGGTCAATCCTGCATTATTCGTCCCAACCACTGACCTTGGTATCAACCGTCCGCCGTATTGAGCCGTCTCTACCGGAATAGGGGGCTCGAATATACTAAACTCGTCTAGATAGGTAGGAAAGTCTGTAGGGCCAGTCATTTCGTATTTGATATTCAGCTGATGCAAGGTATCGAGGAATGGCTGTAGGAGCTTCAAGGCTTGTGAAGCTGGGATTCCAGGGCCGTGGAAGGGCGTTAGGATGAAGGAATCGGAAGTGAGATACCAAACCGTCATCCCGCCTGCGTCGACGATGCTGGGGAGAGTGGCGTGCCATGCGGCGACGGCGGCGTAGAAGGTATCCTTTGATAAGCCGGCGCTGGAGAATGTGAGATTCGTCCCTGAGGTGGGAATTTCGGTATGGGCTTTTGATGTCAAGGAGTAGACGATGCCGTAGGTGCCACCTCCACCTCCGCTGAGTGCCCCTGCCCAAGTTCAGAGTCCGCTTTTTTTACAAGAGCAATGTGGCATGTCATTAAGGGTTTGGCAAGAGATAAAAGAACGATTGTCTCTCAGAATAATTGTTTTGCGACTAAAAGATAGTACCGATATAGAGGGAAAATGTTAGAAGAAAAGTACGTACAATACAGATCCGAATTTTCTGTCGGACTCGCTTTGATAAATTCGCCTAACCCGGTAATAACCTCCCATTCCAAGGTCTGGTCGGCTGCTAAGCCGTATTTCGAAGCAAGCGCCGAATGACCACCTCCTTGGGTGTACCCGCCTGCGAGGCCAACTGTTGGGCACTCGCCTCCGGTCACCGTCAGGCCTACCTTATTTCCAGCATCGACTGCCTCAAAGCCTTGGACGCCAGCTCCCATTTTGATGGCTTTACCTGTGTAAGTGGGCCCATGATAGTCAAAAAATCGAATGCTTTTAAGATTATGTGTCCAGATACCCAAAGCGCCTGCTCCGGTAGATTTACCATTGTAGTCATGGCCTGTATTCCTAATGACAAGCCTAATGTTGTTTTTCGTGGCGAACGCCACCCCTTTCGAGATATCTGCGGGCTCAGTGACATTGATTGCGTATTCAATATAGTTTCCCAGCGTGCAGAGCATCGATTCTGGGGTGAAAGGTATACAGCTGTTTCCGGCGTAGAAAGGGGCCATTACCGATGAAGACGAGACATAGTGTGTTTGGGGTAGCAGCCATGACTCTCGCACATCACTACACAATGCGGCGTTGAACTTAGGGCCATGACATGGTGATGCGAGTGGGGATGTTGCAATCAGTCTGCCGTTGATGGAGTTGTTGAGAGCGGCCCATGCGGAGGGAGATGGCCAACAGGCATCTCCGGGGAAGCAGCGGCATTCCTTGGCAAACGCAAGAAATGGTATGTAGAAGTTAGTCAGTGACAAACAGAGATTAAGCCACGCAATGGAATAGGCCATGTTGAAGGACTGAAATGTTGGCCTGGAGGAGAGAGGAAAAAACCATGGCAGTTTTGGTAGAAGTGTGTGAAAAACATCTTTATCCCTTTAACCGCTGTTTGCCTTCGGTTAATTTTTAAGGTTGACCCTAATCAGATGTGGTAAGGCTCGGTTAAAAAGGTAATTTTTTGTAAATAGAAACAATATCAACAAAGCCCCCTATTGTTCTTACCCACCTCGATAAGAATGCCTTCCTGCGATGTAGTATCTGATTCAACTGACTATGAACTGATCGTCCTAACCTGCGTCCTATAACTGTTGTAGGCGATCGATATGAGCCTATTCAGATGCCTTCAAACGTCTGTTGAATCAATATACCTACGCATACAACCGTCGATGTAGATCAGGAGAACACAAAGCCTCGTACGAGTTCTTGATTGAAATCAGCATTATCAATGCCTACAAACTCTCTGTGCATTCAGATGTTCCAAAGAAAGGCTAAATACACTGTTCATCGCGAGTTCAGAACGGCTCTGGCTACGGGTCTTATTCAGGCCTCTCAAAGGCAGTTTCTGAAGCGAAAAAGAATGTCAATTGGATCCGCAATTGAAAGTTCAATGGTACGTTTAGAAGATCATCAAATCTGCAGAAGAAAGAGCTCTGGGGACTGCCGCGGGTGCAAGGAGATAGGCTTGACAGCCAGGCCTAGAAAACGACAAGTTCTCGGCGAAATTACATCAAAATTAGGTGGTAGCGGGCGGGGAAAGCGTTCTACCTTTGGCTGTGATATTTGTGATATCCCCCTATGTAGAAACGGTCCTTGTTGGGCTGCATATCACAATAGCATCTGAATAGCATCAATAAAATCAGTTCAGGGTGATATTCTATGGTTCCTATTGGTGGACTAAGCGAATACGCTAAAAGTGGCCTCCCGACAGCGGTTAAAGGGATAGGGCTCTTAGTATTCGATTATCCCTAATCATTAAGTTCCTGCACTCCATGACTTGCCATGATTGGTAAGGCAGGCTCGTGCATACCTAGTCTGCAGGAAGTACTTGCTGACACTCGCAGAGTCGCAGGTCGGTTCAATCTGCCCAGAAGATAGAAATGCGCCCCAGCCTCACTCTCGATCGGGAATGGGGTGAGCGCTGCTCTACCGCCGTGCGACGCGAGTGACAGTGTACGAATACTCTATCTAGTTCACAGTGTATTGGAGCCTTCCAGGCAGCATCGGGGATGAACTTGGGTTGCGGACAAACCCATTAGTTTGAGGGTCTCAAAGCTTAGAGATGCCCTTAAGACTTGGTCATCATAGTTTCGCAAGGCACATCTGTTTATAATCGTCTCCACACGAACATGGCCAGAGCTCATTACATAGTCAGAGTTGGAAATGAAGGGATTGCAAAAAAGATTAGCACCAGCGCCCTAAACCACTGGCACTACCTCTCTCCTCAGCACCTCTGGGGTCTCCCAAGAAGCATGACCCATGTCAAGGTCCGCGCGAAGTTCGAGGCGGATATTGAGAACCCTCAATTTACAGCGTACATCTGGTTCCTTTGCAACGGTCATGGCGGACCTGGTCATTTTGTTGAAGTGGGTATCGGCAGGCGTCATTTAGGACAAGGCCCTGTAGGAAATGGAACCCTTCCTATTCCAGAGGACATGATGGCTCGTCTCCAGCAGGGGTTTGACCACTGGTTCGAATGGCAGCCACTTACTGCCAACGCAGCTTTTCAAGACCAGCTTCACCAGCTACCAATTCCTCTCCCCCATTTCATTCCGACCCTACGCCACGTCACAGCAGAACACCAATCCTTTCCGCTCTTCCAAGCCCTAATTGATGGCGAGGAACACCGAGCAGCAGCTATAGCAACAGCTTTACCCGCAGCTGCGCCCACCCCTCCAGCTATCGAAGTTGATTTGGAGAATGTCCGCCGTGAGCAGGCTGAGCCCCATTCCCAGGGCGAAGTCTACCTGATCCACATGGGAGACACGACATTCTACAAAATTGGCATGAGCCTCGATCCGCAGATACGCTTGCGGACACTGCAGACAGGGAATCCGTATCCTCTACAGATTCATCACAAGCAAGCTGTTCAAGACATGCGAAGTGCGGAAACTAGTCTTCACCGACAGTTTGAGGCCCAGCGGGTTCCCAATCTTAACGCTAGAGAGTGGTTTGACTTCGGTAATGGCCCTGGTGAAGTAGAAATTGCGTTTGGTACCCTTTGATGAGGAAAGTAGGTAAATCGATTGCGAACAAAGTTCTTGAGTGAGCTTGTTTGACTGTGATTATGAATAACTATATACTGGCTTTTGCCTCCTACAACGTCTGCTGCAGCAGTCGAAAGATGCCTCCCAACTAGGTTCTTATTTCATAGTACAAAATGCTTACGAAGACATTCTAAGTATTTGGTGATTAGCTTGAATAATTTTATAATACTATGGTATAAGCGGTGGAAAAAGTACAGGAAAGAATGTGACAATAACCACACACATATGAAGGCACACATACACTTTCTTTTTGATTTCTTAAATGTATTGAAAATTAATAAGTGAAAGAACGAAAGTGAGAATCTATACTCACTCTGCGCTGAGTGCTGCAAGCCTGCATCATCTAAGGTCACCCAGCTCGCTCGCTAAAGCGGCAGCCTCTGGGTGAGCTTCGGCTGAGCTGGGCGCAGATTTCTGGCACACAGTTTTGTAAAGCAATCGTACCGTTTCTTCGATGCTTAACGACAGGGTTGATGTTCTTTCCTTGACGCGGTTAAGATGAGAGTATTTCTTTACAGGTCTCGTTGCACAAATCTCTTGTAATAGCTCAAGCCAATTTATCATACATTTAAAGCCCTAGCCAAGATAATTACAAGTGTTGCTGGACATTGCAAAGTCAGCTTACCATCATGGGTCAACAGGCTGCAGGAAAGTGCTTACGGTCGAAGACGGTGGAACTTCATTTGCAGATAACCGCATAGACTAAGTGACAGCAGCACATCTCCAACAACACCTGTGAAAGCCATGGGAGTATAGGCTGTCATTGATTTTTATTCATGCTCTCAATGGCAGTCTGTGAAAATGCTCGAGGAGCTGATTTCGATGTCGCTATGGAACTTTCGCGTTAGCTGTTGTCTTGATGAATGGATCCTTTGATGATTACTGAATTCACGAGTGGTATGATTTTGTACAGTTCTTGCTGAAAGCAATCAAGCACTTGAAATCATACTTACGGCCATCGTCGTCCAAAGCATGAGCTCTACGGAGTAATCATCAGACTACTATTCGTCACCAAGCAGCTTGTTATCCGCGCATCGCTTGCTTCACCATATCCAGAAAAGAAGACTACGTGATCATTACTCGCAAAATTTTCTCTGTTCTCTCTAGTGTTTTTCATGCTTCAAGCAGTCATTCTCGTTCAGCCGATGGCAGAACAATCTGTCCGTGTTGCGGGATCGGGTCAATTGGGAATATCACGCCGACGGCTTCGCTTAAGTTGGGTTTGCCCGAAGGGTGCCCAGGAACGGAGTTTGGGGACGGTGTTTACTCAGGGGTTGGGAATGGTACGAATGGGGTTTTCAGGTTGAGATGGGTAGATTAATATATAATGTTCTTTTCCTGTATGGTTTTGATATGATCAGTATTATTAAGGCCTTTGGAGGTAGATCCTTTCTTGTTGGTTATCTGTTCTGCTAGGCATTCTACCCTGAAGCTCTTCGAATACCTTTCCTTCTCGATTTAGTTGTCCGGTTTGTACTCCTTTTGCTTTACAGAAGACCCAGTATGGCATCGGAGCCGAACAATCCATCAGGAGTGTTCACTCCACCACCAGCATCCATGGACAAAGAACACGACGATGGCTTAGAGACGCCGTCATCGATCCATGAAGAGACCAAAATACCAGAGTTCAAGCCTTCAGCTCGTATCTACCTAGCCTTTCTCACACTGTGTGTCATCTCCTTGATGGTGGCCTTGGACGGTACATCACTATCTGTGGCGATTCCAGTAAGTTCATACGACGCAGATTCCCTCAAACAGCGTACTCAGGATCTGACCCAGCCGAAATGTAGATCATCGCAGACAAACTTAAAGGCACAGCGATCGAGGCCTTCTGGTCCGGGACCTCCTTCCTCCTTTGTTCTACCATCTTTCAACCGAATTTCGCCTCCTTCTCTCACATCTTCGGCCGGAAGCCAGTGATAATTATTGCCCTTGTTCTCTTTATGATTGGAGCGATCGTTGCTGGTGTAGCGAACAATTTTGCTACGTTGCTTGTCGGACGTTCTTTGCAGGGTATTGGCGGTGGCGGCTTGCTTGTACTCACCGAAATCGTGGTGACAGACCTTGTTCCGTTGAGGATGCGAGGGCAATGGTTTGGCATAATCAGCGCAATGTGGTCGATCGGATCAGTCACAGGACCGATTATTGGTGGAGCCTTTGCTCAAAACGTTTCTTGGGTATGTTTTTGTTGACTCAGAGAACGTTTATGTATAACACTGACCATATACAGAGGTGGCTTTTCTGGATAAACCTACCTTTCATCGGTATTGCCTTTGTTTTTGTCCCTCTCTTTCTCAAATTGTACTTCAAACAAAGCCCTTGGATCGTGCAACTCAAGCGCGTCGACTGGATCGGTTCGTTCATCTTCATCGCGTCCTCAACGAGCTTCCTTATTCCAATCACATGGGTATGTCCTGAGCATATCCAACATTTTGTTGATACTTACTTCTCTAGGGTGGAGTCTCGTACGCCTGGAGCTCATGGCGAACTCTGGTGCCTCTTATACTCGGCACTTGTGGCCTGATAGGTTTCGCACTGTTTGAGGAATACGTTGCGGCGGAACCATTGATCAGGCTCATAGTCTTCAAAAACTGGACCGCTGCTGTGACTTATGCAGGAACATTCCTCCAAGGCATGATCCTTTGGTCACTTCTCTACTACCTACCTCTGTACTACGAAGCCGTCAAGGGTCAAACACCCATCATCGCAGGCATCAGCATTTTCCCCGAGACCTTCACTGTTGCGCCCGCAGCAGTGGTCGTTGGCATACTTATCACAAAGACAGGACGTTATAGATGGGCGATATGGGGAGGCTGGGTTCTCACCATTCTCGGAACCGGCTTGCTCTATCTTCTGGATGTGCATACTTCAACAGTAAGGTGGATATTCATCAACCTAGTCAGCGGCTTGGGCTTGGGAATGCTCTTTCCGAGCATGAAATTCGCAATCCAGGCTTCCTCAACAAACGCAGATCTTGCATTTGCCATTGCCATGTTCGCTTTCTTCCGCGTCTTTGGTCAAGCCGTTGGTGTCGCTATTGGAGGAACAATATTCCAGAATCAGATGAAAATAAAACTCCTGGCATACCCCGGCCTTGCCGCGAAAGCAGACCAGTACTCAAGAGATGCCACGAGCTTAGTGCGGATCATCAAAGGGACGCAAGACGCTGCATTGAAGCTACAACTCCAGCAAAGTTATGCTGATGCCTTGAAGATAGTCTGGGTTACAATGTGCGGGTTGAGCGTGTTGGGATTCGTGCTCAGCTTGTGGACAAAAGGGCTGGATCTGAATAAACCTCTGGAGACGGAGCAAGGAATGCAAGCATATTCAAATGTTGATGAGGAGAAGAAATAATGGCGATACGATAATACAATAGACATGTATTTGATAGCATAGAGCACATTCTCTTTATTTTGGGCAATGGGTAGTAAACTCGGCTTCTCAGCTCGCACCAATTATTCAAGCCTCTACCTCCCACGAGAAATGATCTTACATACCTTAACTAAAAGAATAGAGTACTGTTACTGTCGCGTGGTGGATGGGAAATTCTTGAGCGCGTGTGTTCACTTGTAATCGCAATGACGCCGGAGTATTTGTTACAGCGTTCGGCTAAGCACAGAAAACATCTTCCTTCGAAGCATTGATGCGACGCAGTAGTTATCAAACGGCGCAAAAGCACTCATCAATACGGACGAAGGAAGGACGGTGAAATGGCACGCACGGTGTGGCGCCAGGGCTGAGCTTGATTACGCCGCGGGCCGCATCACTTAGAATATTCCGAAGCACAAGCACTACATAACAAACGTCATTGCCCCAGGCACCGAGACAACTGATACATATTGAAGCGTTGGTAAGATCCTTCCATAAGCAAGCAGGCTTCTTCCTCTCCTATTACTCTACTTGCATGATCAGCTCTCAGTGGATCAGGGATCGTTAAAGGCGCAAACATCCTGGGCATTCTAAGGCAAACAACATGGTGAGCCAATGACCCAGAAGAGCATCCTGATGGGCTCATCAACTGATCCAGGGTATATTCAGGCTGTCACAAAGCGCGCAGGCCGTAAGAAGGACGCCAGCAGTACACAAGCATCGTCTGGCGGCGGCAGAGGGGGTCAACCCCAGGTTAAAAAGGCCGTGTTCGAGAGCACCAAGAAAAAGGAAGTGGGAGTGTCGGACCTTACTCTAATCAGCAAGATATCGAACGAGGCGATCAACGACAATCTGAAGAAGCGATTCGAAAACGCGGAAATCTACGTATGTGGGAGGGCTATAACGAGAGTGGAAAGGAGCAGGAGGTGCTGATAGCATAATAGACTTACATCGGCCATGTCCTGGTTTCAGTCAATCCATTTCGGGATCGTAGGTCCAATCAGGTGTTAGGATTTGGGATCTATGTGAAGCTGACAGCTGACAGTGGGCATCTACACGGACCAGGTGCTGGATTCGTATCGAGGCAAAAACCGACTTGAGATGCCTCCCCACGTCTTCGCCGTTGCTGAATCAGCCTACTACAACATGAAAGCATACAAGGATAACCAATGTGTTATAATATCAGGAGAGTCGGGAGCAGGGAAGACGGAGGCAGCAAAGCGGATAATGCAGTACATTGCAAACGTCTCTGGAGGAAGCGACTCGTCAATCCAGCAGATCAAGGACATGGTTTTAGCGACAAACCCTTTACTAGAATCATTTGGTAACGCGAAGACGTTGAGGAACAACAATTCTTCAAGATTTGGAAAATACCTGGAGTTACAATTTAATGATCAGGGAGAGCCTGTAGGAGCAAATATCACGAACTATCTACTAGAAAAGTCAAGGGTTGTTGGGCAGATCACTCACGAACGAAACTTTCACATTTTCTATCAGTTTACCAAGGCCGCATCAGCAAAGCATAGAGGTAGGCTTTATTGAACATTGGATGCGCACCGTACTGATGAGTTGTACAGACACCTTTGGTGTTCAACAGCCACAATCATATTCCTATACGAGTCGGTCAAAGTGTTTCGATGTACAAGGTATCGACGATGGCGCAGAGTTCGAAGATACCCTAAATGCTATGAAAATTATCGGTTTATCACAGGATGAGCAGGATGATATATTCCGGATGTTGTCTACGATCTTGTGGTTGGGAAATGTTTCATTTGGTGAGGACGATAGTGGTAATGCAGCGATCCGTGACCAGTCTATTGTTGATTACGTCGCCTACTTGTTGGAAGTGGAGTCTGCGCATGTAAACAAGGCGCTCACTATACGAGTCGTCGAGACTAGCCGAGGAGGCCGCCGAGGATCGGTCTATGAAGTTCCTCTAAATCCAACCCAAGCCAACGCGGTGCGGGATGCCTTGTCTAAGGCGATATATTTCAATCTCTTCGATTGGATCGTTGAAAGGGTTAATGCATCTTTGAAGGCTCGAGGATTGGTCGCGAATTCTGTGGGGATTCTAGATATCTATGGATTTGAGATCTTCGAAAAGAACAGCTTCGAGCAGCTTTGCATCAACTACGTCAACGAGAAATTACAACAGATCTTTATTCAGCTTACGTTGAAGACGGAACAAGAAGAATACGCAAGGGAGCAAATCCAGTGGACTCCGATCAACTATTTCGACAACAAGATTGTGTGCGAGTTGATAGAGGAGAAACGTCCTCCCGGTGTCTTCGCTGCTCTTAATGATGCTTGTGCCACTGCCCACGCAGATTCTGGGGCCGCAGATCAGACTTTTGTTCAGAGGCTGAACGCGCTATCTTCGAACCCACATTTCCAACCTCGTCAAGGTCAATTCATCATCAAGCACTATGCTGGCGACGTCAGTTATGCAATTGAAGGCATGACTGATAAGAACAAGGACCAATTGTTGAAGGATCTGCTTAATCTGGTCGGCGAGAGCTCAAACAGCTTTGTCCATGCAATCTTTCCGCACGAAGTTAACCAAGATGACAAGCGTCGACCGCCAACAGCAGGAGATAAGATCAAGTCTTCTGCAAATGAGCTGGTCTCGACATTGATGAAGGCCTCACCATCTTACATTAGAACCATCAAACCAAACGACAATAAGTCGCCTACTGAATACAATGTGGGTAACGTGATGCACCAAATTAAATACCTAGGTCTTCAAGAGAACGTACGAATACGAAGGGCGGGTTTTGCGTATCGGCAAACTTTCGACAAATTCGTCGAGCGATTCTATCTCCTCTCTCCGAAAACATCATATGCTGGTGACTATACGGGCAGTGGTAATTCTTTGCAAGACACAAGACAGATTCTGAAAGACACTAGCATCCCATCAGAAGAATACCAGATGGGTGTCACCAAAGCCTTTATTAAGACCCCAGAAACCCTCTTCGCATTGGAACATATGAGAGATCGTTATTGGCATAACATGGCCATCAGAATTCAGAGAGCCTGGAGGAACTATCTAAGGTATCGAACAGAGTGCGCTATCCGGATTCAACGTTTCTGGCGGAGAATCAATGGCGGTGGTGAGTACCAGCAGTTGCGAGATGCTGGCCATAAAGTCCTTCAAGGGCGGAAAGAGAGGCGAAGGTACAGCTTGGTTGGTTCAAGAAGATTTCTAGGAGATTATCTCGGAATTGGGAATGATAGAGGGCCTGGCGAGGTTATCAGGAGATCGATCAACCTGGGTAGTAAGTTGCGGAGCGACTTTTGTACACTTCATGGGCATTAACGAATTTGACAGATCATGAGCGCGTTCTATTTTCGTGTAGAGGCGAATTACTTGTGACGAAATTCGGGAGGTCTAGTAAGCCTAGTCCTCGAGTGCTGGTTCTTGTAAGTTCAATTCCTGCGTACAAAAGGCCTGAAGTGTGGACTGACCTCCACCAGACAACAAAAGCTGTATATATTGTCTTGTACACCATGGTTAACGGTCAGCTGTCGATCTCATCGGAACGGACAATACCACTTGGTGCTATCAAGTATGTTAGCACGTCCACCCTCAAGGATGATTGGTTTTCCCTTGGAGTGAGCTCGCCGCAAGAGGCGGATCCCTTGCTCAATTGTGTTTTCAAGACCGAGTTCTTCCTCCACTTGAAGATGGCTATGCCTGGTGGCCTAAACCTCCAAATCGCAGACTCGTAAGTGGTTCACAAAGGGTCTCTGTTTCATGCTAATGTTGCCCAGTATTGAGTATAATAAGAAGCCAGGCAAACCCGCGACTATCAAAGTGGTGAAAGACAATGCTGTACCAAGGGACGATATCTACAAAAGCGGCACTATACATACTGGTCAAGGTGAACCACCAAACTCCATATCTCGACCAACTCCAAAAGGAAAACCCAAATCTGGTAGGCCCATAACGACAGGCAAGCTATTACGTCCAGGGGGCCCAGGCGGGGGTCCCTCAAAGCTTGCAGCCCGTCCAGCGGCTTCGAGGCCTGTACCACAAAACCGAGCCCTTCCTGGTCAACCTGCCACATCCCAACCCAGACCAGTACCTCAGCTACTTCAGCCAGCTGCACAGTCAAGACCAGTACCCCAGCTAGCCGTCCAGTCACGATCAATGCCTCATCCTGTCGCCGCCCAGTCCAGGCCTTTTCCTCAACCAATTCCCACCATGAATGGTGGAAGTCATAGCAGGACCGACTCAACATCTTCAATCAACCGAGCACCGCCTCCACCGCCTCCCGGACCCCCACCGGCAAAGCAGAAAGACACTTACAGAGCTCTTTACGACTTTGCCGGCCAAAGTGCGATCGAATTAACCCTCCAGAAAAATGAGATAATTGAAGTCGTTCAAAAAGCAGACAATGGTAATCCCTTTCTTATTTCCACTATGACTGGTTCAGATGTCATATTAAGTTTTACCCAGGCTGGTGGCTCGGCAAGAAGCTCGACGGATCCCATCAAGCGTGGACCCCCTCCGCCTACCTTGTCCCCGAAGCACCCAAACCCACACCTCCACCGGCGCCGCCCGGCCCACCCGTATCTATCTCCCACACCACCATAACCAACGGTACCCTAAAGGCGAAACCCACGCCCCCAGCCCCACCTCAGAAACGGCCTGCAGCCGCCAAGAAATCTCCCTTGCCGCCACCAAGCAACCAAATGAGAGATAGCGCTGTGAGTATGGGAAGTAGTGGCGATGGCAGTGGGAGAGATACACCGAATAGTAGTGTTGATGGGAAGGGGTCTGGAGGCGTTAGTCTGGCCGGGGGGTTGGCGGAAGCATTGAGGAAGCGGCAGGCGAGTATGCAGGGGAGGAAGGGCGAGGAGGAGGGTGATGATTGGTGAGGGAGAAGGATGGTCGAAGAATCCTCACCAGAGACGGTGATCGCGCTTTACATACGGGAGTGGGTGCGATGGTAGTTGATGGTTGCGCTGCGTCGAGACATCAGGATTGGCCCTGTACACTCGCGCTTTCAGGTATTCGATCCTTTGTCCCTGCGATTCTAGCGTCAATATGACGAGGGTTGCAATCATTGGTCTTGGTCCACTCTCCAGGTTAATTACAGGACTTTTGTCCGTAGTGGAGAGCCGGGGTGATGTTTACAATGTCCAGGTGCTTGATTTGCATATCCGCACCTGTTTTGTATTCACACTTGCGTTCCAGTAACAACGGGACAGAACGCGATAGTCGAGAGTTTTGACCATACATTTCTTAGAGTACCCGCACCTGGTGAGCCTGATAAGTCACCCACTGCTATGTACCGAGAGACTGGAGGACCTTACGGTTAGAGAGGATGTAGCGAACATGAAGCAGGAAGGTATGAGGATGGTAGGACGGTGGGTAATTTCGCGAATGTGGTTTGTGCAGAGGGGGATTGGAATGTTAGTAGGCGGATGTGGGTGTCTGTTGTTCTGCGAGATGGTGCTCGGATGGATGGAGATGGAGATGGTAGTGATTTACAACTCTCATCCTAGACGCTCAATCTTCATCCCAACGTCACATCGTTCGTTTATTGAAATTTCCTTCCCACAACCCAAAAGATTCATACCAAACCTCAACCAACATGTTCTGCACCACCCTCCGCCACCGCTCAGACCTCTCCACCCTCCTCCCCCTCCTCCCCTCCTCCACCTCCCCTTCCCTTCGAGGTACCCATCCCCCAACCCCCCTTCCACCCTACCCCACCCCACCCATACTAACCACCCCCACCTCAGAAACCCCCCTCCAAACCCACGACCTCGCCCTACCCCTCCCCCCTCCCCACCAACCCCACTACCTCCCCCTCCTCATCCTAACCCCCACCTCCCTCACCCCCCCCAACCACCCCGAAACCCTCAACCGCCTAACCCGCCTCTCCACCCTCTCCACCACCCCTTCACCCCTCATCGCATTCCTCCTCACCGCCCCACCGCACCATACCGATCCCGTCGCCGGCTACCACGCCTACATGCTTCTGCAAATCCTGTCTGTCCCCCCTTTCCATTTCCCTGTCACCCCCCATCACTAACGGAACTCCCTACCCAAAACAGCACCTCCACCCTCCCGTCTCCCCCGCCCACCCTCCCCATCCCCACACCCCACCACCTCCTCCCGCACCTCAAAATCTACGCCGCTGACCTCGCGCGGACCCCGCCGCCCCTGCCGCCTATACGCCCCATCGCCATGCTGCCGCATACGACGGTCGTGGCGCCGGGAGGGCGTTTGAGCGAGCATGCGACGAATGTGCTTAGTGATCTTTGTGGGAGTTTGAGAGGGGTTGCGGAGATGGCGGGGACGGAGGAGGGGGGGAGGGTTTTGGGGGAGTGGGTGGGGCGAGAGGGGGAGGGGGTGAGGGAGTTTTGGGGGGGGGAGTGGGTTTGGGAGTGAGGTGTTGGTGGGCGGGGGGGGGGAGGGAGGGGAGGGGAGGTGAGGGGATGGAGGAGGGAGTGAGAGGGATGTGGGGGTTGGGTTGGTGTGTAGTGATGTTGATTCTTTGCTGGGTCTTGGGAGAAAGAGGAGTGGTGTGCAAAATACCGTGCTTGCGCTCTGCAACAAGTGCTTTGGAACAGGATTACTGTATTTAGATGCATTGTTGCGCTTAGGAAGGTAACATGCATAGAGGATAAAGTTATTCCTACAGAGATACTGATAATTTTGATTTAGATGAGATGTACCAACATACAGGACGAAATGAGTAGGGAATGCTCTCCATGGGTATCTTACGCCTCTGAGACCCCTAACGCCTTGGTCTAGATAAAGGATCCCCTATATTTCGAATTATCAGAGAACAGCCTATCCAGGTACTCAGTACTAGAGGTGAGATGTTCGAAGCCAGGACTCTTCATAACAGTGCTTATTAAGGTCACGGTATCTTCTTCATAGGCTGCGTGGATTCTTGCTGCTCTGGAGCAGGTGTAGTTTGTATACCGAACTGCTTGGGGCTTTCATTTGGTTCCGCGGTTGAGTTGAAAGGCCAAGCCAGGCGTTTAGGGCCCAACACGCCTGTTGTTGTCTTGTCGCCGTCAGTCGGCTGATCAGCTATTCCAAGTTTTGTCGTGGTTTTCTGGTCACGATCTGGATGACCAGTCGCATCGATTGGTTCGCCTCGGAAGTCCTTTCGCACAAGACTGCGGATCCAAAACGTCCATCGCGGGGGCTGCTTCTCCTCCGCTTTCTCTTCTATTTCCTCTAACTCCCATACTTCTTTGGGTAGGATCCTGCTTTTTGATGGCAGGCTCTTTACATTCTCCCCTCTAAGTCTTATAATCTCTTTCTCCAGTTCCACTAGTGCTCTTCTTGCGGACTTCTCGCTACCCTCGAGGTCTCTTATCTTATCGTTTATATCTTCCCTCCTCGAAGACTCTTTCTCGCCCCTTCGCCAGTTTTCGAACAGAATGAGGCCCACCCCAATCAATAGCAGAAAGCTTTCCGAGACAAAATTGGCGCCAGCATCGATAGCCTTGGCCTCGGACAAAGGCCTTATCCTCGGCTTCAATGCTGGGGCTCGCTTGACTTTCTCTACACCCTTTTCTTTCTCTTTTGCCGCGGCAGCATCGTCAGCCTTGGTTTGGGCTTCTGTTTTCACGGTGGGGGCCTCAAGCTTATGCTTTTTCGCTTGGTGTTCCGCAGCATCTCGGGCAGTCTGCTTCTCTATTGCCGCATGATCTTGCAGTATTCCAAGCTTGAAGCGCATGTCCCATCGATGAATTGACTGTGCTATTTGCACACATCTTCGTCTGAAGGTCTCGTGTTCTCTTGCTTGCTCTTTGATTCGATTCTAAGCTGAAATGAGCAATTGCTGTACATTTGGTCTCAGAGGACAAACAGCGATTGGCTTTGAGAGAGTCTTTATCACCAAAGAGCCGAGTTTGAGAAACAGACTAGACATCTCGGACCACAGACGTCAAACGTCCACAGCTTCAATGTAGCCATAGAGTTCGCATAACAGACACCTGTTCTCGCTGTTCCACCTTATACCCTGATAAACCAACCATTGCTGAGGGTGTTGTATTGACAAATCTGGATTTTATGTGAATGATTCGCCAACACTGAATTTTAGGGCTGGAGCCTTGGGGTTACTAATCCTTTCTTAATGTCTAACCTCCAAGATCACGGCATCATCCTTCCTCCGTTCCGCAACACCTAACGCCTTTGGGCATGACGCCGCTTTAACGACAACGAGCCTGACTAGCACGACTAGGTTACCCGGTTACTGTGCATTAACAATGTCAATAAAACGGTCAGTGTATACAAGATCGTGCCGACTTCTGTAGTGAACCCCACCACCCAACAAATCTGAATGCTAATTAATTCCCTCACGTCGACAGGGACCAAAAGCGTTCACCACGAACTGTAAGTAGCCTCATCCTGTCGCATGCGGTGGGTGTTATGTCTTGGGGGAAGTTAGATGTTGTTGCTGGCTGTGCAAAACATAGGAGCACTCAATTGCGCTGAGTCCTTACAAGACAGCATGTATAATTGCTTTCTGTTGCTAACCAACGCGACTACAGAAGGCGAGAAGACCCGTCCCAAAATGGAAGCTCCCTAAGATCCTTAAACATCGGACAAAGAAGTACGAATCAGGGCAGTCATTATACCAAGCTGGGGAGGAGTACCCTACAACACGAATTTTCTCCAAGCGCTTAGGCACACTAAAGCTGCTCAAAGGACCTCTGTCGAAACTCCGGCTTCCCATACGGAAGAAGAACCAGTTGAAAGCTGCGTGGCTGGGCCTAAAAGTTCGTCGACAAACGAGTAGCGAACAAAGCCGTCAGCGCCCTGCGTTCAACGCGCACAACGTGGTTAAACTCAAGTCTTCGTCGAGGAAGCAAACAGGACCCAGACTTTAGTTCTGAGTGGTGTTTCAATCAGTGTGTATATCGAATTTCTGACGAAATACTTCGAGCTTTTGCCGAAATGGAGGCTCTATCTCTACGATCATCCAATGTCCAGGTGAATCCAAGGACAAGTAAAGAGAGAGCGTTTTCTGCAAATAAGGCCGCTGGAGATAGAGAAGCAAGGGTAGCGATAGAGCAGAATATCGCACTCCCACAACCCGATTGGGTTATACAACCGCCACCAAATGAGGATACTCCACTATCGTCCAGTGTCCAGGCCAAGCCAAGGACAAGTAAAGAAAGAGCGTTTGCTGCCCAAAAGGCCGCTGCAGACAGAGAATTGAAGTTATTGAAAGATAAGAATTTCGCGCTCCCCCCACCCGAATGGGTAATACAACCGCCACAAAATGGGGATATATTGTCGGAGACCTACAAGACAGGAGAATTTCTTGGGAAAGGAGGCTTTGCACTATGCTACGAAGGAGAGCTCCAGCCGAGAGGGGATAGGCCTCCAAAAACATACGCGCTTAAGATTGTTAGGGCTAAGATGACCCAAGATAAAGTGGCAGACAAGGTAATTTGACATATCTGGTGCAGCTTTCTGCAGCGCATGGCAATAATGATCCTTGTGTAGTTTCGTACAGAGCTCCAGATACACGCCAAAATGCGTCACCCTAATATAGTGGAATTTCACCGAGCTTTCACGTTCAAACAAAACACCTATGTAGTCCTGGAGCTGTGCTCGAGTGGTTCAGTCATGGATATGGTCAAGGTACGGAAGTGCCTGAGTCTACCAGAAGTCCGAAGATTCATAATGCAGCTTTGTGGGGCTGTAAAGTATATGCATGCTCGGGACGTCATTCACCGAGATCTCAAGATGGGTAACCTCTTCCTAGACGAGTCAATGAATCTCAAAGTCGGTGACTTCGGATTGGCAGCCATTCTGGAGTCGTCCTATGAGCGTGATTCCCTTTCGAAGGGGGCTCCGTCAAGGAGATCCACGCTATGTGGGACTCCGAATTATATCGCCCCTGAGATCTTGGAAAAAGACAAGGGAGGACATGACCATAAAGTCGATATCTGGGCCATTGGTGTTATCTTGTAAGTGCCTTGAAATCTATGTTTCTTGCGGAGTCTCGAACAAGCTGACGTCGGCAAGCTATGCGATGCTTACAGGGAAGCCACCGTTTCAAGCCATGACCCAAAAGGAGATATATCGCAAGGCTAAAAAGGCCGACTACGCATGGCTTAAAAATGCCGAATGTGAGAACGATATTCCGCACGAGGCGAAAAGCATTGTCGCTCAACTACTGGTAATAGACGCAGAAGCACGCCCGGACCTTGATGACATCGTGTGCCACCCGTTCTTCCGCATGCGCGGTGGAATGAACATACCCAAGAGAATCGAACATAGCTGTATGGTTAGCAAGCCCCATTGGCTAAGTACTCATCGCCCTCGAGGTGATGTTTTTGCACCACATACTGCACGTTGGCATTGGGAGTCGTATGCCCAGATTTGTGGTGTTGGGCGGTTGCCTGGCGCTTCCCAGGCCATACCTGCCACTGGTGGAGACATTGGAGTGTCCGTATACCGCCTATGCGTGTACGAGGGAGAAGAATCCCTCGGCCCTGAAGTGCCTTTGCCCATAGGCACGGTATACCCGTCCAATACAATCTCAAAAGCTGCACCAGCCCGGCAACCATCTGCGTCGCGTTCATCTCTTATCGATGTCTCTATAGCCGAAACGGAAATGTCGATTCCTATTCCACAAGTAGCAATTGAAAACAGCCACCCGATGAGGGTTCCTCCTCTTAGGCGCGAACCTGTTCAAAGCCATGCAGCTGGACTTCGCGCTTCGAATGCCCCGTCTAGACCTTCTCATACCCGCAACAAACCCGCTCCGGGGCCATCGGCTGCTGAAACGCAAGATTCGGCAAGTATCAAGTCGACAAGCTCCCGGGGGTCTACTTTCACGGCAACGCGCGGCGAACTGGGCACTGCACCTATCCGGCCGATTGCCAGCGGTGGAAGAACCACCAGATCGAAGAGTGCCGAGCAAGCATCCCAACCGCCTGGTCCCCCAATTGACCCTCCAATCCTCAATATTGATCAATACGTGGATCACGAACACTCTGATCCAGACGAGGTTCGGCGTGAGAAGGCCGCTCAAACGAAAGTGAGGATTGCATCCACTGTTCAGCGCGAGATGGGTAAGCTTTCAGAGACTGGGATAGAATCATCCGCCCAGAGCTCACTGCCACGTCAATCGAGACATGTACGGAGCGCAGAAGTACTGGGTAATAAACTCATCAGTTTAGATGAAGCTCCAGAATGTCTCCCCAACTCGAAGCCTGACGAAGTCCTTTCGAAGTTGAAAATCTTTCACGGAGACCTGACTCGATCAATTACCGAGACCCAGCTACGTAATCGAAGCGCATCAGGGAAAGGTTACGGGTCGACCTGTTCCCGGAAGAAGAGCACCGAGACCCGTCCAGTAGTTTTGAAATGGGTCGACTACACCAACAAATTTGGCATCGGGTATATTCTTCAAAACGGTACTGTGGGCTGTGTCTTCAAGGAAGATGAGTACTTACCGGTGACTTACGTCGTCGTTGCTGGCGCCGATCGCCATCTCAAACTTCGGAAAACCGGATCATACGCGGAAAAGCACCAGATCGTCCCCGAACACGGAGCTCCAGTCGAGTTTTTAGAAAGCTGTGGTCAAGAAGGTATCAACCGTGTCTTCGTCGCACCCTCCAATTATCGGATTAAGACCGGTGCTGATGGCGTCCCCGAAAAATTCGAGATGTCTGGAGAGACTTGCCATGATTACCAGAAACGGCACAAGCTACAACTCTGGGACAAGTTTGGACAATACATGACAAGATCTCTTGGCAACAGCGATAACGAAGAAGTACTTGCCCTTCTCGCCGATGAGGCGAAAGTTCCCGGCAAAGGCAAGGCCAAGTACGAGGCTGCGGGCCCCTTCATCAAGTTCTACCAACGCCTTGGAAACGTTGGAATCTGGGGGTTCGGCAACGGCTCCTTCCAATTCAACTTCCCCGACCACACCAAACTCGTCATCTCGGACGACGGCACTTGGGTCGATTTCTACCACCTCTCTGTCAGAACTGCGCATGCTCTCAAGAAAGGCGGAACTTTCGGAGCAGGAGATCTTGGCCAACGCGGCGCCTTTACTTACCCTATGGATATCATGCTCGGGGGGATTTACAAGAATCATGATTTCAGAGACCTGGTGGAAGCGAATGAGTTGGTGAAGAAGGTCGCTTTTATTAGGGACTTGGTAAAGATTTGGGTAGATTGTGGGGGCTTGGGGCGTCTGGGAGAGCATAAGTGGATGAAGTGGGAGGGGATGCAGGAGCCCGGGTGGAAGTTTGTCTGGACGAGTGTTGGAGCGCTTGGAGGGGACGATAAGTGGGAGTTGCCTGAGGTAATGAGTGACTGAGGTGAGGCTGCGATGTGGTAATGTTTCCTTTCCGACTTGGTCGGTTCCATGCACTCCTGTTGTTGGCGATGTTGACGGTTGATGCATGCCTATGCAAGCGTGGCGCAGGGCGTAACAAGGACATTTCGCGAATTCTGCATTGTTATGGCGGTTTATGACGGTAGGGCAAATTTATTATTGCATTGCCCTTGATGATAGGAGGACGGGTTTCGTTTAGGAACTTTCTTTGTGCTAGCCATTGGGTACTGTCTGTTCTACTGGCCTTGGACATCGACTCGTCTTGGGAAGGCTAAACCAGCAGTCAGCTTAGCAGGCAGTACCTAGATACAGACTATTAGCTACAGTAGTTAGTTTCCAATTTACTGATATGACTCAATCGGCTTATACAATTGGATATGTGATACCTGTTACCACTACCTACATGGAATTCGTCATTACCCCCTGAGCACCCACCCTTTAAGGCCTACCTTTTCCACACCATTCCATCAACTACCCTTCCCTCCCCTTTCCAATCCCACCCATCGATGCCCCTTCTCCTCCAAACCCACATCAGCCCCTGTATGTCCCTCCTTCCAGCACCCCCAGCAATACAGATCCCCCGCGCAGCCCTGACACCTGACCTTGGCGTCATCACAGCAGATGATGCACCAGGAATCGATTTCTACGTCTGAGAAGGTCTGAGGCTTTTTCTGGGGCTTTTTGGCGGTGGAGGTGGGGGTGGATGTTGGGGCGGAGGGGAAGAGCGTTTGTGGTGGGGATGATGACACGGACGGGGGTAAAAGTGGAATATCATGTATGGGTATGGACGGGAAAGTTGGAGCGTCAGTGGCGGCGTTCGATGTAGTACCGTTGTTAGGAGGTTCCTCGGCTTTGGAAGAATGTTCGTCGTCGTTTCCGCCGAGCTGCTTCTCAAGTTCCACTTCGTCTAGAATCTGCTGCAGGAAGCTGTCTGCTTCAGCTTCGTCTTCCTTGTCCTCCCCATCCTTCGACCTAGTGCGGTCTTCCGGAGATGCCTCGACAATGGGATTGAATCCGTTTTCTCGCTTTACGTCATGCTGGTGGTTTTCAGCAGGTAATGCGCGCTTTGCCTCAGCGAGGAGCTTTTGAGCTTCGTCGGTTTCGTCGGCGTTCAAGGTGTACTGGTCCTCGGGTCCGAGCTCAGCGAGGAGCTCCTCGATTGTGGGAGATGGTGGGGAGACATCTGTCTCTACGGGGGCGGAGTCACTGGTGAAGTCAGTTCCAAAGGTGCTGCTAAGCTTCTGAAAGCGGGCGGTAAGGTCGTTGGCGGGGTCTCTGGGCGCAGGAGGAGTTGCGAGGGAGCTGGAAGAAGGTCAGTAAATGTACGATATTGTGAGAGTGGTGGTTATATTACTTGGTTGGATTGAAGGATACACTTGAGCTCTTCAGAGTATTCAGTCGGGCGAGTAGAGCTTTATCATGGTCTGTAGGGCCATCGTCCATTGTTTAACCATGGCTACGGAGGATAAATAGTCAAGTTTGAATTTCCTGCACGTACGGATTAATTCTTCTACAAACTTAGACGTAGGACCCGCACTTTAACGGAGCCGTTCGAAATTACGTAGTTGCAAGCCACCAGAAACATGCAGCAAACAGAAACATCAACACCACCAATAAAGTCCATCTTAGTTTTAAGGCGTTTGCGCGTGCACTCAACTGGAGTCATAGAGTCTTTATAACGTGGGAGAAGCTGTTCGTGGCCCTCAGTGCTATCTATTAGAATTTAACGGGGTGCGGTGCTGGACCTCAACGCAACCATGGGGCTCTCCAAGTCCACGAGGATCATGATACTGCTTGGCATAGATACTTCATTCTTCTTTTTAGAGCTGATAGTTGGTATGGCAGAGGTCACTGCGCACCCCATACCTCTTGTGCTAACAGTTGCACAGGCTCCAGTGTCCACTCCCTCGCGCTGGTTGCGGATTCTTTCCACATGGTGGGTGCTATCTTCGCATAATATACTTCAGCCTTCTTGCTTACTGTCGGTTCTCACAGCTTAATGATGTTCTCTCGCTCTGTGTTGGATTATGGGCAGTCAAGGTTGCTAACCAAAAGACGAGTTCGGCGGCATACACTTATGGCGTAGGAGCTCACATCCCGCACAACAGTGTGGAAGAATTGGATTGACATATAGCTTTAGTGGCAACGCGCTGAAACACTTGGTGCTTTGGTCAACGGAGTCTTCTTAGTTGCACTCTGCCTATCGATATTTCTGGAAGCGATACAACGATTCGTCGAGCCACAAGAAGTGTCAAACCCACGTTTGGTCTTGATAGTAGGTTGCTTTGGCCTTCTCTCCAACGTCCTGGGGCTTTTCCTTTTCCATGAACATGGTCACAGCCATGGTGGAGGGCATGGACACAGTCATGGAGAGACAGATAAGCTTGCGACTGCTGAAGAAGGCCACAGCCACACTGCACTGGCGAGAGCGGATGCGCATACGGCCGCTGTAGCTGATGAAAGTGGTAACGTGGCCGATGTGCTGCCGGAAAGCACAATAGCAGGCTGGCCGAAATCTAAGCAAGCAAACCGTCTATCTAGAGGTGGGTCTCAGCGCCAGCGGAAAAGTTCTCAATCGTTTTCTAAAAGCGATGAAGACGATACTACGGCTGCAAGTTCTACATCACCTATGTCACCAAGAAGATCAGCTAGTGGCAGCATGAACAAACGTCATCGTCGACATACAAGCGCGTCAAGGTCGAGATTTGCAAGTGCAGATGATATCCCACTTCATCCTGCTAGCTTCAGAAACGACATTATTGCTGCCAGCAGATTAGAAGATATAGAATCTGGGACTGGATCAGAATCTGAAGCTGTGGAGGAAGAAGACCCAACAGAAGGATCGCCTCTACTTCGTCATGCCAAGACCAATGGCTCTGCCAACCACTCGGGTACTGCTGATCATTCTCACAATACCAACAACATCAATCGTCACGACTCATGGCATGTGGACCACAACCACAACCAACCGAAGGAGGAGAGCAAAGATGGTCACTCGCACGCCGATCTCAATATGCGTGGGGTTTTCCTGCACGTAATGGGGGATGCTCTCGGCAATATCGGGGTTATAGGTTCCGCGCTCTTTATTTGGCTCACAAAGTTCTCGTGGAGATTCTATACTGATCCTATTATCTCTCTCATCATCACAATTATCATTCTTGCATCAGCTATACCATTGTGTCAAGCGGCTTCGCGAATCCTGCTCCAAGCAGTTCCTGCAGGCATCGATATCGAGGAGATCAAAGAAGATATCAAAGAACTCCCTGGAATACTTAGCTGTCACCACCTGCACGTTTGGCAACTTAGTGATACCAAACTTGTTGCTTCTCTCCACGTTCAGCTTGAGTATGACTTCAAGGGCGAAGGATCGGCAAGGTACATGCAACTTGCTCGAGCTATACGCCGCTGTATGCACGAGTACGGAATTCACTCTTCAACCATCCAACCTGAATTCTGTCTAGATAGCAATCATCGCCATGTATCGGACAATGAGGGTCCGGATCCCGAAAATAAGAAAGTAGACAAGCATGGCAGCAAAGCGGCAAGTTTGCGAAGTGAGCCCGAGGCTTGCCTACTGGACTGTGGTGACGAGTGTGATGAGGGTGGTCAATGTTGTGCGCCAAGCTCTGGGGAAGCTGATATCCACGACGAAAGCAATCATTCTCATTGACCTGGGAGATCAGACTTGGTGAAGACTTGGGGGGGAAAATACATCGGACGTTCTCTGTACATTAAATTTCTTTGCCTTATAGCATTTAGAGCAAAAGGTACCAGGGTTGGCTTCAGCAAATGCATACAATATAATTTCCTTAAGGTACATCTTCCTAAGTACTTGTATCAACAAACATGCTGGGCGAATAGTGCAAACGGATAATCGCCTAAATGGCAGGCAGAGCTGTCACGGGATATTTGCGTGGTCTGGACCTCCTTTACGGTGGCCGAGACCAACCTGGATCATCCAAATTAAAAAATATAGGTAGCCACTACAGAAACACCACCTAACACTGCTGGCACACCACCCCCCTGCACTAAGCCCAATAGGGTAATTTTCAGGGTCCACCGCCGCCGCCGTCGCCATCCTCCTCCTCCTCCACCTCCTGCATTTGCGTTCACCTCAAGGCTGCCATGTGCGCATAAGATACAGGAGCGACTGTACGATAGAGCCGACGGTGAAGTGTTGAAGCTGAAGGATACACATCGTCACTGGCTGTGCACAAAGCCGCCTCGGGCGGCGATAGCGAGATGGACGAGAAGATGCCCGAGGGAACACTGCAGAGAGTCAAATTGGCGATGTTCCGGCCTCCTACATGAGCAGTTTTCAGATGTAATTTAGAGAAATAAAAGTCGATTCTAAGCATGCAAAAGATATGTTTCAGATTTGAATTTGCATTGGGAGACCGGCGAGAAAATACATTGAATTTGGTGGTAGACAGGCGCAAAACTATGTATATCCCATGGCCTTTCTTTGATCTTGTTGATGTTGTTTGTATACGGAGAATGACACCAAAAGTTCTCGGACTGCGCTAATGCACCCTCATACAATTTTGTATGTATTGAAATAAATAGCGTCGGAGAAGATTACAGTCCCAGCCACAACATCAAATCCTCATCAATCTCCTCATCGGCTTCCACCTCGTCGACCTCCACCTCATCGATCTCCACCTAGCTATCGCCAGGCCTCCTACCTGCCTTACGGCGCTGATATCGCTCCTTCCGCTCGGTCCTGATGTAGGGCCGTATGTCACCTTCTGATTTACCTCCTTTATGGTCATTACCTCCTTCTCCTTCGATAATTTGCTGTATGTGACGTGATATTCCCGCCTCAGCCAAGGTCATGGCTTGAAATCTCTGAGCCGGAACATGTTTTGACTAACTTTATTTGATTAGTCAATAAACATGTTTTAAACATGTTCGTGCCCTACCTATGATATCACCATCTTATCTTTCTAAGTCTTCATCGACCACCCATTCGTCTTGGCCTCGACCAACGACTGGCATTTTTCACGCCATGAGCATGATTGAAGATATTACACCACAGCTATTCGAGTTGCCGATAATCGTCATCTTAGAGAGCGAGCTCGGTCGCGAATCATTTAAAGACAACATCTACGTTTATTGACTTGGCTACAGCAGACGTCGTATGCGCATACTAATATTCTTACACGCAAGCGTAAGCGCAGTATCTCTGAGATAGAAGTTGTCTCTCCAAAGATGGCTGGACTGCAGAAACATGGCCAAGTCTTACTCTCGTCCGATTCTTCTGATATGCACAATATCGATTCATTCCGATATGCAGCCTCTGACCTCTCTCTACACATATTCGTCCCACTCCTACCGCAAATTCACAGTCGAGTAAATCGAGTGATCTGAAGTTCCCTCTTAGTACAGACTGGGTAGCAAATTCCATGAAAAGGCACCACCTACAATTTCAAGACCTCGGCGCTTGAAATCGTTACTCTGATTTCAAGCAAAGCATACTAGACATTGTGAATCCAGATTGAAAGTCTACCGTGAAGTTTCAGCCAGTGCAGAAGTTTCAAGAGAGACTTGTCGATTTCGAGGGAGCGAATGAGGACTCCTTTCTGGGAAATGTGTTATTCAAGATTATCAAAGAGACTCAGTGCACGTCAACCCAAAATCAGTCACGACGATGCAGAGAATCGAGCATGCCTACAGAAATGTGCAGAGCAAGAATATCAGGTCCAAGAATACTATGACGACGACGTCCGCATGACTCGCAATGCCGAATTTCGCAGATCAATCGTCCCAAATATTTACCTTGAACACGGCCTCGAATCGAAAATAGCTAAAACCCTCGCGAAATCCGACGGCATGAAAAATTCCCATCCAGACTATACTTACGGCCTTAAACGTCATTCTTTCGCTCTCCCCCACGACGTCGTCCTCTCCTCCGAAATCGACCTTCTCCTCGAGATCGTCTCATATATGCATTAGCTAATTCTAGTTATTGAGGGAAAGTGCGATAAAGGCGAACTTGTCGAGGCAGAAAATCAGGCAAGGCGAGCTGAAGTCGCACTCGTGAATGCGGGAAGAATTCTACGAGAATGGATTGACGAGAAGGATATAACAGAAGCGGATACTTGCATCTTCGTGTTTGGTGTGACTGTCGGGCCGAAGATAACGAAAATATGAATTCATTGAGCCGAGGTCTCGATAGCGAAGATGGTATTTCATATGAATTTAGTGACGTCGAAGAGCATTGATGACGAGGAAGCAGTGAGAGAGTTGAGACGAAGATTGCCTAATATTCTGGATTGGGGCTGTGTGAAACGGATGAAAGAGATGAAAGAGCTGTATAAGAGGATTTATCAGTGGGAGAGGGAGAGGATGAGTGGGTTAGTCAGGGAGCATGCGGCGAGGAAGGAGGAGGAAGTAAGGAAGAAGAGAAAGGTAGGAGGGAAGGAGAGCTATACGGAAGATGTGAGGTAGACCTATAATCTCTATCATCAATAAAGAGAGTGTATAGACTGCTTTTATTAGCAGTGATGAATAAACTGCGTGACACAAGCTGACGTTGATTAGATTCGAGCTGCAGTTATTCTGCGCTATATTATCTTAGCTCTTGATGCTTGCTAGGAAGCAGATCGCATTAATGGTCCCGCATGAGAAGAAGACAAAAATCTGCCCTCCGCTCAGTTCCCTCAGTTGAAGCTCATCCGAGCGATGCCGCTTTAAGAAGTGGATTAAATGACGCGACGATCATTGTAATCCAAGGCATTATTGGATCCCAGGGGATTTCTATATTTGAAGAATTCTCTGTCTCAAAGGACTTAGGTATTTATCATAAATTCTGATGTCTCAAAACGACGAAAACGGGTTTTCAGTCAAGTTTTGAATTCAGCCAAAACTTGTGATTTCTAAAGCGAGCAGTGGTCATACGGTACCCCATTGATGCAACACCCGATGTTAGTGATTAGTCTTCGACGCTCTCCTTTCGCTAATCTAGCCTCAAGATTGAAACCCCCACAGGGTTAACAGGAGGGTACGTCTTCCTTGTTTTACTTCACACAACGCCCGGGCTATGATTGATACACAGGGTGAGTCTATACTACTCTACATCACTTCTCCTCGCTTCTCTGGCCTTATCCCATCTTTAGTACAGCACTTAACCCCCTCCTTAATCATCATACTCCTCTGTATCTATATCGGAGGTCCGCTCCTATGCTGCGGCCCCGGGTCCGGTGTATCTGTAGGATCGGTCTCATGCGTCCATATCGTCGACGTTGCTGCAGTATTGGGATCAACGCGGATGATATGGTTGATATTGCTATTCCGTTGCAGGGTCGGGTACTCGTACAACGTCCACGTCGAGTCAGCAGCCGCATCCACGTCTGCGGGCATAGCGATGTAGGTGTCTTCCTCCGCCAGCTCGGCCCATGCCCATGATGCTCTCTTGCCCCAGAGGTCGATTGATGCTGTGGGTGAGAGCCTTTGTCAGCTTCCCGAATGAACGAGTGCGGGCCTCGTGGAAGAGGGGAAGACTTACCTGGGCTGGAAGCGATGTTGGTAAGTTTCTGCTGGATGTACGGATCGGGGAACAGTGTGCGGAAAATGACGAATCCCGCACCGTGCGGATCGATGGCTTGACACGCCCATGCCTCGACCTGGTTCTGTCCACCGAGACCACCCAAGCCTGTGTAGTAGATGGACCGTTTGCCGGCCACGGTGCCGAGGGTTGTGATGTCTGTTTTCAGGTCATCCACGCTCGGGTCGGATGGGTAGGGGGCGCCATAGTTGGGGGGTGGTTCGGGGTCTTCGGGCTGGGAGCAACAGTTACCGCGTTTTTGGAGTTGGGTGTTGAGTTTACGAATCGGCCAAAATGTGAACACACTTTGGAACAATCCTATTCAGGTATGTATAGCATATTCCAACACTCCCCCATGTTATGCATACCATACTGTTCCGATTGCCACGGTTATTTCCGGATGTGTGATTAATTATGTCATAACATATTTCAACACTCCCCCATGTTATGCATATCGTACTTCGGTTGCCATGGTTGTTTTTCGGAAGTGTGTATAATTACATATACATCCCTTTTGAAGTTGCAGCGAACGGATTCGAACAGTGAAACTCGAAGGTGCATTTGTCAGCACCCGCCTTATTTTTGTGACGTCCCCATCGCGCCCTCCGGGCCCATAACCTGTTGAGTTTACGAATCGGCCAAAATGTGAACACACTTTGGAACAATCCTATTCAGGTATGTATAGCATATTCCAACATTGGGCTCGTGCGACTAGGGCACTTGCTGGTGATTGCCTCGAGCCTAGCTGCAGGGCTGTGACTGTGGTGGGGCCGAGGAGATCGCTGGTGAGGAATAGACTGAGGAATAGGAAGATGGCACGCATGAGGTGTGCGTTGAGGGAGTGCATGCTGGGCTTCTAGGCGGTCAAGAAGGGCTTATGATTCTTGAAATTTCTGGTTGAGAGCAATGAAGCGGCTTTGCGGTGCTCCGCACTCTAGGACTGAGCAGAAAGATTGTGATGTGAAGGAAGATTTATAGAAGAGATTGGACACCTGGAGACTATGTCTGGGCTCTTATACCGACCCAAGTAAACGTTGCTGGAGACATACCAATCGGCTCATACCCCAGACAGCTTGTCTCACAGCCACACCATGACATCCAATAATTTCCCAAGGTGAGATTACGAGGAAGAGTACAGACGAAAAACACGTTTCATGTGGTAGTCACTACCTCGATTCTCTACCATTTTAAGGAAACGTTGCAAGGTATCGAAGATAGCAATCATTATGAAACAGATACGTTCGACTGCATCAGCGACACGTCACCAGAGTTCCACAGATAATGCAGTCAGAATGTATCAGCTGAGAGATAATCTTGTGGTATTAGGAGCTGAATGTGAGGCGAGCGGCGTAGAGCTGAGCAAAGCACAAAAGAAATATTTCAATATTACGTACGGTATTTATTCCTGTATGGTGGAACCTGAGTATTATTTTGTCTTGAGTACTGTACGAATTGATGATAGTAGAGAGTATGATTGATAGTATTTGTAGTCAATCTATTGCAGATGCTGCTGAGTGGTCCAGTTTCATCGATCGTGCAGCGCTGAAATAATATCCTCGCGTCCTTTCTCTTGTGCTCTCATCATGACCGTCATCCCCTTGCTATCTGGCAAATTTGGATCCGCACCATATCGCAGCAATTTCTTTACCATATCTGATTTGGCAAGCCTGACGGCAGTGTGCAATGGTGTTTCCAAATGATCGAACAACTTCGGAACATGGTGGTAGTCCGGCGCGTCGTTGACGTCGGCACCACCCTGCAAAAGTGTCTCCACCACGTCCAATCGGTCCGCCGTCACGGCGTTCTGTAGGGCATTGGATCCTGAAGTTTGTGCACCGTGCTTCATGAGCAGAGGGATGATCCCATCAGACGAGCCTTGAGCCGCGAGGGCGATTGGTGACCATCTTGAAAGGTACCTCCCCGCATTCGGATCTGCTCCCTTTTCAAGCAGGAATGCTAGAACTGGAACATTGCCGGAAGAAACGGCCATGGTGATTGGATCACCGGTGTGACCAAAATGCAGACTGATCACGTTTGGGTCGATGGCGTGGAGTGCTTTGTATATCTCGACAGAGCCACTAGTGGCCACTGCTAAGCCCGTCTCTCGGTCTATTGTGAATGGCGGGTTCTGTGAGATGAGGTATTGCACAGCGGAGAGTTGACACGATTTGGCCGCAGTTTGTAGCATTTTCTTGAACAAGGCGGGATCGTGACGGCCAGTTCCATCCAAGCCGTTGAGGAGAGAGCGTAATTCTTCCACGTCTCCGGCTTTGCAAGCAGCGAGTATTTGGTCCTGGGTATCGCCCATTGTCGTATTACAGTTGTTCAATTGGGTAGTCGAGGCTATTTCCGGTCACAGAGTCGAACAGAATAGGCTGCCAATGGTGGTGCGTCTGATGCCTAAAAGGTCTGTAAACATGTATTGTAATTTAAATACTTGCATACAAGATGATGTTGGACCCACAGATCTCCACCACACGCCAGCTACAGTGTTTCGACCCATGACTATAATTCCGTTGAGCGGGCTATGCCTTTGAGATATACGATTGGCAAATGACATCAGACATCGATTACCCCAGCTATATAAAAAACATATAGATAGAGGCCTGGCGAAGCACTTCTGTTCGATCAATGCCCGCCTTATGCACCCCTTCTGAGCAAGAATTCCAATACCCTACATAATTGTCTTCATCTCTCTCGTAGACAATGTTGAGACTCAACTTCCTTCTCTTCACGGTGGCGTTGATCTCCTGGAAAGCCTCAGCCACCACCAAGATCGAGCAACTCCAGCCTCGAGCAGCAGCATCACCTATCCTGACGACCACATGCGACATCAAGAATGGTAACTACCCGATCTCGTGGGGCAACGACGACGTCTTCTCTTGGGTTGGCAAGCTGCCTTCGAATTCGACAAGCTCGGCCAGTGCGACAGCCACAGCTTCTAGTACCGCGTTCAGCTGCACGACGATGCCGTAAGTGTCTGTGATACATTGAAAATGGGCATCCACTTATGCAGTTCTGTGATAGGAATCCTGTGGATCCACAGTATTCTTGTCAGTGCAGCAACGGGTTTGTATACTGCAACAATGGAGGGACGTGCGAATCCATCACTTCTATTCCGACTGCGGAGAATTGCTGTATGGATTGCATGTAGTCCGCGCAGAGCGTGCCATACAGTGTTGCTCGGGGCATCCAGTTCTAGTCCTAGCTTTGACTGGATTAGGTAGTCTAGTCTGTTATTGCAATAAGGCTAATCGGGCTAGCGAACCGTATTCAATTTTCGGCTACTAGGTAGATACTTTGTATGCGTGTTACCATCTAGCGTACAGTATCTCGAACGTATGTCTATATGGCCCATATGCTTATCCCTTTTCCTGGCGTTATGGCGCCCATCGTTTGGTTGGCCGCGCTAAATCCAACGGGGCCGCCCCAGGGCCGGAGCAGGAAAGGGCGCCCATTTCACCAACACGTACTTTGTTTATTATTCTAGTATTTGGTGTATCATCCATCTGCAGCGATTAATGCCTGTACTCTATGAGGCATAGTAATAGACAAATTATATAGAATACTACTATCAATCTCATGCCATGCCTCCTTAGCAGCTGTAATTAGCTGAACTAGAGTAGCTACTGAATCATCTGCAAATTCTAGTTCAGGGTATAGTTTATATATCTCAGCCTTCATTAGAGCCCATAGGTTCTCAATTGGATTCAGATCTGGTGAGTAAGGTGGCCAGACCATCACAGTAACTCCCAATTTTCGTAGTATTGTTTGTACTAATCTTGCTGTATGAACAGAAGCACCGTCTTGCATAAAAATATCAACAGGGCTAAGTATCGTAGGTAAAAAAGCACGATATAAATCAACTATTACCTTAGCCGTAATCCCACCGCGTATAGAGTCTGAATCACCATCCAAAGGTACAAGACCGGTACGAGAATTGTGACTAAAAGCAGCCCAGAACATCTTTTTAACACTCTTCCCACACCGTTTTCCCCCAAATATTATGTTCTGTTGTTCGTTCGCTCGTAGGAAGGTCAAGATTGGTCGAATACCAGCTCCTCTTTCAATTGAACATTCGTCAGACCATTTTATACGTTGCCATATTTCAGGTGTAAAAAATTCGTACGTACGAGCCCATTGAAGTCGTTTATTTGCGTGATCTTGTTTTATTTCAGGTCGTAATCGCTGTCGCCACTTCCAACGATCCATCTCTCGTAAAAGTCTTTGTATTGACCTTTTTTTTACAAATCCCATCCACCTCTTCTTATATATCTCGATTTGTAATATTTGGATTCTGATGCATAGCGATATCGTATAGATGGTCTCGCTGTTCGTCTGATAGCTTCCAAGGAGCTCCTATACGAGACTTCGTTTGATTATTTATTCGGAGGGTTTCACGTTGACAGGTAGTTTTGATTGTTGAAATACAGATTTCTCTATGGTATTCGTGTATTTTTTTATACGTAAACCCTACACGACGTAGCTCACAGATACTAGAACGTAATTGAGGACTTAATTCGATATTTCGTTTGCGTGTAGCCATAGCTATAAACAGTACTATGAACAGTACAGAGTAGACAGCGGAGAAACAGCGGAGAGACAGAACTATCAGCGGCGGAGGAAAAAGAATGGAGCTAGTACTTATTCAGACTAGCGTAGAATGGAGGGACACAGACTTTTGACACCCCACTGTACTGGGTATACGCCTGGGTATGCGATTACCATACGATCTAAATCTCGTATGGTATAGCGGCAACCTAAGGTATTAGGATGCACCACGGTAGAATCCTACCGTGGTCACTGCGAGTGCCGTAAGGTCTAGATTGTGTGGGAGATAGCCATACCGTACGGGCTCAGAATTACCGTGGGAGGCATATACCCTACGGCTTTTGTAGGCCGTACGGGCTTAGCGAGTCCTAGGGCGTCTATATTGATATTGCAATTTACAAGAATCGTCGAAAACACTCCCTGTAATTTGGCAAGCGCACAAGCGGAGAAGGTCGCAACGTTGGCTGCTAGCCTTTGAATACCATTCAGTGACCTCTGGGCTGTCGACCTGCAAACAGCTCGCAGCATGTTCCCTACGTTACGCGACTGCAGTTCACTACGATGACCTCGTATCACGGCCATGCCTCTCAACCATTTGGCAGCAAATTAGAGCAGATCCGAGGTTTAGGCCAGCGTTCTCTCGAGGGGTTGCTGCCGATAGTCGGTCATCGCATTCCTTATTTACAGGCTCGATCTGGTCGGGGCTATATACATGGCGCATCAAATAGCCGATCACATCCGTCACGAGAGCCCTGGAAGCTACGGTCACTTTTGGATGTTAGGCTTGCGTTGGTCGTACTATGGATCCTGCTGTTGTGGTGGGGTGAGGAAGCTGTGTTCAGAAAAGGTGTGAAGGGCTGCGCTTGGGATCGCTGGGAAAGCTGGGTAGGCACTTGTACACCACATCTGCGAAAGTCTTGGTATTCTGATTAGCTTGGCAGCCTTCTGAAGCAACACCGCACCACATCGTTCTCATCGCCGATCCTCAATTAGTCGATCCGCACACATACCCAGGTCGACCTTGGCCATTGTCGACGGCTACTGTGAGGTACACCGATTTATATCTTCGGAAGTCTTTCCAGCTGCTCCAGGAAATTTTAGATCCTGATACTGTTATATTCCTCGGCGACCTGTTCGATGGGGGACGAGAGTGGGCAACCCGCGGTGACGATATATCTGACAAACAATGGGAAAGGTATGGAGACGACTTCTGGTTGAAGGAGTATAACCGTTTTGGCCGTATTTTTTTTGGGCCTTGGACGCACGGGAAACACACCGAAAGGCAAGGGAGGCCATATCGTAAAATGATTGCAACTCTGCCGGGGAACCATGATCTTGGGCTGGGCACTGGCATTAGGTTGCCCGTTAGAAAGAGATTCAATGCCTACTTTGGCGGCGGAAATCGAGTCGACGTTATCGGCAACCATAGCTTTGTTTCAGTGGATACATTGTCACTAAGCGCCAAAGGCCAAGCTGATCTAGTTACTGGTGATATGGGAGCAAGTGATGGGAATAGACTAACCCGAGAGATCTGGGGTCCTTCCGAGGAATTTCTTATCCAAGCGAAAGCTGAAAAATCACGAGCAATTGGTCGCGAATTGCGAGTGCAAGCGGGAAAAACCGGAAACGAAGTCTTAGATCATACTGTCTTTCAGCTTGATGACCCTGTTGTACTCAAGGGGCAAGATACAGGCAGACCTACTGCAGATACAGATATGCCATCAATTCTCTTGACACATGTGCCGCTTTATCGTGCATCGGGAACACCCTGTGGACCACTCCGTGAGCGGTACCCTCCTACGAAATCCAGCAAGGAGCTAGGCGAAACAGTAGAAAAGGACGATAGAAATGCGATTAAAGTAGAGGCAGGAATTCAGTATCAAAATGTCCTTACTCCTTCCGTGTCAAACGAGCTTGTGGAGAAGATTGGGGATATAGAGCATGTGTTCTCGGGTGACGATCATGATTATTGTGAGGTCATTCATCGAGGCTATAGCTCGAAGAATGGTGGCATTCGAGAGATAACTGTAAAATCGATGTCTTGGGCCATGGGTGTTCGAAGACCTGGATTCCAAATGGTAAGTCTATGGAATCCAATCGACGCACGGGGCAACCGAATTGGAAATGGAGCAAAAGAAAAGACACTCGAAAGCCACCTTTGCTTACTACCGGATCAACTTACAATCTTCATCCGTTATGGTCTATCACTAGGTTTTACGGTCCTTGTTCTGTTTGTCCGCGCCCTTAGAATGGCGTACCGGGGAAGTCATGAATTGCAAGAACCCGATACGCCCTTATTACCTCTCTCCAGGTCCGAAGCGCCATCGCTCAAGCAGGAAACCATGTCTGCATCTGCTCGATCATGGGTTGCTCCAGCACCGAAACCCGTACGCTCGAGCTCTCCCGACCGGTCATCTCACAATGGCCTCGCAGTGAGATCATATGCTGCGCGAACGAGAAGCGTGAGTCCTTCTAGTGGTTATGGTCTTCCCGCGCAACAGTCGAATTCGCTGAATCTGGAAGACAAGTATGATGTATTTAGAGATGGAAACACACGTAAAAGAAAGGAATGGGATGAGACAGCACCTAATGACCGACCAAAAATAAAACGGGGAGGCATATCGCTTTTCATTCAGACATTCAAGCGAAGCTTATACCAAGTGGCATGGGCTGCGCTTCTTTGGTATACTTGGCTATTGTGGACTAGGTGATCGGATTAGTCCGCGCCTGTTCGAAGCCCCTATCCCACTCTATCTTCTTGACTGTCAGGAGATTCTTCAGAGCCACATTGACTTCGCGTAACATAGATTGAGACTTGTTTCGATTTCCGATAAGTAACTCGGCCCGGGAGCCGTCAGGCAGGCTAGACGCGAAACTTTTCGCAGTGCATATACTCTTTCGCTCGCTGCATTGAACATCAAGTCGAGAAAATGAAGGTGCAATCATCAGGTAAGGAGAAAGCAACTGTTTATTTAGGAATGTCAACCGAAAGTTCTATGATTGATATAGCGAATATGGCTGGATTAGCAAGATTGCTAGTTATCTAATTAGACCAGCACCCGGGTATCCTCAACCAACCATTTTCTTATTACTCTTTCTCATTATCATTGACGACTGTTCGCCTCACTTTGAGATTCTCTCACCTTACCTGCATTGCTCTCACCTCACTTTTATTCACCCCGTATGAATACTTTTGGGAATGGATGGGGCAAAGATTCACCCTCTCTAGCGTATTCTGCTGTTCATTGGATACTATATAGTCCCCTTCCTCCTCCCTACATTCCATCTTCTTTGCAACATAATTCCACGACAACATTTGCAGCCTCTTGTACCTTCTATGGTACCTATCCATACTATCCACGTTGACTCGCCGGCCCTTCCGCTCTTTCCTTACTGCTGTGCAAAACACAACCTCCCAAGAAATAGGCAATCAGCTTCATCATACAGGATGCCTCATTTAACAAATTGTTTGCCGCAATAATGGACATTATAACATAATTATCTGGACAAGAAGAACCACTAAAACCAGAAATGAAGCATATATGATACACGCTCCAACTAAAAATAGAGCACGATAGATCATATACTCAAACCTGCAATTAAAACATATAAGCTCAGTAAGGCAATCTTTCAATTAGTGTGCCAGCCTCTGGTATCGAACTTCTGCCAGCACGAGGGCGTGGTTTCTCTTAGCAAGTCCAGGGACCTGGATTGAAGCAGTGAGACCGAAGGGTGTGACCCTGATGGTACATACGATGTAACGACGAGCCAATTTCAACGATGAGATTCTTAGATAATCAAATGAGATCTAGCTCCGACAATCAAGCATACTATGATCAGTCAGAGGAAGCAATGACAAGTAAGTAGTTGGGGGTAACACCCTGAGACGCTCGGACCATCTATAGGGCGTAGTGGATCAGCTGTGTTGTGCTGGTTGCTGATAAGGTAGTGAGTACCTTATACCCCTGGATTCTTTGTTATAGAACCTTCCTTTCTCTTTATCCTTCATTTGAGGGCTACTACATACCATAAAATTCTGTTCAAGACTGTTTCTTGACGGTATCGTATGTCTCATTCAACAGTCTCTTACCCCTGAGTTTTGTCACCACGATCAACCAAGGCTTGGAACCCCTTATGTGAGTTTCTCACCATGATGCAAGAGACAAGGCAATACTGACTTGTTGATAGATGGAGAACTTATGGGCACTTAAAAATCTTTCCTACAGAGCTTTGCTTTTGGAGATTTTCGAGCTCTGCATCTGGAGAAACTTGAGTTTGCTAGCGACCATGGCAGATCTAGCAACGAGCAGCATCTGGACCATACTTGCTCCACATCCAGCATTCCACAAATAGACCCTGATACGCTGTCGCTTTGTGGGGCTAGCTTTGCCGGCCAGTTTAGCCATCAGGCACGAAGACAGTTTAAAAATGGCAGTCTCGCTACAGTCTCAAGATCACCTGGACCTTTTACAAGCAGAGAAACAAGGTGTTGTGTTCACGATATTCAAAGCCGATGCTCTAGGTTCTTACGCCTCCATGTGGACAACTGAGCAATGACTTCTTGCATTCCCTGTATCCCTTCAAGGCTCCTATCTACATCAGTTGATATTCATTCAAGAGATACCCCTTCGACTCTACCATACACAATATTATCTCCTCCATCTCAACACTTGAATCTATTGAGAAACGAAGGTTTTGACAAGAATCGAAGCCTCCTAAGTTCTAACCGTTTGGACTTATTCCGAATTTCCAAAATTGCATGGCTCATAGAAAGTGAGCAGTAATAGAAGCTGCCTTGGTTCGATCACGGATATACTCCAAATTCTTCATCGCCGCTACCGCCTATCGAGAAACAGAAGATGTCCAAGAGTGCTGCAATCTTTGCCAAAGGGAAAAGTCCGGTCGGAATTTCTTACCTTCAAGTCCGATTTCGAAAGGCAAAACGCAAGGTCTTGATAGAGATTGTCTATACGGAACAACGGTATCAAGAGCCAAGGCCCGTTGAAGAACTTATCAGGACCACGGTCAAGAAGCACGGAATAGTGTCATATCTCGAGGAAAGCTTTATGAGAAGATGATACCGCTGTAGCTAGTCTGCACGGAACAACAAGATCAAAAGTCATGACTTTTAGACATCTAGGCGAAGCGCAGTAGCTTGACGACTTCATGGAAAACTTCATACGATCATGCTCACGAAGCACAAGATAACTTCGAAGAAAGTTTATGAGAAGATCACTACGCTGCAGCCGAAATACATGGAACGACAGAACCAAGAGCAACGGCTTTGATACATCCAGACGCAACGCGGTAGCTTCATGGCTTTATGAAGAACTTATCTGTTCACATTCAGAGAATGTCTTATGTCACAGATGTTCAAAGAGAGATTTGGGAGAAGATCGCTTCGCTTTAGTGAGTCTGCATGGAACAACAGAATCAAGAGCCATGGCGTTTAAACATCTACGCGGACCACAGCAGCTTGACATGGAAAACATTTGAAGGCATGCCTCCATTCAATTCTGGCCGGGAGCAGAGATGAAATTTTTATTCTGATTTCTTTTAATGAATGCTCTCGGATTGCCTACTGCTTCGCGGATAGAAGAGAAATTACCAAAAAGCGGCGTTGCTGATTCAGTCATGATCTTACACATTGACCGAAGTATTACTCGGTCGTCGTTATTCTTTTTCGATAATACATCTAACGATTCCGGACATGGTGTATTCTACTCAGTCAGCTCTGCAAATCACCATAGCATCCCTACCATTGAGCTTACCGCCGTCTATAAAGATGTCTTCTTGGTGTCTGGAAATATTACTTCGGACCCAAGCCATACTGGTTTGGCATCGGACCACAAAGCTCATGGAAAGAATCCCCAAGTCGAGAAACCGTTGGCCTCGTCCTCATGATCTTCACTTGAGGACCTTGGAACTTCGGGATTTCCTCTTGAACAGCTTGGGCATATAATCAGTCACCAATCGGAGTTGACAAACCATTAGCCTCATTTTCGAGTTCTTCATTTGGGAACATTGAACCTTTGGGATTTGCTCTTGAATAGCTTGGGCATATCTCTTCCTTTTGAAGCCGAGACTGTGAGAGAGCGGTTACGATGGTAGCAAACCTCGACGAGTCATTAGTCGAGCTTGCCAATCAGCTTCATGGACTTGGCTGGCTTGGCTGTGAGTTCCTTGAGCCAGAATAATTAGATCGGCTTAATAAGACACTTGGAGATGGACTGGACAATCATGGGTGTATTGCGGAAGTTGTCTACAACCAAGCCACCAGATGGAAGATTGAGTTCTTGAAGCTTGCGTGCGAGACGTCAAGAAAGCTTTTGGACTATCAGCGCACATATTGGGCCCTTAAGGAAGCTGGCATTCTTCGTGGACTTGGCTGAGCTTGACACCAAAACTTCTTAGCCAGAACGACGAGACTGGCCTATCAACACACGTGGAACGGAATCGGACCCTTATAAGGGTGTTGCGAACGTTGTCTACCGCAAGATCAGGCTATAGGAAGGGAGAAACACGACGATTGAACACTAGAGTCGAGAGATCAAAAGAGCTGTCACAATGATATCGAATCCTGGTCGGTTCGCCAATCAAATCTTGATGGCAAAATCCGTGATGTTGATGGATAAGCCTTCTGAGCGTTGAAGACATACTTTATGCCCTTATGTTTCGTTAGCAAAGCCGTCATCAGTAATAAAACGTCTTTTCGACAACGCTTTCGTCTACATATAAAAGTGCCAGGCTTGAGGGTGCCATGCCGAAGTTACTGTACCTTGGGCAAACAGACGGTTGAGACGGTCTCACTCCGACTCCTGCAAGTAAATTGGATCGCTGTATTAGCCTTTCAAAGAACATGGTATACAGCGAGATCAAGCAATCGGACTGGTGGATACAACGTTTTCACGATTCGCCTTTCTCGTCCGAGATGGCTCCGGGCTTTCCAATACGTCCACGCCACTCACCACGCCCACAATGCCTCTCTTCCACATTGGCAGAAAGGCTTGATGAGCCCTTGGCGAACATGGCACGACTGATGTATGACATTGGCTCCCGTGGCTCGTGGGATGAAACATGTGGAGTGGTGGAAGTTGCTTGATGCCGAGATATCAAGCGTGCCGCAAAAAGCTACATGGTCCCATTGGGTCGCTAAATAAGCCCGGTGGTCAGTTTCGTGGACTCGACGGCCCCTTGGGTACAGGATTCCCCTCGAGCCAGAGCGCTTACATTGCCTCGACACGCTCTGAAGGATGAATTTGGATCATAGTAAGAGCTCAGCGCGTACGTCGTTTGGAAAAGTGTCGAGCCTCCGGAAGCGGTTGATGGGTCTTTCGGAGACTATGATCGAGGTATCGAGATATCTTTGAAAGTGGTACCGAAGCTCAACATAACAGTGACCAAGCTCGATGGCGGACTTCACTTCCCGATGGGAAAACTGAGCTAGTCCTCTTGGTCCTTATGGAAATTCCACCTTTCCTCCAGCTTTACCTTGGATTGCTGCCTTGGTATTGACAACTTGAAAATTCCATCTCACTTGCTCACAGACATACACGAACTCTTCTAGGGCCATGGTTGAATCGATTGTTGATTCAAATTAAGAAAACGTTTAATGAATGTTGCGTACGTCGATTGGAAAACCATCTAGCCCCCAGAAGCGGTGGATAAGGTAGGTCTTTGAAGACTATGACCGAGGCATTTAGAGATCTTTGAAAGTGTTTTTGAAGCTCATCAAACTGTCAACCATACGCTGAAAAGACTTTGAAACGTTCGACGCATACATCAGTCCGAGCAGAACAGATTCTCTACCACGATCCTTCGTGAGAAAGTCGAAGACTAAAGTCGAGATATTAGATTCCTTGAGCGAGTCATCGAAGCTCATCAAACTGTCAACCATACGCTGAAAGACAGCGAAACGTTCGACGCATACACGAGCTCAGCCAACAGCAAACAAAACAGGACTTGTGCATCTTACCCTGTCATAGGCGTACACGAGCTCTTTCATGGGCGTACTTGAAGGCAGTTGCCAATTCAAATTGAGAAAAAAAAACTCCCGAAGATGTTCTTGATTAATTGCGAGGGATCCCCGTACGCTGGGTGTGAACAATACCTACAATCAAGAACCGGAGGAGAGACGGTTAGAGCTCTCTTTGAGGGGGTTTGTGTTCAAGAGGAGGAATTGACACCATTCTCCAATCAAACAATCAAACAATCCGAAGCACCTCGTATAGCCAGAAGGACAAGGCGTCTACGTCGCTCAGAATCGCTCCGAATCGATATATTCTCGAAACCAACCACGCAGTCATTCTCTCCTATTTCTTTTTCTCCCCCCCCCCCCCACGGAAATAGACAGTCGCACGCATGATCATACGATCCATGCGGTGCGGGAATCATGCCTTGCCTCAATCGGTCGAGAACAGAGCAGGAGAAAGGGATTTCGAGAAGGGGAAGAAGACACGGCGCTGTAAAGACCTTGAGGGAGGATGTTTGACAGAAGGCAGTACGCTAAAGATGTTCATTCCGCTGCAATCAAGGACTCACAACACTACGGCTAGAGTGCCACCTGCTTGTTGGCGGGAGGACGCGCTGAAGGGGGATCATATCAGTCCCGATACTTGAGACGATAAAAGGGGGATTGGACAGCACAGCCCACACTAAAAACTATTTCGGCTCTGGTACGTCCCGATCAAGCGCTGTATGCGTTTGGCTACAGAGAAAGCCCATCTTTGAAAAATGTCCGCCACAAGCAGAGAAAAAAACCAAATCAGAAGGCGAAGAAGAAGAAGGGGGGGGAAAAAACTCGCTGAAAGCATCAGCATGGACGATCTGCAATCGAGGATGCCCATTTTATAAAAACCCGTATATTACTCACCCTGGAGCCTGACAGGATGCAACAGAAAGCAAAAAAAGATAATTATTGCCCAATTTATGCCGCACGAGAAGGCCAGCCAGCAGCTTCGTTGTGTGTTTCAGATCTCGAGGATTTTATGGTCCGTTGTTGCCAAAGCCCCCATTCCCCAATCTGGGGACGAACTGGTTGCATCATTCCCCCTACGTCGGGCCGACCTGATACGAGACAAGCACTTGGTGCCATTGTTGTGGACTTTACTACAGTTCAGTCGGAAACCAACCAAATGCGGCCCTTTATTCAGACATATTCGCCTCACTTTTTTCGATTGGGGGATCTGGTACAAGAGAGCGAAAAATGACGGGAGCACCGTGCTTCTAGACTGCCTGGACAGGGCTTGTGAATGTTGTGATGGATGAAGCCTTCGTATAGTGTTCCAGCGCACACTTCTCCTTCGTCACCGAATACGTAAACCGTGACCATGGAAGTAGGGAAAATGCGCTTCATGCCGGCTTGTTTGAATATGGGTTATGCCGGAATCGGTACCGCGCTGTTCTTATATATCGTCACGGCGAGAATAGCAGTCAACATTCTGTTACAGGCGCCCCAAGATGAGATTACTCGTGGGATACCAATTGGGAGGGGCCCCAGCGTCTAGCCAGAGAGCACGGCGCCGAGCTTCCTACTGACGAGGCAGACGGACGCTATTAGCGGTTGGGATAGGATGGTGATTGGTTCACACGGCGATAGAATCACGGCAAAGACTAATTGCCACATGATTCAAACGAAACGGCAATCGAAACGGATGAGAAGAGTCGAGTTTCGCCACACTGGCGCTAAGTTCTCAAACACCATTGAAGAAGAGTGATTCGGAAGAAAGTTGCAACGATGATCGTCGCTACTTATGCTCATTAGACGCTCGCGGGATCGAAAACATTCGCCATAATGAGGAGGATAGGAAGCTTGAAGAGGGAAATGATGAGGTCAACATAGGATACCAAGGTTCTTCATATGTATGCGCTTTGTCTGAGACATCCATGGGCATTTCGCAAAGGGGTGTTATTCCCTGGATTAGCTGCGTTCGTGCAGGTAGCTTGGCAGAAGAAGACTCAAAACATGGCGGCAAGAACGCCTCGAAATAGGCAGTAGAGGACTACAAACAACGCACTTCGCAATATGTTGCAGCTTCCAGCTAGCTAAGAGTACGCAAAGCGCACTTGTCTCAATTCCATTGGAAAGAAGAAGAAGAGTGCGTGTGATATATAGGCTAGAAAGCGACGAGACAGAAACCAGACAATCTCTCTTAACAAGGTGATAGGCAGAATGATACAGCTTCCACCGATATGACTGCGCAAAACCGGGCCCAAGTCGTCGACTTGACAGTTTGGATTTCTCGGTTCCTGGACAAGGGACACGAGAGAGAAAGAAGAGGATCAGGGGAGTAAGTAGGGGAGTTGAGGTCGGGGTGGACAGGAGGTAATAGATGTGGATGGGTGGGGTTGTGGTGCTGTGAAAATAGGAAGTCGTCGAAGGCTGGCTCTATTGGTCATCTGCCCTTGGTTGAGATTTCGTTGCGGGGGATGTGGTCTGGAAATGTGGTTGGCGATCTTCAACCGTGGTCTTCTTATTCCGTACGAATCCTATAAGGCTATCTCTTACCATGCCCACTTGCGATCGGTGACATCAAGACTGCTACCAGTATTTGCAGGATCATGTAAATGTAAGGCAAGGCTACTGTATGAGCCAGTGTTACGGAGGGCTGTGGAGAGTCTCTGGCTACGCCAACTGCATGCGCATGGGGAAGGTTTTCTCATAGACGAAGAGTCCTCTGACAAATGGTGAGGTATGCGGCATATGCATTCGGCCACGGAGAGCAAGTCACAAGACCTTCGTCTTCGACTTCAATCAGCGCGGATACGAAATTGTGATTGCTCGGAGAGAACATCCACACTTTTCTCGAGGATTTCTTACTCCCGGAAACCCCTATAAGCGACCCTGTCACCCTGTGTATGAGGGCAAGATCAGTTGGGTGGGCTGGGAAGCTGTCAGTAGAGGGAAGAGGAATATAACGGGATGCAAGGATGGTCCTTCTCGGCGAAAGCTGTACTTTCGTTACTTAGTTGCCCTGTCGTTGATGTCCTTCACGTCCTGTATATACACCACGACTTCGAAGCGTTCACGGTCTCCTATTGTTGTACCGTGACCCAAGCAGAAGTCGAAGTCGAGAGAGACTGGTACATGCCTAGGCCGTGATAACGCAACCGGAGCTACCAGGGATTATAGATCAACATCACATGATCGGACGCATGATAAGGCGTGAGGCTTAGGGTTGAACCAGTACATACAACGAGATCCTGTATGACGGGACTCTCTGTTGACAGTGGGAGAAGCGGACCAGAGATATCAACAATGTCGAAAAACCTAAAGGCAAGCAGAAGGATACGGAAGCAGCTAGTGCTCTCTACCGTGCTCCACCACCCAGCGTTGACAGTTTACGAGGTGATGCAATAAAGTATTCGGAATGAGGATGTAGGTCGCGCGACCCATACTAGAGGTGACGCGACCATGCCGATCATCCGAAGCTAAGACCCACGCTAACGCTCGAGCTCACACATAGATTTCATGGTCGCATGAACCTTTACATCTGTAACTACTTCATAATCAATACACAATCACTTCTTATAATTGATTAATCAATCATCAATCACTAATCAATCACTAATCAGTATGTTTTCAATCAAGAACTAATGTAGAATGTTAATTAAATCAATAAATGCTTATTTACTTCAATTTATCAAATATGAGATTAAATGATTAATCTGAATTATTGACACTTGTTGCATTTTCATTCAAATTTGTAAAAGAAAAGTTGATTGATCATTTATTAATAACTTATTAATCAATGATTAATTTGATTATTAAGATAAAAGTTGATTGTAATTTGTGAAAATATAAAAAATTAATTGATGATTAATAATATATTATTTATTGATTAATATTAAATTAATAAAATAAAAAGATTATAATAATGTTGAGTAGAAAAAATAATACTAAAATTTTCAGATTGTTAATTTTGTGATTATTTATTGATTAATAAATGATTAATTATAAATTAATTAATAATCATATCTGTTAGAGATCAGCATAGAGCGAGTCAATATGAGTATCATTTAACTAGAAGATAAATGCTAAGAAAGAAAGATAGCTACAGAAAAGAAGCTGACTACATATGTGTGTTTCTCAGTCGACGCTAGACTCAATAGAAACTAGTCAAGGTGACGAAGCTAGAATAGATCTGGCAAGGCTAGAAGGCTGAGCCTGACAAGGCTAGAATCGTGACATTACTTTCTTTTCTTGACTATTCATGTTCACATGAATGTTGTTTCTTAGTGCGCTTTTTGTTACGATTCTAGCTACGCACCTTCGTTGATAGCTATGTTGACTATCCTGAGAGCTATCGTCGATCGCTCGTCGCTAGGGCATAGGCTTGTTCCGAAGTCAACCCTATTCAGAGTTAGCTTATGTTTCTCTAAGTCATATAGATAGTCGACCCTTCCCTTCTAGATACTTTCCTTCCTTAGCATTTATATACTCGTTACATTACACTCATATGACTCGCTCTATGCTGATTTCTAACACTTTTCTTGAATATTTGATATGAAAGTCGTCAATCGTCTCTTGAGCGTTCATAAATTCGTCGTCGTCAGCGTTATATCAGTTGAGATCGTTGTCATAGTTCTTTCATTTGACTCGATACTGAAGCCGTCTTCTATAGCGTCGAGAGTTCAGTATATCATTGATTTCTCATTCGTCTTCATCTTTTATCACTATTGATCTCGAAGATTCATTCTTTTGACCAGGCAGAGAATCGTCGACGACAGAGCGAAGCAGATCAGAATGAAATACATCATGAACACGCATAGACTCTGATAATTTCAGTTTATATGAAGAGTTGACGAAATCTAGATTGGTGAAAGAATCGAGCATTTTGTCATCTAGCTTCTTGAAAGATCTCGCTGTAACGATGTTTCTTTCATTCAGAAACATATTTGATTCAATCTTGTAATTGATCTTCTTTCTATGCTTGTTAGTCTGATTCATCATTTGCTCTCGTGTTTTGATCAGAGCTTCGCGAGCGAAGATCAGTGTTCTATTCATGTGATTGAATATATCTTCGACTCGAGCGATCTGCAGACGTTCGCGAGTGCTTTCATACTCGATGATGTCAGGGTCGAAGCTCATATGAGGGTGAAAGCTCTTGTTCATGAAGAAGAAGATCAAGAAAATGACTGAAGACAAGACGTTATTGTCGACAAACTTGATCATGAGTAGTCACTTGAATCAGTCGTTCTGCATGTATGAACAGAAGAAACGAAGATATCGCTCGACATTCTGATTAACTCGTTCGCTTTGATCGTCGATCTGAGAGTGATAGACGATGAACAATCGAAGAGAAATGCTCAGTCGTTTGCAAAGAAACTTTCAAAGAATGAAGATGAACTGAGAATCTCGATCGAATACAATGAAGCTTGATAGATCGTGAGTTCGATATACTCATTGAAGCAACATTTCAGCTGTCTTTTCGACTGTGATATCTTCATCATCAGTGATGCAAGAAATATAATGTCTTTCTTTCAACAATCTGCAGATGACAGTCAGAATAGCGTTGTAGTCGTACGAATCAGATAGATCAATAATGAATTTCATGACTATGTTCTGTCATCGCTATTCAGATATCAATAGAGATTGAAGCAAGTCATTTGATTTATTTCTAGATGTCTTTGATCGTTGACAAACATAGCAGTTTCAAATATATCAATCTACTGTCTTTTGCATGAATGATCAATAGTAGTTTCGTTTGATGATCTTCATCGTTCTAAGAATATCGAGATGATCTATTGAGAGTTGATCGTGCATCTCACGAATCAGATTCATTTGCAGAAGTTCATTGAACGAGACTCATAGCTGACTGTCTTTGTATAAGATTTCATTCTGAATTCAACAATTCTTCAGCTTGATGTCTTTGCATTGTGCTTCGTCTCTTTCTATTGCTTCGCGAAGTAGAGTACAATTCTCGTCGATTTCATTCGCGTCAAGAACTTGTTTATAGATTGACTCGCTGAAATTCTTCTCTAGATCAGCAATCTTCATTCGATTCAACGTCAGAATAGTGATTCATTGATAGCGAACGCGTTCATCATCGAAATCTCTGAGCACGAAGTCAGCTCGACGAGTTAATGCATCGATCTTAATGTTCTGTTTGTCAGATCGATACATTATCTTGAAGTTGAAATCAGCTAACTTCTGAACTCAGCGCATCTGATGTTTACTCAGCTCTTTATTCTTCATTAATGATGTCAGAGCTTGATGATCAATGAACATCTTGATTGATAGCTCAGTCAATTTCAGCTCAGATCATCAATGCTTGAATGCTTGAATGATCGCTAGTAACTTCTTGTCATAAATCTTGTAATTGCACTCAGTGAGACTCAGATTCTTGCTGTAGTAGATCATTGAATGCAAGATTTCTTCGTCATCATACTGAGAAAGTATGTCATCATTGACGTAGTTGAATGAGTCTGTTTCAAGAATAGTCTCTCTATTCTGATCAAAATGACGAAGAATAGATGCTTCAGTCATTTGTTTCTTCATATGATCAAAGATCGTTTGACAAGTGTAATCTCATTCAAATATCATCTCTTTTTGAGTGAGTTGAATCAAAGAATGAACAATCTTTGAAAAGTTCTTTATAAAACGTTGATAGAAGTTGCAGAAGTCAACGAAGAACTGCATCTGAGTGAGATTTGTAGAAGTAGATCATTCGACTACTGCTTGTACTTTTCTGAGATTCATCTTTAATTCTTTGATGAATAGCAATAGTTTCAGAAAGAAGATCTTCTGAACATGAAACTCGCACTTGTTTATATTCATCTGAAGATCAGTCTCTCATAGTCTATGTAGAATCAATCGTACATGTTGCTTATGTTTCTTCAGTGTTTTGCTGTAGATGATAATGTCATCTAGATAGATCTGACAAAACTGATGTAGATAATCAAACAGCACGTCGTTCATATAGTGTTGATAGAAAGTTGAGTCGTTTGTTAATTCAAAAGACATCACGTGATATTTGTAAAAGTCAAAAGAGATAATAAAGATAGTCAAATCTTCGCTCTTCGAATGCATGCATAGTTTGTTGAAGACAACTATTATATTCAATCGAGTCAGATACTTGCTACCTTGAATATGAGCGAGAGTTTCGTTTATTAAGAATAGAGAGTAACGATCTCGTTTGATCAAAGCATTGAGCTTTCTATAATCGACGCAGAAACGCAGACTATCGTCTTTCTTTTCGACGAATAGTATGAGCGAAGCGTATGAGATCGAGCTGAAAGATATAAAGTTCTTATTCAGATGTTCAATCAGATAATTCTTCATCTTTTGAAGCTTGTAATCAGACATATGATAGAGACGACTTCGAGAAGACATTTTCTCGTCAATCAACTCAATTTTATGATCATAGAAGCAATGAGAGAATAGTTGATCAGTCATTGCTCAATCAAACATGTCTAGATAGTCATGATATTTCAAAGAAAGCTTAGCTTTGACTTCTTTCAAGATCTCTTCATGTGAAAGCTCTTGTAGATTTACATCTTCGAGTTTATTTCTAGCTGTTTTTAGAAGTCGATCGATTTTCATGATGATGATCGCGAAAGTAGTCACATTTGATCATTTGACTAGTGATCTATATGCTGCAGTCTCTATCATTGCTATGTTCATTGAATCAAAAGATAAAGATTTGACTGAATTAAATGATTTCATGATCTTACTGAATGAAGATGACTTCTCGCTGAGTTGAGTGACAACAGAAGAAATAGATTTCTTTAGTATTTGAGTAAAGACAGAACTCTTCTGTTCTATCATGATTTTCTTGATGACAGAAAGAAGAATCAAGCTAGCATCAATATGAGTCTTTGAATCAGAAAATTGAAGACGATCGTTTCTCATATCAATCGTTACCTCGATTTTATTCATTCATGTTTTTTCAAGAATCATCTGATGCTGACTCAATCGAGTAATCAGCATAAAGACGAAACGTTTCATATGATCTTGAACAGTCAGATTCAAGTAAATTGCATGAGTAATGAGCTTTTTTGCATAATGATCATCAAATTCTCTTATTGATTTGAGCTTAATTAAAGATAAAGATTCAATTTGCAAATAATCACAAACATTCTGCGCGATTAATTCATCAATGAACGAATAGTCAGCTGCTTCAGTGTCAATCAATGACTTTAATGAGTAACTAATTTCATTGCTAGATAGTACACATTCAGTAGTCAAAGATTTCGAAGCAAAGAGATCATTTGAGCTGCTCATTGTTGAAGAAATTAACACATCTTTCATCGCGTCTTTGATGAAAGTCACTAGTTTTTTGTCTCATTCTTCGATTTCTCTGTAAATAATTTCTTCTCTTCTTTCAACATGATGATCTCATTGAGACGAGAAATGAATGCATGAGATGTTGAAGTACTAATCTTCAGCTGAGAGCAGTTCTTTGAAAGATGACTCGATACTTTGCAGTTGAAGCAGATGATTGACATTCTTGATCATTCAGATTCGAAGGTGAAAAAAGTAGCAAGTCGAACATAGCTAGTAGAAGTACTTTCGAGCTTGTGCACGTTTCGATTTCGTGCACATTCTAAACTCGATTAGTAATCAATACTATTTTTATTATTATTCAATCATCATTCATAGAATCAAATTGCAATTAATACAGAGAGTTGTCGATATCTATATGAAGCTTTCAAGCTATAAGAATTAATCATCAAATCGCTTAGAAGCTTTGAATTGCCTTTCAGCTCGCGTAGACCTGATTTGACTAGACTCTCTTTTCATCTTCTCAATAGCAATAAAATCAGTGAATTGCTGTACTTTCACCTCTTTAGACTTCTTCTTTTGCTCTTTCTGAAGCTCTTTAGCCTTCAGCTTTTGCTTCTGAACTAGACGTCGTTGCTTCAATTTCTTCGCCCGTAGCTTCTTTTTTCGCTTCGCTTTCTTCTCTCGTTTCGCCTTCTTTTTTTCTCGTTTCATCTTTCTTTCAGCTATTAAACGCTGTTTCTCTAGCTTTCTAAGCTTTCTTTGTTTCTTTTCTTCAGTCTTTTGAATAGCAGCTTGCTGTTTCTCTTCGATTCTTTGAATTTGACGATCACGAGTCGTCTGAATCTTATTAGAACTAAAAAACACTTTCTTTGCCTCATCATTAACCTCTAAATCGTCAAATAAAGGCTTTTCACGTCGTCTGCGACTTCTTTCAATACATACTGTTCATCAAAGATCTTCATTTTCTGCTTTTAGAAGAGCAACATCTGTAGTAAGCTTTTTCATCGTATTGTTCAACTTACGAGCTTTCGAATCAATTACTTCTTCTACAACTGACTTCATTAATCATCGAATCTTTCTTCAATCAGCTTCTGACAATGCTGAAGAAGAAGAATGACTTGAAACAGGTTTAGCGTTCGATTTAATCTGCTTTATGATTTGTGACGAATTGAAAGACAGCAATTCTGTCTTTTTCCATTCACTTTTTATGTTGGCATGCGTGAAAGCAGCTTGATATGCAGGTCAAAACAGGTCAAAGAAGTCTCTTTTTGATATTTGAGAAAGTTCTTGACTCTTAAAGATTCAGTCGTTCAGATTTTGCGAGTAGTAATTGATCAAAGAGTTGAATAAGCTCACATTCAGAGGTTGAAGACGATGCGTAGAATGAGAAGAATATAAAGTCACGAGCATCTTGTTCTGCTCACATCAGTCAAGAAACTTCATGTTGATATGACTGTCATGCTCGTCAACAAATAGAAGGCGATAATCTCGTGAATTTCTGGCTTTTGATCTTGTATTTCGATCAAATATGATAGTGAGTCAAGAGTAGATCAATTCATCATTGATTCAGTCAGTAGCAAAGAAAGCAAAGAAGCAGAATTGCTCTTTGAGATCATATTCAGTAAGTCAGCTGTTCTGAATATTACCTGATATTGTCTGATAAATGATCGAAGGAAATATATAGATCATATTCATGCAAATGATTGCAATCAAGATAATTCATTCTCTATTGTCATCTTGATCAGCACTCAGCAATTTGTCACTGTCAAGATGCTTTAAACTGAAGACTTTTCGAGTCTTTTGAAGCAGTTCAAGTAGAAAGCTCTTTTCATTCATATTGTATGTGTTTTTAGAAAGAATCTCATATTCTTCGATTTTTTGCTTTACCTACCCTTATATTAGTATGAAACTAAACGAAATGAAGACACTTACTAGATCAAAATAAAGCTGATATTGATATGCATTATCAGCTTTCTTTCGCTCTAGATCAGCTTCTTGTAGAAACTTTGACTGTAGTATATCTGAATGACGTCGAACGAACTCATAAGATCAGTTTTTGCCTGGCTGTTTTTCAGATATATTATACGCAAAAACACGAATCATGACATTGAGAGAAGATATATCACGTTCGATAAGCTTGTTGATATAGCGAATAAGCTCTTTTTCTTGTTGATTCGAAAGAATTGACGTCGTTTGCTTGCTTTTCTTGACGAAGACGATTATATTTCTATGTCGTCGCGACAGCGTGCTTCGATTGATATTGAATTTCTTTGCAGTTGCAGTGTAGTTAGATGACTTTTGCAAAGCTAGATCTGCAAGCGCTGCCTCAATTGAAGTCATATTGAATTTGTAATTGATTTTTGAAGAAAGATGAAAGTAGTAAAGTGAGATGTGCACGAGATCGAAACGTGCATCGAGTCGAAAATACTTCTAGTCGAGACTGAAGCTGATGTTGACGAAGAAACAAAACGTTTTTTCGAAGCTGCTATTGATTTGACTGTTCATTGCTCGTCATGTAGCTGATAATTGACTTGTTGTTTGTTATTCACATCTTGAAGAAAGATCTTGAGCTTGTCAAGCGAGCTAAACTTTATGAGACAAACTGACAACACGTTCTGAAGACGATTGTTGATTTTATTCTGAATGTCGTTCATCAGAGTGATATTGTCGTAGTTCAGAAAGCTGAATATTCTAGTGAATTCTGAATAGAAGAAGCTGAAGAGCTTGTTGAGCTGCTTCAGAGTGATGTATTTGCAATGACACTTTCGAATCAGATTTTGATCTTCATAAATTTCTTTCAGATGTTTCAGTAGCTCTGATAGTGACTGATAGAGTGAGAGAACATCAACATGATGCTTTGCATAAATTTGCTGATTAGCATCGTCTTCTAGTCTGAAAATCACATAGATAATATGAATTTTTTAATTAGAGTAATGATTCGCGTTGACATCAAGCTTGTCAGCTATCTTGATGTTTCATGTCTTTCAGATAGAGTCATTTGTTTCGATGAAGATGAGTGAATTCGAAAGCTTGATGAACTTCTGATGATCATTCTCATTTTCAGATAGAGTAGAAGACTCTCGTTGAAAGTGAGCTTTGAAAGCAGAGCTTCGTTCAACTTTCTGATTGACTCGTTGCTTAGCTGACTGAGTATCTTGACGAAACATAGATTGATCAGCCTGACGTTGTTTCGCTCTGAAGTTCAATCGCTCGTCTTGTAACTGATTGATCTTTTTCTCTAGCTCATCATTCTTATCAAAAGCGACTTCTAGTTGTTTCGCTCTCTTTTTGTGATCTTCTTGTATGAAAAGTCAGTGTTCATTGAGTTGTAGAGTCAAGTCTCGCTGACTTCGAAGCTCGTTCAGCATATTGATGACTTCATTGAATTGATTGCTGACTCAATGACGCAGTTGTTCTTCAATGTTTATGTTTCATGCAATGACAGCTTTCTCAACTTCGACTGAAGCATCAATGATATGAAGTGAAACTCTTCTACTGACAGTGCTTCTAAGCAGATGAGTTGTTCGAAACTCAACTGACTCGACGTTGCGTGTTATGATGAAAGAAGATAGAAGTTGTTGAGATAAAAGTAGATAAGAGATTGATGTTTTGAATTGATGTTTTTTGATGAGTGAAAATTCAAAGAATTTCTTGTGAATTTCAAATAATAATTGAGTGCTTTATTCAAAGAATCTCTTGCAAATAGAATGATGAAAATGAGTGTAGAATCGAAGAATTTCTTGCAATCTAAAATGATGATGCAAATTTGAAGAATCTCTTGCAAATTTTTCTTACTGAATAGATTGTTTTGTATCGTCTATTCATCGATAGCAGAGTAGATGATGAGCATTTATCTAATGTTAGAGATCAGCATAGAGCGAGTCAATATGAGTGTCATTTAACTAGAAGATAAATGCTAAGAAAGAAAGATAGCTACAGAAAAGAAGCTGACTACATATGTGTGTTTCTCAGTCAACGCTAGACTCAATAGAAACTAGTCAAGATGACGAAGCTAGAATAAATCTGACAAGACTAGAAGACTGAGTCTGACAAGGCTAGAATCGTGACAATATCTTCAATTTTTGCATCTTTCAGGTTTTGAATATTAATTACTTAGTGAATTTTTTTTCATGTAGTAATTACAACAAATTAGATTAATATCTAATTAATCAGATATTAATAAATGATTAATAAAGATCAAATTAAATTTAAGAATTTTCTGTTTATTGATGCTGTTATCTAATTATCAATATCTTAGCTTCGAAAAGCGAAATTATGCGCATGATCAACTGAGCTTGCGCAATCATGCTTGAATGATTGACATGATCGTGCAATCTTTAGCGTTGATCGCGCAATCTGTAGTCTCATTCAAAATGATCATCGTATCGCAATTGTACTATCACGAAAATCAAACAAACACGCAAATAGTCAAATGTAATGACAACAGCATCAATTATACGTAGAATTGTTAGATGATATGAATTATAATATATATCTATTCATGAAAGTGATTGTCATTCTTTTTAAGAATAATCTGATTCATTCGATGCTTCTGATTCAAAATAAAAGAATTAATATTCTTTTCTATATTCAACTTTTCTCATTCATCATATCAGATCAGTTTCAGTTTCAATCTATCTTTAATAAAGAATCGTCGACGTGATACTCAATTCTTTATAAGATTTCATACATGCTCTATGAAATTAAGATCGAGACTGTTGCTCGATCAATTCAGAATCACGATATTCTGCTTCGCAAATAGAGGTTTTTGTCATTGAGAGATATGACAGAAGGCTTCATTCTGCATCAATAAAGTAGTGCTCATAAAGCAGTGAATGGCCTGAAATTGATGATAGGCAGGTAATAGTAAGGATCGCAAGATGCATCTGTTGTATCTATATCAATCAATTCCTTTCTTTTTGAAACGACAGCACGACGAGAATCTGAACGAGGAAGCCTTCAGGCCTTGTTGCAGACAATTCGCCTTCTTCTCTGCATGAGCTGCCTGTTCTATAGAGCGTCGTAGTAGATTCTCGGCAGCAAGAGCTGAAATAGAAGCCTCGCGATCCTTTTTATCCTTCGGCTGATAGATATAGCAAGGGCCCTTCCAATTCAGAGCTATAGAACCTCAAAACATGAACGTTGTATATTCGAAAAAGATCTTTTCACAGCAATCTGGCTCCCACTCTTCTTCTTTCGTTCGTGTAACATGTATAAGGCCTCGAACTTCCCCTAATTTGACTGATGTTTCATCCGTATAGATGACTCTATCCCATCTCTGCCCCGATATTACATCCCAGAACTCTTTATTCCTACATCAGTCTAAACGCTTCGTTTTCATAATCACGATAAGATAGAGCTTTTGACGAGGCGAATATCGTCCGTATCCGACTTCTTTGAAGGCCTTTTCTATGATAGATCGTGAGGCTATTACTTCACATTCGCGTGCGACCGTGATTCAGAATCTGCGTCGTCATTCATAGCTAGATGTGACTAATTTGATCATTATATCAATTTGCTTCTGACATAACAGAGGGGGCCTTTCAGAACGAGACTCAGGAGCAGTGTTTTCACCATGAAAAGACTTTGTTTCATGAATTTTAGCCTGTTTATGAGCATGATTGCTTATATCTGATATTGTTGACAAAGACACCCCCGTACGGGCTTGTATGACGCGTAAAGGTGACCGATCCTGGTATCTGGCATAGGCAATAGTCTCACGAGTGGCTGAACTGACCTCGCGACCGCGTTTTTGAGCTGACATATTGATACGAGTATAGAGGGAATAGAATGGTAAATATATATGAATATATGATAGATATAAATGCTTATGTAATAAGCTACGTTGGCCCTACGTTGACCCTTTATGTTGTACGGTGGCCATTCCGAATACTTTGTTGCACCACCTCGTATGGCCTGGAAGCAGAACACAGACCGGATTATTCCGTATTAGGTAACATCATTATTACCTAATGGCCTAATTGGAAATGACGTCAGGGTCGACTCTCGTTGTACCTTAGGCCAAGGAGCCTTGGGACCTGCTGTACACCGTACATACTACCTTACTACCTTACTGTACGTACATACCGTATTAGTCGGTGGGAGAGGCGCTTGTCGCGAATAGCAGAAGTGCAGCAGAGATGAAGCACCCCGCCACCCGCATATCTGTAACTTACCCCACAAGCACCGATGACTAGTTACCTATTATTTCAATCGTCACTCAAATCATCAACCTTAAAAACGCTTAGATTTAGCCAAAACAATAATAATGGATGATTAGTCTCGCAGTCAATCATGCTAGTATGGAAGGTTGTCACTGTGGATAAATTGGATGGGCACGCGACACCTTCACCAGCTCAGTTTGGGCTAGCTTGGTAATGAACATTGGGGGAACCATGGCAAAGTGAGGTGCCTACCTGAAAAACGAGGAATCAGTGAGAGGGAGATGAAATGTTTCTGTGCATAAGTAGTAGGAGTAGTAGTAGTAGTAAGCAGTATGTTGGGTGCGAATGGCTCTCAAGATATACTTCTCCGGTCGAGGAGCTGCCATCTGACCTGCACCGTTGGACCCCAAAACCTTGAAAGAAGGCACAGAAAATGGTGCTGGTTGATTCGTCGCAGAGCATCTGGCGTGCGGCCGAACTCCCCGGCTCGCGGGACATTTGGGGGCAAAGGCATTCTTGCATGTACAATGCAGATGGTGCGCAAACATCCTCGAGCGGCCCCAGAAGGAGGAAGACGGCCGACCATCGTGCAGACAATGTGCTGTCGAGGACGGAGGTGTCATGAAAGCATAAACTGGTTCCGATCCTTGAGTACGCCCAACAACCCGTGTCATTGCCATGCATAACCAGACAAATCGTTGGAAAGGACTTGACTGGAAGATGGCGACGGTGCTGGCTTTGTCTTGTACAGCATTGGAGCCCAGCGGACGTAGAAAAAGGCGTGAAGACGGCGTCGAGGTTGCGTCGAGACTGCTGTCCCACACAACACACACGCCGGGAGGATTTTCCCTCAAGACAGCACACCGCAACGGCGCAGTCCACAGGGCCATCTCGCCACAGCATTCATTTGCTGAACGTTCTTGAACAGGACGACAATCCATGCAGTCTCCCACATGTTCCCCCCGTGCCTCCTGCAACTTATCGTCTATGTTTCCCGCCTCTGGTGCAGTCTCACGCGAGCCTTTGGCAATCCCGGCATCTATCTTTCTTGCCTCTTCTGGAACTCCGCCATCCTTGTTCGGTCCCTCCATTGCTTGCAGGATTGCCTGTTTAGCGTATACTATGTATCGCGCTGCATGGACAGAGGGCGGATGATCGACGCTTTTTGAATTTTGATTTGTGCGGGTGCAGCTAAGATGGGACGGGAAGTCATACTCTAAGCGCGTGTCGCTCTGCTTAAGCCATTTGTCAACCATGGTCAATAGTCCATGGTCAACCACACAGAACAGCCAGCAATAATCCGGTGTGTAAGTACGGAGTCGTAAGTAAGGAGTATTGGGGGCCATCCATGCTCTGATCTTCGACACCATATCCGAGCCGTCTTTTTATACTTGTATTGGCAACCATGGGAGAGAGCCGACGCATCTGGTGCGCAAAGATGTTCCAGGTACCGCCGGAGCCAGACTAGATCATCTTGGATTCCCCCGCTCCATCGTGTACTTGTACTTGTACTATACTACTTACTGCCATCGCTGCAGACTGGTGCTTCTATACAATAGAAATCATAAAGCTGAAACACTCGTCTCCACATCCACTGTTCTTGCTTCCCGCCTCCATCTTCTTGTCTTCAACCTGGGCCAAGGATGTCGCCGTTACATCTCACCCTCAACAACATACTCAAAAGATAGCAGCTATGGATGGGGTGGACATGCCTCCTCCGGGAGGTGATCAAAATCGGGGTCCGGTGGTCATTGCCGTTTTGTCGCTCTTTTTTGGTCTATCGACAATAATTGTTTTCTTGAGGGTGGTCACTCGCATATGCATTACTCGTAACTTCGGCTGGGACGATGCTACTATGGCGTTGACTCAGGTAGGAAGCGTTCCTGCCTCGACGGAGAAATGCTGATGGTTCAACAGGCGATAAACGCTGCGGGAGTTGGCTTTACCGTGACAGAACTGTCCAACGGTTTCGGACGACATAGATACTATATTTCTTCCGATGAGTTTACAACGTACCGCCGGATGGACTACCTATACTGGGCTCAGCTCTTCATAATACTTCCACTCTCCAAAGTCTCCATCTGCCAATTCCTTCTCCGCCTATCTACCGTCAAAAAGACCAAGCTACGGGCCTCTCTCTATGCTTTGATTGGTTTCTTGGTCGTCACTCATGTACCGTTCATCGTCTTCATACTGGTTCAATGCAGACCTGCGCATAGATACTGGAATTTGGGTGCAGACGGGGACTGTTTTACCAGCGATAGAGTGGCGGATATCGTTATTTCCCAAGGAGGTAAGTCTTCAGTCTGAGCACCTTTATGCCGCATGAAGTTAATCCACCATTACAGCATTCTCCATACTAACCGATTTTATTCTCGCCGCCTTGCCTGTAATCATTGTCTGGAATGTACAGATTAGTACACGAACAAAACTTTCTCTGTGTTTCCTCATGGGCCTGGGCATAATGTGAGAAGTTTTGCTTCCTGTAAGCTCCTTGATGGTCGCTGACAGGCCCCTGGCATTTAGTACTGCGGCCGCTTGCATTGCCAGAACATCTCTCTCATGGCAACTCAAGGCCGAAGATGTAACTTGTAAGTAAAGGTCCTTTGCGACAAGAACTAGAACAAGAAAAATGGAGGCTGATACTCGGAAGGGGTCGCTGTTCCGAATTACCTATGGAGAATAGCGGAAGTCAACATCGGGATCATCGCGGCCTGCACCCCCCACATGAAGCCTCTGATTCGCCACCTTCGCGGCCTCTCCGGGGAAGAGCCCCTCACGAGCCTTACCCCTCCCTCTCCACAATCACCCACCTCACCTCGCTGGTACATCCGTTTCCGACGAAGCCCTTCAAGCGCTAGAGGCTGGTTTCACGCTACCTCATCTGACGAGCTCCCCTCGCGGCGCAAAAGAAGAGAGTCATTTCGTTTCATGAAGAAGAAAGCACAAGGGGAAGAATTTGGTGCCGAACAGGCTTGGGATCAGAGCGGCTGGGGCCTTGGGGACATACGCATGACGACAGACATCTATATCCGCGAAGCCGACGGCACAGGCGCGCATTGGCCAAGGAGGAGCGCAGACATGCCTATAGTGAGAATGGATATGTTTGGCCTCGGCGACCAAGTAGAAGGAAATTGGAGAAGAAAAAGCATGGATAAGAAAACCCTGGTTCCCGAGTACGAAACGGAAGGAACTTCGCAAATAGATGACAAAAAGGCGCAAGATGTGGCACAGGAAGGCACATGGCGGAGGAAGAGTGAGGATAGGAGACCTGAAGATTCAGGAGACGAGATTGGTGGAGGCGGGGAGAGAAGAAGCACGGAGCAAATACTACAATCGCAAGAGGGGAGGAACATGGATTGTGGGGATTCATGACGTTAATGTTTTTGTGTTTCTATTATACATATCGCTTCTTAAGACAGCAACGAAGATACCCATTCGCCTTTCAGGCTCCTCGCCGAACCGTCAAGCCGTTACGCCTTCATGTTGTGGAACCGTCGAGTGGCTCAGCCACCCACCTGTCAAGTAGCTGAGTTGCCAAACCACCTATCTATTAAGTCGTCAGGTTGGCAGTCCCGTCGGGACGACAAGCCGTGAAGTCTTCAAGCATGACTCTGTCAAGAAACAAAATCTTCAGTCCATATCGAAAAATCATCTCTCCACGCAAGTCGCATCGTCAAATTGTGTAATGGCTAAGCCAGTGTGCCCACGTCACTAGCTTCCTATCTACCGTTGACCCGAAAGCTCTTTGCCATATTGTAAGCCGCTCAAGGTTGAGGTGACTGAACTGTTCCACCGCGTTTTGTCGGGGTGGCATTGTTCGAAGTAGCCTCTGATGAACCTACCAACCGCAGGGTAGATCCCTAATGTGTTATCTACATCAGAGAGCCGGAATTCAAGCGGAAAAGGCCAGGGACTGTGCTTCTCCGAGACCCAGCTATCACAAAATACACTGAACTTCCATTGTCGTCGTGTATGACGGAATTAGCGTTCAGTTGCTATTTTCAGACTGCTTGACGACGACGAATCTGCAGCGCCTCCGAATATAAGTGGGAGATTAGGTTGATCCAGCAGGGAGGTTTCTGCCCATTGATATCTATCATCCGGCAAATCGCGCATCGATGAGAGTCCTGCACCCTTGACTACCCATGATACCCCCTGGTAGCGAGTTGCTGAATTAAAGCGTCTTCGTGTTGTGCTCGTGCGAGAAAAATCAAGGTTCGGCTGTATAAATCTACTGTTTACCTTCACCTCGAGATTGGGTTCCGGCTCTGCTGGAGGCTTGGAAATGAGGGCGACCCTCGTTGACAAGCTTTGATACGTACAGCAGGAGGTGTCATTTTTGTTGAATCCTACTTGTATGGCAGCAAAACCATCGAAATTAATCGCAAGGGACAAGGCGGATAGGACAACAGACAAGTTGAATTGCTAAAGGTGTGCGCTTAGTAGTGGGTGTTTGACATCGAAGATGCCGCCCAAGGCAGCTCCTTTCTTCCGATAACAGCAAAACGTCCCATCTCGCTTGCATCGTTCAAGCATCTTTCATAGCTCTCCCCAAAAAGCCTGCTTATGACGACGCACGTCTCTCCTTCTGTCAATCCTCTTCCAATTCTGCCTATCCCGTCGCAGGATGTTTTCCTGCCTGGCCCTCCAATGGATCAAGCAGAGTATGTTGTTAATCAATCTGTCCTCAAGAACCGATCAACTGTGAGATCCCTGATAGCGGTCCGAACCGGAGTGTGTGTTTGCTTCGTGGCTGGCCTTGCGTTTGACTAGCGAAACCGTGGTGTAAAGTCCTTCTACCGTGCCTCAACAGAAGACGACGAAAGCGGATTTAGGTTCTTATAATCCTTAGCGGTTACATGACCTTATTTCACACTTTCGCGCGGCGCAGGCATTCCAGGCCTCTGAATACGATGGTTATAATACCTTCTTCTGATACTGCTGAGCGTGGAGTAGAAGATAATCTCACCGTGGCCCAGGTCCTCGAAGGGTATATCGCATAATAGTATCGGTTTCAGCCGCCGCAGCCACCAAGCGTCTTTCTGGCTGGGAGTACCGCCGCGCTGGATACAGATATGTCCACAGCCAAAACAACCCCGAACATGCGCTTGGATGGCTGGATCATTCAACGCTCATAAATGATCTGAGGTCGCGACTGCTTTCAAGCCGGCCAGGTCTTATCTCCAGATATCGGGCTCAATTTCGCCACCATTGCGTTGGAGACCAGCATAGGAAAGATGAAGGCTCACTTACTTCCTTCCTCCGTCTGCTGCATATTACTCTGCAGTATTTCACTTCCCATCGCCCTAACCAGCATCCTACCACCTCTTCCCCTGCGCAGTATACCCCGTCTTCCGCCAGAGCCTTGGGCCACACACGAGGTGGCGGATGCCGACGAGCTCTTGAAGGCGGCCCAGCTTGTTGGCGACGCTTGTGTAAGGGATGCAAATGCGTATGGGTGGGCGCCTGTTGGAACCCGTCAGAATCTCGGTGTGTTTATATGGGCTGGTGGGAGTGCGTTGGAGCAGGACGTTTCAAGGCCGGGTAGCCTCGAGAATACGTCGCTATTGCTTCCGGGTCATAAACCGAGCGATCAGCTTCCTACTACTATTACTAGCTGAGGGCGTAGTACAGTACTGGAATTCTGCAACCGTTCATTGAACCGCACCACCGTATTTTGCCCGGCCCGTCCAATACGGAAGCTAAGTCTTTCGACCAAGGCGGAGATATCAATGAGGCGGGAGAAAGGGGGGTTCTTTCTAGAAAGTTGTCACAAGTCGGATGTCAGATAAACCACCTGTGATGGAACCAAACGAATCATTGCTATTACGGCCACAGCTTGTGAACTTCTCTCACATCCTCAAGTCAAATACGTCCAAGTGAGCAACCACGACTTTCACATGTCTGAAGAATGTTTTCTCAGCTATATACATAGCTATGTGTACACTGGGGTTGTGCTTTGCTTTTTGAGCTCTGAGGGGGAAAAAAGGATGTAAACGATGAACGTTGAAGGGATTCTGTGGGCAGTGTCTGTAGAAAAACTTGCCACCTACTAGCTCCAATTTGGCCGTTTGGAGAGGGGGGATTTGAGATGGATGACTGTCGTAAACATTCAAACCCGAATGGACCGGCTGGTGTCGAGGCTGTTACTGCCTATGCGTGAGGTATCCGGGATGATGGAAACTCTAGCAGCGGGTCTTAATTGTATGGGGGAGGGGGAGGGTTGTAGCGATCTGGTTTCGGTGAAGTCTTTTAAGGAGAGGCTGAGACAGGTCGGAGGTGGGGGGAGAGATGGAGCTGACATGAAGTTTGAAGAATACGGTTTTGACTGATTCGAATCCCTCCAACCCTTCTTCTCGAAATCACTCTTTCCCCCCCAAACGTCTTTCTTCACCCTCTCCCCCACAAACCTTTGCTCACTCACCCATCCATCCACATCGCCATCCCATCGCCATGCCATCCCATCCCATCCCAGCAATCAAACTTTATTCCCTTTCCCCGCATTTTCATCACACACATTTATTCCATGCACACGCTTATTCCATGCACAAGACATCTAAAACCCCCGTACAAGCACACAGCTGGTAAAGCGGGACTCGCTCTGCCAAACCTACATGTATTTCTTTGGCGAAGAGGCCGAGGTTTCGGGGCCCGAAGAGTTTTATGAAGGGGGTTTGATTTTAAAGGTTGGGTCGGGTCGGGTTTTCAGATGTGGGTTTTTTTGGGTCTTTTGGATTGGGTGGTTTTGTTTGGATGGATCTGGATGGGCGATGATTACTTTGGCGGTTGGTGGGCTGTTGTGAGGGGGGGGTGGGATAGGGGTTTTGGTGGTGGTTGGGTTGGTGGGGGAGGGAGGAAGGGGGGGTGATAGGGAGGTAGTGTAGTCTGTTAGATAATACTGGTAGGAAATGGGCATTTCTTTGCAAATATGCTATAACATCGTTGAGATGATGAATGAGAGAGTGGTCGCTAGTGGTGATGATTATCTGTTTCATGAAGTGTAATTATTTGATTGATAATCCTGTGTACCATGTGTGCGATGAGAACGGGATATCGATCTTGAAATAATGCAAACAGAAACTCGTGTCTGTTATGATCAAGTCAATATGACTAACGCGATCTGAAAACAAATAATAGTTTATGCTTTGATCTTTAAGAGAGGCTGGTGGAGATTTTCAGTCATCTTTTCAAATGCTGCGATTCTTCTTTTTCGTGATGGCTTGCCCGCGAAGCCCAGGCGTGATAGGCATCATAAACCCAGATATCCTAGGCCTGACGGTAGACCTGACAATAGGCCTGACGGTAGACGTGATGACAGGTGTGATGGTAGGCGTGATAGTAGGCATGATGGTACGCGCGATGGTAGGCGTGATAGGCATCATGAACTCAGATATCCTAGACCTGACGGTAGACCTGACAATAGGCCTGACGGTAGGCGTGATGACAGGTGTGATGGTAGGCGTGATAGTAGGCATGATGGTAGGCGTGATAGGCGTGATGGTAGGCGTGATGGTAGGCGTGATGATTGGAGCAAATCTTTCCATGACATAATCTGGTACACTAGGCAAATTCCTAGAATGGTACAAGCAGTCATCGCGGTGGCTATCGTTGCCATGGCGCCGCACTTCTTTGTAGTCTACGAGGCAGATCCAGCAGTACTGATGGCGGCAGCGGGGACCTATCGAGAATGTTAACGATGTTTCAGTAAAGGCATAGATGAGAAAGCCATACAAGTCATGTGGTCGCAGCCTTCTACCTTCTCTCCTCGGACCTGGCAATTTGGACACAGCTTCGAACGTGCCGTGAGATACTGCGCAGCAGCTGCCTCCTCTGCCCCCTTTGCCTCAGCTCGTCGAGCCGCAATATCGGCGCAGGAAATCTCGGGGTGCCACACTATATCACAGGTGATGCAAGTACGGCCTTGACATTCCCGACAGACAATGTAGCTGTCGTCATCTGGAAAGCATTCTTGACCGGACTGGCAATTAGGGAGGCGACAATGCTGGAACTGGCCGCCAGCAAGGCAGGCTTCAAGTGAGCGGCTGTCGTAACTATATGCCAAAGGTCATCTCAAATCCAAAGTTCTTTCGGTGTACGGTTTTTACCTTTCGAAGACTACAGAATTCGCGAAAGCTTTGACGTCAATAAATTCGAGACGTTGGCCGCAACTCGGACAGTCGATCTGATCCCACATTTTGTCTGTAAACTGCGTTGCGATTGAATTGGACAAACATTGAAGGCAGACGTCTGGCTTATGACTGCAAGCCGCCGTAGTTTTGCGCTTGGGGAAGGCCGTAAAATCGAGCGTCTCCAAGCACACGATGCAGTCAAAACCGGAAACCTTCGTTACGTGGGCAACCTTTTTCACGCTGGAAACCTTTTTAACGCTGGCAACCTTCGTGACGTTAGGAACCTTCTTCGAGTTGGCAAGCTTCTTAACGCTGGCCACCTTCGTGACCCTGGGAACCCTCTTGACCCTGGGAATTCTTTGGACGCTTGGAACCTTCTGAACACTAAAAGTCTTCTTGCCGGCGGAAACCGATGTTACGGTCCAAACCTTGCGCTTGCGTGGTGGAAGTGCGTCGCCTCTTGCATATGCACTCAGAATTCCGAGGCGGTCAAAACGATCGAGATCGTAGTCATGAACGAGTCGATTCAAGCGGCGCATGAGCTCTAGTTTCGATATGCTTTTATCGCGAGATACTCCATAATGATTTAGGACGACTAGAAGGGTATCTTTAGTCCAACTAGTCCGATGGAGACCCAGCAAATCCGTAGGGACTCGTTCTCGGGCGTAGTCCGCATCACCACTCATGATGTACAGCCGATGTTTCTTGTACCAGGGACGGGTTCAAGCTTTTGTGGAGAGAGACCTCGGCGCTGCTTTCGCTAATTGCCACTATAATAGGTTAATGGAATTGGTTTGGAAACCTCAGATATCCCTCACCGTATCTAATTGCAAGAATCCGCTTTGTCACATAGCTAGAACTTGAAATAGTACAATAGTATCTTTCTGGCAGAATAGACAAACTATGATCTGGAGCTGAACCAAGAATTTAAGAGATGGTGCATAGGCCGTAAGCACGCCCAACCTGGCAAAGTAGATTGTCTCGACGTACGGCTAAGGTGATGTTGAAGAAGATGTAACGCGTGGATTGGAGCTCAGTCTAGTCTGCGTCGGAGGTTTGAGATAAGAAGGTCAGTACTAGGATAGTGAGAATCCTGGATTAGTCCGAAGTGATTGTAAGTGAGCCAGATATTAAGGTGTCGAGATGTAGAACCTCCGCCTTAGACATCAATGAACAATGGTTTGCTATGAAAGTATTCCAATTAGCATAGGAAGTGATTGACAAGTAGAGTTGACGAGCTGAATAGTGATTGTTGATACGAAAAGAGACAACCAGCTTGAGTTCAAATTGCTTTCAATCAGAACTAGCCGCTCAAACCCTCCCTTGAGCCGCTTAAAAACACTGGGATTTCCGCAAGACTTTTTTGAAAAGCTTGACAAGAGGACAAGAGAAGCTATTTGCTGTCACCATTGACTTTCCGAATGTCATGTACCTGATTGTATGCCAACTAAGCTTCTTTCACTCCGTATTTTTCTCATGAGCGCTCTCCCATTCGTTCATTCTCTCTGGCGAATGTGAAAATAAAACAGAACGCGACGCCGCAGTCTTTGTAGATATTTTAATTCATTGGTGGTTGAGCAGACAGATTAACGCGAAGAAGTGTAGAAGGAGAACTGTAATAGCCGTCCGAGGTAGTCAGGTACTCATACTTCATCAGTATACAGGACCTGACTTCTTGACGCACAATCATCATAGCGCAAACAATTTGAAGAGTCTATTGACATTATGACCCACACCCTACGATGGCGTAGGACCGCGAACAGAAAGGCAAGGGAGGCGTACGAGCAGCGAGTGAAGGCCAGGAAGTTACTTGAGGCTGCGGCAGCGATGCCCCACCCTGTCAAAGAAGAGCCTAAAAGCAACATCATTGCACAGACAAGTTCCAAAGCTCTCATAAGTCTCCTCATCAATTAACAGCCCATCCTTGCTCATAGTTCCCAATAGAGTCAAACCCGCAACCGTCTAAAATGACGACCGCTCTCTTGATTCTCGATATGCAAAATGTCTTCGTCCCCATGACGACCACTTGCCTCCCCCACATCAAATCCCTCATCTCCCACTTCCAAAGCCGCTCACTCCCCACGATATTCCTTCAGCATGGGCACTCCAAAGCTGAACTCACACCTCCATACAAAAATCAACTAGTCCGGAAATGGGGACCGGCGGACTCGATCGCAACTGGTAGCGAGGATTGGAAATTGATGCCTGATATTGCGCAATTCACAGAGGGACATACGATTATCGCAAAAAATACCTACGACGGCTTTATCAACACGGATCTGGCGAATATTCTAAAGGACTTGGATGTGCAGACGGTGGTGGTCTGTGGTGTGATGACAGATTGCTGCTGCGACACTACGGCTAGAAGCGCCTTCAACAGAGGATATGAGACTTGGCTGGTAAAAGATGCGTGTGGGACCGAAAATCAATCACAACATGAGGCGGGCTTGAGGGGATTCGGATATGGGTTTGGGGAGGTGCTGGAGTCGAAGGAGGTTATGGAAAGGGTAAATAGGCCCTTTAGAGGCTAGGGATACAGTACCGGGAGAAATTACCGTTAGTCTAATCTACATACATAGTGAGTTCACATCCGAAAATGTTCTGCTTTGATGAATTACCATGCAGACGTAGCTGTTGACCTTCCTGCCTTGCTACTCCGTAGGTAGGGGAATATTTCAACTGCAACATCTGCTGCATTACCTTGCGGCAAAGCATCAGTGGCCAGACCGTTAAGGCCAGGGTTGCATTCCATGAGAATTATTTGCTGCCAATCTTCCTCAGGTCCGCCCGAAGAGCTTAACACTTAAACCTGTCTCCAAGGCATGACGCGTCAACATCATCCAAAACGCATCGTTCCGAGAATACCGCCGAAATATTGAGTTCCGTTGAGTCCCACTTGGCTGAAGCCCGCAGGTACACAAGAACAAGATATTCAAGACTGTGAGGCAGGTCTTCGTCCTTCGGTCATTCTCTATGTCAAGGCAGTGGATGCGTTATGTACTAGACCCAGAGAAATTTACCTTACGCAGGTTGAGAACCCAAGAACGATGAGTGTTCGCGATGCTCCAAACTGAGCCCATTTCCGTCCGGGCGTTGTTGCATGGTCCCTGCATTCAACTCTCTTGAGTAGCAAACAAAATCCTGAGATCGGCATACATATCTTGAGGGATCGCTACTTCTTCCCAAATCTCAAAACCCACCTTGTCGCATAGCTTTACGGCTGATGCAGCAATGTCCTTCAACTTGTCACAATCGTGAGGTCCTCCAAATAGACCCCAGCGCCGAATTGTTGGCATGATCCCTATGTGAAGTTTAAATGTCTTCAGTGATGGACAAGCTCGAGCGTAATACTCGACAGCGTTTGGAAGGAAATCAATCATGAGCTCTGGGCGAAATATTTGTAGCTTTAGATGGTTTATGATTTTCATTTGCTGGTCCAAGAGCATCAGTTATGGGTGCTTTATTGCGATATCCGCCGCGTATGTGTTTTGACAATATAGGATTGGCCCAGCCTCATCATACATAGTTCGGCATACACGAAGTATAGCGATTGAAGCTTTCAATGGCCGTGCGTTCGATACCACCAGGAGATTGTGGTAAATCTGGAGTCGAGTTTCTGGCGGAATATTCATGAGCGTCGGCGGTGGTTTTTGGCCTTTTTCTACTTGGAAGGTTTGCAATCGGACCTGAATCGTCGGTAGTTCCAGATACTGAGATCGCCATGATGAACAACGATTGTGGGATCAGTTTCTTGGGTGTGTAAGAGGTATGTTCAATTCTTTGTAGAACCGTATCGCGCTGTTTCAGTTTTTCAGGTCTTTCTAAGTGAGACTAGCTATTCCACTTTCTGTACCGGTTTGTTGACCAGTTCCTAATATTTCAAGGAAAACTTAAGGATACTAAGAAAGAGTTAATGAGAGAAGTTTAACATTTGTGAGAAAGTGATGAGCACTGTGTTATCTATATAAGAAAGTCACTAAAAAAAATACTTGGCAAACATTCACTTCATTTTGTGCGATTATCTGTTTGCTTACCTCCTTCATCTCTATTCATTGATTTCGCACTGTTGTCATTATATATATTCAGAGCGATCCATGATAATATTTTTGTCATGAGCACACGCTCACTTTCTCAGTCACAATGTTCGACATATTTGAACAAAGGCTTAAAAAGCTTTCAAGCAACCGTGGAACATCCTCTAATAAACATCTGACAGGCTTGCAACTCTTGATCAATACTGAAGATGTCAAATACTTCGATATCTCCGAAGTCAGTCAACGAGCCTACCCTGTTGGGACTGCCACTTGAACTCCGTCGTCAGATATATCGCGAACTCTTCATTGCTACTTCGCATAGCGCCTCATCTCACTGGGACTCTCACCACCCACACCTTAGGGAAGAGCGCCATCTACGTCGTTATTTTTGTCATTGCTACGTAGGTATTCCCCCACCGTCGCTCGACTGTTCCATACTTTTCGCGTGTCGCCAGGTCTACGAAGAAGCTCTTCCAATCTTGTACGAGGAGACTACATTCTACGAGACGCATCCTTACCAGAATCCCTGGGGTTGGGAACGTGGTGACTTGAGCAGAAAAGTCCCTTTGAAACGGCTAAGCGAGCTAAAGCATGTTCGAATCGAGGCTTCACTCGAGCTAGATTGCGAAAAAGGAATAGCTGACTCGATAAGACTTCTGCTCCAACAATGTCCCTCATTGGAGAATCTCGAGTTACAGTTACTTTTTCTTGGCTGGTCTTCTGAATATTTCGATGATTACATAAAGCCAGACGGAGCGTTGATGGAATTGCTCTCAGGACTCGATCTGCGTAACGGCCTCATGTTGACGATCAAGGATAATGGATATGTTGGCATGCATGTCGCCCGGAAACTTCGTCTGAATATTGCCCCGGAGGAGATGTGGCATTGCAATGGATGGGACTACAGCTTCGGTGGGTACTACTCTGAGTATTGGTTGCAGTGGGGGCGCGCCTGGAGCTTAGGGAATTCTTGCGGCACAAACTTACGATTTCTGGATGAGCCGTCAGACGAGGATATCGAGCAGATCATACAGTATAAGAGATTTTGGGACACGCTTGTCAAGAGACTGCAGCTTCATGCCGATATGGGGCTTACTAGAAGCTTGATAAACCGGAGCATAGCATGCTGGCGTCGTTTATGGGAACAATTTAGCCGGATAATGGCCAGACGATGAACGGGACCAGAAGGAAAAGCATTACAGGAAGATAACGCCAACACTGTAAGGGGCTGTTCTTGACAAGCTAGGACTCGCGGCGTTCTATGGTTCAGCGTACAGTCAACAGGGAAATAGTTAAGAAATCCACTTTCCGCAGTTGTTGACTCACGCTGGATTCTTTCATGCCATCATTCAGATTCATTACCCATTCCTTCACAAGTCTTCTCAGATTCTTTCACCAACGACTTTTGCCGTTCCAACCCTTCGCAACCGATTCATCTCCGTCGCACTAACCCTCGCCCTATACTTCGCCCCGTACAACTCCTTACCCTTCTCCTTACTCCTCACCCACAAGATTCGTCATCACCCTATCCCTCATCAAATGCCCAGCCCTTGGATCCCTCTTATTGTACCTCCCTATCGAAAGAAAAATTTGTACGCCCATTGCTTGGAATTTTGCAAGATTACCCGGACGAGAGATGTGTACGGTGATGTGTTGGGGGTCTAATGAGGGCCGAGAGATGAGGCAGGAGAGAGCCTGGGCGTCGGTGCCAAGGGCGTCGCCGAGGACGAAGTGGTGGTTGTCGGAGGTGAGAGCTTACGGTTGGTGAGGGGTTGGAAAAGCTGAGCCAGGGCCGGAAGTTTTTTTTTTTTTCCGACCCTCGATCAGCTATCTACATATGCTGAGCATCAGCTCAATGAACATTCCAACCCTCAGTCAACTATATGCATATGCTCAGCATAAACACGTCAAAATTTTTACATTTTTAAAAAATATCAGATTTTACGTAAATTATGCACATGTTTTATATATGTATGCAAAGCATACGCTGTAACGCTGAACATGTGTTAAATTTAAAATTTTTTCTTTCCATATTCAATTTAATTAAATGAATTTTATAATATAGTTTTAATTTGCCTCAGGACCTCAGACGCGTAAATGCAACTAAACCCCTTTAGGTTAGCTGCCTTGCTTACCTAAGGTAGTGTTACCCGTAGGCTGCGAGCCTGCGAAGTCATCCAGAGGGTCTCTAACCCAAAGGGGCTTAGGGGAGGCAGTTAACCCGAAGGGGCTTAGCCACGGAAACACGTCTGAGGTCCTGAGGCAACAACGTTTCAACAATTACGCCATTGTCTATGATTCCATTGCCCGCTTTCCCCCTTTCCCCCTTTCCCCCTTTCCCTATGCACCGCCTTGTCCATCTGCGGTTGAGCAATAGAACTTATAAGCGCTAGAAAATACGCTGCACGCTGTATTTCCGCACATATAACAATGTCGTACGCAAATCCTTCCCTTAGCGGTTGTTCATGGGGCAAAATGTGCAAGAAGACAAGAATTAGTGTATTAATTTACTAGGCTGAAGTACCTGTAGACGACATGATTAATTACTACTTTCTACGACGTAACCGTGGCGTCTAGTCCCCTAAACCGTTCTTCTCCGGATATCCTTATGAGAGGATGATGTTGACAGTGGCGACGTCGGAAATCAAGTCTGGACGCGCAGCAAGAGCGGAGGTATCGGCGACATAAGCTGGGGCTGTGCCGTTGACGAGGAAGGCATTGATCTGAGAAGGCCCATGCCCAGCGATCGGCTTGCCCACCAACCACGCGGCCCAAATCTCGGTAAGGGTCTCGCAGTTGATGTCCCGAACATTGTTGATCTGGAACAGGCCGGCCAGGTTTGTGCCTGGTCCTTTCAAGGGGCTTTGGGTAGTCGTTGTGTTGAGCAGTACGACGAGTCCTGGCAGGAGCGAATTTGCGCCCGCATGGAAGCGCGGTGATGATTGGTTGACGAATCCTGAAGTGTACATCGCACCGCCGCTGATAAAAGCATTACTCATGGAGGATGTGGAATCGAAGAGGAGGTCGAGGATCCAGCCTGACCCGTTGACTCCAACCATCTGACCTTCGGTGGGATGGAAGACTTGGGCGGAGACTGCCGCCTGACCTGCAGGAGTTGTTGCATTGTTGGGAGTGTACATCTGGCCATTCTGGCAATGTGGTTCTGTACCAGGGGTGGCGTTCGAGGTCCGATTGGAGATAGTGAAGGGGATATTCACGACGTTGGAAACCAGGTCATCGGAAACACCGGGCGCGGACGACGCCGTCTTTCCAGCTGTACCCCTGACGTAGTACACGACGAGCTCAGAAGGACCGATGCCGAACAGTGCTGCCCCAGCGTTCCAGTATGTATTATACTCGTGGAGGCCATTGGTCGTGGCCACGCCGTTCAATTGAAACAATCCAGCCAGGTTTGTACTCGGGCCCATGAGCGGACCCTTCTTGGCGGTCGTGTTTTGTAATACGACCAGACCAGGGAAAGCCGGGTTGGGGCCAGGTCCAAAGGTAGAGCTGCTGGCATCTTGGTAGAGTGGTTTGTAAGGAATGAGGCCATTCGAGGATTTGAACAGGACGTCGATAGTAAGGTCGACGATGTAGTTAAGACCTTTGATGCCGTCGACATCGCCCGCTCCCGGAGCATTGACGGTGATACTTACTTCCGGCATCACCGCGGAGTTGGTGGCGACGGGCAGTGACGGCACCACGGGCCCGCAGGCGTACTGGCCGAGGATTTTAGGGCTGCCAAGCGGGCAGAGGAAGTTGGACGCACAGGAGTATCGAACGGGGTCATAGCACTGCGGGAAGGCATTGGTCGAGCCAGCCCAGGGGGCTTCCTTTCGCGTCGGGTCGGACACCGCACAGGACAGCAGCTGAAAGCCGCATACCGTCGGTGATGCCTGTGGGACAGCAAGAGTCGGGCAAGTGGTACAGGCCACCGCTGCGACGACGAGACCGAGAGACTTCATCCTGCAATAGCTGAGTTAGTAATTTGACTGATAGCGAAGTTGAGCAAAACAGGAGCAGGGACGCCCATATTTAATGGCGTGGGCCCTGTGCAAGGCGCCGGCAAGAACCGACTGAAGTCAGGCATTGCAGGCCTGAGGTAATTAGGTAGGTAGTTCAAAAGTGGAGGCGCATTCACATGTCCCAATGCAGTCAGAGAGAGGCAAGGCCCAGCAGCCTGGCCCGGCTCACTCCGTGGGTCGAGAGCAGATTTGGCCCACGGAGTGAGCCGGGCCAGGTATCAGAGGTGCCCTGTTCGCAAGCAATCTGGAATGGTGATAGATCGGGATCTAAGTCTGGAGGTAGCCAGAAGCAACACAACTAACAGCTGGGGACCCCTGCCCAAGATCCTCTAGTGAATGATGAACTAAGCTGGGATCATGTGATTGCGTACCCCGCACTTTCGCTCCAAGTATTCGCTTACTCTAGAAGGGTTCACCTAGCACTGGGCTAAACCTAGCAGTGGGACAGCCCTATAGGGCTGAAAATTCACATTTCATTTTTTATCGCTTTAACGATTCGTTTTAGGTGAACTACGTAGCTAATAGGACC
>JAABUU010000172.1_pt1 | contig 156800 bp, 150 predicted proteins | sample 5559301 | NCBI WGS metagenome assembly JAABUU01 (sample SAMN10711884, study PRJNA513360) | rock metagenome | isolation source: Antarctica rocks | place: Antarctica: Victoria Land, Richard Nunatak white
TATACTACTGAATAACTAGCCCAAATATTGAAGTTCCCCAGCTGAATTTGATGGTTCAATGGTTGATGCAGGTGAGGGGTGTATTGGTTGGGGAGCGCGCGACCGTGACTTAATGCGGGGTACTGTATGGCTGGTGAGCACTAAGCGAAGAACTGAGCGAAAGTGGGGGGCACGGATAGCTCGTGGGCGTCGGCTGAGAGGCGTAATTTCTATTAAATGATTGTACCCCGCTCAAGGTTCCTCCTCTCTCCCGCCTGTCTTGCCAGTCCGCTGTCCGCAGCTTATGCTCCGAAATAGAGAGACAGGCCTTTCTCTCCCTCCTATGCTTGAGGCAGCATTACGCCTTCCCTATGGCAAGTGGCTGCTGGCAGGTGATGGAATCAAGATTTTGCATCAAGCTTAAATTTCAGCCCTGCTAGTCCTATTTCCACACTTCACTGTCTTTACTTGATATTTCAAGGCGTTGTGATATGCTCTCTTTACCCAATAGGAATATCCAAGGCCGAGACGCATGGCGTTCCCCGTATGCTTGCATGCACGCTTTCCAGTGAACATTCGGCTTCTCCCATAACCAACGTGCCTCACAACAAGCAGCCTCGAGCAGATGACCTCTTCCTGGAAGGCTTTCGACTTGGCTGTTCGCGAAGCAGAACCTCAAGACCTATGAATACCTCAGGGATATATAACGCCAAGCTCGTTATACCGACTCCCCAGTCGCCGTATGAAGGAGGAACTGTCCAAGATGCTCTTGGCTGGGCTATGCACCTGCTAGTGGTGCCCAGGTCGACCTAGGTTATTCGTTCTATAGTTTTCATCTATTCTTCAGCCTTGTTGTAGCCGTGAGGGACCATTTACTCGTGATCTTAGAGAGGAATTGTGGAATACTTAGTCCCATGGTACCCCGTTCCGGATCTATTGAACACGACAATCGACTGAACTAAGCAACCCACCAAACGTTTAGGAAGCTTATCCATTATGAGGTTGACTCTCTTGCTCCTCTCATCTACTGCGTTTATAGCTGCACAGCTCACAGGCGGAATAAACAAACGTCAGGTAGCCTGCCTGGATCCAAGTTTCATCCCTTGTGGCCAGTCATCCAGTTCCTCAGGTGGTTCCTCAGGTGGTTCCTCAAGTGGCTCTTCAGGTAGCTCTTCAGGTAGCTCTTCAGGTGGTTCTTCAGATGGTTCTTCAGGTGGTTCTTCAGGTGGTTCTTCAGGTGATGTCTCCAGCTCCCCTCAGTACCCATCTGGCGGTGCCGGAGCAGCTATGCTACAACAAGGCTTTGAAAACGCTGGGGGACTGGCCAGACGGGATCTGGGAATCCGGCAGGTAACTGAGCTTTGCTGCAGTCCTACTGTCCAATGCCGTATCCTGACGGATGGCAATATCCCTTTTTGCTATGTAAGTTTTCTAATCAGTGGGGACCTATCCTGCAAAAATTTGTGCTAACATAACTGCAGGATAAGACCACGTCGCAATTCGAGTTTCTTGACGGCACACATGGTTTCGTCGACAATGGAGATTACTACGATCCTCAAGGCAACTACGTCAACCTGATAACAGGAGACTACCAGCTAGTCAATGGAACTACGGGCAACATCTACAAAGACAGTGGACAGAGCCCGCCCACCACCATCTCTTCCGCAACCAACTTACCTTCGGCAACTGCAACAGGTATTGATAAAGCCATAACCTCAGCACTTGTTGGTTCAGGCAGGTCCTCGACCGCGAAAGTGACTTCCGCTTCTTCGACTGCGACCGCCAGCGCAAAGACAGGTGGAGCCATCCGAGCAGTATCAAGTGATCTTCTTTTGGCCTGCATGGAGTCAGCATTCGTTGCCGCCTTTATTATGGCACTCCTGCCTTGGTGATCACGTAGCTAGCTGCTATATTCGAAACTGTATCGTTCACCTTGCAGAGTGCATGCGGAATAAGAAGCAGATATTGGCACGGACATTTAATAAATCGGTATTGGATTAGCGAAACTCTTCATTATAAGCAATCGTGCCTCAACCCGTAGGTTCGGCTGTTGAAGGCCTTGCATTGACACTGAGGCGATCTTTTACATACACGAGAGCGGGATTCTAAAACTCGCAAATTTGACCGATGCCCGCCGTACGCACACCCAGCCCAAAGCAACGCTAGATTCTTCACTTCAACTCCTAGAGTTGCTCACTAGCTTTCGCCCATATACCGCCACGAGCATGCACGAAGGATATTCGCACCACTTGACTTAGCCATCGACGTACCAACCGGGCAGCTCAAAATGAACTATTCAAGACCTTTCCATAACATCATATTAGATATTACTATCTTTGCATCTTAAAACACCCGCATAAACAGACCTTCCTTGGCTATCGCGGTCTCGACGACGTCTGGGGCTTCGTTCATTTTGGCAAGACTGAAGAAGATAAGAAGATGCAGGCTATGCCGTCATGGGTGCCCGATTGGAGGCCCGAAGACGCAAGCAATCCCTACACGGTCATTCAGACGCTCCCCAAAGCCATGGCTTTTAATGCGGACGGCGAGGTCAGGCGGGCTTACAGTCTCTGCAAGCGCCCTGCCAACAAGGTCTCACAGCTGTCAAAGTTCAAGGACGGTGCAGCGCTCAACTCATACTTCGACCTTAGGTGGAACGGTATCCGTGTTGACCGCGTGGGTAAGATGAGTGAATCCTGCCATGGCGGCAATTCTCATTCCATCGAACATCAGTGGGCTCTAGATAATCTGTTTGACACGTATAGCTTCACGGAAGAGATCATAGAAACTGCATTCCTACACACTCTAGTTGCGGACGTTTTGCGAAAGGCCGGTCTGGTCGTTTCACGGGATGGATGCATGTATTGGCGTGGCAGGGAGGCTGTTAGTGACAACGAGCAGAACGAAGACAGGATTGAAGCGCTTCGTCGCGCAGCTCTCCTCCGGCACTTTATATAGAGTGAAAGACATCAGCATATGGGATTGGCGCCCATTGACACAAAGGTAGACGATGAGATCTGGTTGCTGTCAAGCGCGGAGGCATTCTCCATTTTGCGGCCTATGGAGGGAGGTCGCTATCACTATGTTGGCAAATGCTATCTGCACGGCCTGATGGATGGTAAGGTCATGGAGGATCTTGTCCAAAAAAACCGTAGAGATGAAACGGGTAAGGCTGAATGGTTTTCATCGGAAGGAAAGCTCGAAGGACTTCACTGTCTCCACTGTAGCCGAGACATCATCATCAAAGTTGCCTCAACCGGCTTGATCAGGCCAAGACGAGGGTTTCACTTTCGGCACGGATGCCACTATCAAAACTTTCTACGAAACGCCAGGCCAGGGCTGGGTGAAGACTTCGCCAAAGTCGTTGAGCAAAAAGGATTCCGAAGCCAATGACCGGGTCGCAATAAAGGTGTGCAAAGACCAAGACGCTGAAAACCCTGTCATCGCGACGCGCAACCATGAGATTCTACTTCGTTGAGGTACAGAGCCTGGTTCTCGTGATGTTCCTAAAAGAAATACTTGTGCTGTTACGGCTGATGACTGAGATGTTCGACTCATTGATGACTCGCTTACAAAACCTTCGAGAGAGCTTGTGTGCTACGACCTTGCATGAACATTCTTTCCTAAAGACACCATCGTATATTGTGGCGCTGACGACTGCGAGCGACCGTGTATCGTTATTAGTATAAATTATTACTACCATTGTCTATCAGTGAAATGCCAAGACATAACCTTTACTGGGTCCAAATTTGAATGAAGGACTACCAGTTTGAAATTTGAAGCATTTGAAGACAGTATTCCTATTTCTCATCTTCCTCACTAACCATTGGCTTTCCATGACAGTTCAAGCCATTCGAAAGACAGATCAATCACTCGCGGCAAGCTAGTTACTTGACTATCAAGACCTTCAGTATCGCGAGTATTATGAAGTCCGATAAATTCGATGATTCTTCCATGAGACACAACGTAGATTTACTGTCATGATTGTGATTTTACAATCTTGTCTTAAGAATGCATACTATGTGTCTGAAAGAGTCCTCCTTGATTTCCCCTGGATACGAGAAACACTGCAAAAGGCCTGCAGCGACGACAATCCGGAGAGTCAGAAGAAGGAGAATCTTTCATACACAAAGCCCGTAAGCAAGCACAAGCAAGAAAAGCAACAAGTCCGAAAATGCTAGAAAGAACTCCAGATTCCGATCTTTACGTCACCAATGCTGCGAGAATTCGCATTGCAAAGAAAAGTTGTGGCTTCATTTATTCCCTCAATCACTACTAGCAATGCAAGTCACTAAACGTATGCATCAGTCCGCTTCTACTAATGTTGAAAGACATTCAACCAGTCACTTGGAAACGATGAAGCCTATGAAACACCTCGTGTATCCTTGAAGAGCAGAAATAATCCGGTGCTGACGTTTGCGGGAAACCATTCAATGGACGAAAGGAGTAGGGTGCTGACAGATGTTGTTTATTGGGGAAAGGTGTGACGTGATGAGCTACTTTATTTGGAGTTTCGTTCAGCTAATGAGTTATCACCTACACAGGCCAAGGCCTAGAGACGCTTCTGAGTGGGCCCCTCCGGGAACAGGCAAGACCGTATTGGCTGGTGCTGGTAAGAATTGAGACTTCATAGCGAGTATACCTTTGCAAAGGGATGGACTAATAGCCCCTAAGTGGTCGATAAAACAAGACGAACCTCTTTGGTATTTGCAGGCCGAAGAGCTAGGTGCCGACGCGGGTTTACTTGGAAAGAACATCACGAGAGTGTTTGGGATGGCAATTGATTGGAATGCGCTGATACGCTTAGATGGTAAGTACTGCGGTTTGAAAAGGATTCGCGCTTGACGTCGCTGATTTATTTGAATAGAGGCAGACGTGTTCATGGCAGAGCCCTCACCTTCGGACGTAGCTCGCAACGAGCTTGTCTCCAGTGAGTCTCAGTGCCTTGTTCGCATTCAGACCGCTCCTCTCTAAACTCACCGTGACCCAAGTATTCCTCCGCGAGCTCGAGTATCATATTCCTCACCACGAACCTTCCAGTTACAATCGACGACAAACGCCTTCCGCTCGCGCGTCAGTACTCATCTGATCGTCCCTCTTCCCGCCTCAAACCTGCGGCAGAAACCCCTCGTCCGGCTTCCCGAAAGCCCGACCTGCCTCTCAAAAAAAATTCATCCACATACCTGACAGATGCTGATAGGGAGCAGCTTGCAGCGGGGGAATTGAACGGCAGAGAAATCAAAGAGTGCTATCGACATGGTGAGCATGTGGTGTCTTTGTAAAGGATCCCCGGTTTCACTTTTGCGACTTGAGAGTGAAATCGTTGTAACGGCTCCACAGGCCAGGAAGGGCGAAAATAAGTACCAGTCCCTAAGTATGTAGTTCAAGTAATCCGCTCAGCGACGAGGATTTATGTAATAGCTACTTGGAGTGACTCTCATCATCGACGCCTCGAACTTCTCCAACGGGGTGAGCTTTTTCAGACTTGCGATTTCATCGGCTAACGTCTCTTACATATCATCGGAGAGGTACCTACACGACAGTTCAAAGCTGCAAGTTTCTTGATTACGCATCAAGACCGATATATATGTTTCTGATCGAGCTTCAGGCGAAGACTATGGTCTGGTCTACCCAATAACTCTCCACTGTCTGTTAGAAAGCTCGCGTGCGTGGGTTAGGCGTAAAAGCCCCGAGGACGTGGCAAGCATATAGCGGACTCGCAATATCTAGTCCCAAACGTCAACCACGCGATTCTAGTAAAGGACAACGGCTTCGGTGATATTCATCACTAGGAGCTACTTCCCCAGAAGTATCCCTTGCCGCGCGCCAAGTACAGGCGAAGTGGCACACAAGGCTATGTTACAAGCAGCTAAACCAACAAAGGAAAAAAAATTGCCTCCTTCTGCTGTCTCTAGAAACAGCTCAATGAAGTTTACATACCACCAATACCCCCGTTCCGCCTAGAAACTTACCATCCCCGCACCGCAGACGCCATCACACTCACCCAGCCCCGATCAATGGCGCAGTCCCGTATACTCCCACGTAAATGCCCCAATGTGGATTTCCGACCCGACTGCGCATTTCGTTCGCCCAAACAGTCCCGAGGAAGTGGAGACGGCTGCATGTCGAAGCCCCGAGGAAGCAGAAAAGGCGGATGGCGGCAGCCTCGGGGAGTTTGAAATTTGAGGCGGTCTACCCAGGCAGGACTGTTAATGTTAGTGGGCCATTTATTAGAGCGGGCGGTTTTCACCTGGTAAACGCTCGGGGCTTTTCTGTCTTTCTTGGCACGGATGGCGGTTTTTCGTACAAGTTAGTAGAAGTTTGATGATGTGATTGACGCAGAAGCGATAGGTTCAAATGCTTATGAAAGATTGACTGTGCTTTGGTTACTTTTGAGAAGTTCCTAGTCTTTCCTAGTCTAATCTCATCTTTATCTACTGGTGATCTTTATCTTGATTACTCACTTCGCTCTTATCTTTGATTTTTCTCTTCTGTCGTCCCAAGTGTGACTGCAAGAGCCTTTGTCCTCACCGGAGTAACTTGGGCATCAACCGATATTCCTGGTTTGTCTACATGTAAGCTAATCTCAGCAGAGCGCTCGGGGGTTGCAAAAGCCTCAGATTTAGAGCGAGCGGGGGGAGTGACCCCTTGATCTCGATCGAGGGGGTCGAAGGAAGGGTTCCACTATTGCCCTGTGTGATGGAGTAAAAGACTTGAATATAGAAGATCGATGGAGACTGAGAGTACAGTCAGTCTGACTAACAGACCATTTCACAATGCAGGACGGGTTCACGATCTTGAAGTACAAAATTGAAACCGACGTGAGAGCGGCGGAAACGGCTCGTGTGGCCACTTGTTGAAAGATGTCATACATACAACGTCGAGTGTGTTCACATTTTGGCGAAAAAGGTCGTATGGTTATCAAACTGCGCGAACGGTTGTATAATAAACCAACGTGCCATATATGCCTTTGACCAATTCTTCTTATCGCACAAGCGCTGCGATTTCCCCAGTACAACGACTATAATAGTTCAGGAAAAGAATACACTTGGTTATGTCAAAGGAGATCGATTGTTGTTTGCAGACTGTTAGGGCGGTCTGCCCAAGCTGGGTTTTCTCCAGTTATTCAATCTTTGTAATGTTCTAAGAGCCCTCTGAAGGAGATGGGCGGCGGTTCGAAAGGCTCCTGTTCATGACATTTTTTGATTTTATCAACTCAATGTTATCACTTTCTCTACCGGCTTTACTGCTTGCCAATTCGCAATGCTCTGAGAGCCCTCCGAAGGTGTTGTCAACCAAGGACTGCTGTTTGGACGCTGATACGACATCTGTACTCTTTGTGCAACATCTCCGATCCATTCAATACACATGAGTTTGACGCCATACGAGTATTTCTCCGGACGCGTCCATTTTGATCTGTCGTTGGTATTGTTGTGTTTCCATCCATTTTCATATGATTCAATGGCAATGACTATGAACCCCATTTCATCGGGACGAGAAGCCCGCGCGGACTCGGCCAGCAGAATGTGACCGAGGCAGAGGCCCTGATCATGAGGCGACCACATAGCGAAGGAATTTGGGTATTTGGGATCGTCGCTGATGCGATCTGCACGTAATATTGCTGAAGTGGTTCGGAATGTCAGCAATGGGTTGCCCGGCGCGTTTTCCCCTGTGGATCTCGCTTCGAGGGACGCCGCTGTCTTTGTGGCATCAGACTCGTCTGTTAGGTAAATATTCTCATCACATATCACGTTGAATCGGAGCAAATCATACGAAGCAGCTGTATCCCAGCCGGCCCAACTCCAGCTGGGGAAGTCGCTTCGGCGACGACCAGGTGAGTCCTGCGTTGACATCCAACACAGTGCCTTGGAGAATATTGCCACTGGTAGCCCGAAATGTAGGATTGTACTTTGTCCTCGTGACGCACGGCGTTCCTGGTCGACCTTGAATATCCCAGTACATGCGTTCAGTACGTCACCGTCGAAGGTAAGCTTCCGCCGAGTCAATGCACGGACTATATCTTCATACATCGGAAAGCCATCAGACCGGTCGAAGTCGTGTTGCTCTACTGATGCAAAGGGCGACCGTATGTCTGGAAAGTTGATCAGTTTTGCCTTGCCAGGAATTTCGCAAACTGCATCTTCATAAAAATAGGATGTCTTGCACTGGAAGTAAACCTGGGACTCTGTAAATATTAGGCGACGATGGGAGAGCGCACGTTCCTGTAAGGTCCATGCGCGACGCTCCCATGGTGAGAATTGAGCGTCATACCCAGGAGACGGCATCGATGCCATAAGCCGACGACCCCGAATCACTTCCATGTGTTGCGTCGCCTTTCTGGATCTCTTTCGTGCGCCAAGCAAGCCTGCATCTGCATGAGAACCAGATGCAGCAATGATTGTTAGTACCGCGCCGGCATAGATATTGCCCATGTTTTCAATCTCAGCTTGTCGGATGTCCGAATCATCCTGTTTGATGCATACACTATCAACCCAGAGGTATTCTTGACCAAGCATACCGCAGACAAAAATGGCGTCTTTGATCGTTTGTGCCACACCAGTAGTCTCATCGAATAGTGCACCCTCGGTTGTTAGTGTACCAAGAGTCTTGGCAGTGAGTTTCAGCTGCGGATTAGGACCCCATACGTAGCTCAAGCAGACATATGGCGTGTGTGGCATTCTTGAGACAACACAACCGCGGTGAACATCAATCACCCTGAAAGGATACGTCTCCGCTCCTGAGTCAAGCGATTTCGGAGGTGTGCATTGTGGGTCATGGTAAACGCTGCAGGTCCAGAGCCAGTGTTTGAGCATATCATAGTCCACTTGCTCCTCTGACATCCATCGGCCTCGACATGCAGAGGCATGCACGCGGTCCAGGATTCTCAGTTCCTCCGCATTGTAACGCTCAGGATCGCTGAATAAGTTCTTTTCTCCGTCCGATGAGTGTCGCCTCATGACCTTGGCGATATCACTGTCCGCGCCGGTCGTACAATCGGGATCCGCTGCCATTAGTTGGATACAGGCAGCATGGGTCATCATCACGTCCTTCTCATCCGGGAACACGGGCTCGCATGGCAAGCCATCCTTGATGGTAATCTCAATATCCTCAGTATCCCGTTGAATACGAAGCCAGATTCTCTTCTCGACCCGGGAAGGCCACCGATCCGGTGGGTCTGGAGGGCCTGAAAGGAGCCATGCATAAACATCATGATGAAGCCATACGGCGCGGTCTTCAATGTCATGCCATATCTCAGCCTTTACCATAGCATGATATGTAAGCCTACAGAATGCACACATCCGATTGTCCCGAATATGAACGAGGGACCGGGGAGAGCTGGTGCCCGTACTCCAAGAGTCGACACGCACGTTGTGCCAAGAGCTGCCGAATATACCTTCCCAGCGGATCTCATTGCATTTGGCGCAGAGCTCTTTGTCCCACATGTCAGGGTTCCAATAGCCATCTGGCTGGCGGTATCCTGGGTTCAACGATGACATCTTCCGAGGCGACTGAGGTAGTCAGAAAGCAAGCGAAACTGGAGGATATAAACATTTTCATTATACAGGTAGGTTAAGGAAACGTCAGAAAGAACATGCCATGCTTGAACCTCTCTCAACAACGTCACATACAATACCAAGGTAGATGACAGACCAATTCTAGGGGAAGGCAGCAACAAGATTAGGTGCCAAGACCGGCCAGTGAGCTCTCCCGGCCACACTTGGGCAATAACTTTGTATGGTTCAACTGATATAAACTCAGACTGAGTGGTAAATTCGAAAGCCAGAGGATATTCAGTAGCTTTGACGATGGGCCGATGTAGATAGATGTCCGAAAGGTGCATGATCCTTTAGGGCTGGATGCCGGACTTTAAGCTATTGATTAGATAACCGGTAAATCAAAGAACCATGTTCTCAACGTATAGTAACGCACTTTGGCATCAGTAAGGAGCAACTTGATGTTCGTCCATGAGGCATCTTTGAAGGTATCATAGCATACTCGTAAATATGCACTTGTTCTTAAAGCTAACCTGCACCAGACATCCTACCCAAGACTTAAAAAAAACCTCCGTGTTGCCCAGACGCCCCTAACACCATAACCCCCCACCACCTAAACCCCTTTCTCCAACCCCCTAACCCTCGCCTCTACCTTGTCCCGATGCAGCCGATTTTTCAAATGCACCTCGAAATTGTTCACCCCCATCTCCGGCCCCGGCGTGTAGAGTTTCCCGGGGCAATCTTTACATTTAATCCTTGGGTAGTACATGTATTTTACATTGTCAGGGGTTGGGGCCTCGGGACGCACGCTGATGGGGAGGTCGGTAATGGTGCTGACGGCGGTATAGCGCATTGTGCCTTCGAAGGAGTCGGAGGGGTAGGTTTGTTGAAGGCGGGCGAGGGCGTTGTTGAGCCATTGTGGGGGTTTGGGCTGGGAGGGGGAAGGGTTAGCTCAAGGGGGTGGAAGCGGAGGGGAGGAAAAAAGGGAGAGGGTTGGGATGGAAGGTTGAGCAATGTGACTGTGCATATGAGAGATGGATGGCCCAGTAGGCGGAGATCGACTTGAGGGTCTGACAAAACGTCTCCCTGAGCGAAGTTGCTCTCTACGCTTTATATTCGAAGGCCGAATGGTGCATGGAAGGTAGTTGCTACATGAGTTGGAATAAGACTTACAATAGGATTCTCGGGGCTGGGGGGACCAACGGCATCCACCCTGCCGATCTGTGCAGCGTGTGGATGAATCGACTGTATCGGTACTGACGAACCTCCTGCTGTTCCTGATGCCGTGCGGTCGTGATGTCGAGGTGATGGCTGCGGCTGCGATCCTGGCGTAGTTGGAGGTGGGCCCATTGAGCCCGGTGCCGATGTATCGCGATTTTGATCTACACTTTGTGATCGACGTGAATGTAGATGAGATGAAGAGTTTGCGGATAGGAGGGGCTCGGGTCTGCTTTTGCTCTTGAGGTCTCGCAGTAGTTGCTTGTACCGCTGAGGATTTATGCGCAGCTTAATGATATGAGTTAGTGAGTCGTCAACACTCTCTTCTCGATAGTCTTTTCCACCGAATCTTCGGCCTGAGGTTCTTGTTTCGTGGTGATGAAGTATTGATGCTTCTGGGGTTGCAGAACGTCCGACGTTACCCCGCATGGCAGCCTGTGCGACAGTAGCTGCACCTCGTATGCCTCTGGTTCGTGCGGTACCTGCAAGTAAGTTGGTTTGGATCGCGGGCGAGTCGACCTCGGACTCTTCACTATCGGAATCGTCGGAATCGTCGATGCCATCCTTCTGACCGTGGCCAGGTCGCCTTCCTCTGCCAGATGCCGTAGCAATACGCTTCATTATCCGGCTCTCTTCTATGGTTGTTGACGCACCAGGGAGAACAGAAGATACCACCAACGTGTGAATTGTCCGACGACGGTCCTTCAGGTCTGGAAGAGCCGGCCCACCGCGCCGGTTAACGGAACGCTTTTGACGACGCTCTTCCCTCGACAACGACAGCTCTGTTTTCTCTAACTCGATTTCGTTGAGTTCGTATAGATAAGGAGTAAATTCCTTTGCTGCCTGGTATGGTCGGAAGGCCGATTGAAGTGGAGAAGGTAGGAAACTTGATTTAAGCTCTTGGTCTTCGACTGGGCGGCCATCAAATGGGTGGCCTGTGACGTAGAGACTGCGGGTAAAAAGCTGACTCTGCTCTCGAATCGAGTGTGCAATAGCGGTGGTAAACTCCCCCACTAGAGAAAGGTCACGCGTCATTTGTCTCGCGAAGTCCTCGGGCGAATTCAAAGGATTGTTAATTTCCCATTCGAATTGATCCACTAACGTATTCTGACCGATGGTGATGTTGAGCTTGATGGTAATGCGCATCTCATCATCTTTGTACGCGTGATATGGTAGGTGTGGGTCCAGGGCTTCCTCGTCAATGAAAACATGAGGGTGAAAGTCCTGTATCTGTTCCTTGATACTTGCGCATACTTTATGCAATAGAGGCCCACAGTGCTCGAGTGGCAACTTGAAGTCCTCAACTAGCTGTTCCGCGAATAGTTCGGGGGTTACCACACGATCGTGTAGATTCCAAGTGAAGGTATCTCGTAATCTAATTTTCTCCCACTCGATGTCCAGTCTTATAGGTACAAGCTGGTCAAGTTGTTCTGATTGCGTTAGAAGGTCCTTCTTGGGCACACGCAGCTCTCTGGTCCTTCTCCCTCCAGGTCTTCTCCGCTGGATAGGATAGACAACGACTGACCCTCCATTGGGAATGTTGGTTGTGTTGTTCCCCCAGCCCGCATACCCAGGTCCGAATACATGCATACTTTTGAAGTCGTTATTCTTGTATTTTTCCTTCTCTGTACGTTTGCCTATCTGAAGCTTGACGTGCTCGTCATCGTTATACTTTCTGGCCGCCGCATGCATCATATCGCGATTCACATACTGTTCAAGGAGCACCTTATCCGCAATCTCTTTCGTCCTTCGTGGAAGACCTTGAGCATCTGATGTATGAGGTATTCGCGTACCGGACCTCGAGCGCTTCCTGCTCTGGACGGCGCCATTGCGCACTACTTCATCTGTTACGGCTGCGCCATTTTTCTCCGTGGCCGCTCCTCCATTTGCTTGAGGGTCTGGAACCAGTCCTGATGCGACCATAACAGCCTTTGCTTTTTGCTTTCCTTCTTGAACTGGGTCGGTAAGCCGAGTCTCCATAGTATTGCCATTTCGCTGCGCCCCATTGCTGATCGCTGTCCTCTCCGTCTCGATAGATTCATCTGAAGGCACAGATTGCTGAGAGAGATCGGGCTGTGAAGGTGTGGTATTTTGGGGGTGACTAGGGCTGGGAGAAGGCATTATCAGACCCAGAAGGATGCCACCGCGGAGCTGCTGCGCCGAGAACGCTCAACCATTGGCATAGATTAGGCGAACATGGTTCTAGAACAGCACCTCTATCAGCTATGGACCATCGGCAACCAGAGAAGTAATGTGTAGCCATGACGAAGTGAAATATTTGCTTGCACGCAAGGAACGTTCGTTTCCCTCATCGCACCATGGGAAACTTAGTTGAACACTGCTCCGATGGAGAGCCGTGAGTGGGCAGCGACCGGTCCAAGAAACGTCACATAAATTGGGAAAGCAGAGTTCAGAGAAACAACACATACCACACTATGGATTTGACCCGCGATAATCGCGTTTGAAGTCAGTTTTGGGAAGATTATTGGCCTCGGCGTGTCGCAAGCAAGCAAACACTTCGCCTTGCAACTTTTGCCGGGATCACATTCCTGTGCCAAGCCGCTAGATTACAGCTCGGGATATATATTGATCCGTAGGACTCAAGCTACTACTAGTACTGGCTGAGTCACCACCTGATGCTCAAAACAGCGACAACCGCTCAAGGACGTTTCTCTATTCACTTGTTTTCGGACCAGGTACAGTCTGAGACATTAATTGACTACTTCAACTACTAGACACTATGGTGGAGCATTGAAAGTCTATCACATGTTGTCCTGTCCGGCCATGCGACGGTCCTTCTTTGGCCACCTGGATATATACCCTTGAGCTTGGTTGATACCTCTCGAAGCTTGTACTATCTCATACTGCTTTTACAGTTGTACCGAGTGAAATCAACATGGGAGGCTCGGTGCCTGAGATTCCTGGAACCAAGGCTCAAGGAGAGCTACTTTCAAACTTTCAGCACGAAGTAGCAGAACTACTAGGCCGGACGTCTTTAGCCTTCCCTGGGGCTCAACCCGTCAGCTTTGCTGCTCGACATAAGCTTGAGCTCCAGAAAAAAGACTATTATGTCTGCGAGAAATCAGATGGCATACGCTGTCTTATGTACCTGACTCGTTCGGATGAAGCGGAGGTCACTTATCTGATTGACCGGAAGAATGACTATTATTGGGTTCAAGGCCTACACTTCCCACTAAAGGAATCTGAAATTGAGTTTCACATAAACACCTTGGTTGATGGTGAGCTTGTCAATGATACACTTCCGAACGGGAACATGGAGCTCAGATATCTTGTCTTTGATTGTCTTATGCTCGATGGCAACAGCTTGATGCATCGGACCTTGGACAAGCGGCTCGCATATTTCAAAGAGAGGGTACACGACCCTTATAAGGCCTTGTACAGGAAATATCCGACAGAAATTCAGCATCTACCCTTCATCACGGAGTTCAAGTCTATGGAGTTTAGTTATGCAATCCCGAGGATGTTTCAGGATATTTTGCCTAACCTACCTCACGGTAATGATGGCTTGATCTTTACATGCACAGGGTCGCCGTATCAGTTTGGAACAGACCAACATATCCTGAAGTGGAAATCTGAGGACGAGAATTCCATCGATTTCAGGATGCATTTTGAATGGCCAATGCTTGAGCCAGATGCCGAGGATATGGAGGATGGGTTTACCAGCCCATTTCCAGACTACTCAGCAATGCCAATAGTACGTCTTGGAGTGAACAAGGGCAATGACGAAGAAATTCACTATGGCTCTATGTTCATTGAAGAGCAGGAATGGGAAGACATGAAGGTCTTGAACAAACCTCTCGATGACCGTATAGTGGAGTGTTACCTAGACCAGCAGAACAGATGGAGATTCTTGCGCTTCCGGGACGACAAAAAGGAAGCAAATCATATCAGTACAGTTGAGAGCGTCATGGAGAGCATACAAGACAAGGTCTCGAAAGACGATTTACTTAGGGTTGCACCAAAGATTAGAGAGGAATGGAAGAAGAGACATGCTGCAGAGGAGGCAAAGGCAAGGCAAGAAGCGGAAGTGCGCAAAGTGCATGGCGCATTAGCGGTAGCAAATGGGCAGAGTGGTGGGCTTCGAAATGGCAGCTCCGGTGTGAAGAGGAAACTTGACGACGAGGAAGACTCGATAAATGGACATGATGCTGCAAAGAGGAAAATCACGCCGCTGCCTGATGCTTGATTCTTAGGCCCATCATTGTCTACAAGAACATTTACGGGCGAGCTTAAATATCTAGCCCTCAGCAAAGAAGCAGGTCAATGTGGGCAACTAACCACGAAACGACTCGCCACTGAGGCTTGCTCTTACTTGATCATAGCTGGTTGAGATCACAGCATCCATAGTTCGAGCGCGCCCCTTATCGTAGCTCCTAGAAGGTAGCCAAATACGGGAATTCTTGACAGTCGCGAAAATGTCGACGTCAACTTGGCTTCCTTACGCTTCTCGATATCAGGGCGTGGCTAGGGCATGTAGCAAGGGTGAGTATGACAAATATGTATAAGAATAACCCACGGGGATGTTCATCTCTTCATTGCCATCGGCATCGGTCAAGGTTACAAAGCATATATCTACCCCCTGTATCTTTAATTGAGAATCGAGGATTCGTGGTCAAAATTGAACCTTTAAATCGACTGGAAGTGGTATTCGACGGTTTTTGGAAGCCTTTCAGGGCACTAGGTCATGAACTTGCTTGGCAAAATGGACTGTTCACCTGGGTGTTGACCGTTTGATTATCAAGTGGGTGCAAGGGCGCCATTCTCTTCGAAGTCTCATGTGCTTGAAACGTGGAAGCTACGACGGTGTACCTGCTGCGTTTGCACCTCAGAAGAGAGCAGTCACTGCCATGCTTCCCTCACTTACATCTGACACATTGTTGGACATGATTAAAACAATTATCATAGCTAACGCTACTATTATACAACATTCGTCTGTCATTCATTGTCTTACATACTTTTCTTCTGTGTTTATTCGATATCTTTTTGTCTCGAAACTCGGGGGTTATCGAATTGCGAAACAACTATCCAGAGACGATATCCAAAAACATGGCCTCTTGCAAGCAACCATTGGGAGACACACCCAACACTAGCATCGGAAGTTTCGAGCAGTATTCTGCGAACGAGCCAACGGACAATGACACCTTGCACGAGATACTACCCGCAAATAGATGCACGGACACTGCAGTTTCCTATCATGAACATGTCCCATTTCCGAACGATGCAGACCTTGAAGATGGAACCCACACTGTCACGAAACCCCAAGCAGCTATGAGTTCACAGCAATCCCCAGCCTACCTGAACAATACCCGGCCGTCTCTCCTTCGGTATTGCTACAACGCCAAACGCTCTCTATTTGCAGCGCTCGCCTCCCTAATCATCTACTCCTCTTTTCAATGGATCCTCAGCGGCAACTTCCTCCTGTGGATTTGTGACAATACCGTGCATTATCTTGCCGTGATGGTACTGGTTATAATCACCTGGACGACATGGATACTCTGGGGCTGGAATATATTGATCGATGGCGAACGTAGGCGGGAGGTACTCCATGACTTATCCCGTGGGCGACGGCCTAGACCACTTCGAGTCCAACTTCGAGCGCCTGAGTCTTGCAAGTACCTATGCCTTGGGCTGACGGTCGTGGTGGGTTTAGTCCTAGCGGATTGGAGATCTGGCTTTATGCATAAGAAGATTTGCTCGCCTTGGTAGATTTGTTGGCTTTGTCTTGCTCTCGGTCCACAAAAATAGTGGTTGTTCTGTGTTATTTTTAGGGATTGAGCCTACGTGGGAAACGGGAATGGATTGTTGATGGCTAATGTGGACTGGATGGACCGTTTATGTTTGTTGGACGAGTAATCGATATCAGGAATATGAAGACTATTAGAGCATTACATCACCAATCACAGCTCTATGGTCCGAATTATACACTCCATTTTCAAAACGGTTCTCCAGAATAGCATAACCCTCCACAGTCCATTGATCTACAGGTTCGATTTTAGAAGGGTTATGGATGTTATGGTCACTAGAGTGTGTGTAATTGATAAAAAGAAAGTCGATCCTGGAGAGCAGTGCTGGATTGCCGTCAAATCCCGTGAAAGTATGTAGGTTACCATATCTCTGATCCTCAGGGACTAGCAGCTGCAGGTCACACATAGGAGACTCCTCACTAGTAATAGTCTTGTAAGCTTCATCATTTGGCTCGCTATTGAAGTCGCCAGCGAGGAAGACTGGCAGGGTGTCCTGTCCTTTTGACTGTCCCGAGAACAACGCAATCTGTTGTAGGATAATCTTTGCGGCTTGCAACCTTGACTCGCTGCCCTGGTCATCCAAGTGAGTATTCATGGCTATGACCGTCTTCTTGGTTTCACGATGTTGAAACACTCCAACTGTCAAAATCCGAATACAGGCAGCATCCCAGCTTTTCGAAGGCCGATCAGGTGTCTCTGACAGCCAGACGCTCTTGGAATCTCGTAGCATCCAGAACGCGGGCTGGTAGATGATGGGAGAGTACTCTCCAGCCTCTTGCCCATCATCGCGACCCACACCTATGTAATCCCACTTCTTCCTCGGTTTGTTAAGACCAGACAGGATGTCAACCAGCTGGTGGTGTAGCACTTCTTGGAGACAAATGAATGATTCGGGGCAGTGAGCTGTGTGAAAGCGGAGCTCGCTGTTGAGGCACGGCTTGCGCATATCCCAGCGCTCTTCACCTGGAAAGGGAGAAGAGGTTGCGTAGCGGATGTTGTGGGTGAGGAGGCGGATTGGAAGGGGCGCTCGAGATTGCATGTCGCCGGCTGTTCGCTGCTTCACGGCGGCTATCCTATTGTAAGGTAGCTCTTCAGCATCAAATGTGATCTTTAGGCTGCACCTTGACCGTGGCGCTACTCCGTACAGTGTTCATAAGGCAAACACGAGGCGAAGGAAATACTCGCCTCTGTCCTAGGCGAAAATGCCCCACCAACAACACCCCTCTTCTTCCTCAGGGCTGCTCACACAAAACCAAATATTCGAATCTTTACTCCTCGCAAAGCTCGTTTCCAACTCTCGTGAGTTGGAAGCAATTAACGCTCAAATCATGTCTGGAGAAGCGGAAGTAGTTGGTAAGTCGAGCGCAGAATGAGACTTTGAAATGCCAGATGTTGACGGCTTTCGTTAACGCTGATGACTTGACAGATTATACGATCAGTAACCCTGACACCCTTACAAAATACAAGACTGCGGCTCAAATCACCCACAAAGTACTGGAGATTGTCACCGGTAACAAGATGTCCCTATTCTCCAGTCTCATCCACAAATTTGATCGCGTGACCAGGCTGGTGTGTTGAGGGCGAAAAGATTATATCAATATGCGAGCGTGGGGATAAACTACTGGACGAGGAGGTTGGAAAAGTATTTAAGGGCAAGAAGATATCTAAGGGTTAGTTGGGAATGAAGCTAGGATCATGGGGCTTTTGCTCAGAATACTTATGCAGGAATATCTCATCCGACAACGGTCTCCCCAAGCTCGTTTGTTACTCCGTACACCCCGCTATCAACAGATGCAGAAGATGCGGCTACAGAACTTAAAGCGAATGAAGCGGTCAAAATCCAGCTAGGAGCTCAGATTGACGGGTTGGGCACCATTGTATGCGATACCATCATCGTACCTGATGGGAAGAACAAAGATTTCAAGCCATCCAGTCGTGATGCTGATCTTATGCTTGCAACTCATTATGCGAACGAGCTTATCTTGAGACTGATGATACCCCGGGGTCTACTTGCTTCGGGAACGGATGAAGAGAAGAGGAAAGCAACATCAGAAAAACCTGTGACACAATCAAAGATGACTCAACTATTGGAAAAAGTTGTTAAGAGCTACGACTGCAATCTTGTTGAAGGTACTACTTCTTGGCTCTTCGAGAGAAATGAAATTGAAGGCAAGAAGAAGATTGTGCTGGCTCCGTCTGATCATAGTAAAGGGGAAGGGGTTCCAGAAGTGGGGGATGTCTGGGGTGTTGAAGTAGGTGTAAGCGCTGGGACTGGTAAGATCAAGACTTTGAGTAATCGTCCAACTCTGCATCGACGAACGACCACTACCTACCACCTCAAGAGACCGAGTTCCCGTCAAACACTTTCCGAGATTGTTAAGAAATTCGGCACCTTTCCTTTCAGCTTACGGCAGCTTGAAGATGAAAAAGCTGCAAAGGTTGGCGTCGTAGAATGTGTCCGTCAAAATGTCCTCCGACAATATGAGGTCGTGGCAGACAAAGACGCAGCCCCCGTCGCTAGGCTGTTGACCACCATCGGTAGGTTGGAATGTCCAGACAGTGAACAGATAGCAGTGAGCTAATAGCAGCAGCTATCACTAAGAATGGGCTTGTCCGCTTGGGCGCACCGCCGGCTCTAGATATGGCCAAGTATCAGACCGAAAAAAAGATCGCCGACGAGGAGATCCTACAGATTCTTGAGCAGCCGGTGGCAAAACCTACTAGCGCGAAGAGCAAGAACAAGAAGAAGAAGAAGAAGGCGGCGAAGAAGGCTGTCGAGGAAGAAGAAGAAGAGGAGGAGGAGTCGAGCGACGACGAGTGAGGACCCTGCCCAGGGTAACTTTTGCAGCTTGTTGGATCGAGTACGCATGAGGAATCGCATATGCTGGATAAGGCGGAGGGAATCAAAGCCAGCTTAAGTAGCTAGCATCGGATATTCTCCCTTAGGGTTTCTCTGTGGGACGTTCGGCTGGGAAATCCCGAAGCCTTTCAATGGACCCTTGGCACGCAGCAGGCAACACGTCACAAAAGGACATATGAAACCCTATTCACCAATTACTTCTTTGCCGTTGCAGTGCATGTGGGTCGGCGATGGATTATTGTTCACGTTACTTAGTGAAGGAGTGATAATGTGATAAATGTGATTATAGTCTGTGGCCTTCGCCTTCCTGCTTTCTCGTCCACATTTACCCCTTATTCTATAAGACTGCTTGGACCTTTTCTTTGTTTTTGAACACGGACAAATCGATCAAGGGCTATACAGAGGCGCAACATCATAATCCTCTCATATCAAGGCACTTAGAAGCCCAGCATATGCGTATCTTCTAAGGCTAGAGGTCTGTGGTAGGATTACTAGCTTGTGACGTGGGAAAGCCCCCCCTGCCTTTCCCGAAGCGAGTAGTCGGAAAGTCGGTTTTCTTACACCATCCAAATCCCACGCGATTGCAACTGCGATAGCTCCCTCCATTAATATCTGTAATATATAGGAGCTGTGGCAGTGAGTAGATAAAAACTCTTCGAACCCTTACCAAACTTCTTGTGAACTAATACCAAACAGATTACGGGTTATATCCTCGCGAAACCGGAGGCGTTCCGATGGCCTCGTCAAGGGCTATGCGTAGGTCCTCGCGAATGTCAAGCCCAATGGAGGTCTCCGTGAGAGGAAATCTGCCTATCAAAAAAGAAGCGCAATCTTTGAAAGAGCAAGGACTGATGTCAGGTGGATGGACTGAGCCACCTTTGCGGACACCAGCACCGAGCTTCGAAGACTACAAAGGACTTGAGCGTCATGGAGTCCTGGAACACATGGCCCCTCTCGGAACTTTACCAAGTCAGAAGGTGAAATTGAGGCTGAAGGCGTATGATCATTCGCGACGGCCAACACATGTGCGGAATGGGGAGCTACCAGTGACAAAAGTGGAAGTGAATACACCAGACACAACACCGCCAATTGTATCTCGGCGCTCAGAGCCACGTAAAGTGGAGGACCGTCTTTACAAGCTGTCGTCATCTCGTGAGAGGGAGGAAGATCAAGACTACAAACCAAAGAGCATACCGAAGGTTACGGCTCTAAGAACAAACCCACAGCTCTCACCCTCAGGGAACTCAAATCAGCGTTTATCTGGTGCGTCAATCAGACTTAAGGAAGTAGTTGACTCAGCTGTCGAACGTTCTCGTCACCTCGGAAACCCGATAGTTGGACTTGCTATCAAGAAATTGTGGGAAGAAAGCCTACACAATCGCACCTTGGCTGAACTCCTTGACGCAGTGCTTTCCGGGAAAACTACGTCGCGCCAGACAACTGATTTCCAAACCTACATCAAAATTGCAAGGAAGCAGATCAAGCTAGAAAACCGTGGAATTACGCATTCTCCATCGCATAAGAGTTTTACAGCGAATTTAACTACAAAGTCTCCATCCAAAAGCGCCCGGCTGAGTGTCGCACGGCAATTTGACACACAGAACGACCTTTCGGATGCGACCGGGCCTAATAACAAATCTCAGAATTCCAAACCTCCAACTTCTAAACAACACGCCAAGGATATGGAGACCAACGGAACCTCGTCCAAGGAAGAACGGCCAGCAAAACGTCTTAAACGTTCCAGAAGTGCTTCTAGTCTGTCATCTTTGTCATCACTTTCTTCGGTGTCGATTGATCAGGATTTTGCGCCTTCGGTGGAGACAGATCAGGCCACAATCCATGCATCCGCTGAACCAATAACCAACTCCTCGACGCCCCAATCTTTACATGGACCCAAGTTACACAATTTTTCGACCACGTCTCTTCCCAAGCGCCCTGGCAGCGGTACATGCAATGCATCTGAACTTTCTACGGATGATCAGGTTGCGAAGCGTCGAAAGCTTCAAAAAACATTTGAAGACTTTACTGTCAACGAAAGTGGGATACGTGTAGCTCCAGCTCCGACAAGGCAAAGTCAGCTTATGTTTTCACTTGCTCCAACAGCGCTAGTGCCTTCAGGTGCGCAGCAACAGCAGCAGCAGCAGCCAAGCCAGCAGCGTCTACGTAACGGCGTCACACGTCGAGGTAATAGGGATGACTTCGAGGACATTCAATCACCAGCTTCGTTCGTTCCACAAGACCTTGTTTTACCACCTGTAGTAGATGCGCGGAGTTTTTCAAGAGGCGGCACTCCCAATCAGCTCGGTCGCCCATCGAAGCCAGTGAGGAAAGGCGCTCGTGTCAAAATATCGTAAGTCAAGACTCTATCATATCAAATTTACTCTGCGTGCTCATTCATCTAAACACGTTTTTGTGCGCGATGTTTCAGAGTTCGATTTCCTATTGTCTATTGACAAAGGCCGCAAGGCGCTAAGAAAGTTGCTTGAGTCCAACACTTTTTTGGAGGATTAGCACACCTATTGTCTATTGACAGATAGTGCGAGAGATTTCACATTTGCCAACCTCCAAATATCTTCTTTTTCTTCTTCATCCTCCTTCCTTCACGATTAACTTTCACCTCTACATAATTATTCCGCCTCGTGTTGCAAACATTCCAAACACCTTGTACAGATCGCTGGTCGATCTAAATTCCACCAAATCCATCTCTTTACCAACTACTATATTCCAAAAATGGCGCGCAAGCGCAAGCAGACTGCTGAACCTTCGGGCAGACCAACGAAAAAGCGCACCACAGGCGCTACCCAGAGTGATAATGGCAACGTGAGCCCGACTGCCAATGGTGCCTCAGTTGAAGAGGTGAGCCAAACTCCCCCTACATAACCATGCCTTGTCGAGTTATTTGTATAAGCTCCAATCTCTTGATATGCTGGCTTCACAATCATGTTCTTGAAGGATTTACGGTCCCCTACGTAAACTGAAGCCTTATGACTAATTCATGTGTCAAGAATCTCAACAACGACAACTGCGAGTCCTGCGGGTTTGATGGTATAGTTGTCTGTTGCGACAGCTGTCCAAAAGTGTACCATCCCCGGGAGTGCCTGGATCCACCTGTTGACTACACGGCGGAACAAGCTTGGTACTGCAATGAATGCTTGGAACGCCGGAATCCGACGGCTGAGAGAGATCTTGGGATGGTGACTTCGTTAGACTCGGAGATGAACAAAGTCAATACGAAGCTTTTCCTAGTCAACGAAGAGTTGAGAGAGTACTTCGAAGGCGTTAAGACAAGACATGACAAGGACTACGAGTGGGACTACGGTGACGATACTGTCACCCCCAAGACAAAGTAAGCCAAACGTGTTCCTTTCCGTGTCTACCGGATACTAACCAGCATTCAGGACTCGTGGTGGCTACGAGGAAATGCCTGATAACCTCAAGCTTAAAGATTCCAAAGAGAATATCATTCTGTGCTCTCAGTGCGGATTGTCGTCCATGGGAGGTCGCGAGATTGTTGACTGTGACCTTTGCAACGCGCACTGGCATCTGGACTGCCTGGATCCACCTCTCGCTAAACATACCAACCAAAAGGCTAAATCTAACTGGACCTGTCCTATTCATATAGAGTTGGGGATGACTCGTGTCAATGGTCCCAAGCCATTCGGCAACCAGCCATTTAGCAAGGCACCCGTGGAGACTGTAACATTTTCTGGGAATCCATACAGCAACGCTTTGGAACTCAATAGTTCAACCTCTTTGTTACCATCCACTCCCGCGAAAGCATTGCCAGGGGCGTCAGATCCCGGCCGTGAGTACCAGATTCGTCGTGCCAAGGATTGGAAGACTAGCGCCATATTAGAGGGACGCGGTTCCAAGAACAATGGTGTCATTGCGGTTGAGAACGACCCAAGTGACGGAGAATATGAGCCTAAGAAGCCTGGTTTTGTAGCTCGTGTTCCTGAGACAGGTATCAAGCTCGACTTTATCGACCGTATCAAGAAGTAAGTATTCGACTAGTCTTCATCTGCAAATACTGCCCTCTTACTGATATCTGCCGTAGTGGATGGGTAACTACTTACAAAGACCGCGCTGAGCGTACAATTCGCGATCAGAAACAGGCTATCAGTGATCTCCGCAAGAAGCTCGCTGCAGAAGCTACTACCACCACTACTGTCACAGCGCCTCCACCATTTGAACGACGCCCTTTCATCGAGCAGCAAACCGCTCTCAACCTCGCTCGCTTGTCTCAGACCAACACCGACCTCGGCCTTAGCCCCAACAAAGTCACGGAGCTCATCAACACTCTCATCACCGAAGCTCCAGACGCAATCATCTCCTATTACCAAGGCGAGCCTATCGACCCCTCTCCATCAAAAGGCAAAGGCAAGGCCAAGACCGTCCCCCCCGAAGTTGAGCCGGGGCCGGACAACAGCCTCCCCGATGATGAACGCCGCTTTCTATTGGCGCTCAATCAGCTGATTAAACGGAAACTCAATGGCACTGGTAGCTCTAAGGGCACTACTTGATTGTCACTGGCAATATGTCATCCATACACTCTATATTACTGGCAGCCACCGCATCGCCTGTATCACTGTCGGCATTTCGATACTATTTTTCTACAACTGGCACCAACACCCACGTAATCGATCCTCCCCGTCCCTCCACCGTCGCTGGCCGACGTCTACCTAACTCTCTATCTCATCCCATTGGCTCACTCCATCCTCCAGAGCGTCTCTGGATAAGGCATCAAAACAGGCGTTTTTTGTGATTTTTACTCCTTTTCAGCATAGCATCATCCCCGGAGCACCACCATATCTATCCCCCGGCTCGCCTACATTCGTACCAGGCATAAATCAGCACGAGAGATTGTATTCTAGGAGGGGACTATTCAGGCAGTGGTGGATGAGAGCATCGAGAGAAGCAGACAGGCAGGCATGTGACTTTAGAATAACCGCGGGAGCGGATTTTTGCTCTGCTATGGAGATTTTAGCTAGATTGCTCTAGTTGTAGGAAATTGAGGGTTTTTACAGGGAGATCATCATATCCACAGCTCTGTTCGCCGTCGTCGATTGGGGCGTCTGCGTAGCTCTGAAATATCGTCATCGTTTGCTTGGCTCAATAGCTCGGTTCCGAGAATTTTTTAAGGACTTTTGCAGAGAGAGAGAGATCATAGTACATATCACCAAAGGACTTGACCTACGCCCCACCCCCGGCTTTCCTCACTAGCCAAAAGCTGCATGTACATACTGGGGACTTGAGAAGCGGCATGATTTCAAGCACCAAAGCGATTTCCTGCGCTCCTTTTGCGTGTGTGGAAAATCTTAGCTAGCTACAGTAGCTACAGTAGCTACGGTACCGTAGCAAATCACAGGGACTTTTTTTGGCAACTGTACTGTACAAGCGATAAGCAAAGGTATCCAGCGCCCTGAACTATTGCAGCGAAAGCGACCTCCAGTACATCAAATTTGGCATTGATATGGTATCATTACGTTCCCTTGCCTCCCCTTCGTTTGTAAGCAAAGCGACGGTGAGGTATATGCTAAGAATGTACGACCTCCTTTCCGATCCCGCTATGTTGAGCCGTATTACCTCCCCGATCGCGTAGCGCGCGTCGATCGTTCAGCGGGCTTGGCTACGCTCACTGCTTTGCCCTTGCCCTTTGGCGTTGGGGGTTTTTTGGCTTTGGGCTTTGGTGCGGGCGCGGGCGCGGGCGCGGGCGTGGTGTCCTCCTCGTCCTCATCTTCAGCTTCCTCTTCCTCTTCATCCTCGTTATCGTCATCATCATCATCATCATCATCGTCGTTGTCTTCCTGAACTTCCTTGTGTTGTGCTGCAGCGCCTTTGGCTTTCCCGCTCTTGAGAGGCGTGATTTTCGTAGCTATGGCCTTTTGGGGGGATAGCTCGTCGATGGAGGAGGAGGCTGGGTTGGGTTTGTGTGGGCCTTTTTTGTGGGAGCGAGAGGGAGAGTTTGTTGTAGATTTGTTGGTGTGGGTGGTGGGTTTGGACTTTGTGGTGGAGTTGCTGAGGATGGGTGTGGTGGGTTTCGCCCTTGTGGTGGAATTGGTGGGTTTGGGTGTGAGGGCTTTGGGGGGTTTGGACTTAGATTTTGGGGAGTGTTTGGGAGGTGGAGAGGGATCAAGATCCATGGGGTCGGGGTGCCCCGGGTCGGGATCTTCGTCGCTGTCGAGTTTGGGCGGGTCTGTGGTTTTGGGTTTTGGCCTCGCTTTTGGCATTACCGCACTGGGTGTGGCAGCCTCCTTCCCTCTCAATGAGAGTTTAGACTCAGGTGGATCGTCCTCTTCTTCTCCCTCGTCTTCCTCCTCCACTTCTTCACTTCCATTGTTGAAAGCCCTACTAGGCATGACTTCCCCATCCACCTCCCACTCCAACACCTCCATCTCTTCATCATCATCTTCACTATCGCGTTCAGCGTAAGTTCTCTCGGTAACCTGCCTCACTCTCCCACTTGTTCGTCGCTCGCTCGACCTTGCTGCATCGTCTGCTCGCTTGGCGGGCCTCTTCGGCGTTCGTGTAGCTGCCTTAATTGCAGCTTTCTTCTCTTTGGGCACCGCTTTACGGGTTGATGGCCCCTTCAATCGCTTGCTTTCCCTACCCTCAAGGTGGTGTTCTCCGCCTTCACTACGACGCTTCTTGTTTCCGTGGCCCTTGCGCATGCTCAAGCGCACAAAGTGCTCGACGCCCTCTTCGACGCCTTCGGGAAGGTGATTGTGCTCCGCGATACGTTGAGCTTCGTCGTGGGATTTTATCTCCAAGAAGAGGGAGGTAGGTAGTCGAATCTTCGCCGGAAGGGTCTGGATGCTCCAGGAGTGCGCGTCTTCGAACTTGCGGATTGTGAGCTGGGCGAGGTCGCTGAGGTGGTACAGATTGTCGTCGAAAGATATGTCCACGTCCTCGGTGGTAGTTGTAGTTACGGGTAGTATCGCGTCGCGGCATTGTTTGACGCGCTGCGCGATGTGGTAAATTAGGGAGAGGTTCTCTTCGGTAGCGACGTTCTGGAGGTAGAAGATTATGTAACGGGAAAAGTCAGTGAGGTCGTCTACCGTAGAACTATAATCAGGGTGGTGAGCGAGAAGCGAGAGGAGGCGCGCGAAAACAGATTCCATGACAGTGTTTGCTTTTCCGCTAGAGGCAGAGCTGCTTTGCTGGGACTTGAGAGTCGAGAAGAATACAGCCCGGCTACGGATCCACGTTGTTGTTTCGTTCCTGAGTTGATCATTAGGTTCGAATGCAAGGAGAAAAGGAGTGGTATAAAAGCGTTGAGGGAGTTTCTGCTGGCCAAGGTATTTTCTCAGCCTCTGGACAAAGCCTGCACGGACACGAAACTCGGTGTCTTGGGCTACTACAGCCAAGGCGTTGAAGGCGGCTGGGCTGAGAAGAGCATCATGAGATCTCTTAGTGCATAGCTTGAGGTAAAGGCGAGCCGCGAAGAGGCGGAGACGTGGTTTATGAGTGGATGGGGTGTTCTTGTCACTTGATAGCTCGCCATCTTGGCTGATGAGGGTGGAGAGAAGATTGTACACCGGTGTAGCGATTTCGGCTAACGTAGACTCTGTAAGATGGGAGCGCAAGCGGTTGACTAAGATCTTCAATGCCAGACATTTAGCAGTACATTCCGTATCGACTTCGGGAGCCCATTTGTACGCATCGGAGGGCTCTGTTGAGGGTGTGCGAACTTGGAGTAAGACCTGTTTGATAGCGATATCAATGACCGCGTCACTCTCTTCATCAACTTGATCGGGGGCGAGGAGCATGAGCTGAGATAGGGTAGCAAGACGTGACAGGAAGCCTTCACCACCATACTCGAAACCTTTGATACACTTATGCACGAGCTCCTTGGCAAGCATTTCTTTCTTGTCCGAGGCGGCCATAATAATCGAAACGGCTTGTTTAGCAGCTTCGGGCGGCGACCCGTGCATGGCAAAACTCGTCATGGCTTGTATAAATTTTCGATCCTGGGGGATTTCCTGGGGAAACTTTGACGCAAAAGAAGCACACGCCTTCAAATCGTCAACAGCTCCAGCTTCATTCGCCTTCTTTGCACTTGGTGCTTCATCTTGTAGACTCTTGCAAATCTCTTGTACATGGGCCTTCAAAACTCCAGGAGTCTTAGAAGAGATTTCACGCAGGATCTCGTGCGCGGTGGCAGCCAAGGACTTCTCGTTACTCCTAGAATACTCCATAATTGATGGCACATGGGTTTTGTTATACACAACGACGCTGGCTCGATAGAGAAGTGGGGTCATAGTCTCCAACAGACCAGCTGGTGCACTTTGGGACGTTTCGACCCGCTTCGTAAACTCTTTCTGCGCAGACACTGAAATTAGCAGGCAATTATAACTATGATCTAGCTGAAGACTTACAATAGCTTTGAATACTGTCTTGAAGTCGCTCTCGGGTGCCATGCAGAATCGTATGAGCTGGTAACTACGACGGTCATGCATCTTTGCAAATTTCCAGAGATCGGATGTGGCTTTGGATGGATCTGGTAGTGTTTTTGCGAAGCTGTCTATGAGTCGCGTCAGATGCTCCTTAATCTGGGTCTCATTTTCGTCCATGACACCTCCCTTCAGGTTGTTAGTGCTTGATTGACATCATTGTGCAATAGGAAGCTTACATTGTAATCCTCACAACGCTGTAGATATGCAGTCATGACTTTCGAGAGCAATACCTGCCGCGTCTGAATAGCTAAGAAGACCTTCTTTGATCTCTCATCCAGGCTCTTGACGCATATGAGCATTCGTTCCGTCCATAGTTTGACCGGGTCAGCGCCCTCTGCTTCACTGTCCCGTACTGCCTGACTGTCCTTGTATTTCTGAGAGTTACCATTACTGCTTTTCACACCTTTCGCTTTGCTTGGGGGATAATTAAATGGTAGTAATTGCTCGAAAACCACATGATCAAGGAGAGCATTTATCTCCATATCATTAGCGTAGTAGGTGTCTAGTATCTTCGCTGGAGCGGCACCGATTGTCAAGATGACTTGCTCGTTGCCTGCCGCGATATCTCCTGCCGCTACACCCCATATACGACCTAGAATTGTCATTGCCTCTACGCGTACGTTATGTTTTCGATCCCGTACTCGCTCAGCCAGAGTCGCAAGTACAGACCCCGAGTCATTCAGACCGCCTGAGGAGCCAAGCTTGGTAATCACGTCTCTGTAGCTGAAGTTTCCAACGACCTTTACAGCCGCAAGGCGTACCTTCTCATCAGCATCTCCCATCATGCGTGCAAGATCTGAGATTAGACGGTCTTCCTCGTGCTGGCCCAAGCCTGTACCCCCAGCTGACGTGACTAGTATTCGCCCTATCCCAATTGTCCAGGCCGAACGAACTACCGGTGATTTGTCATGCCTCCTACCCAGGAAGTTCGAATATGCCTGAGAATGTGTTTGAGGGAACGACTGGGGTGACGACGGCTTTGTTAAAATGTTGAGAGTTGGTGCTGATTCGAGGCTATCGAAGATACTCAGGGGTGGGTACGCAGTAGGATCCATTGGAGAAGGTGGCGGTAGGCCTGCTGCTCCCACGCCAGAGATAAGGTCTCCCAAGGTTTCGGTGGCAAGCAGACGTAATTGAACATTCTCAGCTGACAGCTCCGCTTCTAGTTGTGGTACCACATTCTGTAATACTGTAGGGCTTGCGCGCCAAAGCTCTCTCAGAAGTTGATGGACTTTATGAAGCTCCTTCAGATCTTCCTCTGTAGGCCCGCCTGGCATCTCGTCGTCCGAATCGTCTAGGCTGTTCCTTCGCTTTGACCGGTTCTTGCTGGAATCTTTCTCGCTCGAGGTGGATGCGTCTACGATCACGTCGTTAAAGTACTGACTGATATACCGGGACATTTTCTCCGGACACGTATTGCAGATTGTTTTCGCCATGTTGTATGCTGGTGGTAACTCCTTCATTACTAGGGTAGACTGCTTGTCGTCCACCACAGGCAGAGCTCCGTTTTTCTTGCTTTTGCCAGTGCTCCCATTCACAGCACGGGGATCAGCCCGGAGAAACTGCGCCACTATGATATCGATTACGTCTGGAGGCAAGCTCGCGGTTTCGTCCACCATAATAGTCAAGATGCTAGCCATGTTGAATTCTACTTGCTTCCCCACTTGTTCTCCGGCAGAGGACTTCGATGAGCCAGACACAATATCGAAGAAAGATGCGAAGAGATTGAAGATCAGGGTTTCAGAAGACGGTATATCGGTAAGGAGGACAATACTCTTGACTTGCGCCAGCGATTCCAGTACGTAGAGATGTTGGATTGTGTATGCATTTGAAGGGTCTGATAGTGCTGGAAGGATCGTCGTAATGAACATGTTGAAGATTTCCTGCAAGTTTGTAAGCTTTTAGTCCCTGACTTATCCACCGCCGCAACTAACCTTCAACTGCTGCCCCGTATATGGCGCGTCCGGTGCGCACAGTCTCAGTATATCCACCAAACAGGCTGCCGTCCAAGCCCTCACACCTTTATCCTTATGCGCCAAAAGGTTTGGACTTGCCAGCTCTTTTGCAACGTGGGTGAACGAATCTCGCTCGTTCTCCTCCTGTTCCATATCCCGCATTTCTTTTGCCAACATCTGCAGCCTCCGTAACAGCTCTGCTACAGGGATAGTCTTGCCCGCGCGCCATGACAGCGGTTCGTGAAACTGAAGACCTGGCATTCCTTGTTGCTCCTCTTCCTCTTCCATGACTTCTGTGGCTGCTGACGGCGCACTTCTGGTGGGCATCTTGAATGTTGGGCGCGTGGACTGCTTCGCAATTTAACGTTATTCCCAGCTCACATCCTTGTTCTCAGTACTCAATTGCATGCCAGATGGTAGATTGATGCCCAGAGACTGCTTTAAAGATGGGTTACACAACACCTTCATCGAATCTCGTCGCGTTCTCGTGAATAGCTGCCATTCGCGCGTGTTGTCTACCTTACCTTTAGCACATGCATAAATTTATACCATCAGTTAGCGTCTTCTTATAAGCTGTACAATATCTTATCTTATCTCCGTTATCCCGCAAGGAAAGCCGAGGGAAGAATTGAGGGATTGGAACTTGGAAGTCTGTACGGAGTATAATTTCTCTCAAACCTAACACATTGTTCTATCAAATGGCGTCACGTCTTTTACAATTGGCTTCAGTCAGTCTACTGCTGCTCAACACTTGCACTTGCGGTTCCTTTTATGACAACCCCGAACAAGATGTGATTTCTCCTCCGGATACGGCGGAGGAGCTTCATATGAAATGGGATTTCGAGGTAGTCCCCCTCTGAATTTTGATTCTCTACTAAAGAAAGCCCTTGGCTTTTAGAAGAAGACAAAATCTAATCCATTCCATTGCAGTGGGGCTTTTCGGGGATTTCAACATATGCTCACCTGAAGCATGTAAAATGTCTGAGTAACCGAGATGTGCACTTTGATATTGGGGTTATTGGAGCGCCTTTCGACACGGCCGTCAGCTATAGACCTGGTATGTAATGTTTAGTCTTGATATGCTGCCTCTTATTATGTTACCTGTCTCGATATAGGTAGGATGAAGAAAGGTCTCATATGATTGTTCTATTTTGTACCAGATTTTAGCTGTAGAACGTATTCCTTATTCCTTATTCCTTATTAGTTTCCTCTTATCTCATCAACCAGAATGGTACTGAATTATGTCAATTATGCCTAAGCTCCAAAGTGGGATGACTCTCAATTTTTCTTCAATTTGACATATGCCCCTTTCCCTACCTATTCCACCCCTAACCGTTTCCCTCCCGACAAACCCTAACTCAACCTCACCAGGCGCTCGCTTTGGACCCCGTGCCATTCGTGCCGCTTCTGCCCGTCAGACCTCCTTCCGCGGCTTCAACCCTCGCCGTGGCCTGAACCCCTATACCAGCCCCTATACCATTCTCGATTGCGGCGATATCCCTATTACCCCGTTTGACAATGCCCTTGCGCTCCACCAAATGACCTCCGCATACCTCGAACTCGGCTCTCGCTCTCCAGCTCTTTCACATTCTACCAACCCCAAGCCTAAATTGCTCACCTTAGGTGGTGACCACAGCGTTGCTCTCCCAGCTTTACGAGCTCTGAACAAGATATATGGAGGCCCGATAGCAGTTCTGCATTTCGATGCCCATCTCGACACGTGGCATCCGGCCAAGTATCCCTCCGTCTGGGAATCAGCCCAGAGCGATTTCAATCACGGAAGCATGTTCTGGATTGCCTCCAACGAGGGACTTATCATAAACGGATCGTCTGCACACGCGGGATTGCGTACTCGACTCTCGGGAGACGGATGGGGCGACTATGAGGACGATGACCGCCAAGGCTTCTTGAGGATCTCGGCGGACGACATCGACGAGATGGGAACACGGGGAATCATCAACGCGATCATCGAAAGAATCGGGACCGAAACTCCCACATATCTGAGCCTAGACATCGACGTGCTCGACCCCGGTCTGGTGCGTAACCCCCAACCCCTCGCCCAACCCCCAGCCTGATAACATCCACCCTTACAGTGTCCCGGCACCGGCACCCCCGAACCCGGCGGCTGGACCTCCCGCGAAGTCATCAAGATCCTGCGCGGTCTCGAACCCCTGAATCTCGTCGGCGCCGATATAGTGGAAGTCGCACCCGCTTATGATGGCGTCGGTGAGCAGACGGCATTGGTGGCGGCGCAGGTGGGGTTTGAGATTATTACTAGTATGGTCGGAAAGGGGTTGGGGGAGATGGCGAAGGTGGATGGGGAGGGGAACGGGGTGGGGAATTTAAGGGGGGAGAGGGATGAGCTGTAGAGCGGATTGTTCGGGGGGTGAGGAGAGGTTTGTGTGGCTTCTCGGAAGTGGAACATTGTGAGTACTGGAGACGATCTTGACTGTAGTTTCCACAGTGTACATACGAAGTATTCCGCATTCGTTGCTTTATGTGGCTTCTAGTGAATGTTCTCAATCATATCGATCCTCTAGTCTACAATATCTGCTAGTGAATGATTCTGGTTCCGCTCAATCATCTGTTCGGTCTTTTATTGTTTCGTATTGTTTTTGCCTGAGTCTTCGTCCTGGGGAAGCCTTGACAATACGTGACCGCTTGTTCAAAGCCTTACCTTGAAAGTCAGAACCCTGCTAGCTACGACCGTTTCTGCGTTAAGCAAGTCTGTCTACCAGCCGTCCCAGGAAGACGAGAATGTAAAAGTCGAAAAAGGGCCTTTTTCTTTGTTCTACACCTTCTAATGTATTCCACTTCCATTTGACTTGACACCCTATTTGATTAGCTTGCACCTTTGCTTTTCCTCTATCATTCCTTCCTGTTCATCATGTCCTTTTGCCCCTTGTAGCAATATCTGATCGGATTTATGGAATGAAAGAAATCAAGAAGATGTTCAGCCTAGTGGAGAGTGCAACGATATTTTTTTTAGCTTTGAAGCGTAGAATATCCTATTATGAGAGGAGCCGGATCGAAATTTAAACGATGTCGGCCTTTAGAACGATGACGCTGAGAGAAGGTGGACGACGACGTGAGGAGAGGGTGTAGGTGAAAGTCCTACATGATTGTTAGTTGAGACATAGCTGGCTGGGAAGGAGGATTTATGTAGAGATAGGGTACAAGTGATGTCTCCCAGAGAATCTGCCCAATAGGGAATACTTGCTACAGCTTATGAAAATAAGTATAATGCTGTGGTATGGATGGTTGTGAATAGTTCGCTGATGATTCAGCAGTGCTCTTTTGATGAACTTCCACGCAGCGTGCTCCAAAGTATTTCATACTGAATGATCTATCGATGGTATTTGTAACATCGAACAAGTAGATGCTCCAGCAATTCATAGCCCCAAAGTAGAACGCCTTTTGTAGAGTAGACCACCGTTCGGGGTTCTGGGGGAAGTTTTGTAGCCAAATAGACTCTGCCAGGGAGGACCTTGAGCCAGTGCGGGAGTATTAATCTTGATAAATTTGCAGAGTGCAACAATCAGCATCCGCGAAATATTGATTCAATGAACGTACCATGACGGTCCTCACACGAAATCTTTCAACCATTTTCTCCGGGTTGCATTCTAACGATCAGAAGCGTCTCAACTTCGTGTCATTACCCTCCCCTAATAGGTTCTTGGCCTTCCGATGCTTCAGGGGCTTACTGTAGCCCTGAATCGCATGTTCATTCACAGTTTCTATCCTGTTGACTGACCTCCATTGTTGTTCCAGTGCTTTCAGTACGCTCGATTCGGTACATTTTCTGATCTGGAAACACTCAAGCGTAGCTCTAATACCGTCCGCTAAGTGGCTCCTGAATATGAGTGCGTACGAAAGGACTCGCTGGAAGAGAGTCTAAGGTAGGTATTTCCGGTAGTAGGAGCGAATGTGAATTCATTTTCACTGCAATAAAGGGATGCGGATTGGTATGTCGTAAGAGTGCCTGTTTGAGTATAGCAGCTTGCCACATTATGTTTCCTCCAGCAAGATGAAGTCCTGAATAGGCGTTGCTTTACCAGAAGAGGGTATAAAGCCTAGAGTTTCGGGAGCCCCAATACATTCGATCTTCGTGACGGACATATGCCATCGGTAGTTGACTATAAGTAGAAATTGGATTGATTGTTGGTAGACCTGTGGTAATGACTTTGTCGCTCAGGGACTTTTCTAGAATAAACCAACAGTTTTTGAAAAGTAGCACCTCAGGGCCACAAGAACAGACTGGAAGCTTACTGCATCTTTCTATCAGTAGCAGTGCATGCTAAATTAGGTATCCTAGAAGTCTCCATGGCGGCTTCGAGTTCCCAAAGAGCGACCAGAAGGTATCATTGCTGCCCTTGTAGAGCCCGTGTCTACAAGTCTTCCATTCTGTGGTGACCTTCAAGACACACACCAAGGTATGTTTGCAGCGCATACTCAGGCTACTGGGCCATGTGCTTCGAAGGTGGGCCAAGGAATGTAGTTGCAGTGTGCCATGGATGCCACAGGCTCGCTCGAGTGCTATGAGCAGTAGCAAGCTTCCTGAGCGCCCTAAACTTTCCCGGAACTTGCTGTCTCGCTGTAGAACTGGTCTTGACCCTACTTGGTGAGATAAGGGAGAAGCGAGAGCAGTCACTGTGGTAGACGTTGAGTCTTGTGGAGGAAAGTCCCCTGCATTTACAGGATATCCTAACAGAACAACTCCTCCTCTGGCGCTTAGCACGAGACATCTACGTGAAAACCGGCACCCTAAGCCCCCTTGAGGATCAGCTGTTGAATGAGTATACCAGCGATGGGAGTCCCCCGAATTTGAGCCCCTGTTTCTCATCATATACTCAGCATGATGGCGAGAGCTTCTACAAGACATAAATTTCTTCAACAGCTTTCCCAAACTTTCAACACAGGCGTCCTTCGTTTATCACCCTGACCCCCGTTCGGTCTAAGGGTTGCTAGTGCGATCTCAGACGGCCAATGACGATGGGACTTGGTTTGTGGACACAACGAGGGGAGCTCAAACGTCTCAATGCGGTTAAGAGGCTCGGCTGCGGCTGGTGCAATCAGCTGGAGTGAAGTTTTTCTCTCCCAAGCCGCCCCCTCCGTCCTATTCATTCTATGGCAGGAGCCTTCAGTCATCCTAGAAAGTCAATGGTGAATTTCGGATTCACGTGTGTAGGTGTAATTCATCTTCGACTGTGATAGTCTGATTGATTGTGTCCAATCTGCTGTCAATTTTCGAGGATGGGACGACAAAGAGGCACTTCCAGGCCTGAACTTTCCTTTTACCATGGAATGTTGTTTTAATGTAGTTGTAGACAACAATACCAGTTGCGTACCTATCTTTCACTACTCCCTTGACATGAAAATCCGTGTGTTGTGATTTTCTCGATTTTCGCGGTGTGCTATTCGCCCCTGTGCACCAGCCGCAATCGAGACCAATAAGGCACACGTCTGCACCACTTCATCAACCCAAATAGCTTGTCTTCCATCTGACTTTCATCCATTAGTGCTATCTCTTAATTGATGAGGAGGTGACGACGCAGTATGTTGCTTGCCAGAGGGTAGAGACTGCCGTTGGACACTCGAGGTGCGTTGATCTGGGAACAACCTTCCTTCTCCTCGAGATCCAGATCAACCCGAATGACCCTCATTCGGACAGCTTCCGTTTGAACGACCTCCAGTTGCTTGGCCTCACCTTTAACAGCCTCTTGCAGAAGGTCTCGGTCATAGTGGCCTTCTCTGGGCTGAGGCTTCAAGCTGCTATCATCTCAGTTTGTCCGCTCTCTGAGTCACTTGTTGTAGGCACCTGAGTGACCAAGCCATCCTTGATAAATCCATCTTCTTGTTGAAGAGCCCTACTCAAGGTTGAGACACTCTAGCACATTCCGACCGATGAAAATGTGCTTGCTGACCCCACAGAGTTCATGGACTACGAGCTCGCTGCCCTTGCATCGATCACCACCGAGTCGGATACTATTGCCTTCAAGAGATGCAAGAGTATAATACACATTGCCGTCAGATTTCATACTTTTACAGGTCTCTGCGTGACAGCCAGCTTTCAACGCTGCCGCCGGCATGATAGAAATGGGACACGTTGTACCTGACCTGGGAAATACACCTCGCAGTAGAGCAAGTTCATCAAGGACCACGGTAAGCACCTTGTCGAGCTATATTGAGCAAGCTCTGTCTAACAAAGGTGAGCAAATTCCATCTAAGTTGGTGATCTTCAAGGGGTGATACCAACAACTGACGCTGTCCGATCTAGAGAGTTCAACGTGTACATGCGAATACAAGGCACTGGCTGATCAATGCAGCCAGAGTCTGGAAGACAAGAGCACGTTCGGTGGCAAACTCCCTTGATCCTCGCCACCCTCGTCGACTAGGACTTGACCGAGTATTCTCATTTCTTACGGATCATAGGACACCACTGGCTTGATCAACGGCCGCGTAGCTGGGGCATTACTAACATCAATACTTAGGTTCCAAGAAACAGAACGTACGATCAATGGTAGAACAAACAGGAGGGACTTACAACAGTGTCTGAGTAAGCCTATCGTCACACCTCTACCATGCTCGTTGAATTGTACTGACTGTCCTTCCCTCAGAGCGAGCATTTCTATGGTAACATTCAAGTTAGCAATCGCTTCCAGAGTCCTCCATTTTCTGAAAAATGTCATTTATCCTCCTGCAGTCATTTGGGCATTTGGGCAGCACACAGTCTAAATCAGATGTCTAGACCGGAGGTGCCGAGATACCTCAAAGATATCGTTATTGCACTCCATATTATGAGCATCGACGACGACGGGTTATTGAAACCAGAACCCCTTCGTTACTTGTTCCAGACTTGCTCATAGTGGTACTCAACATCTCCCAGCAAGTTCCCCTCTTACCTTTCGATGATGCCGACTTACTGATTTTCTTGTTGCTTAGACGGTGACCACAATACTTTCATCCACCACAAATGAAACGCCGACGAACCGACCGAGCTAGATGCAGACCAAGGTACAGTGTATTTGTCCATGCTTGAAGGATTAAGCAGCTTGGAGATTCGGAATTTCGCTTGGACATTGGAACGCTGTGGACCCGACTACAATTTGATGTGTATTGGGCATAAAGACCAGCTTACAAAGCAGAACAGGTAGAAATAGAAACAATGAAAGCCTATAACCCTTGTACGTTCGTTCAGCTAAGTTCGTCCTGAGCAAGACGCTAAACTGCTGCGAAGCGTATTTGTTGATCTAAGCGTTGAGGTCTTTGTCGAGTTGAAAGTCATGTACTTGAGACCAAGGCCAAAGAATAACCGCAAGGTCAACCACAAGAAAAGGTCGCGATAGAAAGAGGTCGCTCTGCCCTCGGCAGAAAGGAGGCAAGGGAAAGGCCGACGAAATGGCAGCTCGTTCAGGAAGAGGACTAGAAGGAAGAAGAGAAACTGAAGAAAGCAGTTACCGGTGGCTCTACATGGAGACCCGACGTTTACGTTAACGCGTTCATTCCAGATTCCTAGATTGCCGTCAACGAATCTTCGGCCGTATCTATATGCAGCACACCATTGCAAAGCTGCTTCTCCCGCGAATCTTAGGGACATCTCGAAGGTGGGCAGGGTGTGACCTGTTGCCACGCCCCTCTACCCAAGCAAATTCTGGACATGCGTACAACTCTGTGTAGGTTCCACACGCAGAACCCACAGCTTAGCCGAGTCTGAAAATGAAGACGACATCAGCACCACAGTGTCTGGAACACTTACGACAGTTCTGGCGGCCACTAGCGATTATATTTAACCCGAACGCCGGGACAAGATGCTTCTCGGCGAATCGTCTTGACCCAAATACAGGGCTTACAGGGGACCGGGCTGGGCCTTCGGGCCTCTGGCTCGGTTAGAGAAAGATCTTCACATGAAGGGGCACGATTACAACGTTGCCCTACTTGTCTTTTTCGTCCCTTATATTTTCTTCGAAGTGCCATGCCCTGGCGTGAGTACCAGAACTGGCCACTGGCTAATCTTTCATTGGAAATATTTCGAGGACCAAGCGGATTACTCATAAGACGGTACCAGTCAAGATGGTATGCCAATTTCTTCCATGCTCAGCGATCGTCCAGATTCACCAATCGCTCTCGTCAGGCTTATCCATCACAAAGCTTGCACAAGACACTCAACTATCGTCGGCTGTACAGAACGCGACTGGATCGAATAGGTAGGAAGGCACTCAAATGGGTTGTTGTTGAGGGAGGCCAAGCTAGCGTTGACTTTTTTGGATGGGGACGAGGAAAGCGTGTATGAATAGCAAAGGATATTCCACACCTTTCCAAAAGCAGCTCAAATTCCCAAGACTGATCTCCGTGGTCCTGAGCAAGACCTAAAAAGGCTCAACCCCACATTGTTGTCGGGATATCAGCCTGCTGCCCTCCCCCAGACCTTGGTACACGGGGTACGAACCCGCAGTCCTAGGCTCTCAAACCAGGGCAAATTTCGCCATCCAAACACGAAACGCCCGACATCATGAACGTGTTGATGCCGAGTAATGAGTGATGGGAGATCCAACCCAAGGAGGGAGCCCTTCGTCCTTGCATCCCCTCTTATATTCTCTTCTCTCCATTTTGCTTCAAACGCATCCAAAGGGAGAAACGCAAGTCACTGCCAGAACCATCTTTTCCACCCCGGCCAACCCAACCACAACCAGCGTGAAGAAAGTCTCCTTCGACGCGGCTTTTCCAATTGATGGATTGCGGCTATGGCAAACATACATCTGCTGCAAATACGGGAGAATTGCAGATTACGGCCAGGGACTTCTTTCGGCCACCGTCGGCATAACCCCATCCTCTACAACTGTCGACTCGATCGGCTTCAAGGATTCGAACCAATGTAGCATTATAACCTAAGCATAGCTCCAGAGACCAACCCATGAGGACCTGGCAAGTTTGTTCAACTGGTCCTTCACGTCTCAGAACTACTCGCGTACTGTCCCAAGGCATGAAAATTGCAGGCCTGTTCTCGAAGTACGACCTTTGTCACCAAGATGGTCGTCATATTACAATCAAGCGCCAAAACCAGAGAAGTAGCCGTCAGGTAGCACTATGAGGCTTTTCAGCCACGACTTCTTGAAAGGTTCTCGTGAAGAGACAGGAAATGTGAGCCAGGGTCTTCGTTTTCGGCGATATCCCAGCTCCTTACGCCAACAGCGTCAATAATGAGGAAGCAGAAGGCAAGTGGTGAGCGAAAGGCTCGCCTGCCGAACCTGGCAATATCCCAGCTACCCAAGATATCAACAATATCTTTACGGAGTCCGGAGAACGATCTATCCTTGCCCCCGCTTTTTTCCGCCACAAAACATGCAAGTCTAGACGAGACAATGCATGGTCATTGACACCGCTGGAAATGTGCAGGCACAAGCATCCTATCCCACAAGATCCAAGATGTCGACCTTGAAAGTCGTTCGCCTTCCAAGATCCAATTCGAGTACCTACATTACTCAGCTGCAAGTTCTGGAGCATGTGAAGATAGAAATTTCACCTTGTGATGTCACCCAGGAGCAACTTCGCAAGGATAACGGCGAGCTGGCTACCAGCTTCTTGCAATTCTGGTTCGTCGTTCATACCTCCTGAACATCTTGTGTATTACTTGCTGACCGCGACTTAGCGCCATGTGCGGCCTTGTATACTCATCAGCGCGTGAAGCAAACCAAGATAAAGGGATTTGTACGATAACCAAATCTTCATCCTCGACAATACTATCCTCTGCTGCTCCAGGAGACGTGCCTTCTTGCAAAGCTACCCATATCATAGAACGATGACAGGATCACAGAATGTCTAAAAGACTTGGAACGAATGGGCTGGGGAATAACAGCAGCGGCTGCTTCGGATTTATGGCAACCAAGCCTGATATGTCCAGCATAGCGTTGGATATACTTGCTTTTGCAGCTAAGTCGGAACAGCATTTGAATGCACCATCCCGTCTGTCTGCTTCCGCTGATGGATCATTCCAACATAACGTGGGGGCTGAGGTTATGATTCGACCTCTTCAAAAGGAATTTTGTTCGATGTCGAGCAGTGGAGAACAACCACAGATATTCGAGACTCTCACATTCGTGAGTCGAAGGTTAGGTGCAAGTTCCCAGGCTTTCCAAACGGCCCTGGAATTGAACGTCAGGTTTTCACCGACATGCTGAAGAAACAACAGAGCTTAGGGCCCTCAAGCATGACTCCGAAACAGCAGCGCGTTGTATATCTATCTCGAGTTTTTTTATTCTTCGTTGTCAAGCCACATTTCTCGATGCACTGCCATCACTGGCCCAATCGCCGGCGATATGAGGGCTTGCCATGTCTTTGATATGGCGGAAGGAACCGACCGATGCCACCTTGAGAAGCCACTCCCTAACGCGATTTCATCCGAAAACTGCAAAGGCCCCATGTCGTCGGTACCAAACGACTTGCAAATCTATCCACTGGTGATCCAGCACAGCCAACAGAGTAGTTCCCAGGCGCAGCCCTGCAGTTCTACGAACGCTCACCAACAGCCACACTGGCTTGGTCCGCCCATCCCCCATCCGAGCACAAAATTTAACAAAATCAAGAATGATCTGCATGCCACCGCAAGCAAAGACGTGCCAGACAACTCTGACATTGCCTCTCAGATCACCATTATAAAACCGGGGGAAATGCATGTCACCTCTGTCAAGATTAGGTTAGGACTTGGGCTATAAGAAGCCTGTCCACAGGAAGAACTGCCATTTATGGCCTGAGGGTCTATGAAGATGGCGTTCCCAACAGCGTACCACGCTGACTCGGATGCCGACGATGAATATGGACGAACTGAAATAAGGTGAGGGTGAGGTGATGGGTGTTGATCCAGCCGGAAATAAAACTACACTCTGCGAAACCGAAGTCTCCAGCACCACTCAAACCTTTTCATACAATCACCCCTCTCCATATAGGAAAGTCAAAAACACAAGCCCCAAGGTTGAACTTCGCAATCCGCCACTCTTAGTGGATTTCCACATGGTAACTCGCTCGCTGAAGATGGCTCCGAGAAGATCGAAGGCTCTCTTTCAAGAAATTGACTATTTGTCGAGTGCCCAGAAAGACCACTGTTTCAAATGTTTCTCTCGAGCGAAGGACGAAGATGAGACTCAGTACGAAGAGCGCTATTCCGGTCCGCCCGAGTCATTAGAACATCTGGGAACCTTGGAACTTTCAAGTCAAGCCTCTAAGATGCAGCCTTCGCAACCGGCCACTCTTAGAGAAGTTCCCCAAGGTTGGAGGTTGAGAATTCATCAAGCAAGTCTACTTACCGTTGGACCTGAATGTTGGCGTAATGATCATAGGACATTGTAGAAGAGCGGATAGAAATAGAAACAATAGAATTATATGCTCTCGTACGTTCACTTAGCTGGAATCGTCCTGAGCAAGACGTTAAACTGCTGCAATCAAGACGTATTCATTGATCCAGGCGTCGAGGACTTTGTCGAATGGAAGTCATGTACTTGAAACCAGGACCAGAGACGCCATCAAGAGGGACGAGAAGGACAAGGCCAAGACTTTAAATGTGGCTACAAGAACGCTCCTCTCTGGCACCACGCGGTGACGGCTCGTTCGCCGGAAAAGACCTGGAGAACATCGAAATCAAGCGTCTCCGGCATGAGGAGAAGATAAAGTGGGCATGTTAGCAATCATCTTCGAGACCTTCTGCACTCTGCCCTTCAACCTCGATCACTGCCATGAGTGGAGAAGAAATTGCTTTCCAAAGGCTCATTATGACGCAGCCCCAGACCGAGTCTTTTGATTCGATCCCCACCATCGAAGAATCGTCAGTCGTCAGTACTGGCAATTCTCTGGCTAAACCATTTGACCTTTCAAGTGTTGCAGGTACGACTTTGTCTGAGCTACTAAGACTTTCGAGGGACATCAAGGTGCCCTAGGCATCTAAGGTAAAGAACCTATCCGTTCTGTGGGTGTCTCCCAAGAACATCCTTGATAGCTGCGGGCCTTTCCAGCCGGCGTGTTAGGTGAAGCGAGCAGCAGTGTTCCGGTTGCTATAGCCGAACGATGGTCCAAGCATATACTTGGAGGCACCAGAGTATCCTACGAGCAGTATTTTGATCTGGGCCCTAGGCCCAAAAAGATGAAATTGTTGAGGCGAAATGGCTTGAGCGTCCGTTTCCGAACAGTCCATCAGCTTCTGCCCCCACATCCAAGCCCACCAACCCCCGGGTCAAGCATGCCACAAGAACGCCTACTGGGGTCTGAAGGACCTCGTAGGCTGCACGATATGCCAGACTTCGACTACGCTGAGGTTCCAATTGAAGAGTATCACCGATCCACTCTTCCGGTTCTCCCAAATCCTCTGGCATACCAAATTCAAACTTCACAATCGCCTTCCATCTCCAAGATTCGAATAGCCGATTTATCATGTATGAAACAGCAATCTGGACGGGTGCGGCTTTTGCTTATTTCCTTGCGGAAGTGGACACTGTCGGAGAAGTGCAACGTCTTCTTTCAAGCGGAGTAGGACCAAGTTCACCATTTCGAGAGACTCTTGCCGTCCTCAAAAGAAAGAGCGAGGAAGTCAGATCTTGATCCACCGAATGGAAGCCCATCTTTCTCCCTCTCGCCCTCTGAAATGAGACGAAAGAACCCCCTGTCTCGAAAGGTACTTTATACGCTCTTAGAAGAGGAGCAGCGCGGTTAGCTTTTGCTTTGGCTTTGGATTTCGCTTTTGGCTTTTGCTTTCTGCTTTGGCTCTGGCTCTGGCTCTGGCTTTCGCTTTCGCTTTCGCTGCTGGGCACACTGCCGGAGGGGGAGGGGATGACGAAGGCTGCTCTCTATGAGTCTCAACTCCACAAGGGCATATCAGATCTTGACCCAACCGAATGGAAGCCCAGCTTCCTTTCCTTCTTCCTCCCCACTTATTCTTCTTCCTTCCTTCACCAGTCAGAATACCCCCTCAAGCCTGTGAGGGCAGCTCAGCTCTTGATCCCACCGAACGGAGGCACAACTTGCCCCAGAGCGGGCGCTGGTTGTGCGGCCGAGACATTGTATGTGGCTATGGAATGGTAGGTGGCTCATCATGCATGCTATATCGGCTTCCTGATTTTGACATCTGATATGCTTTGAATTTATCAGGGACAAATGCTATACGGGCGTTTTGGATGAACATCGAAGCCGGGATGCCGCTTAGAGGCCTTTCAATACCTCAGCCAATTCCACAAGTCTGGGTCCTCTTCCCTCACGCCTACCGGGCGGTCAAGCAAAGCCCCTTCGTCAGCAGAAGCAACGCAGCCGCTCGAGTTGGCCCACAGTGGCCACTGCAGTCTAGATGGGCGAGGGAGCTCATCCATTTTACACGAACCAACCTGGCCAAGTGCCAAATCAAATTCCGACAGGTAGGAGCGCCAGTTACGACGATGGAGCGAAAGTGGTACATGCAGTACAACCTCAGATGTTGAAAGAAATGCAAGAAGCTCAACTAGCTCAACAACGGCTTGCGCCAAATGGAGTAGAAATGACAGAACCAGCGGCCAAGAAGCCGCGAACGAAAGTGTTGCGTGCATGCGACGAATGTAGGTGGAAGACGCTGCCGACTGTTGAATTACGAAGGCGGATCTATCGTGTTTTTACCCCAAGGACCTCATAGAAAGTACGTCGTGGAAGTTCGTCAGGCATTCCCGTATCACCACCTATGTCTCCAACGGAGACGCTATCAATGATCCATCTGTCTCAACCAGGGATACCCGTCGTTGTTCCGGAACTTCCTGCGTCTTGTGGGCTTTTCTACCAAGCTGGGGAAGGGAATCCTCACTCACCATTGAGGAAGACTTCAATGTTGAATGGCAAATGTTGTTTTTGTCGAGTAAGTATAGAGTTCAATGACTTGTCTTATAGCTCCAGGGTCCCCCCAGGAACACCTCCAATAAACGAAGCAGAGATTGGTGGAAAGTTCCTAAGCTTGTCGAACGCCGTCTTAGATCCACGGGAAGCGGAGTCGTCATAGCGATTGTGAGCATAGAGAAACTGTGTCTGTTTGTCGTGCGAGGGGCAACCCTGGCAGGAGTGGTTGTAGAAGAAAATTTCACCAGCCTGAGAGGGATAGAGGCACAAAGCGTTGCGATGTCCAACCCAGGCCAAGGTTAGCCCTCTTACTGGACTCTCGGGACAGGTCCGGGTTCTTCTCTGCAATGAGGACACAAACACTGTTTACGTCGGAGGCGATTTCAAGGGTCTCAATTCATCAAACGCGATTGCTTGGGTAGGGACTGCGGATGGACCGAATTGCCTTCAGCCGGGTTCAACGGCCTGTCAGACAACCAAGGCGAAGGTTAAAGAAGAGGATTGCGGATTATTCTGCTCATTGAGGAAACAATGCAGCGCAGAATCTGGGCCATTGATGGCAGCGATTGAGCTAAGGCTCCGAGGCCAGGACACAAACGCGAAGAGATGGGTGCCTGCGCCTAGCACCTCAACGGCAACACCAATAATGCCGAAGAACATGAAGAAGCTCAAGTTCCTGGATATTGATGCTACCGAGTTGGCAAGACAGCTTAGCCTGACTCCATGGCAAGATCAAACCTACTGCCTTAGCTCCTATAGCGCATTAGTGCGTCAATTTTACGATGATATTCGCTTATTTGCTTATCTTTACTCTCGTTCCTGGGTCCGCCCAGGACGCGTGGCTTTGTTGTCTGGTTGAGGAAGAAGATCTTTACTCTCGTTCCTGGGTCCGCCCAGGACGTGCGGGTTTGTTGTTGGGTTGAGGGAGGAGGAGGAGGAGGAGGAGGAGGAGGAGGAGAAGAAACTGGAGGAGAAGAAGAAGAAGGAGGAGGGTAAGAAGATGGAGGAGGGTAAGAAGAAGAAGAAGAAGAAGAAGAAGAAGAAGAAGAAGAAGAAGAAGAAGAAGAAGAAGAAGAAGAAGAACGCGAAGCTCTATTTCTTTCTGCAGCTAAAGGTCCGAGGGCACCTGTGGGTACCGTTCTGCTTTCAACATCGCATCGCCGTGTCGATAGTCAATCCCTGGAGGGCAAGAAAGCACGAATCCGAAGCATAAGCTAAGAGGCTTTCCAGAGAGGCGAGTTGTATCAGATCCTGGGGTCTTCTTAGCACTCTTCTTAGCACCTATTCAAGTACCAGTAACATACAAAGAGCAGATATGAACAGAATTAATAGAGTGATATGCCTCTTGTACGTTCGCTTTGCTAAAATCGTCCTGAGCAAGACGTAAAACTGCAGCAGCTGAGGTGTGTTCATTGATGAGGTGATATGGCAGTGATAGGTTGCTTTTAGCAGTCCCGGAGGCCACCACAAGTACTCTCACCTGCTGTTCGAATGCATTGCCAATAGACAACGCTGGTTATATACCTCCACGTACCACTACCACAAGAGTGGCACTACCAGGAAGCCAAGACGGTACTCTGACGCACTGAAGTGCGGAAGTTCATTTGTTCACTTTCTCATGCCCATTATCAAGTCTTGTCTTTTTGGAAGGAAAAACCGTGGGCTCCCATTGGATGCACAGCCTGGGCGACAGCAAGCTAATGCGTGGAGCTTCTGCGACTTTCGAAGGACCGTTTGACGAGAAAGCATCTGTGAAGCACAAAGCATCAAACCACTAGCACCTCAACGCCAACGCCAACGCCAATAATGCCGAAGAACATGAAGAAGCTCAAGTTCCGTGATATCGATGCTGCCGAATTCGCAAGACGACTTACAATCATCGAGTCTCGACTCTATGGCAAGATCGTTGGCTCCTCACGCGAATTGGTGTCTCAGATTGACGACGAGGTGTCCAACCTTCGTCAATTAAATCCTGCGCACCTTGCTGTAATACCATCGCAAGCCCAAAACCAGAGAGGGCATACGTGATAGCTTTCCGGACCATGGACCTCCATTGAAGCTTACTACTGGACTCGATCCCTGATAGTTCAGAGGAAGAGCCCCCGAGGTATAGGGTCTTACATGGTGGACAACTGGTTGCAACATATACCATGGCTGAGATTGGCGAACTCAAGTACGACTCTGAAGTTGCTTATCAGAGCATGTTGTAAACTGGGAGGTCTACGCTTTGAGCACGTACCTAATAACGAGCTGGTGACATGGACGAATCCACCCGAATCAGCCGTTTGCATGCTCCTACCAAAAAGAAGGGTACGATGTAGTAGATTGGCAAGGGTAATATTCTTTTAGAGACTGCAGACCAGTCAAATACATATTTGCTTCTCGTTAACGGGTACTGGAACCAAGAACGCTGCCGGCCACGAACACCGATTGCAAGACTTGTTTTCTTCAGTTTGGCAACCGGAATGGAATCCCCATTTGGGGCTAAAATGTGGCTGGATATGCCGTTGAGATCGCAATGGAAGACGCGCTTTGGATCCGCAGGTAAAAACAAGAGAAACAAGAAGGCTACCCCATCGGAAGCCTGTCAAGGAGCCTTCAGTCTCCCAAGCCCACGCGTGTTTGAATTGTCAGAATTTCTCATCAATCAGTCTTGGTCTTGGTCCTTGCTGGTGTATCCAGCATTGCTGTTGTTGTCAGTCCTGTACATGGACTCACTGGAAGAAAAGAGATTTCCAAACCCTGTAGCCAAGTTTTACGCGGCGGAAGTCATTCTGGGCCACGACTACTCCCCTTCTAAGCCCAAGACCATGGGCCTCCCAGTTTACGACGAGGCTCGAAAATTCGACTCTTTGTTCGCCCCTCGATCAGGGCCTGGGTGTTTGGAATGGAGCAGAACGAACGGCAAAGGAAGCACAAAATGCTCCTAACGGCAGCGTATCGAGCATCTTGCACTGTCACGTGCTACGTGCGGTGGGGATGTCGGAAATCCTCACCAGCTTTGCTCTGGCTTTTGCTCTGGCTCCTCGCTTTTGCTCTGGCTTTGGCTCTGGCTCTGGCTTTTGCTCTGGCTTTTGCTCTGGCTCTGGCTCTGGCTCTGGCTCTGGCTCCTCGCTTTTGCTCTGGCTCCTCGCTTTTGCTCTGGCTCCTCGCTTTTGCTCTGGCTCTGGCTTTTGCTCTGGCTTTTGCTCTGGTTCTCGCTCTGGCTCTCGCTCTGGCTCCTCGCTTTTGCTCTGGCTCCTCGCTTTTGCTCTGGCTCCTCGCTTTTGCTCTGGCTCCTCGCTTTTGCTCTGGCTCTGGCTTTTGCTCTGGCTTTTGCTCTGGTTCTCGCTCTGGCTCTCGCTCTGGCTCCTCGCTTTTGCTCTGGCTTTTGCTCTGACTTTTGCTCCGGCTCTCGCTCCGGCTCTCGCTCCGGCTTTCGCTTTCGCTTTCGCTTTCGCTCTCGCTCTCGCTCTGGCTCTTGCTTGCCCTGGACCTTCGCTTTCGCCCTCGCTCCTGGCTCGTGGACCGTCCACACAAACCGCCAGCGATTGCCCACATGCCGGTACCCGAAAAGAGAGACTTGAGGTACTCCTTCAAAGGGCCCGTCAGCCAAATGACAAGACCCTTGCCGACCCTGCTGAACACAGCAGGACAAGAAGAGTATTCCGCCATGCGAGAACAGTACATGCAAACTGGCAAGAAAATCTCACTGGGTCTTAGCTTCGAAGCGAAGCTCAAGCCAATTGGGATTGTCAAGGAAATGTCAAGGCGCGCCGGAAAGCCTTACCTACATACCCTTTGGTTCCTGCCCGTGCCCTGGGAGGCGCAGTGGAGAGGAGGGTACATGGAGGCATTCGTGCATTGCATGGGCAATGTCGAACGTGGGTCTGCAAACAATACCTGAATGGCGCTACATCACACCGAATACGAAGATTTTCATCCAGAATGCGAGCGTGGAAATTGGAGGAGCGTATTCACCGGGGGCTGGCCCAGATTTTATCCGCATGAACCAGCGTGGTTCTGCGAGGAAATCCTCAATAGACTTGGACACTGTGCCAGCCACAGCAGATCCCGGGAAGCCGTTTGACATTGAGAAAGCGATTGACAAAGATCCCGACAGCCTTCGCTTGCTGTGCTGGCCACAGCAGGCCCACCAAGAAGAGTATTCCGCCATGCGAGAATCACATACCCCCCCTCTTTCCCACAGAACAAGCGTCGAATCTTTAATCTCAACCCTAGCTATCAAACCAACAAAGAAACTCCTGCTGATCCGGGTCCTCGACGAAAGTGCTTCAGTCAGTTAGATTTCACGGCGCAAGGGAGAGACGTGGCGACATACCCGTTGCTTTCTGCTCTTGCATTTTGCTCTTGCTCGCTCTCACCCTCCCCTCTCTTTCCTCCAGCTCTCTCTCTCTCGTTCCTGGGTCCGCCCACCCGTGGCGACCGCCATTCAAATCACCCTTCACAAACCGCGGCCCCCGCAGCTGGCCACACAGCAGGGCGCCAAGAAGAGTATTCCGCCAGCGGGCACAACATCTGTAACAACCAGTAATGGTGCTGTGGCTGCGCTGTGGCTGGACACAGCAGGACAAGAGGGAGGGCCGCACTTCCCACCACCAACTCATGCGTTTGGGCCTTTTTGGTCTGGCTGTTTGGGCGGATTATTGAAGGAAGTGCCGATTGTTAGGACAAGAAAGACGGGCAATAAAGCTCTACTTGGGTGCTTCGGGGAGCTACAAAGCTCGCACCAATAGACGCGTTGGCGGTTTGGAGCCCTGCGAGTAGGGCGTGTTGGGGTGCCGGGTAGAGACGGAGATGTGAGATGGAGGAGAGGAGGAAAGATGGAGAGCGAAGGAGACGAGGAAGAAGGGTGAGCAGTTCCTGTCCAAGAAGAAGAAAAAAAGGACTTTGGAGAAAGAAAAGGAAAAAGGCTGATCTATCTCAGGGATGATGAGATGGAAGACGGATAAAATAGAAAAATATATATATACCCAAAAAGCACAAGACCATTCATTCGCAAAGAGATCAAAAACCCACATCTGCAAAGCGAATTTCTTCTCATTCACGTGCAAGTAGTCCACGAGACCGAGAGACAGACCGAGAGAGAGAGAGAGAGCACCAAAATGCCATTATGCCAGTCAGTCTCATCGATCAAAAGCTCCCCTTTGCTAACCAGCCCCCCATGAGCGAAAGAACTAATCCCCTAGACCAGGTTTCCGCCTTGACACCGAGCTCCGAATAGGGAAATGGGCGAGAAATTTCTTCTAATAAGCGAGGTGGAGCGGTGGTCATCATAGGATGACGCAGCGGTTTTTCTTGTTTTTCTTTTGGGGGGGCGGTTCGAGGGCGGCGACGATGGCCTGGTGGTGGTGGTGGTTAGTGGGGGAACAAAATAGCGGCATGGGAAGAAAAGAAAGACCCACTTCATCAAAGACGTCCTTGAGCTTGTACTGCGTCAGCGCCGAGCACTCGACGTACTTGACGGCCCCCAACTCCTTGGCCATGCGCTCGCCATCCTCCTTGCGAACGGGCGACATGCGCTGCTTCTGCAACTTATCCCGCACCTGCTGCTCGTCGCGGAGATCGACCTGGGTGCCGACGATGAGGCAGGGTACGCCGGGGCAGTGGTGGTGGACTTCGGGGAACCATTTCTCACGGACGTTCTCAAAGGATGCGGGGGAGGTGACGCTAAAGCAGACGAGGAAGACGTCGGTTTGCGGGTATGAGAGCGGGCGGAGACGGTCGTAGTCTTCCTGGCCGGCGGTGTCGAAGAGGCCGAGCGTGTAGGGTTCGTCGCCGATCCTGGGGGTGAGCGGGGTTGGTTAGCTCATGTGATTTTTGGTGATCGATGAGGTGAGGTGCTGCACAGGGGCAGGAAGAAGCCGCGAGTTGAGTTTCAGGGCCAGCGATTGCCGGGGAAGCTGAGGGCCGGTCGTGGTGATCGTGAGGGTGATTGAGGGGGGTAAGGGACTTACATGACAGTAACGGCATAGTTGTCAAAGACCGTGGGTACGTATTCAGACGGGAATTTGTTGGTCGTGTAGCTGATCAGAAGACAGGTCTTTCCTACAGCACCGTCGCCCACTACGACACACCTGATGAATGTCTTGTCAGTCCTGAGACGCCTCATACTTGCTGTGGGAGGTGGTTGAAAAGCTGCTGAAGTTGAAGGCCGGGGGATCAGGCGAGGAGGGGGGGGGACCCACTTGATGGTTGCTACAACCATATTGACCGACGTAATCCTAAATAATTCACTACGCACTCAGACTCGTGGGTATTTGGCACCAAAGAGTTCAACAGCTTTGGATAACAGCTCTATGCAGCCCCAGTGATTTTATATGATTGGCAATCTAGCTCAACAGGGACGGCACAGCAGCGGAGGCAAAGGACTTATTGTTGATGGCCAGGCCAAACAAACGTGAGGGTTTAAAGGACGTGTGGAGGAGTGTGCTCGTGTCTGGAAACTAGTTGTCGAGGTTTCTCTTTTCTGTTGCGGCAGAAGAAGGAAGTTTCTTGAAATCACACAGAAGCACAAACCCTCGTTACAACCAGTAGCTGGCCTTTTCTTTTCACTGCAGATCTCGCACCCGAGTTAGACACTTCCACAGTTTTTCTTGCAGCAATCGGGAACGGGCGGAAGAGGATAGATAGGAGAGAGAGAGAGATGCGACTGACAGGTGGTAGTAGTAGGTAGTAGGAGCAGCGGGTCGACCACACAGGTTTTAAGAGTACCGTGCACAACACGCTTCGCCGCCTGGCGCAGACGGGTGCCCTTCCCTCCGCTTACTACCTGCGGCGGTGCTTCGACGCTTTGCCGTGATGATTCTCACAGGATTCCCCTTCTCCGAGTCTATTGTCTTGGTTGGTAGAGAGACGTCGGGTTGGTGTTCTAATTCCTATCTAAAGTCTTTTTGGGGGGGGGGGGGGGGATATAGGGATAGGGATAGGGATAAGAAGATTGTACGGTTGTATGTATTATTGGGGGAGAGTACTGTAGTACGGAGTGGTTGAGGTGTATTCAAAGTTTCCCCGAGAGCCAACATCCAGATCCCTGCTAGTTCTAGATCCTTCCCTCTTTCTCTTTTTCTCGGGAAAACGGTTGGCGCCAGAAACCAGAACTCTGGCCCTCGGGGATTTTTGGGTCTTCTGCCTTACACGCTTTCTTTTCTCCAGTCAATCAATCATTCAATGGCTAATGAACCCTGTATACATAAATAGCCTTTTAAGGTGAATACTAGCAATGCCTTCTAATGGCATTGGCATATCAAGCCCTGGTCCTGTGCGAACAGGCGCATCCAGCACGGCGAATGATTAGCGGCCACACGCGACCCATAGGGTTTTTAGAGTTGAATACTGTACCAAAGGCTACCCAATGCAGGACTCGCATCAATTGTTCGCCCAGTTCAAGCAGTGTTATTATAGACTTGTCTGGGAAAGGACCTTTGAAAAACAATCGCTGATAGGCTGCCCCGATTTACCGTTCTCGCTTTACAAGTATAGATGACTCCAAAAGCACGAATTGAGCGATTCAAGCGACGAAGCGGCGACTACATTCGACCAACATTATTCTTCTATTCGCTGAGGAGGGAGCTTCTTCTTCTCTCTTTGGCTTTTCTTTGCGTGCTACGATAGGGCTACTTGTGGACGTCGATCTGTCGTGTGTCGTCCGTCTGTCACGGTAATCGCTTACTCTATGGGGGACTAACGATCAAGTTGGGATTGAGGCACGGTGAAGTATGAAGGTACTTCTACGTTGATTTCTCATGCAACGAACGCATCATGCCTGTCACGTCCAACGGCCTGTACCTACCTCCCGAAGCGGATCCTCGGGCTTGAGGCTGTAGGGTAATGCTGGTTGAGGATAAGGTGCTTACTGCAATTTGCAATACGCTTCGGAGGTTGAAGTATATGAGCTCATTACCTTTTCCTGCTTTCATCATAGATCCACATTGCTTGGCCATGTGCGGGAAAAATAGGTCCTCAAGTCAGATCTACGAAAATCTCTTATTTTTATGGATATATCCATGTCAGGAAGAAACCTTGATCAGTAAGTCATTCCTTCTCCGTTTCATGGTTATTGTTCCTGCTATAGTAGTTTCACTTACTTTACCATTGCCCCCCTGCGCCATTCCTCTTCGTAATCTCCTCATGGCATATCTCGAACTCGACGGCGTAGCAGCAGGCAGCACTGCTGGCGCAGTTCTTCTCTGCTGACTGTTCCCAATGACGTTGACTTTGACTTTCTGATCCATCTTCAGTAAGAATGCATTAGCATTGTCTTCTTTACATGGGGTTTCACATCAGCCGAGGTTACGCACCTGATCTAACTTGTGATTCCTCATCAACAGACTCAGCGGTATCAATGGCACAGAGAGGCAGACGGCGATAAACAACAGAATATTCGAGGTCTCTTGATAATTGCGATTGATAGCCATCCTTTCAGGACCACCGATTTTGTACGACTCCGCGAGAGTTAGATTTCCGAAAATTAGATTTGCGTCCGCCTTTGCAGCCGGAGGCAGATATAATGCTAGCTTCTTGGGTAGATTGGCCGTCCAGACTGCACCGGAAATCGCCGAAACCACTGCCCCGCCAATCTCTACAATTGTCAGGTATATCGCAGTCGCGGCAGCAACATCATCGTGGCTGACAGATGCTTGAACACCCAGTTACGCAGGCACGTTGAGCATACCACCACCGATGCCAACCGCAATTTGCGTACCCACGATTTGCGAGGTCGAAGAGCCTTCGACGCGATAGCGGATCATGAGACGATGCCAAGGAGGTATATAGCAGCACCAGCGGTGATGAAGTGTTTGTAGTGGCGAGTGTATTTGATTATAATTGATGTGATGATAGCGGCTACCGTGGACGTGAAGGTAAAGGTTTGCGTAAGGTAATGTGGCCAGCAGCGATGACGGAGTCGTTTTGCACAACTTGCAGGTAGGAGTAGAAGTAGGGCTGGATAGAGGTATAGAAAACCGCTAGAGGCGAAGAGTAGTGGTGAGTGCTTGAGGTTGGTGCGTTGTACGGGGAGCATGGAGAGCTTACAGAAGTAGAAAAAGCGAATGGCGAAAAGTCGAGATGAAATATATGAGTGCGGGGCAAGTTTCCGAGAGGACTCCCCACAAGGGAAAAACGACTAGGCATACGCAGCCAACGACCAGCATGACGATAACACTGGCATTCCATATGCCATCCACTCTTTGCCTTAGCAGCCAATGTCAAAGGAATGAGGATCAACGAGACGGCAGCAGAGAGCAACAGCAAGCCCATGACGTCTCTTTCATACCATATATTCCTTGTTCCTCCCAGAAACGTCTGGCCCTGCCGAGGGCTTTGTAGAAGGAAATGCAGCTTAGCCACGTTTCTCATGTCGAGAAATAGAGTAAGGGCTAACAGTAAAAAGACCACAGGTAGAACGATGGTCCATATTCCATACCCCCATCTCCATGTCGTATGCTCCATCAGGCTGCTCGCAATTGGCGCACCAACCATACAGTAATCAAGAAGAGAATGTCGGGAAGACTTGAGACCAATGCTCTGTTGAGGTGATCACTCGTATCTGCGATATAAATTTGTTGAAGGATCTGCAAACCAGTGGAACCGGCTGAATAGAATATCTGAGCTGAGGCGAAAGTCTTGACGTTGTTTGAGCCGGCCATCTGGATATATCCAACTACGTATAACAAAATACTAAATGAAAAGGCTTCGAGACGTCCAAAAACATTGGCAGTCTTCGCAATTGGTGGTTTAATAACGGCTATGAATCAGATCAGGCTGTTTGGGTCTAACATAATTACATTCGAACTCTTGGGCTCACCATTAACGACGCCTTGTACTACAAAAACTGTGGCCACGAGCGAGTGGGTTGAAAAGGCGCTTTTTGTGACTATCAGATGGACCATCGTTTGACCTTCCAGAGAGGTGAAGAATGCTAGGAGGAAAATGCTGCAGAAGTTTAGTTGGAAACGAACCGACTGTGAAGAGAGCTGGGAATTAGTAGAGAGGCACTTGGCTCCAAATGACATGCACAAGAGAGCCACAAAACAAAGGCCGGGCAAGCCAAGAGACCAACATCAACTCTTTCTTTGCTCACCCGACATAGGCAGAGATCAAAGACCACCTGGTCCATGTCTGGCTGATGGCTTCTATCTTCCTCACCCCATATTGTGTCTCGTATGAGCTGATAGACGAGTGTCCATCGACATCTCGTATGTGCGTTTGATCCTTATCATGAAGAATTTGTGCGGGGAATTGCACCTCTGTCATTTCTTCAGTGAGGAGAATTTTCAGATAGAAACTGCTCGGATGCTCAAGCATTGAAGGTTACAGTATATATTCTACAAGACGCTGGGACTGCACACAGGTTGTCTTTAGGCAAATCATGTTACATCATCTGATATTTACAAAAATGGTTTCACTCCATATTTCATTTTTCATGGCACGAAGAACGAAGTTTTTCTATACCTCCGTAATGACGAATAGCAGGCTTGTTTGATGTGGGGCTTCGATACCATACAGTACTAGCTCGGATAGCTTACAAGCGCCAGCTTCCGTTATCAGATCCGCTTTTAGCTCCTTTCGTCATGTGACGCTAGATAGAGTACCTAGTATTTGGTTAGAGCTGGTAAATTTGTCCCCAACAACGTTAAGAGTAGAAACAACCCCTGACGTTCAAGCTTCTGGTTATTGCCCGAGTACAGTACAACTTTGGCCTATCATCTATGCAAGTAGCGGCGGCACGTCTGCGGCCGCTGCGGGGCTGCCCTTATGCTGTTATGCAGCACGATAAGCGTCTCGGCTAGGAAATCTCCCGTACAATGATGTATCGCTTAAGGTAAGAACTTCCAGGCAACCATTTCCTTGTACACCTCAGCGCATCCACATGACTCTGTAGACCTCTTGTGTCTCTCCTCCTCCGTGTCCATACATCTCCTATCAAATCCAACCCATCTAGTTTGGCCAAAGGTACACCATGGCAACATCAGAAACCGCCGAGAAGATCTGGCACGAGGCCAGCTGCCATTGCGGTGCCGTTCAATACAAGTGCAAGCTTCCTGCCCTCGACAGCCAGAAAACCATGAATTGCAATTGCACCATATGCTCCAAGAACGGCTACTTGAATGTTTACCCGCTTCGAGACGATATCGTCTTTCACTCTGGCAAGGACCACATGAAGGACTACCATTTCAAAGGAGGAGATAAAAGTCATATGTTCTGCCCCACTTGCGGTTCTTCACTCATGATTGATTTCCATGATACGTTGAGGGAAATCTTCCATGGTGATGTGCTGGCAGTGAATGTGAGATTGTCCATCAGCTACCCCATCTCCATCTAGCGATAACTCTGACAGTCTAAAGGTCCGGATGTTCGAGGATGTGGATATAAGCAAGCTTGATTTGAAAACCTTCGATGGGAGGCACCTTCTATGAGAGACTTCCATGTCAATGTTATCGGGGTCTTTGCTGTCATCAATCCCAGTTCCTGGGTCCAATTCTAGCTAGACGGCACTTCCATCAGTTACCACGTGTTGGCTCTCAGCAGGACCTTGTTCGAAGCATAACCTAGATCACGAGCATAACCCGTCCAGAGCATGACTCAGCGTAGTCAACGATGAATATCATATTAAATGAATATCAAGCTAACGAGTTACAACCAACGGAAACAGCGACATTCACGGATAGATCATGTTCAAGATTGCTCGGCTAGGAAGCTTCAGTCTATCCTTTGGAAAGAGGCTCGGTAGAGCAGTGATGGTACAGGATGGATTATTCACCTAAAATGTCTGGTCACAGAAAGACCGATCACTTCTTCCCATCACAAAATTCCTCAATTCAGACTCATGGCGCTTTTCCTGTTTCCTTGAATCGAACAAAGCTCTCTATCTCAAAAAATGCCTGCCTTGAAGACGCTTTCAATATCTCTTCCAATACGAATTCTCTCCACACATCTTGATAAGTTTTGACCACCAAAATGCCCGAAAGCTTCTACGGACTATACTCCCAACTAACTTCCTACGGCCCGGATCCTGGCACCAAGACTGGCCCGGTGAGATACTACAAGTATGTGGAAGACGCAAATTACCATGCAGGGAAGCTCTTTGAATACTATCTTACCAGGGATTGTATTGATGAACTTAAAATCTGGCAGAAGATAGCAAATTGTGGAGCCACACCCTTCGTCCACACTATCGCTTGTCCGAAAATAAATGGTACGACTTATTACACGATGATCGTTCGAGAGGAAACGCTTCATGAGGACGTCGACGATATCAGCACCGGATCGCCTCTCCATACTGTTACAACCTCAACGAAGACGCGTAGAGACGCTTCTACGTCTGGCATGCAGGATGCTGGATTCCGACCGGCTTTCGATGATCGTGTGCGCCCTCAGGTCATCCCCACAGCTCCCAGTATCTGCGATCCTGCTATGGCAAACAAACATCTCAACAACCAGCATCCTTCAGATCCCTCATGGCTCCTCTGCCAACCAGCTTTCAGTAACGATCCAGCCTCGAAGCTCTCAGGCTCTAATCAATCGAGGTCAGAAGTCTCAAGCTCAGGGATATCGGATTCGGAAATTTCGGATTCGGACATATCAGACTCGCTGGCATCAATATCGGAAATGTCGCTCTTGGATCCAATGACTCTACCATCTCTTGGTCTAAACACTAGCATCCCTCTCAATGGAATTAATAATTATATGGATGACGTCTGCTTCTCATGTCTGGAGTAAGTCCTCACTATCACCCACCAAATCAATACTGGTAACTCACAGTCACAGATTCGATAACAACACAGCAATATACTACAATACCGGCTGCAGTGCTTGTCTCCCAACCCCTACTTCCACCACTATGATAACCGAGCCTGCAACCCGCGCTTCTGCATCAGCCAGTACAGTATCTCCCGATAACCAACTGCTTTCAGAAGTAAGTAACCTTAAGGATAATCGAGTTTAAGTCATTTATGCTTATTTAATGAATAGTTCCATTACTACAACGACACTAGACCCAATCATCTAGACCTCGACACCTAGACCTAGCGATCTAGACGGGGAATCTGCCCCAATCCAACTCAAAAAAGATCGAGAGTTGGGAACTTAGCCAATTCATGCATGCACTACCAATCAATCGTCAAACCCCACACCATCTCTCAAACCCACACAAAAATCTCTCACCTCCCACTATCACATCCACTTCGCGAAGCCACTCCCCCCCCCATAACCAACTCCACAGCTTCCCCGCCCTCCAAAAGCCCTAATCTCGCAAAGCTCCACCCCTCTCCAAACATCCAACCACCCCCATCGACATCACCTTTCCTAATCTCCTACCTACACCATCTCCCTCCCTCAAACCATCCATCCATCCATCTAAACTCCCTCTCTCCCCACCCCCACCTATCCCCCAACAAACGCCAAAAAAAATCAATACAACCCAATAATCTCTCTCTCAACCGACCACCCAAACAACCCCCCTCACACCCAGTCCCCCAAAAAACCTCCACCCGAAAAATCTACCTCCTACCTATGACACCACGCTCATATCGCTACCCACTCCCTCGCACTTTTGCATATCTGATTTCCCCTTTCAAAAAACCCAGCCAGCCAGCCAGCCAGCCAGCTTTTTCACCCCCCCCCCCCCCCCCCCCCCCCCTTGCAAACAAATAAATCATTGTACATACAATACGTCGATGATGCAGCAGCAACGGCGAGGAACGATATTCCGGCTTTCGGGGGGGGGGCATTAAGTTAGTTGGTGTGGGCGTTTTTCCCGAACGAACACGTACGAGTACGTCCGTTCCCGCTTGATGGGTATTTTCTTTTATGTTTTGCAGATGGGGTCGATCTTTCTCTTTCTTGCTTCTGTTTTGGCGTTGTGGGGGTGGGGTGGGGTCGATCTTTCTCTTTCTTGCTTCTGTTTTGGCGTTGCGGGGTGGGGTGGGGTTGGGTTTGGGTTTATGTGTTGGGGGGGGGGATGAAGTCAAGGAGTGGGTGTGGGAAAAGGTTGAGGGGAGGGGAATGGTTTGGTGTAGGGGGCGAGGGCGGGGGTTAGGGAAGTGGTGGGAGGTTTTTATTTTATTTATATATATATATCTGTTGGTTGACTTGGATTGGTTTTTTTATCGTGCACTCCATCTCTTTGAATCCTAGACGTTTCCGCATGTCTTGCGAGAAAATCGATCCACCTTCTCCCTTCCTCGTAACTCTCATCCCCGAATCCGCGGGTTAAAGCCTGGATGCTACTAAACCCCGGGGATGAGATGTGTCATTTCGTGTATCCCACTAATCCTGTGGTTGGCACGCTCTCAATCCTATCAATCCCCTCTGTCCCACCTTCGCCTCCCCTCACTCTCGTCGGAACATGCTTCTCGGCACTCATCCCCCTCTCTCCCCTCCCCGCGCCCCCCAAATCCACACTCTCAGCCCCTATCCTCCTCCCCTTCTCAACCCACCTCCGCCAGGGCTTATAGCACGCTACACTCAGCGCGCCGAGGACTATGAAGGAGCCGCAGATGGCGCCGCCTACATCCAGCGGGTTACCAACATCCTACGTCCAGAAACAACGGGATCGGAATAATCCTCACCGATGATATCGAAATGCTCGCCCGCAGCTGTCACACCATCCCAGAACCTCCCACTCGGCTGCGCGACATTCAAGACGAGCGTGAGCAGTTGGATCAGGCCGATGACTACAGCGACCATGACCGTGATGACGGTAAGCACAATGGAGTAGTACAGGATGGCGATGTGGTCTTTTGCGAGGGCGGTGGAGGTGTAGAGGGCCATCATTAGGGCGCCGTCGAGGGTGTCGAGGAGACTCATTCCCGCTTTTGTCCAGTATATAACGTGATTAGCTTGTCTGGATTATTGATACTTGGGGGTGTTTCTGGGGATGGGGAGGGAAGGGGGTTACCGGTGAATAAGACGGGGAAAATCAAGATCAGCCATATGCTAGTGCCCTTGGCTGCTTGGATCGAGGCGATGCCTAAAAGTGCGACTTCGGAGGAGGTGTCGAAGCCGAGGCCGAAGAGGATGCCGAGGGGGTACATCTTCCATGGTCTGCCAATGTTTGTATCAGCAGAAAATACCCCCATACTAAACGAAAGCGAACAACAAAGCCAATCACCGGTCAATAAGCCTAAACATCCGCTTAAACAGATAGAATAGACATCCTGCTCCTCTCCAGGGGTTAACCTGATGGCTTTCCGAAGCTGCTGAATGAGTTTGTAGCAAATGTACATGTTTAAAATTCCAAGGATGATCAGGAAGCCGGCAGATACGGAGGTGCCTATGATGGAGCCGATCTTGCTGAAAGTGCCGAATTTGGAGCTGATGGCTGAGGCGGTGGCAGCGACGACGATGGAGGTGATTGTAACGATGCTGGGTGGTGGGAGTTGGTTTGGTAAGAAATGGAAGAGCAGGTTTGGGAAGAGACGACAGCCATAGGAGTGAAGTGAGACGGGAGGAATGAGAAACCTACGTTGAGTGGCCGAGCGAGAAAAAGGTGCCCACGGTGACGGGGCGCTGGCCAGAAGCGATAAGCCGGCGAGTCATCAGATCAATTGCCTAATTGGTATATGAGTTTAATGGATCCTGCTGGTTGTGCAAAGTTCCTTGTACCGAGATGTGGTCCGCATCTAGAGCATGGCGCAGTCCCAGAGTGTATGACAGCACCGCGGTGGATATGAGAGCTCTACGAGTACGTGAACGCTGTCATTTCATCTCCTTTTCGAACCAACGGAAGAACATATTCAAGTTACTCATACCCGTGGTAGTGCTATTGAGATCTCAGTACTGTCAACTCGAACTTTGATTCATGGAGTCCGCTCTCAGACCAGAATAATCCCAACGGCCACCCATGCCGCAGCGTTAGCAACTGCAACACCGGCGATGATTGCAATCGCAGGTAGTGGCAGCTTCCGTAGAGCTGGAGTGCGACCATGGTATGCGCTTGCTCGGCTTAAAATGATCTTTCGTCGTTCCATAACGGCGGAATCGATATTGAAGCTCAACTGGCTTCTAATAGCGAGAATCTTGGATGAAGCGGTTTATCAATGAATAGAAAATTACAACAACGGTACACTTACGATCAAAGTTGATCCGAAGAATGCGCTCCTTATTTCCTGCAGACACGTTGTTCAGACGTCATGAGTTTTAGGCTTCTTGACAATGCCCAGCAGCTGAATTTTGAAGTGGAAAGTAGCCTAGAAACTTGAAGTTGTTCAATTCAACCTAAAGATCCATCTTTTTGGATTCCCAATGGCCTTAATGAAGTATTGCTTATCGCGCGAGGTACACTGTTGGCGAGAAGTTGACTTGCCCGTTCGTCGACAGGATGACTAAGCAAGTCCATATTGAGGTGCACAAAATTGAAATAGAAACATGAATGTTAGCTTGTACAATTGGCCTTGAGTACCTACTGGAAAACGATTCCCTGGCTTCTGACCATGCCATCCCAGTCTTCCCAACGCATTCTGTCCGGTTTGTATATGTACACATTCCCTAGCCGACAGTAGTCGCCAGGACCTGGGCCTCCAATACATTCCTGCCCTCCTTTTACACAAATCCATCCAAAGAGATTGCCGAAAACTCAGAAAATTATTAGAATTAGAATAGAAGCTTAAGAAGTTTGAGACTGGGGAACTAATACAGGTACATGGAATATTAAAGATCCCATAGGTGGTAATCAAAACAGCAAAACACAATCTAAAGCGCCTGCGGTATCCAGAGAAGAAATTGGAGACAGGAAAAGGGTATTAGAGTACAAGTACAAAACGGAGAGAAACGCTCAACAAAGGCTTCAGCCACCCAATCGACCCAGAATTACTGAGCCCCAGGGATCTCCTCTTCGGCCCAGCCGTTCAAGCCCCACGCGACATTACCAAAGCCGCCAAAACCACTCATACCCGAGAAGCTACTCTGCTGGTGACGGTGAGTTTGTTGTGGCTGACCCTGTTGTTGTAGCTGTTGCTGGTGGCTCTGGACCTGGCCGTTGCCCGAGTTTTCTTGCGAGAAAACAGGTAAGCTCACAGCACGAGCGTGTTGGGCCCTTGCGTTTGCTGGGGCTAGCAGTCCGCCAATGGTTGATGCGCCGTTAGGTAAACTATTGACGCCTTGGATGAAAGTGCTACTGTGGCCTTGCTGAGGTTCTTCGAGCATCGACTTGTTAAGAACTTCGTTCGTGGAGGTTCCATACAGTGCTGCTTGCTGATTCGCCAATACTTGTTGTTGCTGCTGTTGGAGAGTAGCAATGGAATAAGGGTCCGCTTGCTGGGAGTCTTGCTGTTGTTGAACTTGCTGTGCTGAAACCTGATTAAGGAACATGGTGAGAGGATTGTTGCTTCCAGCATTGAGAATCGCAGACGGAGTTGGCGCATGTATCTGCTGGATTGGTTGCAGGCCGTTGTAGGAAGACGAGCTGGTGGACCCTGGCCCAGGAGACAGCATCTGTCGGGTGGGACTGACAGAGCTGTTGTGACTCATGGTCGGCTGCATGCTACTGTTATGTGGTGAATCTACCTGTTCTCGGACTGGCATTCCAGCGTGTTGCTGCTGCTGTTGCTGCGATTGCATATTATTATGATTATTTTGTCGCGGAGCATTTCCGCAACGATCTTTGCCAAAGTTGATCTTGAATCGCGAATATTCCTCTCTACCTCTCATTGCCTCAATTGCTTTGATGGCGTTAGCGATGTTGGTAAAGTTGACAAAAGCACAGCTCTTTTCTCGTAAAGCATTCACGAGCTCAATCTCGCCATATTCCGAAAAGTCTTGACGGAGACGTTCTTCAGTCCACGACTCGTCCAGATTCCCAATATAAACATTCCGAGAAGCACCACCACTTACAGCTAGCGCAATGGCTGGGGGAAGCGCACCAGAATGTTTGCCCCATCCAATCTTCAGTCGCCGATTGTGGATCATGAGCCCCTGTAAGTTGCTCAACGCGTAAAAGGATGCAGCTGAGGTAGGATCGATGAAAGTGACGAAGCAGATATGCTTGTCAGGAATGTAGCGAATATGATGTAAAAGACCCCCTCGGACGACGTTGCAAATTTCTTCAATAGTTGTCTCAGGATGGATGTTGCCCAAGTAGACAGTGCGATTGCCAAGATTGCTTACTCCCCCAGCCGTCGTGGCCACAGCTGCTGCTGCGACTGACTGCTGGGCTAACGCATTGGATATCAAATCTCTGTCTGCGCCGTTGAGAACATGGGCATAGCCAGGGGCGATTCCAAGGTATTGAGCGGCGTTCTGTTGCTGAGTCTTTGAGACGTAAGCACACCGATCTTTGCCGTAATACACCCGTCGAGGCGCCTGCCATTTGGGCTCTTGAGGCAATTGTGAGACAGCCTTGATAGCATTGCCAATGGATAGGAAATGAACGAAACCAATTGCTTTTTCGCGGACAAGTTTGACGGTATCGATGGGCCCAAATTTGCCAAGATCTTCTCGCAGCTCAGCCTCGGTCACGTTCTCAGGCAGATTACCCATATATACATTCCTAGACGCGCCAGACTGCGAGACTGCAAGCTGTACAGAGGTGGGGACCGGGGCTGGCTTTCCCCATCCAACCTTGATATCCTGGCCACGAATGGAGAGTTTCTTTAAGATTGCATCCGAGTGAAAGTGCGTAGCTGAACTACCATCAAGGAAGGAAATGAAAGCACAGTTCTTGTCTGGTAGAAGTCGAACAGACTCAATCTGTCCGCTCCGGACATGGCCGAGTATCTCTTCAGCCGAGGTCTCCGGCGGTATGTTGCCTAAATAAACAGTCCTACTGCTCGCGTTGACCACCCCAGGCTGCATTTGCATTTGTACGGCAGCTCCACCAAAACTCTGGTTTCCCATGTTGCCGAATGAGTCTGTTGGCGATTGAGGCCCAGTCATGAATTGCTGTACACCATAGTTGGATGGAGAGAGCATGCTTTGATACATCTGAGGAGAGATGCCTGAATGCTGGGTTTGGATCGGACTGCCCATTGGAGCTTGTTGATTCTGCTGATGTGCCGCCGAATTCTGTTGTTGGAAGCCACCAAAATTGGAAAATTGGGGAGAAGCAAAAGCAGATGGTGCTCCAGTCTGAAATGGGCTGCCAAGTAGTAGTTGAGACGGCAAGAGCGGTGTAAAATTCATGTCGAAAGCCGTACCTGGAGTGCTCATATCGTTGGTATTCTGAGAAGGCCGTCCGTACGTGCCAGTGTTGATGGACATGTTCGCTCGACGTGGGTGCCTATCAGCGTATCCTCCTGCTGCATGCTGATTCGAGGTATAGGCGCCATGAGAAAAGCCCGTAAAGTCGCTGGTGACACCCGACTTTGACGAAGAATTAGGAAAACGTCCGGCCGAGTTCGGCATCGAGCTGTCCGCTGAAGACTCTTGTTGCTGCATTCCGAGCAAGTGTGGCGGCAGGACAAGGTTGTCCTGCACGTTCGATACTATAACAGCCGTGGTTGCGGGTTTAGGTGTCCGGCTGTATAGGCTCCGGACGTAATAGGAGTTAATTTGATAGTATGGCTAAATGGTTATAGATTTTATCGTAGAAGAGGATTATTGTACAGATGTCGGATTTTCTAAGGAATGAAGTGTCTGCATCAGTTAGCATCTAGTCCACAAGGATACGATTCGTAAAATGAATGAATGCACACTACCTTTTGCCAACAGAACCTGACAATATGCTGAAATATGCGAAGAACGAAGGATATGGCGGTTTGGAAGTCAAGGCGGTCTATCCAATGTTGCACGCTCCTTCTGTTTCAACGCTTTAGCCAAGGTAAGTATTAGCTGCCGGTTCTGGTGTCTACGAGATGTGCTGATGGTAGGAAATGCCGTTTTCGGCGTGTTGGCTACGCTGGAATGCCGGATGGGCGAGTGTTGAACAAAGGATTGTGTAGTGGTATGCAATAGAGACAGCGGTAGTGAAGGTACAAGTATTAAAGTGAAGTGAATGGAAGCTTTGATTAGAAGTACAGAATCTGTAAGATGCAGAACGTAAAGAAGGTGGTAGTAGTTGGAAAAAAGAAAGTTGAAGAACTGGGCGGGAAACGAAGGTAGATGGTATTCAAATCAAAATATTGCCAGGATCAGGAGAAATTGAACCCCTTAAGAAAATAACCTTTTCCAGCTATGTACATACTATCAGCCTTACAGGAAGCGTCACGAGTTATCAGGCAACAATATTCCAATCATGCTTTCTATTGATGCCTTTTCAAGTCATCGGAAAACACTTCATTGTTATCTCTCGCTCTTGACAGTAGTAGATTCTGTTGTTTTCCTCTCACCATATCATACCGCACCTGAGAGTAAAGTACCGTAAAGTATCCGAAACATTTCTAGCCCAAGACAAGCTTAAAGAGCGTTCGCGGCGGCATGCTGTAATCGTGCCTGACGCTAACGAAATGTGTTATGTAAGCTTTAGCGTCCTTTTTTAGACGTTTCTTTCCAACAACTCCTTTCCGCTCGCGAGTCGATATGAGAAACAGAGTACAAATAGCTGTGTAGGATGAGCGGAGATGTTGTGGCTCTCTTTTGAGATACGTCGGCGTTGTTCTTATGGTAGGGGCTTGCAAGGTCAGTCATCGTTAAAGAATGTCTCTCATGACGGTAGCGGGTATTGGGAAGATTTAGCAAACAATATGGCAGCTGAATGTTCAATGCGGTGGAACTGGATGATTGGCCAAGATGGGGGAAGATACAGGGAGATTGCAAGCACAATCCTATGGCCTGAACTGGCCTTGTAGGTGTCGGGAGCTTTCTGCCCAATCCTTACATTCTTTGCACTGGTCCCCTCAGGAGATTGAAGAAGAAATGCGGGAGTAATGTCGGCGAGCTTTTACACTGCCTACCTCACGTCTTCGATCTTCGAGCTGTCGTTCCCGTTGGGACTGGTGACGGTGGGAGAGTCTCTACAATTACAAGTTTCGTCTTGAGCGATGCTAACGGTTTTGAACTCCATTCCTTTTCAATGCTAACGTTACATGCAAACACGGCGTTTTGCTCACGAGAATCGATGATAGCTGAGCTGCCGCTTCTCTGCTCGATGCTGCATATATCCACCAATTTCGTCGCAGCGTATCTGACTAAATTCTATATGCTAATTCCCATGGCCTCGTCAATTCTATCTACGTCTGGCAAACGTCAAGAGTGCGAAATTGCAAAAAAAGGTGCACCAAGTAAATTTAAAAGAGCAAGGCTACTGACGCGGCACGTTCAAATATGGAGACCTGTCGAGTTGCTTTGATGCATATTGCCAATCAAGATGATGTTGAAATTCACCCTTCCCATCTCGTTAGCTGTCATATCGTGACGGATCACACTTTCGTTGTCTGCACGAACTTCACGGGTATCGGAGGCGTGCATCCTGTTAGACGTGGGAACTCTGTGTTATATCATAGCTATGCTGTCAAACTAAGAACGCTCTAGATCCTTCAGGAGGCCTTGAGAGGATAGCTATTTGCATATACCGAGCCAGCTCACGAATCGAGGATGTTCTGGACGAGGATATAACTACTTGGAGAGGACTAAATCTATTCCAATTTCAAGTACCACCAATGCGCGATACTACTATCCTCTCGAATCAAACGCGGATGATCGCATCTGAGGAAAGCATGTTATTCGAATCTACGACTCGAGGGCCTCAACTGAGCGGTGCTTAAACTTCTTAATGTCCCTAGGTTTCCTAGATTTTGTCTCTAGAGAAGCACTGCAGAGCTTTATCATTATCTTTATATGCAGTTAGGGCTCCGTTGCACGCTTGACATAAAATTGACACTTTCAAGAAAGCGCTTGCCAGCTGCTTTGATTTGTGGCAGATGTCGAATAAAGAAATGGTCGAAACTGCAGCTTCAGAATCAAACCTAGTTATATGCAGAAATTGGCCCATGGACACAGTATAACCTCTTTCAAACCAGAAAAGCTTTTTTCAAATATTCAGTTCTTCCCAGCAGTAGACCTCACGAATCGTCTTGAACATGCAATTGGCAGGACGATTGGATCAAGAAACCAGAAAGTTGGTCTTCCAGTCACCACTCCTTCCAGTACCTTTAGTGCTGTCCTCGAGACTGATTGCATATGCTAGGTTGTGAATAAGAGACCAATAGGTGAGTCTTCTTCTTACGGTTACCTTGTCTTCTCAGACGTAGTCCATGATCCTCCAAGGTTAAGATTCTTTGCGTATGATCGCCCGTGGGGTGGAGTGAAGTCAGGACGACGATCTCTAAAGGTATTCATCGGCAACAATGAGTCCATGGCAACAACATTCGAAACCTGCAGATGATGTTTCTGCACACTCGCACAGTCAGATACCATTCATCAGTCCGATGCGTTCTTAAACCCTCATCAAAAAGCTTTCTGTTTCCCTCCAACTCAACATTCAAAACCAAAACATCAAGCCTTCTCTTCAGCTCTTCAATCTCCTTGCTCGAACAGTCCAACCACATCTTCTCAAACCATCCTCAAAGCTACCACCTCTCGAACTCAACCCTTCAAACTCAACCCCCACTCCCCCACCACCAGCCAAAAACCATGACCACCCCAAAATTCACCATCTACCTCACCACCACCACCTTCACCCGCCGCCCCTCATCCTCCGCCTCCCCCGCCTCCATCACCCCCGACCGCATCCCTTTCTCCACCACGACCCGTGAACTCTCCTCCCATACCTACCTCGAAGACGCCAACTACTTCTCCGCCATCGAATTCGAGAAACTGCTTGGCCAGACCAGAGTCGACGAGCTGGATATTTGGACCGAGACTGCGCTGAGGATGCCGTTTGAGTTCGCAGCGGATAATAAGACGGGGACGGAGAGGTATCGGATTTGGGTTGTGGAGAAGAGGGTTTAGGGGTGAGGCGGGGTGGCGGGGGGTGGGTCGGCGAAGAGGGGGTTGAGAGTGGGTCAAGGGGATATGAGGGACGATGGAGGGATGCCAGGATTTCGGGAATGGGCCAAGGTTGTAATCAGAGGTTCCTTCGGTGAATGAGCTAGGTCTCTCTTGTTTTTCTTTCCTAGGTGAAGTTTGGATGTTATGAGAGAGCAGTGAGGGAAGAGCAAAGCCATACCAGACTCTACTCCGGCAGGAGGTTCTGGTGGCAGGTTGGTTCCTCAGCGTGTAATCTAGATTAGTTTTTTCTTTTTTTTCCCTCCAAACAATGTCAAGAGCTAGAGTGCCCGTGTATCATATGTAATAGCCTTTTCACCATCCTTGAATCTATGCATTACTTGCTTGCAGTTGGAACGAATCCAATGACTGAAAGGGGTTATGACGCTGTTCACCACTGCTGTGGGTTTCAGGAGGGGGGGGTTTAGAGCGGTATTCGGGAGTGGAGAAGGGGTGGGAGTTCAATGAGCTCGCGAGCTCTCTTTCTCTTCTCCACTTTGACAACCTCAAGTCGCCCTATCAGTTGCGTGCCCAAAACCCCAAGGAAGTGGAAATGGAAATGATGGTTGCTGCACTAATGTTCAACAGCTGCTTCTTATATTATGAGGTATCCAGCGCTACTTTGACTAGCAAATTTTCAAGTCCGTGGCCTGAGCACGAGAACTCCTTAGCGCCCCTCGTCCTATTCCTACCTTAGAGAACCCAAATTTTGTCACAAATCCACATCACCTCCTCCTCCGTCTCCTCAATTCCCAACCCCTCTCATCACCCTCCCCATCCATCCCCTCCCCACCCCCGTCACCAACCCCCTCCTCCACCTCCCTCGTCTCGTCTTCCCCCACCTCCCTCTCCATACCATGCACCATCTCCTTATCAACCTCCTCCTCATCACTCTCAATCCCCTTATTCCCCAGCAAGAATCGGCCCAAAAACTTCACCGCGCTTAACGCCTCCTTCCCCGTCGGCACAATATTCTCACCCGGAAGCAAGAAGCCATACGACCCAGTATCGCGGAGTTTTATCTGATACGCATAGCGCACGCGAATCTCGTGATAGAACCAATCGAGGGCGCTGCCGCCGCCGGTCTCCATGCGGGGGACGAGCGGTTTCGGCTCTGCGTTTTTTGAGTCTTTCGCGGTTTGCTGGAGCTTGTTAGAACTAACGCTTCCTTCGCAGGCGGATGTCACGCCGTATGTCTCGCCGTTGGTTAGGCGAATGGCCTTTGCAAGGCCAGTAGCTAGTTCCTCGAGGTTTTCGAGGGAGCGGGGGGCGGAGGTGCACGAGTAAGCGTATGGGTAGAGAACTTGCTGGGAGTAGCTGTGGAAGTCGAGGAATGCGACAATTTCGGCGTTGTTGTGTTCTGTTTCGTTGCGTACCCAATTTGCAAAGCGCCGAGCTTCGACCCCCTGAAAGGGTTCTTCGCCAGAATAACTTTCGGAACAGGGGTTGTTTTTCAAGGAGTCGCCGTCCCATTCAAAGCCGTAAGCACGGTCGAGGTCGATCCCGCGGCAGAAGCGCAGGGAGGTTTCTTGACGGTTTTTGCGCCAGAGCCGGTCGGTTTCCCAGGTGTAAACGTAGCCATCTGGGTTAAGTGTGGGTATAAAAATCCAGTCGAACTTCTCGAGGAGATTGTTCATAGATCTAGATTTGCCGTAAGCGGTAATGAAGGAGTAGGCGACGTAATTGACGCTGCTGGTGCTGATCCATTCGCGGGCGTGGGAGCCACCGGCAATGATGACTGTTTTGCGGGGAGAAGAGTGCCTTTCGGCATTGGTGGGTTGAACGCCAACGCGGAGGGCCGGGATGTCACGGCCTTCGTAAGAGACGCCGACGTTGATCATGCGGACGTGGGAGGGGAAGAGGGATTGAAGAAGGCGCATCCACGGAACTATGACGGAGAGGGGTTGGTAGTTCTGGAAAAAGACGTTCGTTTGAGAACTTGAGGGGCGCAGAATTGGGCTGAAGGTTTGATGATCCTCATGCGGCGAAATGGAAGGATCCGCGGTGGTGGGAGATGGGTATGATTCGAAGATGGCTTGAGCGAGATCGTGCATCAATGGAGTATGCGCATGTTGTAGTGAGGGCGGAAGTAGACCGAGCAACGAAGGAACCTGGGAATGGCCAATTAGTAGAATTACAGCAGCGGGTTATCGTTAGGAAGCTTACAACATCCTTTGACAATCTGATGTCCACCCATTCTGCGGTAAACTCCCAAAGATCTAGAAAAAGCACGTTGATTGCATCAGCAAGAGCCTCCGCTTCCTCAGCCGATCGGATCTCGAAGCGTAGGACAAGATCTCCTCCATATCTCGCAAGTAGTTGGGAAGGAGGGCTGCTTCTTGAGGCGGATGGTTTAGCATTGGCGGACTTCAGCCGCTCATTTGTAGGTATCCTCCAGATGCTTTGGATGATACTGTCTCTGACTCGCGAAAGCGAATATCTATCATTGCGGGTCTTTTCGGTGCGTGCGTAATGGAAAGGAGGGGAGAGGGGTTGTTGTAAGTTATCTATGAAGGCAATGGACTCTGCAGAGGCAACTGTTAGAGTCCATATTAGCAGGGATGGACCGAGAGTCAACAAGTCTTTGAGATAGCGCATAATAGTGTTTTTAGAAGTAGTTGCATTACTCTCATCTCAACAAGTGCAGACTGAAGGTTTTAATGCGACTGAAGTTGTTGCCTTCCTCGTTCGAGCTCTTGCGGAGACATTAGCGCTTCCTAATCAAGTCTAGCAAATCCGACAGCATCGGCGAGCAACGTCCGTCGCAAGGAGCAGGAGGGAGGGAACGACGACGTAGGTTTGGCTTCGAACAATACCCCGTCCCTTCGAGAGTCAATCCCTTGACGGAGATTGATGAGCCTGTACCGATACTATTTATGCCTTAAGTTGTTGTTTCCAAACTCGTCTCTCGTTTCTGTCTCGTCTTCATTGGCCGACCCAGCTTCTGTCAGCCCACCTACGGTAGCTACTCTAACACACATCAGATTCCAGCTGAAACACCATACAACACATATCAAACCGGCCTCATTTCCAATGACACTCTCAAAAGTCCGCTGCCAACATGCCTTGGAGCCGTCTTCGTGTCAACAGGCCGACCGATGGGGGTCTCCGCAGGCACAGCACAATAGATCCTACCCAACTTAGAATAGCAAGCGAGAACTATGATGCTCATGATGCCAATACAATGTTAACGGATCCTCTGCAGACCTCAGACCCTCCTCCTATTGTCCAAGAACCCGTTGAGCCGGTTGAAGCTCTTACAGATGGTGCATTCATGGCGCGACCGTCAAGTCCAGCAGTGCGAGATCGCATACCAAGACAGCAGCGGTTTAGCATGCTGAGATTTCGACATGCTTCAGACTCGCAGCTCTCAAAGACTGCGAGGGACCAAGCGAACATGTTTACACCTCCAATGCCTGAAAGTGAGCATTTCCCAACGTCGAGTGAAGTAGGTTTCTACTAAACATCTATTTTAATAACGATGAGTATGTATAGCACCGGCGATCATTACTACGGCACCTACAACACTTGTGATAGATCCTTTTGAGAAGAAGAAGTCTACATTCACCTTCCCTCGCCGTCGGAAAAACCCGGAACCATCAGGATCACTTTCGGCCAAGCCAAGAATATCACTCTCCGAAAGGATGTCCAACCCCGGTCTGTCCGACTTCAATACCGGGAACGACAGCGCGAGAGCATCTCGTGTAACCTTTGATCAACATGGACGGTCTCGAGACACCAACGATCCTCCAGCGTACGGGGACGACACAAACTCTACGTTGGCGTTGCCTGTCTTCCCTCCACGATTATCAGAGTCGTCTAGGTCTGAAGGGAGTGTCGGGGATCACGGGCTCTATGCAACAACTACAACAACCCACACTGTCTCGACCACAACCACATTCTTCCGCCTACCGAGACGCAATAAACCTAAAAAGGGACCTTTGTTTCCGTTGCCTGTCAAGATTCCGGCCTCAGAACCATCGCATAGCTCTGCTTTGACTCCTCGTGCATCGACCAGTGGTCGCCCGTCGGATTCCCATAGCCGTTATTCTCCCTCAAGAACCCCGCCGGTTACAGCTACTCGTAACCCATTCCCGACTGGCAGCGAATCTAACGGACTACCATCACCTTTACCGTCACCCTCTCATAATGTGCATCTTACTTCATCAATGGCCTTTGCGCCGCGAAGGGACTCCACTGCATCAATGCGATCTGGCAGATCCTCGCCTGTCTTGACTGCCCCAGTACGTCTTGGTCAGCGAGGTAGGTCCTCAACTAAGAATTCCAGGCTTGCCGACGAAGATCTGCCAACGCCGCCCTTGCCTCAGTCAGCTAGGACTTCTTCCTCAACCACAGGGAGAGCAAGCCTGGGAGGTCTGTTTAACCTCTCACGCTTGCGTTCTGAACCCAATTACTCTCGCCAAGGCTCGAATCAAGCCGTAGCTCCTGGTACACCTATCTCGAACAACGGCTCCAAAACACATTCATTTAGCCTGAGTAGAGAATCTGCGGTGGTCCCCGAGCGTCAAGAAGGAGACACTCCGGCTAAGTATTTAGCACGTTTAGAAGAAGCTGTAAGCCGTGGTGTTGTCGCGATTATCCTCTCCAAGTCGGTCGATGAATTTTCAAAGAATGTTCTGCGCAGCTATATGCGCGGCTTCAAATTCTTCGGAGACCCCTTAGATATGTCTATCAGAAAGCTTCTGATGGAGGTTGAGCTTCCCAAAGAAACGCAGCAGATTGATAGGGTTCTCCAGGCATTTGCGAACCGGTATCATGAGTGTAACCCTGGCATATATGCTTCACCAGGTAAGCCTTCTCTCCTCTCGGCTCAACATGCACTTACGGTTTTAGACGAGGCATATTTCATTGCTTTTTCGATCTTGATCCTCCACACCGACGTGTTTAATAGAAATAACAAGCACAAGATGCAGAAACAAGATTACACCAAAAATGCCAAAGGTCAAGGAGTTGCTGATGAAATTCTCGAGTGCTTCTATGACAACATCTCATATACTCCGTTTATCCACGTTGAAGACGATGTTGATATCAACGGTGAACGAATAATCACTCACAAACCACGGAAAAAGGTGTTCGCAAAAGCCAGCACGGATTCCTTAAAAAAGCGATCTCGAGAACCTGTCGATCCCTACACGCTCATTCTTGACAACAAACTCGATTCTCTCCGGCCATCACTGAAAGACACCATGAATTTAGACGACCCTTACAGCTATCTTGGCACCGCTCTCTCCCTCAATCTCACTGATCTTCATAAAACTTTCTTCAAATCTGGGGTCCTTCAAATTGTATCCTCCAGATCCCGACCCGATGCATTCAAATCGCCCGAAACCACAACAAATCCCGCCGAAGCTCATCCTGGAGTGGTCGATATTAAGGTTACAAAGGTAGGGATTCTTTGGCGTAAGGACATGAAGAAAAAGAAGGCTCGATCACCATGGCAAGAATGGGGGGCGATCTTGACTGGGTCTCAACTCTATTTCTTCCGCAACGCAGCATGGGTAAAGAGCCTGATACATCAATATGACTCGCATCACCGGCAAGGCTTTGCAAGTGCCCCTGTATTTTTCAAGCCACCGCTAGAACACTTTAAGCCAGACTTCTTGATGTCCACGGAAGATGCCGTAGCTCTTGTTGATGCTACCTACAAGAAGCACAAAAATGCGTTTACTTTCATTCGTCATGGTGGCTTTGAAGAGATTTTTCTAGCCGATAATGAAGGAGACATGAACGATTGGCTAGCAAAGTTGAATTACGCCTCTGCATTTCGAACTGCCGGTGTTCGAATGAGGGGCTTGGTTGGAGCAGGTCAGGATGGGCAGAGAGCTCGGGGGGTGCGCCGCATGGACTCTGACAAGACCACAGAATCAGTCCAGACTGCAACAGGCGACGTAATTACACAAAGCAACATGATCGGCACCGAGCTTGCTCGTGAAATACAATTGGCGAGACGACAGATTATGCTTCAGAAAATTGTGGAGGCCGACGAAATGCTGAACCGGGCTGGTATACAGCTGGATGGCCAGCTTAGGAATGCAAGGCATCTGCAAATCCTAGCACCCATCCAAAACAAGACTAGGGAACAAGTCGTGCTGGCTGCTGGCGGCATGGCTGCCAGAATCAAGTGGGTTCGAGTAGAGATGTGGCGCACCCGATGTCACAAAGAAATCTTAGCTATGGACCTTAAGGAGGAGATGAAGGCTGAGACTGAGCGCCCTCTCAGGCCTCAGACCCCATCAAACACGGCTACAGCAGATCCGAAACCTCGAAAACAAGAATCGATCAGGACTGAATCTGCCCTAGATCACAGGAGTAGCCTTGATACGTGCCAACAAGGAGAGATTGCAGCTCGCCCATCAACCCAGCCATCCCCAGCAAAAAGCTTCGACATGGATACGTTCTTCCAGCCATTACAATCTCTGCCCTCTGGAAGCCATCAGAAACAAGGCTCGTGGGAACTACCACCGTTGACTTTCGAAGCGACAAGAACATCGCTGAAATCGGGATCCAGCGTCGGGTTAACAACGGCACCAGAAAAGATCCTTACACACCAGTCCTCTTTGAGCAGCGATAGAGGTATTGACAGAGTCTCAGACCTAGCGACGAGGCTAGCTACACCCACACCAAGTGTGGATGACGACGAACAGAAAGTTCTCAAAGAAGCTGGTCTGGTCGCACCAGATACTCCTTCACCCAAAAGCAAACGTCCTGGGACCCCAAGTGATGTAGAAAAGGAAAATAATCGAGAGAACGCCAAATCACTTGACCATGAGTTTAACGAAGGCAGAAGCAAGGTCCGGCGGAGTCTGCACCGCACCCTCAGAGAAGCCCACGTTCCAACCCATCACCGGAGCAAGAGAGGCAAAGATTCTGCTTCTAGCGCCGGTTTGACCGAAGACGGCGCCCCCTCTGTGACAGAAAGTGAGGGTCTGGCTCGAGGGGCCGGAAGCTTCACAGTTCATGGCAAGAAAGCGTCGGTGGTCACGTTCGGAGCTGAATGGCAGGGTATGTCGCCCGACGAACGCTTGAAAGTCCGCAGATCGGCGATCGGGGATGATTCGAAGCTTTCAGTACCATTTGCCATCGAGGACGAAGCCAAGTCTGTAGGTTCTACATCAGCAGCTAACGCTAGGCCGACTTCAGCGATTAGTGTGAGTACAACCACTACGAAAAGTGTCCAAACTGGTGAGGATTATGCGGAAGCTCACGAGATCCCTGATGGAGGGGAGCTTGAGAACAGTCCGACAAGCGATGAATATCATACGTCTTAGGATGGGAGCGAACAGCAAGTGAGCCTACCATCGCGATGGAACGTCCAAGCGGTCATATGGCGACTATGAATAAAACACCAGTAGATAGCATCAAAGGAGTACCGGTATAGCAAAGGAAATGCCGAACAACCCGGATGGTCTTGGGGAAATTTCACTATACTTTTCATAGAGATACTCTGTGTTATGGCTATGGCTATGGCTATGGCGTTTCTGTGGCTGGGTGGCGAAATGGTTGTCTTTTGCGGTATACCTCTTCTTCGCGGCAAGGGAAAAGCATTTTGATCCATGTGCTCATAGATCTAGACTTTGTGGCAGCCACCACTGGCGAGGTGTTCTTTGGTCCCAGGAGTTTTGTTCGCTAGACGAGCTTCGGGGGATTTGATGTTGATTCTTGAATGAGTGAGGATGCGTTGACATCTGCGAGAGCTTGTTATACTAGGTAATAACACCCTATTGACCTTGGAACCCGAATTCTCCTAATATCCCTGCCTTGGATGTGCATCATATGTCCTGTAGTCCTCACATTTATACTGTTTAAAACACAAACTCGCATTCGTCCCGCCAAACCCGAAACTGTTCGTCAACGCCACATCCACCTTCCTCTCCTGCGCCTCCAGCGGGACGTAATTGAGATCGAATCCCTCCCCTTCCAATTCTGTTAGGTTTAGCGTTGGAGGTAGTACGTTGTCCTTGATTGCCAATACGCTGAAAATGGCTTCGACTGCCCCGGCTGCACCTAGCAGGTGGCCAACAGCTCCTTTTGTACTGCTAACGTTTACCTCCCTCGCTAGAGATTTCCCTTCGTGTCCCCCTAGCATTAACGTCTTGATCGCCCGATTCTCCGCCGCGTCCCCTAACGGTGTGGACGTGGCATGCGCGTTAATGTAGTCGACTTCAGAAGGCGGCAAGGAGGCGTTTCTGAGTGCGAGTCGCATGGCGCGGTAGGCGCCGTCGCCAGAGTGCGCAGGAGCGGTGATATGATGGGCATCGGAGGAGCAACCATAGCCGGCAAGTTCGGCGTAGATGGGCGCACCGCGGGCAATGGCGTGTGTGTGTTCTTCGAGGACGAGCACAGCGGCGCCTTCGCCGATAACAAAACCGCCGCGGGCTCTGTCAAAGGGGCGGGAGGCGTGCTGCGGGGCGTCATTAGAGGAGGTGGTGAGCGAGCGCGAGCGCTCGAATCCGGTGAAGGCAAGGGGGTGGATGCAGGATTCTGAGCCTCCCGCTAGCATTACGTCGGCGTCGCCAAAGGCGATGAAGCGGGAGGCGTCGCCGATGGAGTGGGCGCCTGTTGTGCAGGCGGTGGTTACGGCGTGGCTGGGGCCCTAAATTGGGGGTTAGACTGGTTGGGTTTGGGCCAAGGGGATGATAGGAGGGGGGAACCTTGAAGCCATATTTCATGGAGATGTGGCCGGCAGCGAGGTTGATAAGGAGTTTAGGAACGAAGTAAGGGGAGACTTTCTTTGGGCCCTGTGGAGGGTCAGAGGCTTTGTATAATGTTGCAGCAATGATTCTAGAGACTCACACCTTTATCGTATGCGATGGATGTATCATAGACTTCCTCGAAGCTGCCGATACCTGAGCCTAGGCATATGCCCTAAGTTGCATGAGTTACACGAGCTGGTACATTGTATTGGAAGCTCTGCTCACTGTCATCTCCTGCTCAAGATCGCTTTTCGGCAGCCAGCCAGAATCCTTCAGCGCTTCGGCAGAAGCAGCCATTGCATACTGCATGAACTTTGACATCCGTCGCTCATCCTAGTATTGGTAAATGCCTTGCTCAACCACACTAGTACCGAGCGACGTCTACCTACGTCGCGGCTCAGCCAGTCGCTGGCCTTCCATCCGCCGTCGTTCTTGATCCCCGATTGTGGTACAAGTCCGGCGACTCGACAGTTCTGTAGCGCCCACGCCTGGTTGGTGATATCAAGAGACGGGTGTTCACCAAGTGATGCGATGCCGCAATGGCCTTTTAGCAAACGTTTCCAGGTGCGTCGAACGCCTGCAGCATGTGAGCGCTAAATTCATATTAAGATCTGTTGGAAAAGATACCAATTGCCAATGGTGTCACTGCTCCTAGTCCTGTGACAACAACTCTTCGCATCGCATCCTAATAGGTATCGTGGGCTGTTGCAAGGAAATTGAGAGCTTTAGATGCCGGCGACGCTGCGGGAAGCTGGCGGAAAGGGTTTAGCTTAGAATAATCTCAAGACATCAACAATTTTGTTCAAGCTCATCCCAGTTTCTCATATACGTGGGTTTAGCCAGCAATTGAAATGAGTCGGGGGCACAGTGCGATGAGGCGCCTTGCCTCGCAATCAAGTACGAATCTGTCCACGTTGAAGCCAAAGCTGCTGCTAACAACCACCAGGACCACTACCCACCTCATCAATCTGCCAAACCTGCCTCCAGACCCTCTCTCACCGCCGGCTTGCCTCCTTAGCCACTGAGTCCGCTCCAGGATCAGCACCAATCGAACCCCCTCCCACGAGCCGCACCCAACCCCCCGCCACCCTCTCAGCCTCAAACCGCACCTCCTACAAAATTAAAACCGCCGTCCTCCTCTCCCGTCCCCCAGTTATTACTCGCGACCTGACTCCTTTTGAAAAAGCATTTTTTCTCTACCAAAAACGCCTCAACGAACGTCTCGCCCTCCCCTTCACCCGCTACTTCTACTACCAAAAAGGCACCCCTGGGGACGTCGAATGGAAGCGGAAAATCAAAGAGCGCCTGACGCCGGCAAGGGATATTGGGGTCTACAACGCGTATTCGGAGGACGGATGGAACGATGAGGTACTGGTTGGAGCGAGGGAAAGCGAACCGGAAGAGCAGGTTGAGGCGTTGATCAGGGACGCGCAGGTGGAGGTGAAGGAGGGGGAGGAGAATGCTGCGGTAAAGACGCAGGAGGTTGAGAGGCCATATTCGAGGGTGACGGACGCCGACAAAACGGGGGATGTGAAAAGTTTAAACCGCCTATTGCAGAGGACGTTGTATTTGCTTGTGAAGACGGAAAACGACAAGCGGTGGCGTTTTCCAAGCAGCTTTATGGAAGGCAAGGAGAGTTTGCATACGGTGCGTTCTCCCAAACCACCGCTGGGCTTCTGAGAGATCTAGGCAGAAACATACTAACAACCACACTACAGGCCGCCGAACGTATCCTCATCCAAACCGGCGGCCTAAACATGAACACCTGGGTCGTCGGCAACTTGCCCCTCACCCACCAAATCATCAACCACTCCCAAGGCCCCCTCGACGCCGAGCAAGGCATCGAGAAGCGCGGCGAGAAAGTCTTTTATATGAAATCGAGGATCATGGCCGGCCGGGCGAACCTCGAGGGAAATAAGTTTGGGTTAGTGGATTACAAGTGGGCGAGTAAGGAGGAGGTGCAGGGGGCGATTAGTGCGAGGGATTGGGCGATTGTGAGGGCAGTTTTGGCGGAGAGGTGAGGGGAAGAAGGGGGGGGGAGGTTTGTGTTTTCATAGTGTATTATGATGGAGGAGGGGTGTAGTATAGTGAGCAAGGTGGCGGCGTAGACGATCTTGTGTCATTGATAGATATATATCCCCAGAAACAATTCCAACCAGATTCAGTATCTTCTCCGATCACATTATCCTTGTAACAGTAATACAAGGCTCCCTAAACGTCCTTCCCCATTCTCACCAAAAACCCATCCCCTCGAACTCGAACTCGACCCTATATTTTTTCTTCTCCCACCAGGACCCCCTGCCCTATCAATCCCAACCCCCCCCCCCAACGTACCATCAACAACCCCACCCCCCCTCACAAACATACAAACCTACAAACCTACAAACCCACTTCCCCCCCGCCCCCACCATCTCAACCAACGCAGAACGCCACGATCAACCCAGAGTACAGCGCTGCTGTCTTGCTGAAACCAAAACCCCAATTGTTTGTTTTGACGTCAGTTTTACATGAGAGGAGAGAGTGCTTATGCAATTAACGGTAGAGTTGGCGTGGTGGTAGGGGAGGAGGAGGTGAGGTGGGGTGGGGTGGGGAAGGGAAGGAGGAGGCTGAGCAGGATTTATTGAGAAAAAGGGGGGGATGTGGGCATATATAAAGGGTTTCTTTTTTTCTTTCTTTTTCTGTTTTTGGAGCTTAGGTAAAGTTGGTAGGTAGGTAAGGTAAGGGTAGTAGACCAAGGGGGGCTTGACTGGTGTTTTGGACGCGGATATGGCTTCGGGTGTAGAGACAGGAGTTCGGAATGGGGAAGTGGAGGGGTTTTCGATCTGGAGATTTTTATCTGGTTGGCGGGGATGGGGATGGGGATGGAGATGATGGTGATAAGTGATTAAATGGTGGACGATGGGATTGGAAAAGAGTCGGTTTTCTTATATCGTTTCTTGTTTGTGATGCCAATGCGGGAATTCCATGATGGTAGAGGGTTTGAAAGCAACAAGAAGACGGTTACGCGATATCAGTCACGAAACGAGCACATTAATTTCATGCCCCGAGAGATTTATATCGACAACACAGATATTTCAGTTGCCTCACATCTTGATGTATAAAGTAAGGTAGGTACATACCAGAAGCTGGCTCTAGCCGAAAGTACTAAAGACCGCAGCGACAGGGTTTTTCGGAAAAACTCAGCACTCTATGTCCTCGCACCACCCAACCCAAGTCGCCATCGGCCGCCTATGTGTCTTCCTTCCTTGATTTTGACAGATCCCCATCCCCCCCCAAAATACACGTAGGAACACAGATGGTGGCACAAGCAGCAGACGGGATGCCAGCAACCCCTGCGTCATGGTGTCACAGGAAATTCGTCATAAAGGTTGTTGCTGGATCACGCCAGACGAAGGACATATGCAGAAATGTATGATGTACACCTATTCAAGCCCCACGAACGCCATGTGCAAAAGTAGGCAAGGATTTTAGCGCTGCTATAACCAGTTAGTTTGGATTGTGAAAGATCGCTCGGATTGAGAACTAACCCGTCCGCGCCTCCCACCATTCTGTTGCTGCATGACTTGTTGCTGTTGTGGAAAATACTGCATCGGGTACTGGTACGCACTCGCCATGCCAGCGTTGGCCATCAGCGGATTGAACCCTGGCGGGGCGGCAAACGCAGATTGCTGCAGCATAGAGCCGGGGCTCATCTGTAACGGTCGCTGCGGCATGGGCGAATGTTGCGCGTGCATGCTTCTGGGATCAAACTGGGAAGGGGAGCCATAGCCAGCAAGGCCGTTGGGAGCCATCCCAGGATAGAACTCTGCTGCAGGCATACCGCGTGCAGATGCGACAAGGAGGGCTTGTTGCACTTGGGGGTTAACGGGATTTGGTGTGAAGGGAGTATTGAGTTGCTCGTAAGCAGCGAGAGTATTTGGGTCCATGGCGGATGTGCCGGACATACCGGCTTGCACGGGGTACTGTTGCTGAGCCATAGGTTGATAGTACTGGCCACTGTATTGCCTCTCCATATCTGATTGATGTTTCCGACCATTGTGTGATCCATTCGATCGGCTTCGGTCCTGGTGAGGTACTTGGCCAATGTTTCCTCCATGATTATCCCGGTCACTCTTTCCCACCCTGGCAGAGAGACCCACCTCGTCCATCAGTCTCTTGTAGCCTTGAGAAGGAGAAGCTTTCAGTCGGCAGAGCACGTTGCGAACATTCTGTACAACTTGAGAACGTAGGCTTTCATCGAAGAACGGAGTGGTGAGAATCTTGAAGATGAGCGTGGCACCACAGGCTTGGTCGCTTAGAATGTCTTCGAGAACCTGGTCGTTTTCTGAGAAGAAGAGAGCTTTGAGAACTATATCCCTCGCCTCCGGCTCACTTCGCTGGTTGATGACCTTAAGAACAGTAAGGTAGGCTACCTTATGCGTACATAGATGGACCAAGTGTGGGACAAGCCGAGGTGCAAGGACCACTCGCCGTTGGGGGAATGCACAGGTATCCAAAAACCACGTAAGTAGAAGTGCACCATTGGCATTCGTAGCCAACTGTACGCTATGCAATGCAATAGCTGACGCTAGCATTCGTTGTTGATCTTTTGTAGCCTTGTGGCTTTCGAGGCAAGCGCGCATCGCTCTCGCGCCGAAACGACCCTGGGCAATCTCCCACATACGGCTCAGCATGGTTTCGAAGATAAAGTTGTTGTATGGGAAGCCGAATCTTAAGCACCCCTGCAGGACATAGTTTCCGTATTGGTCGAGGAATAGCGCAACGGTATATGGCCTAAGGCTGTTGACAATTATCCCGATCTGACTGGGTATTTTAGCCATATCGATGATCTTCTGCGCAGCCCAGGTGCCATTCTTGTGCACACCAATCTGCGCCAGGTACGGATCAATTTGCAGCAGCATTTCTTCCTTGACCGCTTCGGAGCAAAACTCGAACAGCTTCTGCACAACGGTATTCCCGAGATAGTCTGAAGATAATTCGGCAATCTCGGGTAGCATACCCATAGCAATCTCCTCAATCTCCGTCTGTGAGATTGCGTTATTGTCGATTCTTTTCCGGATTTCACGAAGCTTGGGAGCGTCGTGAACTCTAGCATGGCTTGGCTCTGGCACGGGTGCTATTTCAGGTTCGAACTTGGTAAAGGCAATAGCGGCATCAATGCTGCTGGCGATGTGCATTTGGTCCTGACTGGTGGCTCCAAATTCTTTGACTATCTCTAGCATCTCATTCCGGAGATCTGGGAGGTCGGGTACCTCGAGAGCAGCGGCAGTGCTCTGGGCGTGTACGCCATTTACCTCTCGACCGCCGTTAGCGCCATCCACGCTCTGGGAATCGCGACTCTCGAGTTGACCATTGCCGTGAGGATCTGGAGTCCGTGACTGGTAGCCTCCGGTATTGCCCGGTGTACCGGCAATGGAAGCAGTCGGTGCTTTCGCATATCCAATTCTGATAGGGCCAGCTCCCGGAAAGATCTCCGTGCCATTGACTTCGTTTTTGGCTTGGATAGCGCTCTCAACGTTCTCAAAATTGACAAAACCACAGTTCTTATGCACCAACACTCTTGTAGACTCGATCTTCCCAAAAGTATTGAAGATCACTTGCAGTGATGAGACAGTGGTAGAGGTGGGAATATTTCCAAGCCACAGGGCACGAGTAGGCCCGTCCTGAGTATTCTCATCAGAGCTATCAAGATTGGCACGTCCTCCACCAAGGCCGTTCAGTTGCATGGCTCGCACTGCCTCTGGAAGCCCAGCATACTCAAGACTATCCGACATACCAAAATCAGCAGCAAGCATAGTCTTATCCAAGCGACTGGGTGTCGCAAGGTAGCTTCTACCTCCTGAAGCCCTTAATGGCGAGTCAAGCACGCCAGCTGTGCGTGCCCTCGGCCGGCTTGCAGAGGCTTGAGTTGCGAACGCTTGGACGGCAAGGTTATGTTGATGTATTTGAGCCTGTGTGGCTGCAAGAGCAGCAGCGGTCGATGCTTCCATGGGGGTCATTGCACCGCTGTGTTGCCCTGAGTAGCGACCGTCGTGAAGGTAATCGTCGTCCTCTTCTTCAGCGTACTTCTCTTTCGCGTTCACAGAATAAGACCTGAATCGGTTCATGTTTTTGTTGAAACCAGCGAGTTCAGTCAGAAAAGGCTGAACCGATAATCTCTGCATAGCTGGCTGCACAAGCGTGGCTTGGCTTTGCTGTGGAGTTTCTGCAAGCCCCAGGTAATCGAGTGTCTTGACGTCGGTATCGGTCAAGCCGTCTCTCGAGAAGGACGATTGCGCAGGGGAGCTTGGACCATCCGAGGATCGAATACTTGCCAGGGTGGAAGCTCTGTCCCGTCCATTGGCCCAGCTAGTAGAGAACAGTGCAGAACCAAATGGATTCGAAGTGTCGATGTAGCTTGCTCGCTGAGGCATAGAACCCGCTCGCAATCGTGACAACAACGCAGAGGTCGAATTCCCAGGTAGTATGTTCATATTCGCAGCATCGCTAAATACTAATGGCGATGGATTGAAAGGACTTGCTGATGGCGTAGGCCTTGACGTCTTCGGCAGGAAGGACTGGAGGTTGATCATGGCAGGGTTATTGGCTCCAGGAGAAAACCTCGAGGGTACTGTTCCAGCCCTTACGCGTCGTTGGGTTCCCTGTGTGGAATCCTCAGGCGGCGGCATGAAGTCTGGAAATCCATCCTGACTTGGCGACTCAGGAATTGTTTCTCGCAATGGTGTAGAGCCACCACTTGCAGGTGGGCCCCACATGTTGGGTGTCAGGCCTTCTTGAGCTTTAATTTCTCGGGCACTGGATTGCGGTTGAATTCATTAGCTACATTTTCTTCCAAGTTTATGGAAACTTCCATACCGCTTCGAGTACAGCCTTCCACCCAATTCGCCAGACGGGGAACCAGTCCCGGATCTCGCAATTCCCGTTGTACCTCCCACACCGTTCATGCTGGTGGGGTTTCCAAAAGGGGACCGGACCGCACTTCCTGTCCCCGATGGCGGTTCAAGAGGCGAGGTGTTAGCAGTAGAGGACCCAGATCGTGACCGGTTTGCGGATATCTGAGGGAGATAGTCTAGATTGATGTGGTGGTCTGGCTTGGTGGAAGGGGCCATTATAAATTATAGAAGCGGAAGACTTTTTCCGAGATTGACTTGAGACGTCAATATTCCGTTTGAATTGCTGGCGTTGATGCCGAAGGAGCCAGTACTTAGACCAACGAGCGTATTCGGGTTCATAGACGATCTCGCTCGAATGGCGGGCAGGTCTCGGTTCCTCCACATGCGTCAGGCGTAACCAAGCCCAGTCCTGAGTCCGAATATCTAACTAAAACGATGTCCTAAGATGTCAAGGAATTCTCAACACCACGAACCGGTACCCAGAGACTACGGAGTATGCTAGACCACTTTTGGCGTCCCTGTTATCGCTTCGGATGCGGATAGCTTGATGCTACAAGTAGACCTAATTGTACCAAACTTGATCGCCGTATGCGATTGAGCAATCCAATGCCGTTGGAAGTTGTCGTAGCCACTATTGCAGTACACGGCGAGGGACGTCCAGATGGCTCGCAAGCTAATGTGTTTTTCTCGTAATGAGTGTTGTTGAAGGGCTGAAGCTTGAAACGATGTTATGCGGCGCGGGACCCGGTGCCCAAATCTTCCTCTAGAAGAATGGGGGAAGACAGTGTTCAATTTGCAGAAAGTTGTGGCGGTAGAGAATCGAAGATATTAGAGAATTAGATGGTTGATGGGGGAGATCTGGTATCGAAGAAGGTGGAGGAAATGTAAGTGGGTGGAGAGAGAGTTGGAGAAGGATGAAGGTTAGTTAGTGTCCACGTAAGGCGCAGTCCCAAAGTTATTCAGGAGTCGGCGAGCGGGCACAGCGGGCACAACCGATTGCCACCTAATTATGTCGAAATCTCCCAATCACTTTCTCCTAACAGCTACGAGTCAAGTAGAGATACACCGAGGGGGTGGTCAAAGTATGTTGATCATGGAGCAAAGACGTCGATGAGTTTCCACACCGGAAAACTGGAAAGGAAGTGTATTGGGTTGGGTTTCCACGAGCGTACCCAATGGTGTGGATAGTTTTCAACACAATCGGCTGGCACAAGCACGGATGACTGCCGGCAGCTGAGACTTTTGTAATCTGGGCCCGAGAAGATGCTTCATATCATGATATCAATAAACATGATGGTGAGGTTCGGGTGTATGTGCTACGGATTACCGTATTGATGCGTTTAGCATACAGTACCTATTCCGCAAGTAGTCCTCCGTTGTATCATAAAGTGGAAAAGCAACGCTGGTTGAATGATCGAGGGGGTTTCACTTTGATTTGACGCTTCTCATGCTACGCACTAGCCCGCCCCTGCCCCACCGTGAAACAGCTAAGAATTCCCCCCAAGCTCACGTTTAACCCCGTACTCCCCGTACCTTGCTCTACTGCTGTCCGCCGTACTACTCGTACTACTACCACTACTACTCCCACCAATCGTTGTTGAAGACTGTTTGGTGAGCTCATCTTCACCTGCCTCACATCAAAACAAGGAGCGTGTTGGCTAGGCATCTAGGCGTGAAGCGGAGCATAACGTGGATCCTGGATCAACACACTTGCATCGGGCACAGTGGGTTTCATAATTGGGCAACCTTATATAGCTACTATCAAAGGCAATGCAATACTGCTTATTCTCTTAAGTATTTTCTTCGTATACACGCACTGACCATGTCTCGTGAGGCGACTGCACCTGTTTCCGATGAGCACGATGAGTCCTCGTCGGCCGGGAGCGAGGACGACGAGGCAGAGGAAGAAGCGGTCGTGGAGTCCTTGGTTCTAGGAAGATCAAAGCGCGTTACAGCAGGCAATCGGATGTCATCCCTTCTGCAACAGGAGGGCGACGACGAATTGGAGCTACTGTTTGCAGAGAACGGTGAGGAAGAGGACGTGGAGTTTGAAGGCGGCGAGGACGAGGACGCGTCTGATGTCCAGCTCGATTCGTCCTCGGACGAGGATGATCAAGGTCCTGCAGCTAATGATGATCTAGAGGGCGAGAAGGAGCTACAGAAGCAAGACAGGGTCGAGCGAAGGAAGAAACGCAAGGCACAAGATATCTTTCCGAGACCCGGGCCACTGAGGAAGAAAGTCAAAGTTGATTCTACTGCTATAGAAGCATACCCTACGACGCCTGCGCCACGACCAAGGAAGAAGTCGGAGCGGTTGAACTGGTTACCATCAGCGGAAGAAGGGCCCACACGTTCCTCGTCACGGAAGCAGACGATGGAAAACAAAACAATCATACACGAGCGTATGAAGGAAAGTGAGAGACGCCGTCTCAAGCAAATCAGGGTCATGGAAGCTGCGGCGAAACGCAAGGAAGCGTCCAAGCCTAAGGCCATGACCCAAGCAGACCGCATGGCGGAGGCTACACGGATGGAAAAGAAGAATGCGAAAAGCTTGAACAGATGGGAAGAGGCGGAGAAAAAGAGAGCGGAAGAACAGCGAGCGAAGCTGGAAGCTCTACACAATCGGCAACTCAGTGGCCCTGTCATCACTTGGTGGAGTGGGCTAGCAAGATGGGTCAACGGAAAGCTAGGTCAAGTTGGAATTAGAGCCATCAGAGCAATCGAGGATGCCGAAGGTGGTCCGAGTGCAGAAGAGGGCAAGGACATTTTGCCGGACAAGACACTTCAAGATCGCTCAAACGTCGATCTGGACCAAGATACGGTGATGGTCGAGGTGCCCCAGCCCCTACCTCCGGCTTCAACTCGACAGCAGCCGAACCATGCCGGAAGTTCTGAGCAGATTGAATTTGCGCCTTCACAGGGGCCCTATGGATTTCTTGATGGGATACATTACTACGCTGCTCTACCTACACCGGCACAACAAACAAGAGAACCTCCGGAACCAGTCTCACCGCGGCCACATGCTCAGAACATGCCACCATCACAACGCTATACAAATCGCCCCGTTTCAGTCGTTGAATACTCGACTAGGAACCTTGTAAACCTGGAGAACATCGACGCGAACGCGATGAAAATTCCAGAATTGCAGAATCACATCCTGTTGAAGAAGCGCAATGCGAAACCGCCGAGTAAGTAATCAATCGGGACCGAACAGGCCACCGTACCTCGCTAACATCGCCACGTAGAGCCTGTGCAAGAGCCATGTGCTATCACCAACCAGCCCGCGAGATTTCGCGATCCAAAGACCGGTTTGCCTTATGCGGATTCATACGCTTACAAAGAGATCCAGAGGCTGAGAGATGGAGGGTCTCGATGGAGTGGTCTTCTTGGATGTTATGTAGGGCCTGTCGGAAATGCTGCTCGAGGCGTGCCAGAAAGGTTTCTGAAACCTACATGAATGTGCAAAGTAAAGACTTGAGCGCAACGACTACGATGTACCCTGCTTCAGCGTCAGCAGGCACGCAGAGATTGATCATATCCTGGACAACGCGGTGTCTGGCTGACAATGCGTAATGGTGGGTTGCGGTGCGGGTTCGAGGAAGCGCTCCACAACAACGGTTACATGGGGGTGATCTCAGACCAAGAGGCCATAGAGACCATAGACATAGCAGCATGGCCTTGCCCAGCATTTCGGAGAATATCGATCAGCGGCCGCCCCTGATAAGGCGACGAGGCAAGGAATCGGTTGCGAGCCAAAGCGGCAAATCGAGGCACACCCGCACCTCCATCTGCAAGTCTCTTTGGCGGTTGATTGGGTGTCGAATGGCGATCTGGCGCTACGGCTGGCGGATAGATGCATTCAAACGGTCGTGCAGACTTCGATGAACAGATGATGAAGCTTGTGAATCGCACCATTCCGTATCATAAGCACGTATGCCGGTAGAAGGTTCGTTTCTGAGTCACGCTGAAGAATCACAGCAAAAGCTCCAGACGGATGCTGTGGACTGAGAACGTGTTGCACGTGGGCGATTGTGCGATGTGTGTAAGGTAGTGGATGAGGTGACCAAACATTCAGAATAAGTGGATATACGGGGATGTAGAAGGTCAGCCGACCACTTGCATTGAAACAACATACGGAATAAAGCTTCACATATATCAATTCTCTCGTTGAAGCATTTATATAATCAGAGTCGTTTTCCATAATTGTTTCGACGTCGAAGATGCTTGTGTAGATAAACCCCATCACTTCCCCTCGTACTGATTGTTATCGGAACTTGACAGGGGTTGTCTGGTTGTCTGGCTGTTTGGCTGTCTGGCTATCAGTTTATCTCCGCCTTTGGCTTCTTCTTTATCTTCGCACCCCAAGCCCATGGAACAAACAATCGACCAGTCCTGGACGAGATTGCAGTCTCCTGGATCCGTATTCGGAGTGGTACGAGTACATGGTTCACTAGATCCCAAGGACGTTCAACACCCCGAGTGGCTCTATCTCGGACGAACATCTCCTCCTTCAACATCTACCATGCAATAAGCCTGATCCTGCTACCACAGAACGTGTAGGCCCCACAGTGCATTGTACTGAGCGCCTCGCACATCAGGCAGTACCACTATCCGATCAAAGACGCGCAACTTCACTCGACGTTCCACCCGCATCTCGTCCCCTACACGCCTGCTGCATCGAGTGTTGTCTGGTGAATGTCTGAGCTCATGCACAACCAAGAAATTTCTTCCTGAAGCACAAGGACACTTCATCTTAACAGAAGCCATATAAGCATAGACAGCTTCGTGCTGTCTCTAGTCTCTTCTCCCAATGTCCTCCACCAATCATACCCATGGCCAACCTCGTACCTCTGTGCCTAATGTAAGGAAGACAGCGGTGAGAGCTGCTCGTTCTGTCCCGTCCGTCAAGACTACCGGTGGCCCCAAGGTAACCTTCAAGGTCGCCAAAAACAAGCTCTCAAAGGACGAAGAAGAGGAACTTGACGAGGATAAAGACGACATGGCTACCAGCTTCTTGCAATTCTGGTTCGTCGTCAACCTCAAATTCAGTCCTTTGTGTACCATTTACGGATCTGACCCTACTTTAGCGCCATGTGCGAGAAGCAAATAGTCATCCCCAACAACGCTATTCTTTACTGCTCCGAAAGGTGTGCCCTCCTTCAAACCCGTCACCTTGTCTGGCTCCAAAACCCACATACTAACCTCACCCCAAGCTGCCGCCGCAAAGACGCTTCCCAATCTCTATACCCAAACCCCAACCACCCCCTCGTCAGCCCCGCCACCAGCCCACCTCCTGACACAGACGACTCCTTCGGCATGGAGCCGCGCAACATCCTCCCCGCCCACCTACCTACTCCTCGGCCCTCCCCCGCCGCCAGAATACCCCCTCAAGCTCACGAGGGCAAGTCAGATCTTGATCCCACCGAATGGAAGCCCAACTTGCCCCACCGCCCTGGCTCAGAGGCGTTCCAATACCTCAGCCAATTCCATAAATCAGGGTCCTCCTCCCTCACGCCTACAAGGCGTCCTGCGATGGCTAGGTCAGCTCACAGTGCCGCCGCTGTGGCTATCACCGCGCCAGAACTTTCCTATACCCCGACAACTAGCTCGTCCTCGGAGGAAAGCGTGACAGGTACACCCTACGAGTTTGTCCCACGCCCGCTGCTACCATCTGCATACACACTTCCTACTACCAAGTCCATCGACCTCGTAACACCGCATGTCGTCAGCTCCACTTCCAGCGTGTCCGTTCCGGGAAAACATACCATGGAAACGAAGCTCGGCCTGAAAGCAAAAGAGACGATGACTGTGGCTCATCTCAGCTATGAGAAGAAATGGACTGTTGAAGGAAATAGGCCTACTACTGGGGGTTTGAAGAAGCTGTTGAATGTGGGTCAGATGTGAAATAAAGAGGTAGGGGGTTATGATGGCTACATGGGCTCTCAAGCCATATCATCTTACCCCCACTGACTACCCCGATGGTTTAAACTGGTTGTTTGTATTGGCTTTGACGAGTTTCATGGTCTTTCGCGTGGCATTTCCATCCCTTTCTTCCCCTCCACTCGCATAGAAATTTGAAAAGGCATGTTACGGCAATCCCCGTCTATTTTCCCATCCCAAAGAGATGCTTTTGATTCTTCTCAATTTTCGATAGTTAAATAGCTAGCTAGGACAGCGCAAAAGCAACCCTGCAATTCTTCCTTTCTTTCTCCTGCTGCAACAACCCCCATTGTGCCGTAATCACTCGTGAATCTAAACCCAAGCGAGCGGACTACCCCTTCCCAGAACGAATCACGTTCAACCATCAAAACAAACACCTCGTCGTACAGATCCCTCGTGCGACACGGGTATCTACGATCTTATCATGACGATCCGTTCCTTCATCCGGGATGACCGAGGGGGGGAAGGTACCTTAGTGACCAGAGCGAGGAGGGGGGATAGGTAGATACTTCGTTACTGCACAAGCACGCTGATCTTTATATTTTTCCCATCCGACCCATCCCAGAAATCTATATCCTTCGATATAGCGAATACAACACTCATCCTACAGTATATTCATTTTAAATCAAGTCTATGCTGTATCTATATCATGCTAGCTCGAACCGGGACAGGTAAATATACATAGACCGGGTGGAATAGATTGGGAGTTTGAGCATGAGATTGGGCGGATTGCAGGGCGTGTTGGGTTCGAGACTTGTGTGGGCGGTTGGAGGTATGAGTCAGATAGTGATGTGTGTTTGGAAAGGAATGGAAAGGCGAAGGGGGGATGTAAGGAAAGCGAGATAAAGATGAGGATTACAGGCTAGGACGATGGAGATGAACCATAGATAATTTTCAAGGAGCTCTGGCCAAAACTTCTCTGAAAAAGCGGGGCCCCTATCCCACAAAACCCTACACTGTCCTTATAGGAATGACGCCCAATAACCCACTGGAAAAAGGTACACTCCCCCCTTCCCCCAAGCCTTCCCTACACAAAAACCGCCTCACCTCCTCCGGCTCTTCCCCCTCTCGACCCCCTCCCTCCCACTCCTCATCTCCCCGTACCTGCCCCTCTCCTTGGTCGTATCATACGCCTGCAACACTCTTCCCTGACTCTCATCCGCCTGACTAAACGCATACCCTCTCTGCTTCCTCATACGCTGCACCTGCCTAACCTTCCGAATCGCCTTCTGGAACTGCTCCATGCGCGGCCGGTAATCCTGGATGTTGTATTTCTGGATCTCCTGGACGTGGTGGTACGTCTGCGGGCGGTACATGCGCTTTGCGTACTTCCAGGCGAAGTCGCGCAGGAGGCAGAGGAGCGGGATGAGCAGGGCCATGGCGTAGAAGACGGGGGAGGTGAAGAGGCGCGGGATGACGGCGTAGTATTCGGTAGAGAAGCCAAGTTTGGGCGCCACGGTGGCGTAGATGGGGATGAAGCCGAGCCAGATGACCATGCTGCCGGGGATGGCGAGGAAGGTGTATTTGGTCCAGATGTTGGTGACCAGCGCGGCTTTGCCGAGCACCGTGCCCAGCACCGCCGTGTACAGTGCTGTTCCCCAGACCCAGTGGCCGGCGACTCTGCCGTCGCCTTGGGGGAGGTCCCAGTACCAGATGAGCTCGGAGGCGAAATACGCGATGAGGGAGTGATAGAAGCCGTTGAGAATCCAGGAGAAAAAGGAGTGCATCTTGAAGAAGACACCTTTTTGGCCGAGCTGGTAGAGTTGGGGGTAGCGGTCGAGGAGGCGGGCGGAGATGAACTGGTCGAAGATGCCCATGACGAGAGGGGGAAAGACGGTGAAAAAGATGTTGTAAAAGGAGAGGGTCCAGGATTCAAAGATGACCTCGCCGGAAAAGGAATTTTGAAAGGAATACTGTGGCCAATGGTCAGTGAGCGGTCCATTTCGGCGTCCGGGAATGATATGCATACCCAAAATTGAGTCATGTACAAAGCAATATTTTTATAGAAAGAATAAAGAATGACCTTCGAGATCCTCTGGTAGCTCCAGGCCCCATGTACAAGCAATAATTTTCGAAGATATCGGAACTGTCCAATAGCTACGTCGGCGCTTCTTGCTGCCTGCAGACCCTCGACACCGCTTATACCAACTCCTACATGTGCGGCTTGAATCATCGACACGTCATTGGCACCGTCACCGATAGCCAGGAGAATTGCTTTGAGGCTTCTCTTGACAAGCTTCACCACCAAGGCTTTCTGCAAAGGCGATACCCGACTGTAAAAATGTCAACAAATGACTTTCATATCTTGTAGCTGTACGTACCAGCATATCACAGCTTTACACATGACTGCGAGATCAAGAAACATCTTTTCCATGTCCCTTTCCAAAGCAAAAGTTAATGACTTGCCGTCAATAACCAGGGCCAGAGTTTCCAGTTGGCCTCCAGATGATTGACTACGTATAGCGCTGAGCTTGTTCGATAAATTCTCCCTCGTCGCTTCCGAGTTTTCTTCATTTACAATCAGAAGAGTCATGTCCTCGCTAATCAGTTTACAACTCATGCCGATGTTGATAGCTGTTTCCTGTCTATCGCCTGTAAGAACCCAGACCTTGATACCGGCCTCTTGAAGTGTATGGATAGTATCTGGTACGCCGTCCTGTAGTTTATCTTCGATCGCGGTCGCTCCAAGAAGAAAGAAGTCATGTTCAATGAGTTCTGCCGCCTTATCAAGCTCCTCAGCACGATTTCCGCTGACAGTCGTAGAAGCTTTGTCGAAAATTTGCCACCATTGCTGGAATTCCTGTTCCGGAATTTCTCGCATGGCTAGACACAGCGTCCGGAGACCTTCCGTAGCATATTCCTCCAGATGCTGCAGAGTAGCCTCAATCGTTGGATTGTTCTTTGCTAACCGCTCCACGATGACGGTATCGGCTCCTTTACAGTAACACCGTACTTTACCATCCGGACATCTAAAGATTGTTGACATCCGCTTTCGCGTTGAGTTGAATTCGCAAACCGCTAAAAGCTCGTATTCGTATTCCTCGCCTTCTACGGTGATCGTCACAGATTTCGGTCTTCGAGCTACGAATCGGTACCCCAGCATTACCGCCCCTTCCACTAGAGCCCCTTCGTCGGGAGAAGCTGCCTGGTACTTGATTTCGCCCGGCTTCTCGTCCCTCCTTTCTGGTATGACCGTGTGGCAGGTTGCTAGAAGGGCTAGGAAGTGGTGTATTGCAGTCCTGCTTTGGTGTGTCTTGAGGTTCTCACGAAGCCTGTTGAAGTCATGAACGCCATTCCCATCCGCATCGGTTGCTCTTTTGTCTTCAGGAACTTCATCGGCATACTGTACGCCCCCAATCGAGCACTGCTTGAATTCCATCTGATTGCATGTCAGCGTTCCTGTCTTGTCGGAAAAGATGTATTCTATTTGGCCCAGCTCTTCGACGAGCGAAGATGTTCGGCATATAGCAGGTGTGTCGGTGCGTTCGTAGTAGATGTCAAGGTCCGAGTTGATTAGGAAAGCATGATAGTATTTGACGATTTCGATGGTCACAAACAATGATATCGGAACAAGATTGGAGTACAGTACCCAATAGGTAAAAATATCTGAGAAGAATTGTGTAGCGGTGTTGGAATTTCCATAATACAAATACGCCAATTTCTGCTTGGCGGTAGATCGAACGATAAGATCACCCACAGAGCTGATTATGCTCAAAGTGATTAGAATGCTGACCAACATGAGAATCTGGATGTTGACAAGTCGTTCCACATGTGTTCGTTTGATAGGCGTGGCGGTTGCATTGCGCATAAGCTTCGTTTCATGACCAGTGAATACAACAATACCATGAATCCATGGGGTATTCCGCAGCGTCGCTCCTCTTAGTAGAAGCTGATCAGGCGCCAATGGGAGTTCCTTTTCCCCACCGCCAGCAGGCATGGTTAACGTCGCTTCATAAGTATAGAGACTGCTATTAGGTTGCTCTGACCGAACCTTACCAGAAAGTCGGCTGAGCTCGCTTGGGCTGACAAGATTCGCAGTTTCCGGGATAGCTTGCTTGATTTTCAGGTTAGTTTCTCCGTCGAGGTTGGCCGTCTCAATGTAACAGAATCCCTCGGGCTCTGAACTTGCCAGCAAGACTAGATCCGCTGGGAACGGTTCTTCGGATTCCACTCTCACAATATCGCCTACGGCCACATTCACCCATCTCGTATTTTCGAAGCTAGACCCTTTCAGCACTCTAGCTTTCGCATGGTTTAGTGACTTGTCCGAGCTCTTTCGCTTGTAATCTTCCACCAACTCCTTTCCCATTGAGACTGACAACACAACACAAAGGGGTATAATGGTTGTATAACGATTCGTAGGCGAAACATTGGGTATCTGTTGTAGCGCCGCTGTGAACAGGAAGAAGAGATTGGCGTATTTGGAGAATTGCTCGAAAAGAAACTTGGGTATAAAGGTAGCGATATTGTACTTGGCGGTTGAAACATGATTGTCAACACATTTGTTTTGTGCATTAGCCGGAGGGTTGTTGAGGTGGATGATTCTCGGACCCAACGTTGAGGGATCGGGCTTCCCCCTCCCAAATCCGAACTTGAAGGTTCCAGGACTGAATCTTCTTTGCATTGGCTTTTGGGGAAGATCTTCCGTTCCGCCAGAGTCTACCCTAGCTTGCGCAGCTCGGGTGTCTGTCAGAGGCATGTCCATTTCCGAGTACTCCGGCCCCATCCCAAGCATAGTTTTTGCCTTGCCCATAATCCCACCGCCCATACTAAGGACGCTGTTGCGATGCTTATGCCGTCTGCTTCCCGCAGCAGGTGTGATTCCTTCATCCAGCGCACCACCAGCGTTATGATAGCCTCCTTGCATTGATCGATCGTCATCTGGGAAATCATCCATGTCTGAATACCGCTCGTAATTGTTTAGCCCAGATGTTTGAGAGTAAGTCCTTGAGGCGCCAGCATTGAGGTACGGAGGCTGATTTGGCCCATTCCGTGGTGGACCTGGCCCACCAGGCAAACCAGCTGTTGAGTGTTGTGCGCCAACGAATTCGTCGTATGAGACCGAGGGCCGAGGGGGGGCCGCGTCCTCGCTACTGATGTTGTATTGACGGAGGAGTTGCTCGTCATTGACGGGCGGAGGCTTTCCATCGTTGTACACTGGATTATTGTCTTCTAGGTCTAGCAGTGAATGGTCGTTGCTCAATGGCGGTGCCTCATGACCTCCTCCGGGTGGCCTGCCAGCCATGCCGGATGAGGTTGACGATACCTTGAGCGATCACAGTATTGCTGGGCAGAGACGTTGGTCCCAGGTATGTGCATTCTCTTCCGAAATTCCAATATCGCGCCAAAGCTATGCGCAGCTTACGAGCTTCTTGAGTATTGAAGGCGTGATATGCCCGAACGGGAGTCTGGTACAAGTGCAGAGTGATTCGTAGTCGTTTCACCGCAGTGGTCTTTCTTTAGACCTTCAAAGCCGCCGCAGGGACAAGGGTCCCAACGGTTCATGCAGGCAATAGTACTGCTATGGTCATCAAAGCACCACGTCTTTCAGGTCTACAGCCACTGACAGTTCCTTGTACGAGTATTTAAGTGTCTGCTACTTTGCTTACGTCTTACAGTCGTCGTCCTCGAGTGTAATGATTCGTAGCTTGTTTACCTTCAACCTCCTGTCCTCCTTGGCTCAAGCCGAACTCGATAGTCGATACGAGCTTCCGTTAGCGGTCGATCATCATGATAGCCCGAATGTGATATACCTCTTTCATGTTTCAAATCATTCCCTCCAATGCCAACGGCTCTCGGTAACTTACGAAGACCCATACGACAACAAAATATCAAGATGGTTTGCGCAAAATGCCAAAAATTACAGAAGAGCACAGAACTGGCCACTCCAGGAGTCAAGCGGAAAAATGACTTGTACTATGGCTCCCCCGCCTCAACCGCAAAAGGAGCTGGTGACAAGAGCAAATCTTCAGCTACATTAGGATCAGCCGGTGTTGGAAAGGTAAGACGATCCTCCAGACTTGATGGAGTAGAGGGCTAATCATGTGGATTTTTCAGAGTAAACTCCTGGGCAAGGGCGCCAAGAACCCTTATGCCGCATACTCCAGTTCATGCAGCACCTGTAAAACGAAAACAGAACAGGGAAGGAAATACTGTCATCGGTGTGCTTACAAGGCAAACGGTACGTGCCATGACTCACCACCGGCTGTACTTGGGGCAGGACTAATGGAAGCTTAGCATGCGCCGTTTGTGGCAAAAGTCAAAATAAGGAGACATCTTCAACCGGCGATCCAGTCATTCAAGGCCAGAAATTCTCGGCGAAATGACTCTATTACCATATTTCGTTTTAGTACTCTCCTGCGACTTATCGAGCAATTCATTACTTTGATGATTTTCTCGAGTTCTGGCATGCCGGTAGCAATACGGTCAGAACGGTCAGCCTACTCAAGGCTGCACAAATTTAGGTGTCAACATAGGTACGATAGTTGTTATCCTTTTCCTCTCTCATCAAAATAATCCCCTTCCGCATATCCTTCATCGACCAGTCCATCTAATTCTTCCACAACCTCAATTTTCGTGCCAAGAGCTTCCTTGCCTTCCCTGATCATAGCCTTCAGTTGCTGATTGAATCGCTTCAGATTGGCATCTTCTTCGAGCTCCCTTTTTCTTATCCTTGCCGCATGACGCTGTACCTCCACGCTTACTGGACTTTCTCGCTTCGGCGATGTAACCGGTGATCGTGATGACGCGAAAGAAGCTGGACGGTCCGGGCGCAATGATGGCGATCCGGCGTAGGATGTTAGAGAAGGTCTTGATGCAGGTAGAATAGGTCTCCTTCCAGCTCTCGATGGCGGCTTCCGACCGGAGGCGCTCGTTGAGGGAACTTTTCGTCGAGTGGGACTTGCTTCGCGAGAAACTCCAACTCTGTCGACCACAATCCAGCTCGCACCGAGGCTTCCCTCACCCTTCTCTCGTTGTAATCTTTTAGCGGCTCTGGATGGTGTAGTATGATCTTGGGACATGTAATCCGGGATAAAGTCTTCTTCTGGGAACCCGCCCGGTACAGGCGTTGTATCTCTGTTGGTTTTCTGAAAGACTTTACCCTCCTCAACTGCTTGCCAAACACTTTGATTCAGATTTGCGACAGATGTTGGTAACTTCATTCCATAACCCTGACCTCCACCAGCAAAGAACCCTGGGAATGTTTTTACTCTGCAGAATTCCCACACTGTTCCAGCTACACCAACAAAACGGTGTACGGCGTTTTCTAACCCGTTTCGTAATCCCGGAGATTTGTAGATCCTAGGACGGCCGTTTGACTCTCTCGCCAATGCTGATGAAAGCCGAGGGGAATGGTCATCCATGAAAAGATCATTGCTCCTATCCCAGCCTCTACCTCGTAGGTTCATGTCTGGCGATGTCTGATAGTCGCTACTTCTGTCTATGACCGAGGTAAGTGCTGTTGGGGTATCAAGACCACCGGCCAGCCTATACCGCGTGTTGACGAGAGGTGCCGGACTGCATGTTCGTGAGTTGGCTATTGTTGATGGAAGCCCGGGCGACCAGTCGCTGGCATCTGGGGAGTGGAGGGTAGCTTGGAAGGAGTCATGGCGTGCGCGCTTTCGACTCGTGACGCTAGAGTCGATTTCGCTCGACGCGAAAGCTGTGGTTCTGTAAAGAGAGCTTGATGCGGACGGTGTGCTAGGCGGTCGGAAGATGTGTGATTTTACTCCTACCTTGAGGTCGAGCTTAGGAGGGAGCGTACTGTCAAGAGAGAATGAGCCAGGCATGGTTGGATGACATGCTGATGCCATACTGGGCTAGAATGTCTCAACCTTTACAGTAGCTGTGGGCCTCTTGAAACGGCCGCAGTGGACTGGAATGCGGAAGCGTGAGTTGTGACTTGTGGTGGGGTTGAAGCTGTGCTTCAGCCCTACCGTTGCTATGGGCAAGTGCCCCGAAAAGTCAACATGAAGCAAAAACAGTCTTTCACACGAGCAAATCCGCATTAATCGGTCCTCGATCTCTTTGTCATGTTACTTGGAGACATGTCTGATTAATTGACTCGATTCACCACCAGACTCCTGATGAGGTCTCTAGCTAGGAGTACTCAAGCAGCGATCTTCTACTCCTGAAGGTTCTTTGCTCTGTCAAGACAATAGATGTCGGTCAAGTAATGATTTCGAGGGATCTAAATCAGAGTCTTTCCTTATTCTCTTCATGTGCCATACTCCGTGCTTTGTCTCCGTCAACGAGAACACACCAACCCTCACCTCCCATGCCGCCGGATCCTCCGACACCTGCCTTGAACTCCTTGATTGCATATGCTAAGCCTTCATTATCGAAGCTTCCGGGCTGTAGCCAAACAGCAGGTATGCCTGCTTCTTTGGCCTCACGAAGAACTTGCAAAGTTATAGAAGGCTGGGTGATGATGCTGAGGGAGGTTTCAGTTGGGAAAGGCAAGGCGGAAGGCGACGGTACGCTATGGTAGGTGGTCGTTGATATCTTGATGCTATGGCGTGAAGGCGTTACAGGCTGGACAGGCAAAGAGCGCGCATGATACCAGGCGAGGACTGTAAGGAGGTCAGAGGACTAAGCTGATGTCGAGTCTAATGCAAAGGGTGCTCGTGCCTTTGTAGCCGAATTTATGCGTGTTCTGGCTTGCACCAGCGACAGCGAAATGTGGCGAGGAGAAGAAGATTTTGGCAGCTGTTTCCATTGTCGAAGTGTCAAAAACCTCAACTATTCGAATTTAATGAGGTTTCTGGGAGTAAGTCTTCCAAGAGCCAAGAAGCCTCGGACGAGCCTTCGCGACATAACGCTGCTAGACGTGGGGCAAGGGTGATTAGTGAGCGTTACTATCGATCTGTTATTACTCCAGTACCGCCGTCAATTAAGGTACTCATCATCTCCAACTCGACCATTCTCTAGAGGAGCACAGACTCTTCTCCTGTACTGTTACCGATTTGAGAGTTGGAAAAGTGGAGTTACGGGGCATTGAAAACAGCAAGGGACTACCACATGGCACAGTTCGCGTGTGTTTATCTACAATCAGTGCAGTGCTGGAATAAAGTCTTTCATCTAATGTCCGAATAGTAAAAGTACTTTCAATCATGCTTCGTACGCTGCGTTCCGTCCCTCCTACCCGCCATCACTTTATAAAACGGTCCTTACGTACCATGTTGGCCCTAAGGCTTGCTGCGTTGACCTTGGCTGCGGACACGGTGTTGTTGCGCGCTCGCTCTCTGCATCGTTTCATAAACTTGTTGGCGTAGATCCTTCGTTTGGTATGATAGAACAGGCCAAAATTCTTTCATCCACAGACTACCCCAATGTCGCCTATCGTCAATCCGCTGCGGAGAGCTTACCCTTCCTTGATGACAGCAGCGTCGACATGATAGTTGCAGGGCAAGCAGCTCATTGGTTTGACTATCCAAGATTCTTTCCGGAAATGCAAAGGGTCGTCAGGAAATCCGGCACTCTTGCATTGTGGGGGTACAAGGATCCTATTTTTGTCGATTATCCGAAGGCTACAAAGATCCTCAATGAGTATGCGTATGGTATGAATGAACAGTTGTTGGGCCTATACTGGTCACAGCCCGGCAGGTCCATTGTCCAAAATAAGTTGCGGGACATAGAGCCACCATTAAGTGGCTGGGAAGATCTACAGAGGATTGAATATGAGCCTGAGACCAACGGACCAGATTCCGGAGAAGGCACCATATTCCTGCGCCGTAAGCTCAAGCTCGGAGAATGTATGAACTACATTAGGACTTGGAGTTCGGTTCACGCTTGGCAAGAGAAGCACCCTGACCAGAGGAAACGCGAAGAAGGTGGAAATGGCGACATTGTAGATATGATGTTCGATGAAATGAAGTCAGTAGAGACGGATTGGGACCGAGATGAGGATAGAGAGGTAGAAATCGAATGGGGAAGTGGACTACTGCTCGCAAGAAGAAAGTAAATGCCTTCTTGACATTCATATTCATTTCGAGCATTCGAGCATTGGATGTCTAAGGTAGGGTATGTACATAGAGGCAAACACGCTAGGGCTAAGCAGACTGATAAGGCTGACAGGGACCCGCGAGTTCGCATCGTCATCGTACTTTGGGGCTTCGAGGTTTGATGAATTGTCGCTTTTTGTGGTTACGAGCTTGCCACGATCAAGCGCTTGGATTTGTTGACATATAGTATCCTGCAAGTATTGTTCGACAACCATGCCCCCGTTCATTCCTCGAAAGCGTCCAAGCTCGACGCCACCCCCAGATGCGCCAACTCCAAAACCGATGAAGAAGCTTAGCATATTCGAAACATTGGACAAGTTACCAGCCTCCGGTACCTTACAAGACAATAAGGCCTTTTTAGATGGATTGAATGGCTCAGATACCGGCACGTCCCTTAGCGACGTGAGCAGCGCCGAATTCGAGGATGCATTTCCAACCCGAAGTCCCAAAAGGCGGAAACTAAACCATAACGCCGAAGACGATGAAGAGGTTGACTGGGAAGATGCTATACAGACAGAAACAATGGCGGCAGCTGAGTCCGTTTCAGGACCGTTGGGCGATCTAGAGCTCACATTAGACAAGGGCACCCGAATTGGCTCACTCACCAATCCTCACGACAAGAAGAAGGGGCCTAGCAAGATCGAGAGACAGATTCGAACGGCGACGCATTGCATGCATGTGCAGTTCCTCCTGTTCCACAACCTGATGAGGGATGCTTGGGCATGCGACAAAGAGGTGCAGAGTTTATTGAAAGGCAGCCTGACTTCTGTCGTCAAAGAGAAGATCAGCAAGTGGAGGCTAGCCTCAGGCATGAGTGAAGAGACGGCATCAATTTCAGGCCCCCCAAATTTGGGGGCCAAGGGTAGGAAGATTAGGCATCGAGATGTAAACAACGAACGGAATCAGAGAGATTGGGGAGAGCCAGCCGAGAGACAAGAAATAGGGGTGCCGAACATGAGTCGTGGAGATCCAGTGGTCAAGCTACTTGAGACGTTAGCTGCTTACTGGAGGCAGCGGTTCACAGTCACGGCTCCAAGCCTGCGCAAGCAAGGTTACAAATCATTGGAATATTTAGAGGCGGAGATCGCTTCATTCAAAACTGATAAGCATGATCCAGAAGACCACGGCGAACACGTAAATAGAATTGAGGGCTTCAGAGATTTTGCAAGGAGCTGTGAGGGTAGTAGAGACATTGGGGTGCAACTGTTCACTGCACTGCTCAGGAGCGTGGGCTTGGAAGCAAGACTAGTTGCAAGCTTACAGCCTCTCGGGTTTGGCTGGAGTAAGATTGAAGACGCAAGTGGGAAGCAAAGAAAACATTCCAAAGCGACAAAGCAGGGTACCAACGATGAGTCTAGTTCCGATGGTGATTCTAGCGTTGCAGTTGTAAAGTCAAATAAAGCTCCCAAATCAAACCGGAAGACTTCCAAATCAGCCAAAATGAAGGTGAGGAAGAAAGGTCAACTCGCAGGCTTTGAAAATGCACCAGTCTGTGTTCTTGGGGATTCCAGCGACACTACCAACAAACCCGTTGATGATGGTGAAGACGACGATTCCGTTATTGACATCACCCCATCGACATCTCGTAAGAAATCTAACATGAATTACGATAAAGACATCCGCTTCCCTCTATATTGGGTTGAGGTCATTTCGCCCATCACTAATGAGATATATCCTATCGATCCCTTCATACTTACCCCAGCTGTGGCCACCAGCTCGGACCATCTTGCGGCGTTTGAGTCAAGAGGGCCTGGAGCAGACAAAGCAAAACAGGTATTCGCATATGTGGTGGCATACTCTCCAGATGGGACTGCTAAAGACGTCACAACTAGATACCTGAAACGACACATGTGGCCTGGGAGGACCAAAGGCGTAAGGATACCCATTGAGAAAGTACCGGTGTATAATAAAAAGGGCAAAATAAAGCATTATGAGGAATATGATTGGTTCAAGACAGTCATGAGCGGCTACAAAAGGACCGATAAGATGAGAACTGCTGTGGATGATCTAGAAGATGCCAAAGACCTCGAAGCTGTTAAGCCCGAGAAAAAGGAGACCAAAGCTGGTGAGGAAACATTGCAAGGCTACAAGACCTCAGCCGAATTTGTCCTCGAACGCCATTTACGTCGCGAAGAAGCACTTTTGCCAGGTTCCAAGCCTGTGAAAACATTCCTCGCAGGGAAAGGAGATAACGCAAAAGAAGAACCTGTCTTTAGACGCAAAGACGTTGCTGTATGCCGCACGAGCGAAAGCTGGCACAAGGAAGGTCGCCATGTCAAAGCTGGAGAACACCCAATCAAAATGGTTCCTGTACGGGCTGTGACGCTAATGAGGAAGCGCGAGGTGGATGAAGCCGAAAGAGATGGCGGGGAGAAGCTGAAGCAAGGCCTATATTCTTGGGACCAGACCGATTGGATCGTCTTGCCCCCAATTGAGAATGGCCTTTTGCCTAAGAACGCATTTGGAAACATGGACGCCTTCGTGCCGAGCATGATCCCGAAGGGGGCAGTTCATATACCGTTGAGAAGTACTATGAAGATATGTAAGAGATTAGGGATAGATTATGCGGAAGCGGTAACGGGCTTCGAATTCGGAAAGCAGCGAGCAGTTCCGGTCATTACCGGAGTCGTCGTAGCCGCGGAGCATGAAGACTTGGTAATTGACGAATGGGAGAAGGACGAAGAGGAGCGAAGAATCAAAGAGGAAGGGAAGAGGGAGAAGGCTGCTTTGGCGACTTGGCGGAAATTCTTGATGGGGTTAAGGATCGTAGCGAGGGTCCGTGAAGAGTACGGCGGGGACGCCGATGCACATATGAAGGAGGAGATGAATCCTTTTACGAATAAAAACAAGACATGCTATCCGGCAGCAAGTGGCCCAAAACGGATAGCTTTGACTAATGAGGACTCGCTCGAACATCATGATGAGGACATGGCGGGCGGGTTCATAGTGGATGATGATGTGAGCGGTGGTGATGGTCGAGGTGGCTTTCTTCCAGAAGGCTACCATGAGGAAGTACCTTCTCATCGAGACGAAACAGACTTCGTGATCGCGAACGAAGCTGAGCCCGTCCAGAAGCAATCGGTCCCCGAACTTTCAAACTTGAAAGTCGGAAATTCCAACGCCAAAAGTGAAACGAACGACGACGGCTCCGACCTCTCAGACCCCGGCGAAACCCCACCACGAAGCCAAACTCCCTCCTACAATCCTATTCCCCTGACCACCAAAATCCCGAAACCTCGAACCACCCGCTCCACCAAGAAGATACCCAAGCCAACTGCAAACGTCATCGAAGCACATTCCCCCCATCCCCCTCTTGCTACCACACGACCAAATCGTAAATCAGTACGCAAAAGTGCGAAAGCAGTCAAGAGTCATTATTTCGCACAGAGCAGCGAGGAAGATGGGGATGAGGGAAGTAGCGAGGAGAGTGAGGGGAGTGGGGATGGTGTAGCTTGGAAACCTACGGCGAAGAGGGGGAGGGGGCGGCCGAGGAATGGTGGGAAGCGGAGGTAGTGAGGGAGGGAGCTGGTATTGTTGTTGTAGGAATATCTTGGAGTGGAGATATCATGGCAGACCTGATAAACTCAGAGCTGATACAATTCCTGCTTCTCTAAATCCAGCTCACATATACTTACATAGACCCATTATCCTCGATCACAGGCCAGCTCGAAATCCACTTGTAAGTGGTCGCTGGCTATGACCCTTCTAGTCATGAAAAGCTAAGAGAATCCAACGACATTCCGACACCTTTACAAACGACTAAACGGCCGAAAGCAACGCGATCAGTGAAGCAACTTTAGCCCATTATATTCGAATATCGACAAGCGCATATCGTCGTTTTATGATTCCGATGAAACTTCACCAACGAACAAGAGAAAACTCTACATGTATTATTCGACAACTTAATGTATACAAGCCGTGATATATACATATAAAACAAAAATACTTCATATTGTGCAACTCATCGATTTTTACATCTTTCCATCCCGTCTTTATACGAAAATTATTTTACAGTTCAGACCATTCAAATCACTTTACGTCGTCGAAGCTCTTGAGCAAATGCTGTTGTGAGAGGTTTTTTTCTTCTCTAAGAAAGAAGATATGTCAAAGTGAATGATTGCATGAAAACAAACGAGGGGATGGAAGAACGTTCATCTTCTCTCTGCTTATATGTACACTCGACTAGTGTATAAGAAAAGATATCCTTGTCGTTCTCAATCACACTCTCTGCTTCATCTGAATTGTCCCAAAGCACATATTACCAACAAGGCATCTAGAAATGACGCATAGATCACATGCTTCAATTCTTCTATCCTATTGATACCCGAACAATATGATACAAACCCTTCCCAACCTTTCAACTCCCAGGAACCCCCCCTCAAACCCCACACCTTAACCCGTAACACAAATCCCCCACGAACCCTCCCATCAAACACCACATAACCCATAACCCATGAAATCATTCTTCCCGCCTCTTCGGCGCCTCCGCAAAAACCCTGCCCCTGGGTGGAAACCGCTCGCTGAGCAGCCGCTCTTGATCATCGCTCCACCTCCCAACCGATGATCTCGTATTGTCGTCCGCATTAGCCTCTGGCCCGTCCTTGATCCCTCCATCCGCATCGTCTCCAATCTCAAAGGCATCGCTTAGTTCTATCAAATCGCCCACTCCAGACTTGCAGCCCGCTGCTGAGGGCTGCACGCTTTTGGCGGCTCTTGACGCTAGCTTCCGTACCCAGCCCTCGATGGCACCACCCACATTCTCGATACCGGTGGAAGAATTTGAAGTAGTGGACTCAAAAGAAGCACGCGGAGCGACGTTAGGTAAATGCGCCGCGAACATCCTGTTCAGCCCATCCTGCGCCGGGCCAGGACTGTGCACGTCCCTCCCTAGAGTGCCAACACCCCCTGGGCCTTGCAGACGAGTAGCAAAATTAGAACCGGACGAGGATCCCGATTTTGATTTCTGCCGACGTGGTGAAGAATTATCAAAGTAGCTTGTCCTCGGCAGGTCGAGCGATTGCGGTGGAGTTTCGACATCAGAGAAAGATACTGACTTCCGCCTTCGTGGGGGGAAGAAACCAAGGATTTGGCGGGACAGGCGGGCGATTTCTACGGGGTCGGGGAACCCGTCAATGGAGACCCAAGAGTCGTGTTTCCAGGGTGGCTCTTCGGGGTTTGAAAGGGTCACCGAAATAGACGGGGAAGTGGGTATGCTTGAGAATTGGGTTCCTCTCGTTTCTGCGGAGCTGGAGGCGGATTCTCCCCAGCCGAAGTGAGTGTTTGTGGGGGTTTGCATGGTTTCTTCAGTGTTGCCGCCGCCAAGGAGATCTACTGAAGTAACGGGATCAAGAGCTTTGCGCCCTCTTATACCGCATGCATCCACAGGTAGAAAAACCATCTTCCTGACTTGTATACTGTCATTTGGCCAAAGCCGGTTGGCTCTTCGAAAAACATCCGGCTTACAGCTGTATTTGAGCATGACGCCCGCAAGTGTGTCTTCCGATTTAACCTTGTGTACGTAGACCAAAGCATCTCGATCGTCGGTCTGATTGGGAGGTGCCGATCCTCTTTCAGGTGATTCTCTCCTTTTGTACCGGCCCGAAGTATCTGGATTAAGATACCCATTGGCAGCCAGCAAAGTCTCGCGCTTTTTTGCTTGCACCTGAGCAAGGCGATCCTCCCGACTTCCATGCCCAAGTTGCCTTTCTGCACCTCCTGAGGGTCCCCATTGAGTGGGCGGGGCGCTAGTGGTACGGCTATGGGTTGCTTCTAAGGGTCTTCGGCGTCGCCTCTCCTGCTGCACAGGAGTTTTTGACGTGCCAAGCGTATCGCTATTGAGAAGATTGGACGCTATGCCCTGCAACGAAGACCACGACGTTCCCCATAAGCCCGACACGAAGGTGGAAGGTGTGGCTTGGGATCCCAGAACTTTAGCGCCGCCATTCAACCTGTTGCTAGTTCGAGGATTTTCCAAATTTCTGCTCGACGATGCAGAGCGCGAGGGGTGTTTGCTTGGGATTGGCGAAGGTGCCCTTGAAGATAAGAATTGAGGCCCGTCGAGCTGAGGAACACTTGTGAGAGCTGTACCAGCCAACGTAGGATCTTGATCGCTTGAGAGCGGGCGCCGAATTCGAGGTCGTAAAGTACTCGAGTTTCGGGAAGAGGTTGCTTTGGGTAGCTCGGTGTTCATGGCCGACGTAGCCACATAGAACTCTTCATTTGACTAATTTTTAAAGAATGGGCCTGGCTCGGCCTGACAAGTAGTAGCTTTAAGCATCTAAGCAGCCTTGCGACCATTATTTGTTCAACAGCACAGTACAAAGGAGGGATGACACGCCTTGTTGAACGGAAGGCGCGGTTGAGGCGCTTAGCTTCAGCCCTTTGCCTTTCAATGCGACCATTTGAACAATAAACCGTTCAAAGTCATGGCTAAGCGCTTTGAACATCGTAGAACAATGATGTTAATCAGATTTAGGGTAGAACTTTCTGAACACCTAACCGTTTGTTTGATGGAGCGGTGCGCCGATTCTATAGCGATGGGCTGCTACAGACATTGCGAGTCACACACTTCTTGACCGATGTCTATGATATATGGATCTATCAGGTTGCAGTTTGGCACGCTTGTGCATTGAGCTCTCGAACTGGCTGTACGTTCCTAGGTATCAAACATCTTTGAAGTTGCAAGAAAAGAATGGCCCTTGCAAATTGATTCTTATTGACATATACTGAAATCTAGTGCTGATCATCCATTGCCGATGGAACAAGCCACGGATGGTACAAAAGCTGCTTCGTGGTCTTTCTCTCCTCAGGTAGCCATCGTAGCATTGACCTCATCAGATCTAAAAAGAGTTCTTGATCTTTCCCCTGAAGTCGCCCCTCGCCATCCTCGAGAGTGGTATTATCAACCAAGTTCAGTTCGTGAAGCCGCATGAGCATGCCATCTTCACCAAAGAACCCTTAAACTGCAGGAAAACGAACTGCATAATCTACCGGTGGAGGACCGCTCCTTGCCTGTATTGCCGCTGCATGTATGACATGGTCATACTCCCCAGTTTCGGGATGATTGACATTGAATAGATCCTTACCTTCATACATCTCCCAGACCTGTGTTCGAGGTTATTTATAAGTTCTCAATCTCTACCTACCTTTGCTCTAGACTTATCAGGCAGGCTAGGTTCCATATATCCACACTATAACCCCATTGTACCCCGATCAAGACTTCTGGGGCACGGTAGGCATCAAGTTAAGCATTCTGTTTAAAACCTTCTTAGTCCATCACTGATGCATGTCCGAAGTCGGCAAGTATTGGTATCCCCAGAAAAATGGTCGTGAGGTATAGCTGGTTCTGTCCTCCAGATCTCTTTGGAGACTTGGATCTTGTTCCTCGGCTCTAAGTAGTTCATCAATGTCTGGTTGATGCTTGATTTTATACATGATATTTTCCGCCCTAATGTCTTCCAATCTGTAAGCTTGACTTAAACAAAATATCGTAGCTCGAATGATCAGACTTACCAGTATGCACCATCTTACAATTGCTGTGGAGATGATCAAGAGCCAGTAGAACGCACAACACAATCTGCTTGATGAACCCATCTGGAGTTCTCCCAAATCCCCCCTGCAGAAATATTTTTCTGAGAATAGAAGCGCTTTCGCGCAAGGAAGTGTGTATCAAGCATGTATGGTTGCCGTTGAGGCCACGGATAGCAAAAGAGTGAGACAAGTCCCGGAGATATTGACATCGCCCGTGTGTTTTCTCTGCCACTGCAATGTGCTTGAAGATATTGAGCTCATGCGGCGTTTTTGATTCTTGAGATTGCTCGATTGTAAGTATTTTAATCGTTACGAAAGTTTTCCATCTCCTTAGTCACCTTTAGGCCACTTCCGGTTGGATCGTTGATGGAAGGGTACATACAGTAGATCCTGGGCCAGCCAAACAGTAGAATGGGCACCGAATCTGAGCTTGATAAGTATTAGATACCTGCCATACATAATCTGTCCGAGACGCGCAGGGTAATAGTTTCTTGGACCGTAGCCTAGTAATCTTTCTTCTTCGACTTTCGTCTCGGATGAGACGATGGCCGGCTTCACTCGAACCAGTGGCAGTCGTGAGCCTCCTAGAGCGCGTATCGTCCATTTGAGAATGGAGTTCATGTTATGATCAGGGTATGCGTTGAATACTGCACACAAACATAGAGGTGTGGTAGCGCTACTACAGTTATCAAATTCATGTGAAGAGCGCAACCAATGCTCATCTTGAGATTTCCGGCACAACATATAGTCAGAGAGACCATAAGGGGCCCCTTTCGTTTCAGAATAATCATCAAGTATGAAGGAAGCTTGATACCGTACTCGTGACACCGTTGAAGAGTTCGAGAACAGATTGAAGGAGATGGTTCTAGAGATATGCTTGCGTTAATGTTCAGGAAGGAATGATGTAAGCAATTCGGTTTTGGAACTGGAATAAGCACGTTTAATAACGTCGGGAAGGGCGAAGTGGCAAGTCGATAGGCAATAGAGGTGAGTCGCAAAGCACGAGCTTCAGTGGCAAAATATCAAGGTGAAAAGATCGAGTACTTGCTTAGACAAAGGCTAAGTACCGAGGATCGGATTACCATAGTCTGGCAATGATGCAGACTCAATAGGATAGGCTCGAAGATATCAATAGACAAGGCTTCGCTTGGCAAAGAACGCAAAGCCAAGGCAAAAACAGTCGCTGAATAGCCACAAGCAAATCCATCAGATGAGATTCTGCCATACTACATACCGTCCGCGTTCATCCCATTCATATCACCATTGATCCCGAAGAATTGAAACCTGCATAGCGTTAGTAATAGATAGATATTCAAAGGCTTGCTCATGAGTACTTACCAATCCTCCACATTCAATGTCGTGGGGGCAACCGGGCCCTGCCCTCGACTACTGTTACTCCAGCTATCCTCCGGACTTTGTCCTTCGCCTGTAAACTGATTCGGCCAACCCTGATTGGGGTTTGGCTGTTGCATATGCATCTGGGACATGCCAGGCACATCTTGCATGTTCTGCAAATTTTGTTGTCCATCACGCATGTTTCGAGAGGGCATTTGTTGCTGACTCTGCAGCGTCGACTGCATCATACCAGGTGTTTGCATCTGCGGCATTTGCAACTGTGGGTCAAGGTTTTGCTGACTGTTGAATGACGGGAAGGACATGTTGGTGCCGTCGGGGAAAAGCTGATCTGGTTGGAAGTTCTCCCAAAGGCTTTGGGAGATGTGGGGCGAGTCGCGAGTCACTAAGAAGAGGTCAGGTGGAGTGGCGGGAATGGCATAAGACGGGTTAAAGGGCGTAGGCGGACGTGTATTGGTGCGAGAACTGCTAGTTCCGAGAAAAGCGTCATGTTGTTGACGGATGGGTGGAGATGTTGGCGGCGCAGCCATAGGTGCTATCGGCGCAGATTGACCGAGATCTCGTGAGGGAGTTACTGCAGGAGTCTGAGGCCGAGATCGCTCGTACGAAACTTGCGGTGCTGGCGGCCCGTTGGCAAACCCTAGCTCCATATCGTCATATTTGGGCTTCTGTGGCTGTTCACTGCTCTCGCGGACGGGACGAGCGTTAAGTTTAGGCTTCTTATGCTTCTTTCCTGCTGCTTTCTGAAGCCTGTCCTCAAGCGTTTTATTGCCAAGGATGGACTCAAACAGGGTGTGGACCATTTTCGCCACAAGCCAGACCTTTGAGACTTCCTTGAGAGCGTTCATGCATACTTGCATTCTCTCTTGTGTAGCTGATACGATTGAAGGTATCGAAGAGCGCATTTGATACACGTGCATTATGAGCGCAGAAAATAAGCTATATACACTGCCATGGGGGTTAGCAGGGCAGTAAGGATTACTCGCCTTAGATTTGACTTACATAAATGCAGGAGTAAATCGAAGCTCGTCATGTGTTTGGAGGTTTTCGATGATGGAGGTAATCATGCCAGCTGCTTGGAAAGCAATGTTTCTCGATGGATATGCATGGTCGGTAGGATACCCATTGAGTTGCCCGTTGGATTCTTGTGTTGCAGGAGGCATGTGTGCTCTATGTAAGAGGCATAGTGTCGTACTTTTGGCAATCAGCATGTAACGTATCTGCATTGCATTTAAATACTTACTAGTAGTTTGAATGGAGTAGAGCAGACCAGAAATGATGTTTTGGCTTTTCCCAGTACACTTCTTTTGGACAATTCTGCAGCCAATCTGCCAAAGCCATGTCGCTATGAGTGAGATCAATGGCATTCTGCCGCCTTGCTTTTGATGCGACTGAGTATTGCTGAGATAGGACCAAGCCCATAATTTCGCATAATCGTACGTATTGGAGGAAGAACTGAACGTGGATATTGTTTGGTGGATATTTTGCCGGTCCTTCGCCCTCTTCGTCTTCCACAAAGTCGTCTTCACTGACCATCTCGACGTCAGAGTCATCTGTATTGATGTGCACCGGACGACCCAAAGCCACAGCCACCGACCGATCTCGGGTGAACAACGTCCACCAAATCCGCTTCCAAAGACGTTTGTCGGGTTTAGTGAGCTGCGAGCCCTCGACGCTGTGCATTGTAAGTCGTGTCTTTGGAAACTTGAAGATTAATTACCTTCGATGCATGCCCGAGCCCTGCGCAACGATAGTGGCTACTCTGGTCCAGTAGAACACGTTCTTCGTCACGTCTATTAAGGAGTCAGAATGGGGAGGTTCTCGGCTATTGATAGTACTCGAACATACCTTCAGGACCTTCCCAGTACCAGCCCATCAAAACTAGCGCTTGGACAATTGTTACTCGGTCATCTTCATAGTTGGCATCGTATAAAGCTTTAGCGCGCTTATAGAAAGTCATTGCAGCAGGTGTGGTCGATCCGTTGGCGTCCATTAATTGGGGATTCGTGCAAACCCTTGACCCAGCAAGTAAAATGGCCTGCAAGAGAAGCAAAGACGGGGGGTTCTTGTTATCCCGGTACCGCGCCATGAACCTACTGCGATTAATTACGGGGACCACTGGAGCAACCCATTTAAAGAATGCTTCGACCAGCTCATCGCAAAGAACCCTAGGAGGTAGTAAGAAGGCCCCTCGTTGGTGTAAGATGTCGACTTCTAAATTGTCCAGGTCCGTCATCCTGGCTCTTGCCCCTCGGACTGTATCTGGCAGTGGATAGTGAACAACATCTGTCGTACCATGCCTATCATGTACCAACAACGACAGATTTGACGATTCGCCGAGGTATGCCACTCTCCCTGCTTCCCTAATCGGCGCTCTTGCAAACTTGGGCTTCATGAATTGTGCAAAATGGCCGCTGTTTGTTGCCTGTTGGACAGCTTGCGCGTCCGATAAGGAAGTGGGTGGCATGCCATCTTGCGTGTTGAAATCAGAGTTGCTCCTGGGATGCTCATAACCTCCAGGGAGTTCGGTCGATGGAGGCGACGTTGCCCTTATGGAATCAGCCGGATCACTGTCGGGGAAAAGACACCATCAGCGCATCGTCGTAGTACAGCACACATTTGACCTTTTTTACCTGTCGGAGTCTCTCTGTCTTCCTTGTGTTTTCTTCCGTTTCGGAGCCGGTATCTTACATTCAATGGAGAATGCGACACAGTTGGTGCATGGTACACCCAAGCTTGCGGCATCGCATCGAACCTATTCGAGATCTTTCAGCAGCCGACGGCAATGATCGCTATGAAGGTGCCAAGGTGAGCAACCGTACTTTTCTCGCATGACAGGTCTGTGGGCACGCAGTAATTAGCCAAATTCACCCACAGGGCGAACTCCATCCGAGGATGTTGTTTAACCTCGGTGCGGCTATTTATCATCAAGTCGAGGAATGAGAAATGTTCATGGACTTCTCAAAATACGATATGATGATATTTACCTCACAAGCACGACTGGCGCGTTGTCTATGTATCCAACCTGCTTCAGCGTTGTTCCCATCCTTTCAAAAACAGCACGCGCTCACCTCCTGAAGCTTGGATGACCGGGAGTCTGGGAATTTGGAGCAGCGGTGGTATTTGGCAATGCGCTGCCGCTTGGATGTCCACTGGCCATTGTGGTCATCGCATTGGCATTTCCTCTACGTGGCCTGGATAATGACAAACAGATAGTAAAGTAGAGAGAGCTCTTGGTCTTTTTCACACGTGTTAGCAAGCACGCTTGGACGCTTGGTGAAGTTCTACAAATATGCCCAAGATCGCCCGTGACCCTGAGACATTCACCGATTGCCAAGCCAAAACACTCAAATGTGGGGTTGAGCACTTTTGGATCTAGAACCTTGTATATATATTCTATACGGATTCACAACTAAAATATATATAAACACCTTTTATACAAGAAATGTATCTTTACAAATATCACGGTCTTGTGAGCACTCTCATGTTCACGTTCATTCCCTAACGTACTCTATGTTACCAGACTGCTCCTCTACCTTGCCATAAGCATGAGCGTGCCCGAGCACCTTGTGTCGGGTCGTGTGATGCAGAGTGAAAACCCGTCGAGACTGGTAGCTGTCTCTGAACAATTCGAGGGCCTTGATCATTTCCATCTTGAATCGTCATGCTTCCATTTCCGTACTTACTAATCATTCCCCATCTCCCTTCCCATCGTACCTGATATTTCAAACAGTTTTTCCCGTGCCATCTATGGGCATTTTCGATGCCCGCAAGCTCGGTCTAAGCATCGTCATCGGCTTCCTCTCCCTCTCATTGCTTACTGGACGTATTTCCAGTCCAGTATGCCTCGTACGCAAGAGAGGAAGGATTTCTCATGAAATGCATTGGGCTAAGTCCCAGATATGTTTTAGGAGACTACCCCTTGCAATGAGATCATATGGCGGCTTGAGTTTAGCATAGACGGAGATACCTCGAAGATTGGGCATATGAGGCCTCGGGATACACTGGAGGGTAGAAGTAGAATTGGTGGGATGATAGATCGTTTAGGGAGCATTTCTTTGCCTCGGAAGTTACATAGATGGCTTCCTAAACATCCCGCTGGCTCACAAAAACTCTAGCTTCTCCGATATAGCATATATATATATATACACAGATAGGGCATCTTTTCTACCACAACACGCTTTCGTGGCTCAGTTGGCTAGAGCGCCAGTCTCATATTGTTTGAACAAATCTAAGATTTGTAGATATCTGGAGGTCATGAGTTCGAGCCTCATCGAGAGCAAATCATTATTCTGATTTTTGCGCAGTCTACTCTAGTATCTGACGTAAATACCCATGGACGTAAGAGCAATACAGGAGGGAGATACGTGGAGGGGTTTCCCTCTTTGTGAGCTGTAAAACAAAAGGTGGTCGTATCGACTTGTGATCAGTATTTCCATTCACACTACGAAGTCTTTCATATTCCGGAGTCTTCACTTCGATACTTGGAAAGGCTACAGAGTCAATGCATACAGGGAAGCTTTCCCCGGCATATGTCGAGACTTTACGACACCTCTACTGCCTCCCCTTTCGGTGTGAGATAATATGCCATCTGTGCTCTACAGCCATCTCCTCTCTCTCATTCTCTGGGCTTATTGAGAGACATCGAACGCCATATAGCCCTTCTGAGAAGGTCAAGACTGTGCAGAGAGGTGCCTCCGTCAGCTTCGTGAGACAATTTCACATTGGCTCTTCCTCGGCACTTCTCTTATTCTATTCGGACCATGAGCGTTTTCTCGTGGTTGACTTCATGTCCTAAACACGTCTATTGATAGGATGCGGGGGTTCTTGTCTTTGTAAAGTTGCTTTAAAGCTGCTTACATGTTTAAAGTACTCGGCTGCTTGGAAAATTATGTCGGTGAGCCATGATCTATTGAAGTGACCATCCACCTGGACAGGTCATCTGCCCGAACCATCATTGAACTGCTGTATCCAAACCCGATATTTCCAAGTGGGCGAGCGGATATCTCGTAGTCTATAATCATACTCTATAGCTCCATTACGAGGTCAAAAAACTAATTATTCGGAATGGCCTCCGTACCGCAACTGCACTACCACGAAAATCAAACGAACACGCAAATAGCCAAATGTAATGACAACAGCATCAATTATACGTAGAAATGTTAGATGATATGAATTATAATATGTATCTATCCATGAAAGTGATTGTCACCCTGTTTAAGAATGATCTGATCCATCCGATGCTTCTGATTCATAATCAAAGGATTAATATTCTTTTCTACGAGTAGTATGGTTTGAATTTTTGAATTCTTGTGGGTATGGAAGCTTATCTAATCAACTACGTTAGCCCTAAGGAGCCCAATTGCGGATTCCGAATAATTAGTTTTTTGACCTCGTATCTTTTAGGGAATTTCAGTACTAGGGTATCATCGCTATCGACCAAACACTACGAATCATGGGCTCATCTTGAGGCTATAACTTCTTACGACCTTGACCAGAATCTCGCAATTGGCATTGGAGTCGAACACCTGTGCATGATCGAGATCGTCAAACCAGAGAACATCCAAACCAATCCCCTTCCACGTCCGATCTTTCCAATTCTCTTCTACCTCGGTATCGCTACCGTCTGCTACTAGATAGCGCCCAACAGTCTCCGTGTCGACAATGAGATCCTGTCCACTAAGTACCACTGTGGTACGTCGATCTTTGATATCAGATTTCCAAATGATATTATCTGACCAGAAAAACCTTCGTCCTAGTGTATGAGCCACACCCATATCCATAGAGGCGAAGTAGTGCAATTGATGCTCGTTTGCCCGCCTTGGTTTTCGGCATGTGAAGTTGTACGCAACATCTGGCAGATGAAGCAGGAAAGCCACTGGATCTATTAAGAAAAGGGGCCCAATTAAGGGTGATGTTGCCGAATTCTGTAATAGATGGGTCGAAATTACGCTGCCATAAGAATGCGAGACAAGGACGACCTTTTCCCAGCCATGCTTCTTAAGAATCTTTAAAATTTCATTGCACATCTCATTTTTCTCTAGTGCTGCGTGGGTAATTCGGAAGCTGATTGGCATGATTTCGATAGCAATGATACCAATGTCTCCATCAGCAGTGTTCTCGTCATTCGTATGGTTCACCTGTGCTAGGAAGTTTACATACGGATACAGGCCGATGCCAATACCATGTATGAAAAGAACCGGGAGTCTAGTTTTCGAAGTATGAGGCCGATGCCAATATGTCAAGGTCTTCGCAGGGCTTTTATGGGTGGTCAATAGACTGAGAGGGCGAAAAGGAAAGACGGTGAAGAAACACTTTAGCGCCAACCGATGGAAGTGGAAGGAATGCCAAAGCATATAAATGTAGGTAATGGTATCGACGACGAAGACACACTAAGAACATCAGGCTATCCATTAGCATGCTAGCACAAGTACAGGAAGATGAGAATCTCCTCCAAAGTTCGCGCTAGTGCTCACCATATACCAGAGCAAAGACCTATGAAACATGTCCACTCTATCCATAGTCAATCTCAAGCATTTGGCGTTGCCTCGACCTGGTTCGAGCTTTCTTCCCAACCGCAATTCCATTTTATCCACATACTCTTCTAGTTCTTCGTCGTCGAGGATCCCATAGGCTTCCTTGTTCAGAAACGCCCAGCAAAAAAACTCTTTTAGGTTGTCTCGTTTGATCTCTGACGGCGGAGCTCTCTTGAACCACTTCGAAAGATACACCTCAGGGTCGTCTACTGTGTCATGGCAAAGCTCGAACAGCCTGCGGCGTTTATCCCTAGGTGGGACTTCAGGATGAGCAGCTGCATGCTGCAAGACGTATTTCCGAGGAAAATATATCAGAAAAAGGAACAGCGTCTCAGCCACGGCCCAGATCTCAAATACCAAAGGAATCCGAAAACTTAGGGGGTGTAGGATCAGGACCGCGACGCAATACAGGGCACTCAGGGGAGCAACGTGGTGAAGAAAGACGATACAGAGGCGTATAAAGATGTAGTCCCATAAAGAGGTTCCAATCATCTTTTAGTCGATCGCAGATGTAATTTCTGAACACTGTACTTTTGACGCTTTTGCAAAGGAACTGGTGCCTAAGGTAATAGATAAAGCGGCATTTGAAACTACGGTAAATACGGAGTAAGATTGTATTTGTGGTTTTGTTGAGCAGACCCTGCATGAAATGACATAATCTACAGCATGTACCTTAGTATTAATTCCGTCGGTAACCTGATCTGCTTTAACCGAGGCTTTGCGTCAACACCTACTTAGGTAAGGTACCTTAAGTACCTTAATTTACGAGCACCTTCCTCAACGGCGCCAATTTACGGCAACTTCCATGTTTCTTTGCCAGTTGGTAGTACGAGTAGTTGGCACAAGACTGCTTGCTCTTGTAACATGCCTCCCATTTCCAGCAAGCCAATCTACTTTGGCAACTTCTTGGTGACCCCACAGGTTTGATTACCTAGTACCATGATAGGATCTCTTCTAATTGTAACACCAAGGTCTTTCACCTTACACCGCACTCTTTTGCCCTGGTGAACTTGAAGCCTCTACTTCCTGGTCATGTCCTTGTATCCCCTCTTCGAGTCACGCCACGACTCTCTGATCTTACGCATTCTGAAGTAACAGACCTCTTTGTAACAGTGCAACGTGTTGGTCGTATGATAGAGCGTGTCTATGGGGCATCAAGCTTGAACATAGCCATTCAAGACGGCGCCGATGCTGGACAAAGCGTACCGCACCTTCATACGCATATAATACCTCGAAAGAAACAAGATCTAGACGAACGCGGTGGAAGTGATGCAATCTATGGCATGCTGGAAGGCGAGGAAGGTGACGTTGGAAAACATTTTCAAGAACAGTCTGGTGGAAGACCAAAGTTCCCTGCGGTGGACGATAACGCAAGGAAGCCGAGGAGTGAGGCAGAGATGGCGGAAGAAGCTCAAAGCCTTGCATCAGAGATAGAGAAGTTCTCCTAAGACACCGTGTCTCAACAAACACATTTGCTATATGCCCACTGTATGTGAATCTTTCAATCAGTAGTTCACAATTTCAGTCTGTACCGATTCTGATGGATCCCGGTCCCTTTACTGCCTGCACTCATAATTCTTCGACCTCTTTGACCTTCCGATCTTTTCCGACTATCAGGCGCAGCTGCTTCCCCTTCGCTCCATCCCAGATGCCTTTCCTCAAGAGGTCTATGTAAAGCTCATATGACGGATAATCTACTTGAGTCAACGAAGGGTCAGTCAAGAGAGACTGATTCGAGTCTTACAGCCATCTATGAACTTTTTGACCTGCTCGTCCGTCATACCGGCTCCCTTTTTCCTGCGGAGGTCCATTTCTTGCTCTAGCCGCCACTCATAGACATGATAAATGTCTTCGGCGTCGCTGCAATGCTGTCAGTCAGATCTTTGATACAGCCATCTGGAAACGAAGAGACCAACATATGTATCAGTGCATCAAGCTGGCTGTTTTGGAGTCAGGCATTCTCTCTAAAGGGCGAACGGGCAATTGCAGTCTTACTGTGTGAGTCCTTCATACTCCGTCAAGGCTTTGTTCACAAATACCAAATCGATGAGCTTGCACCACCCCAGTCTTCCGTGGTACTGCCCTGCATCCTTTTGCTTGACAGCCTCTGTCCACCTTCTTTCCAATTCCACTACAGGCAATGGTCGGAACCCAACACACCAGCCCTCCAGAATCACAATTTTGATCTTATTCTCCCCTTTTCGGTTCACCACTACCCACTCTTCTAGTGGAACCCGATCTCCCTTTCCCGCAAATGCGCTTTTGTCATAGCTAGGGATTCTGGTCTCCTCGCCTTTGCTGAGACGATCGAACACGGAAAGTGCTAGGGGCAAGTCGTGAGTGGAAGGCTGCCCACGGTGCTGGATTAGGGGGTTGCTAGGATATGTCTCGGCAAGCTGGGCTAGTTCTTTCCGAGGCAGATACAGATCGTCTATGGATAGGACAACAGTAGGCAGGTTATGAGGCGGCTGGGCGAGAATACGGGCAATGGAGGTAACCTAGCTCCCATGATACAGTATGAGCGAAAATGTTGACTCATGCTTCATGATGGTATGACTGACATTGCTGCTCTTGGCTCGCGAACAGCGATCAAATGACATGCACCAAGTAAGTGTACAGCAAGGCTTCAACTGCAGGATTCCAAGGTTGGATATACAACGAGCAACAATAGCGAGCAGCCGTATCCACCTTATGAGAGACCCAATGTTCTCTCAGTGCGGAAAAAAAGAACTGGGAAAGCCGCATTGCGAGACTTTCGGCGCACATCAGTTTACGAGAGAAAGAGAGAGACGGTTAAAGTTTACAACTCTCTACTCGTGTAGTATAAGAAAATTTACAAACGCACCAGCACTGTTTTACCGGCGCCCTGAATCCCATTGATACCAACGAAGAGCGGGGATACCCTCGATCTGGGGGTCAGACCTTGCTGGAGATGCCTGAGGATGAACGGTATACAGTGTTCAGACTTGTCGTCTACTATTTCTGGCATGATGAACAAAATCCAGAACGATTGCCGTGTCTAGGCCTGAGGAACCACAAACGGGCGATGTATTTAGACCTCGGCATCTAACGACATTCGCGACGAGCAGTGGAACATCAATGGTGTGACGTGTTCGTATCACAGGACTTTCCGGTCAGGACTTGCTTGGTTTGGTGATAGTGATTGAGCGTAAGCTCAATTCCCATAACTCCGTGATCTTCGATAAAAGCATTGTGGGGAGTAAGCTCAAGGTTCAGTTCAATCCATGCATGAGGTAGAGCCGTCGAGCATTAAGCATGTGAAAGGCAGCGGAGAGATGTGGGATGTGGGATGCGGGATGCGGGATGAGCGCGGGGAGCCGGAGCCAAACAAAGTACTAAACTCCGTCCCGAGGCATTCTAATCATCTCCATCACAAGCCACGGACAGAGACACCCCACCTATACATTTATTTAGCATTCAGTCACCTCTTCTTTTCTTTCCCTTCTCTTTATTCTATTCCAACATGTCCGAATTACGCTTTGACGGTCAAACGGTCGTTGTGACAGGTGCCGGAGGAGGGTAAGTTGGATCTACCTACTTACGACGCACCACGCTGATGGAAGCAGGCTCGGAAAAGCCTATGCATTATTCTTTGCCTCACGGGGTGCTAATGTTGTTGTCAATGATCTGGGGGGTTCCTTCAAGGGCGAAGGAAAGTCATCCAAGGTATACCCGGCAATCTAGCATCAAGCATTGAACTTCTCGGCTTATTATCGTTCGAAGACCGCAGACGTGGTAGTAGATGAAATACGAGCAGCCGGCGGCAAAGCCGTTGCAAACTATGACAGTGTTGAAAATGGCGACCGAATCATCGACACGGCCATCAAGGAGTTCGGGGGGATACATGTTCTGCTCAACAACGCAGGGATCTTAAGGGATGTCAGCTTCAAGAACATGAAGGACGATGACTGGGACCTGGTCATCAAGGTCCATATCAAAGGAGCATATAAGGTCAATCTTAGCAGAGACCTTTGGAACGATTGGCTATCTGACTGAATTTCAATTGTAGTGTGCAAGAGCCGCATGGCCTCATTTCAGGAAGCAAAAGTACGGCCGGGTTATCAACACTGCTTCTGCTGCAGGTCTATTTGGTGGCTTCGGCCAGTGCAACTACTCTGGTGAGCATTCCCGGATGTCCAGAGTAGAGCTTCAGGCTGATGGAAGCAGCTGCCAAATTGTCCCAGGTCGGGTTCACAGAAACGTTGGCCAAAGAGGGTTACAAGTACAACATAATATGCAATGCCATTGCGCCTATAGGTACGGCAGAATCTGTTCCATTCTTTTCTTTGTATCTTCTCTTCTTTTATCCTTCTATTCGGGAGTCTGGGCAGCACTCAATCAGCCAGTCTCCTCTTATCCGATTGGGGTTTTTCACAATCTTGGTACCTCTGACTGACTCCGATTGCAGCTGCTAGCAGAATGACGGAAACTGTAATGCCACCCGATATCCTTGAAAACCTTAAGCCGGATTGGGTAGTACCGTTAGTTGCCGTGCTCGTACATTCTTCGAATACGCATGAGACCGGCTCGATATTTGAGGTTGGTGGTGGTCATGTTGCGAAACTACGGTGGGAGCGCGCAAAAGGTGCGCTGCTCAAGATTGGTCCTACCTTGACTCCTGGAGCGGTACTTAAGAAGTGGAAGAACGTGAACGATTTCTCGGAGCCGAGTTATCCCACTGGTGTAGCAGACTTTATGAGCTTACTAGAGGAGGCACAGAAGCTGGGTGATAATGACACCGGGGAGAAGCTCGACTTCACTGGAAAAGTTACGCTGATAACCGGTGCCGGGGCAGGGTAAAGGTCCTCCCGTGGTAAGATTTGGTCCTACGATGCTAACTACTGCAGGCTTGGTCGTTCATACGCTTTGCTGTTCGCAAAGCACGGCGCCTCCGTTGTGGTCAATGATCTAGTGAACCCTGATGATGTGGTCCAAGAAATCCAGAAATTAGGCGGAAAAGCCGTAGGCCACAAGGCCTCCGCAGAAGATGGTGACGCTGTTGTCAAAGCGGCCATAGATGCGTTTGGCCGTATTGACATCGTGATCAACAACGCTGGAATACTGAGGGATAAGGCATTCAATAATATGGAGGATCATATGTGGGATCAAGTCATTGCTGTCCATCTCCGTGGAACATATAAGGTAACCAAAGCTGCATGGCCATACTTCTTGAAACAGAAATATGGACGGGTAGTTAACACGACAAGTACGAGTGGTATATACGGTAACTTTGGTCAAGCAAACTACGCTGCAGCGGTATTATCTCACACAATGCTCTACTAGACACATTTTCGCTAATTTTTTCTAGAAACTCGGCATATTAGGTTTCTCGAGAGCTCTTGCCCGTGAGGGTGCGAAATATAACATTTATGTCAATACGATTGCACCCAATGCAGGCACAAACATGACACGAAGTATCATGCCGGAAGAGATGGTTCAGGCCTTCCAGCCTGAGCAAGTAGCCCCGCTTGTCGTGGCACTGAGCTCAGACAAAGTACCAAATCCTCCAACGGGTGGCCTATTCGAGGTTGGCAGCGGCTGGCATGCTCGGACAAGATGGCAGAGGAGTGGAGGCCACGGCTTCCCTATTGACGTCAAATTGACCCCGGAGGCCGTATTGAAGACGTGGAAAGATATCGTCAACTTCGATGACGGTAGGGCCGATAATCCAGAGGATAGCCAGGATGGCTTGAAAAGTATAATGAACAACATGCAGAACAAAAGCGGCGGATCTGCTGGAAAGTCGGCGGACAATGCCAATCGGGAAATCCTGGACAACATTGAAAAAGCCAAGAAGATGCAAGCCGAGGGCACAGAGTTCTTATATGATGACAAGGATGTCATACTATACAACCTCAGTGTCGGCGCCAAGCGTACGGAACTTCCTCTAGTGTATGAAAACTCGGATTCTTTCCAAGCGCTTCCTACCTTTGGTGTCATTCCATTCTTTGGCGCCTCTACTCCCTTCAACATGGACGACATTCTACCCAACTTCTCGCCTATGATGCTTCTCCACGGCGAACAGTACCTCGAAATCCGCAAGTTCCCAATTCCCACAAACGCAAAGCTGGTCAGCTATCCCAAGCTGGTTGAAGTGGTAGACAAAGGAAACGCCGCCATAATGGTATCAGGAACCACGACCAAAGACGCAGCTACAGGCCAAGACGTCTTCTACAACGAGATGTCTGCTTTCATCCGCGGAAGTGGAGGCTTCGGTGGTTCGAGCAAGGGGTCAAATCGGGGTGCAGCAACAGCGGTGCATCAGCCACCAAAACGTCAACCAGATGCTATTGTTGAGGAAGCCACGACTGAAGAGCAAGCGGCGCTATACCGCCTCAACGGCGACAGAAATCCTCTTCACATCGATCCGGAGTTCTCCAAAGTCGGTGGCTTCAAGACTCCGATCTTGCACGGATTGTGCTTCTTCGGTATCAGCGGAAAGCATGTGTATCAGACTTATGGGCCGTTCAAAAATATCAAGGTAAGATTTGCGGGAACAGTACTTCCAGGTCAGAAGTTAAGGACAGAGATGTGGAAAGAAGGCTCAAAGGTGATCTTCCAGACGAAGGTCGTGGAGACTGGGAAGCTCTGTATTGCCGTGGCAGGGGCGGAGTTAATGACAGATGGAAAGGGTGCGAAACTGTAATGGATAGTCTACATGGGGTGATGCGTGTAAGTTGTTGCTGTAGCGTACTACAGCAAGTGTGTAAAATAGCAATCTTGGCCCTTGTATAATGTCTTTATGATAAGTAGTGGATGATTCGAATTACCATACCTTAGTCTCTGGATTCACTATGTGACAATACCAGGCTATTTGGTTATATTACGCCAGCTGTAAGGTTAGGAAACGGCGGGATGTCATCGACCTCATCAACTGCTGCAGCGTAAATCCAGATGAAATAGACCGCCAGCTTTACCAGCAAGCTCCACCATCTACGCACTATGGCCAACGGGCAAGTTCCACTGAACTACAGCTTCGGATCCTCTTGACATCGGCTAACTGACCTTTTCCAGCGCAAGCATAATCGTCGGCCTCGTCTTTGTCGTTGTTGCCTCCCTCTTAGCCTACTTCTTTTCGCCGAAAGGAGATAACCAGACGTACGTTATCACCTGCCTCCACATGGGCCTGAATTTGAAGGCTTTGGACCCGGTAGTATACGAGGGACACTTATGAGGAGAGCTGACTTAGAGATGTTGGCTTGCAGTGTCTGGCGCAGTAGCTTGATCCTGAGCTTCGCAAGTTGCTATATCATGTGGGGTAAGTTCTTTGGTGCACCAACCCTCCTTGATCGCTTTCATCAAACATGGAGCGAGCTGGGCCACTCAAGGTGAAAAAGTATGTGCTGACATTATATTCTACACTGTAGCCATAACCTTCCTGGCACAATGGCATCCCCTCATAAAGCCACAAAATAGCCAGCTCAGGCCGGAGCATGCACCCTGAGCACGAGTAGAGTATGGTATGTCTACAAGGGAGGAAGTCAATGCATTGATAAGGTGTTTGGGTGGAGCTTGGGTGTTGATTTCTCACATTTGTTTGGGGTTGGAGGGGGGATCGTCAGTTGGCGCAACCCAAGCAAGGGCAAGGCACCCGGGGCACCCTATTCAAGTGTGGAAAGGTCGAAATTACTGTGGTGAATGAGGCCCGAACGTGGTCAGGTTTAAGGAATTGGATTGATCTCTTTAGCGCCAGCTCGTAACGATCAGACAGATCGTGAACACACTGCGGAGAATTGGAGCATGAAGATTGAGAGTTAGATGGTGATTGAACAGATTAATATTGGCATCAAAATACTACTGAGAAGCTAGCTGTCAACCACTTATTAGGTATATCTTTCAAGTTATAGAATGCAACTAATTCCAATTCACAATAGAGACCTGTCTTGAGACTAGCACTCTCCGAAAGCATCAGTGTCCTTTTCTTTTCTCTCCGTTGCAGGGTTCGAGTTCGGCATGTATGCTGGTACAGAAAGAATTAGTCCAGAGACCAAGTTCGGCCTGAATGCTCATGCAAAGCCGATGACAAAGCCGACGACGTCCTTAGTTATCAAGAGCCAAAGCAAATACTGGGGAACGCGATCCCCCAGCTGATAGGCAGTCAACAGACCGTGTGGGTTCCTCAGAGCGAATGGTGCAGCAGGCGAGTCATAGTAGTCGTTCAAGGCAATCCTGGGCAGGTAAAGGCCACGGACCCTGACGATATCGAGTAGGGTGACTTGGCACACGATGCCGTCAATGATCTCCCAGGTAAGGCTGGACATTCTATATTCTTAAGTTGGTTGGGACGGAGAATTTCCGATGTCTTGTTGCCTTGAAGATGGGTCTCCTTTTGAAGCTGGACTAATTGATCTGTAGGGGATACTTGAAAAGATCGAACACAAGCGGATGAGTACACTTGCCGAGTACTTGAGAGAGCAGAGCATTGTGGAACCAAGCAGTTGCAACTTCGTATTGTTAACAAAGCAGGTTTTCAACTAGGTCTATCACTTAGTCTGAGATACGGTGCACAACGGCTATTGTCTAGCTTGAAAAAGCGGTTGAGTCTCGCCGTGATGAAAATGTAGCGTATGTACGACGGTTCGTTACGGAGAAACGAGTTTTCGAAAATCAAGGATCAAAAGAACGGTTTGTAAAGCAGTCTATCTTCTTATCATGTTATACCGTATATATTATCACTGTGAACCAAAGGAGAGACAGTGAAAAGATGAAGAAACGAATAGTTGAAATGTTAAATTCTCGAAGTGTGAGAACTGAATTCGATTGGTCGAATTGTCGACAAATTCATAACGAACCGTCGTAGTAGAAGGCGAATATGTAATTTTTTTATTTCTTCATTAAGTGCGTGCAGCCTATGGCTATGGCACTATCTAGGCGCTGTGTGTATGCTAAATTACATGTAATTTGGTCAAAATCATCCTTTGTATCTTCCCATTGAGCAGTCACATCGATAAAATTAGGAGGCGAAATATTTACAGAAGAAAAACACATTATACTGATCCATTTATCAGTCAGTATTAATTCTCGGATATATGTTCTTGGAAGTGTCACACGGTCTTTCTGTCAGTGTTTGAATTGGCTCTTTTTCAACGGAGTGTTCTATATTGATTAGACTTTTCAGCGACATACTGAGAGCCATAGTGATCTTTCCTTCGTTTCTATCGCGCCCGCGTGTCGGGCTCATAGCATGGTGGTGCGATAACTATCTAAGTCTCCGAGCAGTTTCTGATCCTCGAGTGTGGCTGCCCCATCCAGGGCTCCATTGTATGCCGCCCAAATCTTCGGGGGAGGAACAGACGTGCCCCAGTACACGAGACAACGAAATGAGGAAAGAACAGCATTGCTCTTGCAACATTGGGTCCGCGTTAGTGACATGTACTAGAGGAAAGCATCCATCAAATCCAAGGGAGGTAGTACACAGTAGGAATGCTTCTGCACAGATGTTGTGGACAAGACGCCCCATGACATAGCAGCCCCAGTAAGTAATCTTAACAGTGCCATAACGCCACCCATTTACTAGAACCTGGTCCTTCGAAGGGATTTCCTCTTAGCACTGAGCGGCTTAGATTGAATTGTCAGGAATTGGAACATCTTTATACGCCGGGGACTCGGACGAGTCACTATTATATGTTGTAGGCTAAGATAAACCGCCGTTCGTCAAGAAAAACGAAAATCACTTCGTGGCATGGTTTGAAAATAGGGACGGGAGGATCGAAAAGACGAATAGCGTAGAGAACCCGCCACATGCAACAACGTGTACTTGTGAAACGGCAGACAGTCTGGTCAGCTAAACTTCCGTTGCATATCAGCCTCCTGTTACCGTGAAGATACGCAAAAAGCCAGTATTTGAAAGCTACCTATCGTCTATCATAAAGTAAAGACGTATCGTACCCCAGCCCCTCTGGCATGTACTGACGCCTGCGAAGCGACCGTGATGCGCCTATGCCAAAGCGCCACTGGCACCGCCCTAATGCATTCCGTTCGCTGTGGGAATCAAACCCGAATAAAGAATGAGATACAATCTTGATCGCATGAAGGTGTCCTGTTATTCATCGCAGATTAGGGAAAATAGCCTTGTACATTGAAGGCTTAGGATATGGGATTGCCATTCCGACGGCTGGTTAGGGGAGAGTTGCCATCACCTAGCAAACATGCTCCCGTTCTAAAACCATGGAAATCATGATGTTGAGCTCGAGGCTGCAGCAGAAGATGGTTGTGTGGCATCGGGACGGGGTGTGCTCTTCTCGTCAACACCTTGCCCTCTACACAGCGGACAGGAATTGCGTCCGGTGGTCAACCACTAGAGATTTTAGACATCAGCCTCAGATCTAACAATGAACTAGGAATACTAAGGAACATACCTCGTCAATGCATTCACGATGGAAGAGATGACTGCATTTCGCTAACTTTCGTAACTCCTCGTCAGGCTCGTAGTCGCAAAGACAGACCAGACACCGCTCGCCAGGAGCTATCTGGATGTGGCCGATACCCTGGGTAGCATACGCAAGGAGCATATCTATAGATCTCTGGACACGGTAGATGCCTTGAGCCGATGCAACGTCCTCGCGACTAGCAACAGGTGGCTTCGCAGGTCCCAGAAGTGCTGACAGTAACATCATATCCTCGTACGTGGGGTTCTGGTGGCCAACAGGAATTAGCACATTGGCTTTCACGGGTACAGTCGAATGTTGGGGCACTTACGTCTGTAAAGAGACTCGGTGCCGCAAAAGCAGGATGATCCTCTGAAAGATTTGTGCCAACCACGTAAATCAGCCAACTACGACTCCCTTGTGACGGAGTTTCATCAGGCTCAACGTCATCAGGTTCCACTACACCATTTCGTCGTGCGGCACCGGCCCCGAGGTCTCGGTGGCGTGCGAATTCCGAGTCACTTCGGCGCCGTTGTTGGACCGAGCGTGTGGCTTGATCTTCAGGAGTTAGAATACCTGCTTCACGTAGATGCTGCGTGGCAATATCACGAGTTGGAAGCGGTGGATGTTGCGCAGCAGATGCGGAAGACGGGCGTCGATTTGGAGTTGTTGTCCCAGACGAGAAAGCAGAAAGACCTGGATCTGCAGGCGTAGAGGGTGGAGGGTGTGGTCCGGGAGGAGACTCTGACATCGCGTTTGGCACACCGGAGTGAGAAATGGGCGTTGCTTCTGCAGAACCTTGACGGCTTGAATTGAGCATACGCTGGTGGCGCTGGCTATCATAATTTGCAGGAAATGTATTAACGCCTCCCATCGAAGCACGTCGGCGGTGAGCAAACCTCGACCTTCCATCGGCATGTCGAAGTAGTCCTCCACCTCCACCTCTCAGGAGATTGTTGGATGGCGCCACAGGTAAACTCAACAAAGCATCTAAACTCGGGTCTGCATTCGCTGCATCTTCATGGACCACATGATCTGAAGGTACGGAGCGGACGCCGACAACCACGAGCGTGACAGTCCTACCGTCAGATCCATCGAGATGGTCATCGGTGGTAGAGGGTCGCTCGTCGGCTCTGGCGCGGGATGCCAATCTCTCGGTAGCTGATGCGGCACTGCTTGCACCACCACTACCTGGCGTTGTGTTGACAAAACGAAAAACTCGCAGAAAGTTCAAAGGCGGAAGCGTACCAGCAGGTCGCGTAGGGTCGTTGCCACCTTCAAGAGTGCGTACATCACCCGTTGAGGCTGTAGCTTGCTGTAGAGTCCGAAAAAGGGTATTAAGACTTCCATCAAGACCATCAGCACCAACAGCTTGCATGTTAGTAATGGCTTGCTCTGGAGTTCCTGAAAGCTGAGCAGCAATCGCTGCAGCAGCTAAGTGTAGTATCCGAGGCAGAGGGCCTTCGTCGTCTCTCCTGATCAACCTACTTGATCTTCCTCTGAGCATGTTGGGCATCCGCCGAGGCTCACGTCTTCCTCCAGATCCACGGTCTGCCCAGCGCTCTGCCCAACTGGAGCCCTCCGATCGAGCCGCAGGACGTTCGGGAGACTCGACTACGGCGGGAACAGCTTGGGTTCTCTGATCTCGATTATTGGGAAGCAAAGAGTCAATTGCGGGACCGTTTAAGTCGATGCTAGTATCTGTTGCAGCTAGAGGGGGAAGTAGATAGTCAGTGTTATCAGCCACGATCACTGTTGTGGGGCGGCGAGGTGAAGTCTGATTGCCCTGATCTCGGGTGACCTGTTCACGGCTCGTAGAAAGGAGGTTTTCAATGGGTATCGATAGTGATCGGCGAACTCTGGACATGCGAGAACTTCGCACCGACGAAGGTGTGAGACTAGACGGCAAGATTCGTCGAGGTTCAGCAATTTCTTCCAGTGCCGGGCCTTGCGTTGATGTTACCGTGTAGCCAGTCGAAGGTAATGATCCATCTAATACCAAGGGGAATGGTCGGGATATAGGCGCGAGCTCTCTTCGCCGTCTTGTTCTTAATGACGTAGAAGAGCCCGGAGATAGTGATCCAAGCATTGAAAAACGGTGGTTGTTGCGTGGTCCTGAGTCTTCAGTGGCCCCTGAGGGAAGCCTATCTGACAATCTTCGCCGCAGCGTGCGACCTTCTCCATAACCTTCTTGATCGGTATTAGACGACCCAACACTGGAATAACGTGGTAGGAGCCTTGAGCTCAATCTGGATATAACCGAAGATCGTCTAGGCATTGGCGATGCGGTGATGTGTGTAATAGGCGCGTCACGCATGCCTAGATCCTCCATGTGAACCAGAGGCCTTTCTTCTTGCTGCTCGTAAAAGATCTGATCACGCGTTAAAGTATCGCCACTATTACTTAGATTTCCCCTAACCGGGATAGACTGAGCAGAAATCTGTCGACTAAATGTTGCAAACGGCCGTGTGGATTGTGCATCCTGCTGCTGAGCAAGTCCGGCTGACGGTAGGGACGAAGGCTGGTCCATTTGTCCCTGCCCTGTAGCTCGCACCCTCGTCTGTAGAGTACTTCTACTTCCTCGATCTTGAACGAGCTGTGAGAACCGCCTAGAGTCGCGGTGCAGAAATGCTTCGCGTTCACGCTGGGACGAAGCACTTTGGCCCATGGTGGGGGCCTTTGTTATGGGGCCGGAGGACGAGTGCAGTTGAAGTGTACTGCGTTATATCATGTTGATATCAGAGGAGCATTGGCGTGGAAGACTGGGAAACTGCTTGTTTGAAAAGAGTGCCTTGTAGCTTGCCAGCTGAGTCTGTTCTAGATTGCTCTATAGAAAGAGTGGCTCCAAGAGGCGGTCCAGATAAGGTGTGTGGATCGTGGAAGATATAATGAGACCTGAGTCGGAAGATGTAGCTCAGAGTCAAGGTCGGGTAGGCGCGACGGCCGGGATTGCATGTGAAACTTGTCCTGGTGAGATGTGCTGGTCGTGGTCAGCAAACAGATGAAGATGCAGTTGCATCTGTGAACCAAAACCTGTAAGGCTGCACAAGGCAAGCGGTAGATCGCGGAACCGCCGCCTCTTTGTGAGATGTCTGACTACTGAGCTACTACCTCCGTACTGTGGTAGATCACCAACGAGCAAGGAAACGTGGAAAACTTAGGTATGAAAAGTCGATGTCATTAGTCTTGGAATACCAAGAAGGATTCCATTGCTTTTAATACCTTCCCTTTACATATTCACACAAGTCCTATCCTACAAAATGCACAGAAGTTTTAGGCACGGTAGAAACTTTGACTTCTTGAAGAACGTGTTTTGAACCCGTACACTGTCTCATACCGAATGAAAACTCAAGCAAGCTCCAGATGTTTACTGTTTATGCTTCTGAAATCGATGTAAGCGCTTCAGCTCTGTTGAACGTATGCCGGCGATGCCTGGACTCGAACAGGCTGATTACCGCCGAGTCCTCTCAGTGGGTATCTGCTAGCAGCCTTTACTATTTACGTGCTTCATCTCTGAGCCACCATGTCTTCTGCGTCATATTTCACACCGGCGTTCAAGCCGCCCCTTCGACCAGATGATCATCGTTCTTCAAAAAAAACGCAAGGAGATGGAAGCAGCTCAGAGGATGAGTCTACGAACTCGGAAGTCGAAGTTCGCCCGGGCTTTAGGAAACGGGGATCCTCGATTAGTGGGTCTATTACTTCTGGATTTTCGCCGACAGCTGCGCCTGCTACTGTAAGGCGGGAAACCGCAGTTCAATACCAGGCGGCAGGGCAATCTTTCGATGCAGAGTTACCCGGTTTCAAGTTTCCCCATGCCTCGTATCACATGGCCACAATATGTACCTCGCTTGACACCAAAGCTATCGTTGAAGCTGAGCTCCCAACACTGAAGCCACCTTTGCTTCGAACAAAATTGCCTCCTCTTAGGCAATTGACAGCAAGAGGAAAAGCCGAAAAGCTTGGCTTGCGGCAAAAGCATCTCGACAACATAACGACTATTTTACATAGATGTGTCCTTGAATGCGATTTCCTTCGTGCTGGTAGAGCATGGGGAATGCTCCTCCGATCTGAGCAGAATGGTCATGGAATGGATATTAGAAAGAATGATCGATGGGGATTAGGTGCCGAAATCCTACTGAAGCGTAATACACACTCACTAGAGGGGGGTTATGGTGGAGAGGGAACGTCAGGGATTGAAATTGCCGGGCAATGGTTCAGCAGAGAAGGTTTTATAAATGCCAAAGATTATTACGAGAGACTGGTACTTCAATATCCCTATCGCAAGGCCTTTCCCACCGCCACAAGTGCGTTGGATTTTTATCCTGCCATGTTCGGGCTATGGTTATGTATCGTGCAGGACCAATATAAGAATGCAATCAAGAGCATCGAAAAAGCTGCAAGAGGCACTGTAGATGACAGGACAGAAACAAGCTCCGACGAGAGCGCAAGTCCGTCGCCGCTACTAAATCTTCGCAGGCGTCATCAAATGGCCGGTATTCGCGATGACACGTTGCAGCGTGGCGACGAGATTGCTTCCCGAATCAACGAGCTTTTAGTATCTCCGCCGTACTCCGATGACTCGAGGCTATGGCGTCTCCAAGGCATGGTAGCTTTGTGGATTGCAGACCTCTGGGTTGTACCTTTGCCTTCCCAGGCCGACGGAGATTTCAGCGAGGAAGAAACTTCGCGCACGCCGGTTTCTGCAGTACCGGGGGTCAAAGGAGAGCATATACAAGCCAAACTAGGACACGACCGATGTGTGGCTAATCGGCAAGTAGCTATTTCAAAGGCGAAGCAAGCGTTCAGTAACGCAAGGGGGAAGGGCGGAAACAGAGGAGCTACGATGCAGTACTTCAACTCCTTAGAGATTGGTGGTCAGGCGGGTTGACCGTTTCAGAACATACCTCAAACATCTCGGGACAATGAGCGCTCAAACTGCCGTAGTATAGTAGTAAATAAAGCAAGTCCTAGCGACTGGCGCCTGCTTAATAGGTATAACAGATTTGAAGACTTATGCAGTCTTGTGAAAAACCCAGACTTATGGTTTTCGTTGAGAAGAAGTGCCTCTGAAAGCATATATTTATGCTCATGCTGCCCAATGGCAACTGCTCGAGTTTGATGATACTGGGAGGTAGTAAAAGAATTACCCACTGTCATCGATATGATATTGTCCGTTGATTGTGGGACACGCGTTACACACGTATGTGAACAAGTAATGCGGGAAAAGATCAAGACACCGAAGCGTCTGTGGCGTACCCTACAACACTGGCACATTGAAGAGTCTCCCGGCTACTAGGTAGGTCCAAGCCAAAGATATTAATCAGCACGTACAGAATGCACAACAGAAACAGGTGCTTCAGAATCGCCATAGAAACCGCCATTGTCCGAGGTTGAGGGGTTGATATATACAGGCCGCCGCACCTTTCAGGATATTTCAGATGGGAACGCCTGGGGCTGACTTTGGGCCTGCAGCCTGCATGGCCCTGAGGGTCCTCTGTTTCTCTTTTGTTTCCCCCTTGATACAACAGATGTAGGCGTGCGCAATCCCGTCCGGTTGTGCCTTTTGAGTTATACAGGCCCGCCAGCCCAGTTGATGAGCATCTTGAAGATAGCGGTTGAACGGCTCATACTGATCAGTGCATTAAGAAGAAGCCCGCGGACTTGGCCCGAGGACGTCTCAGCCGCAATCCCGAGGGGAAAAAAGTCTTCCACACGCTTACATCTCAGCGCCTGGGTAGATAAGGTAAGGTAAGTACAGTACCTGCTTTAGTCAGCTGTAAGAAAGACTGGACGTTGACTGGTGACCTATCAGATCTGGATTTTTAGTATTGCCGGATCTGTACGTATGCTGATTGTATAATCTATATAGGTAGCAAGGTACGGTACTACGACGACCAGCACCGGGAACAAGGTACGGTACGAGTACTCTTCACTCTAGCCGTCAAATTCAGCAGCCCCCAAGCCCGGCAATTCTTACTGCTCGAGCGAAGCAATCAAGAATCCAACATGAAATAACGGAGCTGAAGCGCCTCTTGTTTAATGTGGCATGGCATCACAGCGGTAAACCGTGAAACTTGAGTGAGGTAATACACGCTTTCGAATCACCTCGTGCAGGAATTCTAGCACCCACACTTGATGTCGAAGCCATGTCACGGTTGAAAGGAGCTTAAATACCTATAGATTGGCCATTTCGCAAGCAATGTTCCAACAAGGCCAGCTTCATTGCAACAATCTATATTCCTTCGACCATTGTGTTCATTCATCCTACACTCTCCCCTCGATTGTTCCAAGGCCCTCGATGCCTATTCATTAAAACATGTCCATTAAAAATCAAGCCTTCGGTTTCCTTTAGAATTGAGAGCTCACCTGCCACAATACAGAGACATCCCATAACCCAAGCTGACTCCAGAATACTACGTGGCTGGCATGACGAGCGGGAAAGATCAGCTGAAATCAGCCATACAGGACGACGTTATTCAACCGTCTTCACTTTCTCGGGGTTATGGCAGTCTGCCTGCTGAGATGCGAAAGACGTCTTCGACTGGTGTGAATTTGTGGTTCAACTATAACAGTGAAATTGCCATGACCAATGGTAAAAGTCATGCCAAAGTCCGCTTTCACCCAAGATCTGGAAGTGGTCACGCAAAGCATCGGAGAACAAGAAGTGGCTGCTTTACATGTCGAGCCAGAAGGGTCAAGGTAGCTATCTTCGAAAATGCCAAGGCAACAGGAGTTTTACTGACCTGATATATCATCCAGTGTGATGAGCTACGCCCTGTATGCGACCGTGTGTTTTACCCATGGGCGTGTCTATCCGAATTTAGACTAACTCTGAGACTTGTATATAGGGTGCAGGAAAGGCTCCAGAGAATGTGAATATCCTCAGCCACGTTCAAAAAGTATATCCAAATTAGGTCAGCGTCGAGCAAGCAAACAAAACAGCGGATCATCTTCCGATGAATACGACGATGAAGAGGTGAAAGCAGAAACGCTTCCCTCAAAGGAGCAGCAGTCTATGACGCAGGTCCGAACGCCTATCTCCACGAGCGAAGAAGTTCGCAGCATCCGCGACAGTATCGCATCAGAGTTAGCAGGCAATTCTTCGTTTCAGTGTAATCAATGGCCCGCCGAAAAACGTGATCGAATTCCACTCGCGAATGCATCTCTGTCAATTGGAGATTCCGGTACTACCACAAAATCGCATACTGCATCGGCCAGTCCTGGACATCTGCGGACGTCTCCTTCAGTATTGACAGAAGGCTCGTTAGATGATTCGCAATGGTCACGCCTGCCCCTCGACCACCAGGCTCATTTAACATACCATCAGAATTATCTCACATCTCATCACTACTTCTTCAAGCACGAAGCCAATTTCTTCATACACCATACTTTGCTAGAACATGCGTTATCCTACGAACCTCTGCGATTCGCTGTCGTTGGTTTCGCCGCTTTTCATTCAGCTCTGCAAAATAACGATAGCAACATTCAGAACTTCTTATGTTACTATAACAGGGCTATCAAACTGTTGCGGAGATCTCTAGCTAATGGCGACAAGTACACTGACGCGACTTTGATGACAATACTGCAGCTTGCTACTTTCGAGGTGCGTCAAAGTATTTTTTCATTGCCTCATACTAACAAATTGCAGGAATATCTAGGCGACTGGATAAATGTACTTGGGCATCAGAAGGCAGCTTACGCAATGCTTATAGAACTTTATAACGTTAGTTCTATCATGAACGTAGAAGTTCGCAGGAAGATTCTTGCGTGGTACTCTCGATTCGACCTTTTCGCCGGGCTAATGTCAGGGTATGAAACCGTACTTGGGAGGGAATGGTTCTGCGCAAACGAGAGCTATTACCAAGTGCAATCGCGAAAGGACCCAAGCAACATAGACTGCAAGATCGAGGCAGCAATATCAAGTTACCGTGTACTGGCTATGGATATGGCTTGGCTCTTTTCAAGGTTGCCGCGAGGTAAGATATCAGTGGAGGACTTCACTAAAGAGAACAACTTAATCACTGAACGCTTACGGACGTGGAGACAAGATCTTGACCCGCTGATCGCCAATGAGAGATACCTAGTCCAATCTTTCGAAGTACCACTAGAAAAAGACCTCGAAGACGTCGTCGACCCTTACCTGCGCCGTGGACTTTACAAAGGAGCATTATGGACCATAAATTTTATGCTGATGGACTGGATCGCCCTTGACATCATGCACAAATACCAGACTGCCATCATGCTCAAGCAGCCATCGCCTCCTGAACTTGGGAGAATGGCATTGGAGTTGTGTAGATTGTTCGAAGCTGTCGAATATTGGGCCGAGGGCCCTCCTGGGTCTGTTCTCAGAGCACAAGCTAGTCTTAGCATTGCAGCTCTCTTCCTTCCTAGGGATCAGAGACATGCAATGTGGTGTCGGAGGAAGATGGCAATGATAGAGGGTAAAGGGTAGGATAGATACCTCCATTCTCGCAGAGAATGTCACCCACATTCTACCCAATATAATTAATTTTATGCTTAGGTACATCCTTGCCCCTAGCTTTCGGAACAAATTGGCCGAACTATGGAATATACCTGACGTAGTCTCTTGGTGGCTCCCAGAAGGCGAAGGCTTCTCGCCCATCATCCGTAGCATTCGATCTATTGTTGAGAATCGGACGCCCCAAAGCCCCAATCCGCCCAAAGCCGAAGACGTACGCACTGTAAAGGCTCTTTTCGCGACGATGAGCGTTAGTGGTGACCAGGGTGGCGCAACTCCCTAAGGAAGAGACTGGGTCTGGTAATAGCGTAATTTGGCATGGAGTCACACTCGCTGGCCGCTACTTCCGGATAATGACTTTTTGGCTTTGGACAGAACAGCAAAAACAGTATTAGCAAGACTACATTCGCAACAGAAAGCTTCCGCAAGGCGCGGCGATGAAACATGGAGCAATCGGGCTAGGAGACCTGCTCCGGCTGTCTTCGTTGGATCAGTGAAAATGGACGCTTTGGATAGATCTGCACCTCTTGAGCCCGCACAATGCTCTGTACGAATGAAACACTGGACTACGCATACGCAACGTAAAAGCCAGCAGATGTCGAAGCTTAAGGTACCTGGGCACGCTGGGAGCCTTTTCTACGTACCGCATTAATTGATATACAAGGCTGTAATCTTATACGATTCCTGTTGGATTTGGTCCAACTAGAACTATATATTGCTCATGACTAATCAGTTTCCCAGCGCCGACGAGGGGTTTTGCTTAGAGATAAGTGACATTATTCACCTATTAACGGTATCTTTGGTTCAAGTAAAAACCCCATATCTTACAGACCAATAAACACCCCCCCATGGTGTTCAGCCACAGATCAAAAAGAACCATATCTCAATACGCAAAACATCCCTTACACTAGAGCCATATCTTATACCAATTAATGCGGTAATACGGAGTAGCGAGGTAGCGTACCTTAATGATTATTAGCGCATCATGGCGCGTCGTCTAACTACATCACCGAAGCTCTATGATTGTAAAAGTACAGTTCAGCAACCGCGATGTGAGTCTGATCCACTCCAGGTAGTCGTGGGCATAGACCACCATGGTAATACTACAAGCCCCGACGGTCCCGAACCAGAATGTGCGTAAGAGAAAGCGTAATACCACGATCGAGGATCCTGAAGAAGCTAGGGAAGAAATTCCTGTCGCCAACGGCACGACGGTTCCTACTAAAACCCACGATGGGGGAAAGAAGCTTTGTCGAACTACGAATACGAATGCTGGAAAACCGAAACCGCCCCTACTGCGCCGAGAGTCCTCTACAATCGTCGAGACTACGATTACATGGCCCGAACACTTCACCAAGCTTGCCCAGACACATCGTGCCCTTAACCTAGTGTATACATTCTGCTGCACTCGTAAGCATCTAGCAACAACTTTTGAAACCCTCAAAAAGGCAGTCGAAGGGCATATTCAACGCGAACTACTGATACGAGACGTGGCGCAGATTAAAGCTTTGGTACCGAGAGCCGTGAACTTTGCCTACGTTGACGAGGCGAGCTTACAAGTCGCGATTCTTGGAGAAGAAGATGGGATCAAGGGTGGGAGAGCGAAAGATTTCCGATCGCTGGAATTATCGAGGGAAGATAACGACACCCACGGCACACATAATGGGAAGAGCAAGGAATTATTGCTGTTTGAGTTCATCGATGGGGACTTGAAGCGTCAGGTTGTCAACGCGAAAACGGGGGAACCTATGAAACCAGTCAAGAAACTAAGGGAGGAAGATCTGAAAATGCCAGTCTATAGCCAGAAGCAGATGATGAAGCTTATAGAGAAGAGGAATACCAAGTTTACCTCTGCTGTCAATGCTTTCCTGAATCAATGCGCCGCCGACAACATTGACGCCATGGAAACGATCCGTGAAAAGGCGAATATCTACGTGCCCGTACCATCAAATAGTAGAGCAAATACACCGGCCCCAGAAGGAGTGAGGCCGCCGTCATCTATTCCTACCGAACGCAAATCTATTGCGGAGATAATCGCCGGGATCAAGGCTATGGAGTGGTATACCGGCCAAATCGTACCAGACGGGCATCGAGTTTTCGATCCTCAACCCCCTATTTATGGTGACTTGAAGTTTCAGCTGTCCCAAAATCTAGTCAATGCGCTCTACAATACTCGTGGCATCACCCAAATCTATTCGCATCAAGCTGAGGCCATTAACAATCTTTATGATGGCTATAACGTTATAGTGGCCACTTCTACGAGCTCAGGGAAATCATTGATTTACCAAGTACCTATGCTTCATGAACTTGAGCTTGATTCGAATAGTCGAGGCATGTATATCTTTCCTACCAAAGCGCTAGCACAGGACCAAAGACGGAGTATGCGGGAGCTCTTGAAGCTTATGCCTGGCCTGGAGAACTTGGTTGTCGAGACGTTTGACGGGGATACGGCAATGTCTGACCGCCATCTTATACGAGATGAGGGCAGGATCATCTTCACGAATCCAGATATGCTACACATCACTATCCTACCTCAGGAAGACAAATGGCGGACATTCCTACAGAATCTTAAATTTGTCGTTGTGGACGAGCTCCATGTCTACAACGGACTTTTTGGCTCTCACGTTGCATTCATCATGCGAAGGCTAAGGAGAATATGCGCAGCGGTGGGAAACCGCCATGTCAAATTTGTTTCCTGTTCGGCTACAGTTGCGAACCCTGAGGAGCACATGAGGACAATATTTGGCGTAGATAAAATCAAGCTGACGGATTTTGATGGGTCACCTTCGGGACGGAAGGAATTTCTATGCTGGAATACACCTTTCAAAGATCCCAAGGACCCTTCTTCAGGCAGAGGCGATGCTATGGCTGAAACTGCGAAGCTCTTCTGCCAGCTCATTCTGCGCGGCGTACGGGTCATTGCTTTTTGCCGGGTGCGGAAGCAATGCGAGGTTCTTATTACTGCTGTGCGCAATGAAGCTGCCAATCTGGAGAGGAATGACCTAGCCACTCGTGTCATGGGCTATCGTGGAGGCTATGCCCCGCAGGACAGGCGAAAGATTGAGAAAGAAATGTTCGAGGGAAAGCTCATGGGTATCATTGCGACGAACGCTCTAGAGCTAGGTGTCGACATAGGGTCGCTCGATGCAGTGATCACTGTAGGGTTTCCCTATAACATTGCCAACCTTCGACAACAGAGCGGGCGAGCTGGGCGACGGAACAAGGACTCACTGTCTGTGCTCGTTGGAGATTGCTTTGCAACGGACCAGTATTACATGGACAACCCGGACGAGATCTTCACAAAACAGAATTGCGAGCTGCAGGTCGACTTGCAAAACATGTTAGTTCTAGAAGGCCATATCCAATGTGCTGCCTTCGAAATGCCTGTCCGCCCTGACGAAGACAAAGTCTACTTCGGCAAGCAATTACCAGAAATCGCTGAAGAACGTATGGTCAAAGATCCCCTAGGCTTCTACCACTGCAATGAACGTTTCCGTCCTCAACCATCCAAATGCGTCGCCATCCGCGATACCGAAGACGGGCACTTCGCCGTCATAGACATCACTAACGGCCGCAATATCGTCCTGGAAGAAGTTGAACCATCCCGCGCATTCTTTACCATATATGAGGGCGGCATATTCCTCCATCAAGGCTATAGCTACCTCGTCAAGGAATTTTCACCCGAGCAGAAAATGGCCAAAGTCACACTTGTCAAGGTCGACTGGACCACTCAACAGCGCGACTACACCGATATCGACCCCATCGAAACCGAAGCGATCCGCCGCATTCCAGACTCACTCTCCCGCGCCTTCTTAGGTGCCATCAAGATCCGCGCCGTTGTCTTCGGCTTCTTCAAAGTCGACAAAAAGCGCCGCATTCTTGACGCAGTCCAAGTTGACAATCCCCCCATCGAGATCTTCAGCAAGGGCATGTGGCTCGACGTCCCCAAATCTGCGCTCGAAATTCTCAATAGCCGGCGCTTAAACGTCGCAGGCGCCATCCATGCTGCAGAACACGCAATTATGAGTCTCATGCCCCAGTTTGTAATCAGTATGCCAGGGGATGTGCGCACAGAATGCAAAAATGCCGTCAAGGAATTCGCTAAAAAAGAAACATCGCGCAAGCGCCCCGCCCGCCTTACCTTCTACGACGCCAAAGGCGGTGCCGGCGGCTCAGGCATCTCAACCAAAGCGTTTGAATTTGTTGACTTGCTACTCGTGCGCGCTTGCCAGCGCGTAGGGGCTTGCCATTGCTCTGAGGGATGCGTGGAATGCGTGTGCAGCGAGATTTGCAAGGAGCAGAACGTTGTGATGAGCAAAGCGGGAAGCGAGATCATCTTGAAATGTTTGCTAGGAAGGGAAGGGGAGATCGATATTGATGCGCTGCCGTGGGGCCCGGATGATGAGAGGGCACCGGCGGGCATAGAGACGGTCGTTGCGGCGGAGGAGGTGAGGCCGGCGAGGGGAAAGAGGGTGGAGGTTGTGGAGGTGAAGCGGGAGGGGGGTGGGAGTAGAAGAGTGGTTGTTGGGAGTAGTGCGGGGGGCGCGGCTGAAGATATGGAAACAGAGGTCATGACGATTAAAGATGAGCCCCTGGATTGAGCATCTGGGAATGGGTCACATTTCTTTCACCTGAATAGGCGTGGAAATGGTACTGTACAAATTTGTCGCGTCCAAGTAAATATCTCCCATGACTACCTACTATTCTGCAGGACCGCATAACATCATTGCTCAATCTCGAACCGGTCTACGTTTGCAAACACAAGAAATCATCCCCCATTCAGCGTGCGAGAGAATCGAATCGTGACAGCCACATGCCTGAGGCAGTGACAGAATCAGAAATGGTCCGATGAGAAAAAGGGTGCGGAGAAGTGGCACTGGCAATCCTGTCGTCGTGCGCGAACTGTTCGACCCGTCCCACGAGGCTATTTGTCGGAGGCCGCTAGGCTGTTTTCGATGGGTGGAGGAGATTATGTACGGAAAGTAAGAGAATGGGTCACAAGTCACGCAAAGTTTTGTTTATTTTGACCAAGTCCCACTGTGTATCCCATCTGTTGGCTACAATTTGCTACTGTGGCACATGGCCAATATAAACAAAACTTTGTGCCTCTATGCATTACTTATGACCCATTCTCTTACCACCCATGGTATTAGCGCCGGTCAGTACTCAACGACAAAACTCAAGGAGAGTGGCACAGACCAAGAGCTATCGTTAGAATCTGGAACGACACATAAAGGACCAGTCTTCACTGGGCAACGGTTATCATTTGCACAAAACCACGGGTTTTTGATGGCTGTCTGGATCGAGCATCGACAAGTTCCCCATGAAAATACCCAAGCCGGTCTAGGATCACCTCACAGCCCAGACAAATAGTAGTATATCTTCGTTCATACAAACTCTTCATCCTAAACAGAGCACCGTCTATCATCGCATACATTTCGAGAGGCATCACTCGTCACTATAGCACTTCGACTTTTGTATTGGTGAACTTTCTTCTCCAGTCGAAACGGTAGAAATTCCCCCAATTCCCAGTCTCGCACATCGTCGTCCATCTCTGGTTACGTACCGGAAATCTAAAAGCAGACAGCGCTCCTCGAAGCGTGGACCTTGTCTACATTGCTTGCTGGAACTTGCGAACCTCGCGATACAGCGTCTTACTCTCTGCTTCATCGCTTATCTATTGGGAGGTATGGATTAGCACTTCGTTCGTGTTGTTATTCATTAGACCATATAATTACTTGCCCTAATCATATGAGGAACTGCCTTGCCCTTCTCGATCACTGCAAAGGCGAAGGATCTGCTCTTAGGTTCGTTTCCCTTCGCGTCCCCAACCAACATCTCCTTGAAGACAGGCTCATTGAGCAGGACTCGGTAAGTTTGGTGCGCTCGCATAATAAAACGTCCGTTCCTCTGAGCTCCTGTTGCAGCATCTGGGCTCTGAGCAGTTACATTCAACTTGAAGATACCACGGCCACCCTCTTTCCAAGAAGTCCCATCGAAACGAAATAAAGCTGCGCGAGGGGTCGAGAATATGGTCTCTTCGCCGTCCTCTCCGGTTTCGACTATAGGATGTTCAGTGATCTTGCGGCCTTGATACCAAGCCATGTCAGTGGACCTACTACCCTGTTGCTGGAACCTGCCATTAGCTTCATCATTCTCTTCTGCCTTGTTGCTCTGCACGTCGTCTTCACTTCCACTGGCCTCTTCATCATCCGCGTCTTGAGCTGGAGCTCCAAAAGGCCTGACCTCGCTAGTGCTGCTACCCCACTTCGCATCACCCGTGGGAGCAGCGAAGCTAGTAAGCTTAGAAGTAGCAACAAATGCACTTCCAAACCCACTTCCAAATGTTGAACCGCCGAAAGTATGAAGGTTCGACGTCACAGCCGCACCAAAGCTTTTCGATCCCACGGTACCCAACTCCGATAATGTGCTCGTTACTGCAGATCCAAAAGCCCCGTTCGCCACCGCTTTTGGCTCTTTGCCAGTCAGGTCACTACTTCTAGGACCTTCCATGTCAGACGTCGTTACCGAGAGGAAAGGACTAGCGACGGAGGTTGTGCTTTTAGCACTTAATGCACCGAACGGAGAGGTAGACGACGACGACAGCGCTGCAAAACCGGATGATGCAAAAGCGGTGGCGGTTTTCTCTGCCTGTTGGCTTGTAGTGTCTCTGTTTCCAGGTTTGGATTGGGACGCTGAGAAAGGGTTTGCTTTTCTCATAGCATTGGGAGCGGAGCTTGAAGAGATATTCTCGACCCCGGTTGTAACTTGTTCCTTTAGCGCCATTAGCAACAAGAAAAGAAGCACATTCATAATCAAGATACTTGCATTTTCATTTGATTGCTTGGCAGTCCCACCAACAGACTTTGGCTGCTTGTCCGGCACAGTCTGTGCTTCCGAAAGGTCAGCAGCGCTGCCATTCTGTAATATTCCTTCCCGGTCATTCTCTTCTGATCTTCGATGTGCCTTTGCTTCTTCGGTTGCTGGGATCTTCTGTTCTCTGTGCGTTTCTGTGTCAAGTTGGTCTCTGCTGCGCTTCTTCCTAGGACTAAAGGCTGTATCTCTCATCTCCTGGTCAGCCACGTCTTGGTGTGATGACTGTGAAAGGCCTTTGGTGATTCCCTCAGTGTTTTCTTCCCTATATCCGCTGATATTGCCCTCGAACCTGTCCGCCTCGTCCTCGTTCTCCTCTCGCACTGTCACCGGATCTGCACTCCTCAGACGCTCATCTCCTTTAAGGTCTTCGCCTACACGAACATCTCTAGACCGCTTTCTTGAATGCCCACTCTGATCTAAAATTGGTCGGTCACCGGTGATGGCTTCATCTGCCTCCAAGTCATCGAATGAGCGCTTTCTCAGTGGTCTTCCCCGAGATTCAATTCCTGCCGCCACGACTTTTTGGCCTCCAAACGAACCTTCTTCAGAATTTTCAGCTGCTGTACTAGGATCTGGTTCAACTGCAAAGTCATTCCGTGGATGATTTGTGTCGCTTTTGGGTATGGAGGCGATCGAAGTCTTCTTAAGCTTTTCGCGGACTGGTCTCTCGCTTGCATCGTTGTCACTTGTAGAATCGGTAGCTGGGTGTAGCGACCGGTTGTGTGTTTTCGAGGGGTCGGAGGCATCGCCTGGATGTGGAATGCCGTTTTCTGTGGCGACCTCATCTTGTTGTGGTGTCATTTCCGTCTTCATGATAGATATGTGACACCCTTTTTCATGTAATTTGGGAGGAGACGACCGTAGCCAGATTGAGAGACTCGGTGAAATCCGAACGGCGAAACTACAATTGGGTAGTGCAGGCAGCCGTAGTCATGTTCTATGTGACGAGATTCGAAGAAGTAATTGAGGATCCTCGATACGATGCTGCAAAGATGCAAATGCTGAGCCACCCAAATTTGTAGGCGTGGGTATTGAAACCAGAGGTACTTATGGTTAGTGCTACTGTGACTGAACTCCCAATATGTATGAGGATTATGGCGGCGTGGGTTGAATCACGGCTGCGAGGTAAAGCTGATAAGGGAGGAAGGCTACGATGCTGCAGCGTTCCGACCGCTGCAAAGCTTTCAGGGAGAGAGAGGAATATCAGAGATGCCGGTGGGCTTATGTTGTTGACTTGAAGTTGCTGGAAGAGAGAAAAAATAACAATTAATTGGGTTGTGAGTTGTTTGGCCCCGCCCGTAACAAAACATGAGGATGTTACTCTATCTTACGGACGACTCTAGACTCCTACCTAGTCAGTTGGTGGTGTATAAAGTAAAGTAAATATACTACCTTAGCGTGCTTAGGTAAGGTACCTTAATTTACCTTAAGTGCCGTACATAGCGGTTGTGGATTTTCGGGCCGAGGTACCGAGTCCTGGTATGATGTTAGATGTAAGATACAGTATCTATCGTGTTTTATGTTTGGTCACGTACATTCGTACAGTCTACCGTAGCACCACTCCCAGAACTGATTCCCATATATCGAAGGAATTATCCCCAGAAACACGTTTGGGTTGTGCGAGTTACACATGCGGAAACTGAAAGACTTTCAGATGAAGAGTGTGTCTGTAGAAGCCATGACCTCCTTATAATATTGAATTGAATACAATGTTGTGAATCAGAAAATCCCCATGTCTACAGATTATGACGTTGATGGAAATCATGTCCCATTCGGCAATCCTAACTGATGAAGCACAAGCAACCCAGTCCAATGTAAAATACAAACAAGGGGTATACTGCAAGTCCAACCCGATTCTTCACCACTCCAGAGCCCCCAAGAATGCTGATGCCAGCAGCTAGCGACCAAGCGACCAAGATTAAATACACCGGGACCCGTACGACCCCGGGGACATGTAGAGCGCTGAGCATCGCCGCGATGACGAGCGGGAATAGCGTATATCCTATGATGCAAATTGACTGGAAGAAAGAACTATAGAGAGTCGTTCAGTGAGTTCTCGGTTACCCAGACTCTAAGGGACTTACACGTTACCACCCAAAAGTTTAATTTGCATTGTTACAACGGCTTCGCCAATCCACACAAGCGCGAAGACGCCTGAAAATACGATGGTCTTCTGAGCCGGTGACGCAGTCAATGATAGAAGTAGACTGAGCAACAAACAAAATATGAGTGGGCCCCTGTGTATTGGTTCAGTAAAAGGTGACGCTCTTCCATAGTTGAGACCTAAGTGCATCGGCGGCTTACCACAGATCCCAGTCTCGCAAGCCTTCGCTCATACCTCCCTGCAATACCACGTCGGCATCCGGCCACCTTCCAGCGATTCCCCGCAGCCCTCCGGTCGAACCATCTCCTCTCTCTGCTCCGCCAATGCCTCCACCTCTTTGGAGCATTCCCCCAAGCAAATACTTTGGCCATAGCACTTGCCGCATCTTTTCCCACACAGCCAGCAGATCTCTTGACAAGGTTTCCCACACTGACTCATCAATGGTGTTATTAGGAGCACGGCGATCCTCGCCTGGTATAGAAGAATTGAGGTAAGATTGAGGAAGAGGGTTACGAGACGACGGGGATTGGATGTTGCCTGTCAAAGGGGCTTGTTCGGAGTTGGATTGTAGGGGATCATCAAGGTCATTGAAGTTCGCTACTTAATGCATAGTTAGTACCTGGTATAATCTAAGGAAGGGTAGCTTGCCATCGTTAGGATCTATAAGATCTTGCTCAATCTCGGTAGTATCATAGTTCTCGTAGGGATTTCCTGACGATGCACTCGCCATCATAGCCATGAGTGCCTGTTCGGTCGGATGTGAGGGCCCTAAGGATGCCGAAGAGGCCTGACTACCTACCAAAGCTGCGTGCAATATGTGATTACCTTGATCTGGCGTGGGTGTCCACACGAGACTTTGTCAAATTAGGGTTTTACGGGCCGCGTAACCGAGTCTCACGGTACCCACTCCCATTCGGGGCTAGAGTGGTGTTTCTTTTAAATCTAAGATACTGTATAACACAAGAGCTCAAGGGGGTGAGTGTGCTGTTATCAATATCTGGGTACTACCTGGTGGGTATACAGATAGGATGTGCTCTATCTCCGCCACTGGTCAGCCTTTTGTCACGCAGCGGTAAGCCCTCCGTCCTTTCTTCTGAGGGCCCTTGAGGTAATCTTCATGACCGTTAGCGTGTTAGTGTTAAAGTAAGAAAGGTAGACTCTTCAATATAGCTGGTGGACAGTACTCACAAGTGTGCAAACGACACTCAACAGCTTTCGATAGATCTCAAGTTGTGACGACCATCGATACATGCTTTTCCATTTCATTAGGCAAGATTCTAGATAGTCCATCATTACAATTGTACCGAACAATTCAACGAATTTAATGTCCTACCTAAGTAGGTAATCGTCGTCTAGAAAAAAAAACAGCTCGAAAAACATGATTCCGGTGTCAGGTCTTCAAAAGTTCATCGGATCTCGGGAGGGAGGAGCAGAAGCTACGGATCAAGGCATCAGCTATGTTGGAGAGAAGAAAGAGAGGCTCCAGGCCAAAATGCAAGAAATGGGTTTCATTGACTTGGAAGGGGCCGACATATTGTCCAATTCTGCCAGCAAACCGACAGATGCTGTCAATCTGCGCCGTAAGATAATTGCAGACCAGCACCGTTTAAAGGTGCCTACAAATTTCTCGAGCCGCAATAGCAGTAACGTACGAAGCCCGGGTATGAGACAAGGACACAATTCGAGCTCAGTTCCCCCTCAAGCAGTGCAAAGCATGCCGCGGAAGGATCAAGAGGATTCCTATAATCCTTTTGATACGGACGCTGACAGTCTGGAAGCCACAGCCACATTCAGTAACTTTACTGACTCTAGAGAGCATGAAACCAGCTTCCAAGACATTGGGCATTTCGGCAACGACTCACATCAGGTCTACGGCGATAAACAGGACACTCATCATATCTCCCTACCAGCAGTTACGCAACGGCAGCGTCATCTCTCTCAGATCTCGGACCGACATGATCCTAACATTGGGTCCGAAGACGAAGAAGTGTCTGGGTATGATGGAAGCGGAAATGTGAGCAGCGACGAGGAGCGGCCGGAAAATGATGGGAAAGACGACGATCCAGTAATTGAAAAAACTGTGACACAGGAAGCAACTCACCAGCGCGAACAGGCGACGTACTTTCACTCTCGCCCAATGGAATATCCACGACCAGAAGAGGAGCATACGGAACCCCCCCTAAACTTGCCTACGAATTCGCCTGAGCTTTGCCAAGAGTCGGCTGGTGGGTACATCAACAAGCCATCATGTAGGATGGTAATCTCGGTTGCCTCCGAAGCTGTGGGCGGGAACGCTTTTGACTCAGAGCTCGACCAACAGATCCAGAGCAGACAAATACGACTTCCGGAAACCTCTTCAAAGCAAGACCGAGCAGGTCCAAATGGGAACTCCCGATTTGATGCAATTGGAAACACCGGGTTGCTGCGGACAGGCATGTCCAAGAAAACATCTCCATACAATTCTCCACACTCTGAAGTGGAGATATGTGAGCAGCATCATTCGGCCGACCCAGCACAGCTACCCAGAGAGGGTGGGCGAATATCATATAGTCAGGCCACCAGTATTATCTTTCCACAATCAGCGAAATCAAATCAAGCTCCAGCCACCGAACTGTTCGAAGAACGCCATGGACCCAATAAGCTTCCTTTTGTTGGTGACCGTCGCAATCCAGATGCTAGGAACAGCCAGAATGAGATGCCGTCAAACACTCAAAAATGCGCGCAAGATCTAGACTATACTTCTAGCCAGCTTAGCGGTATGCCTTTCGATCTATTGAGTAGCGAATCCTTTGACAACGACCCTCGTGCACGAGAAGGAGACTTCCCCGAAGGCCTTACCACTGCTCCTCTATCACAAAAGCTTCAGTATGCACATGATCTGAAGCACGATGAAGAGCAACATCTGCAGCGTAGAGCAATATTCTCATCCATGACAATCAACCAGTACGAGGAATGCGGAGACCTTCTGATTGAGCGATTTGGTGAAATAACGACACGATATAGGCAGGCAAGGCAGCAGAAGCGAAAGGTGGCTAAGGAATTTGAGGATGAAGTTGCGAGAAGAGAGGAGCGTGTAAGACAAAAGAGAGAAGGTGTAGACGGGGATCTTCGTCGGCTGAGGAGAGCTGGGGAGGATGTCGTCAGGGGAAAGGAGAGTTAGCGGTTGGGTGACACCAGCATGTGGAGAAGAGTACCAAAGGTCTCGCTTTGCATTCAGCAAGTAGGCGAATTAGTTATGCTAAAACTGGAGCGTCTTACGGCAAGTTTAATCGCATGCAACAATAGGGTTGCAACTTCGCAATATACGCTTTACGGTTTTAGATACCCATCTGCATAGCTTCTAAGCAATCTTGAACTTCGATATTCGACGAACCAATCAGCTAGTGCGAGATGTGATCTCCAGATTTCACTCTCCTCTGAGCCATATTAGTGCAGGTCCAACGGCACTTCGATAATCCCCAAAGGTGGGAGCGTTGATAAGGGGAGACTCGTAGCGCCTTGCCCCAAGCCGGACACATTATGGCAGACACCAGACGCCATCCTCTTTGTGCATCAACAGACTATGAGTTTCCCAACCCACCAGTCGATAAAGTCCTGCACCATACTCTCCTTTTCCCACCATCGACCCTTTGCCGATTCGTCCTGACCACCTCCAATCCCTTTCACGCCAACCATATCCTCCTTTTCTCTCCATTCCTTTTCTGCAATTTCCCCAGCCATCCTGACCAACGCCTCCTCCTCGGCATCTTTATACAGATCACATTTATCACAATCCCTACACTTCCCACCCCCAGGTCTAAAATGCTGGCAGAAGTGGCCGTACCCCTCTCCTCCCTCATCACGCCCGAGGCCTTGCCGGCAAACGTAGCACATCGTATAGCCGCATACGCACGTCATTTTATTACACCCGCTCTGTTTGATAAAGCCCAGTCCACAACGTGGGCATGTTCGTTTTAAAGCTCCAGTGCGGGCAGCTTCGACAGTGGTACGGAGTGAAGTGGAGGCAGATTCATGACAAACGTGGGGATCACGCCAGCACTTGGAGCAATCGAGGCAGGATGAGACACCACAAGCAGGAGAACGGCACTGAAAGCGATGGGAGAGGTGCTTTTGGCGTGCCAGACTGAGCACCGAATTAGAGATAAGGTTGGAAGGAGCTGGCAGATTCTTGAAGAGGGAGAGACGGTGCAGGAGAAAATAGAGAATCAGTAATGGAATAAAATTAGCCGTGATCAGGAGCATTAGAATAGAGGCTGTGCTGGCGAAATTAAATCTGTATTGGATGGTATGTGAAGGAAAGTAAATGTCGTCAATTTCGGCGTAGGGACAGAAAGGGCAACGGATCAGCAGAAGATTGGCTTGTGTTAGGGCTTCTTCTGCAAAGCGAGACTCGAGCCTGAGCCAAATTTTGGCTCCACCTTTCGTCTCCAGCACGGCCCGACGAACACCCTCTCGAGGAATGCAACCTGTGCAGCTTTCTTCCGTTGTTGGGGCGAGACAGACAATTTGACCGCGTCTGTGATCGATATTGCAACCCCAGCTTTGACCGAAAAGCGCTTCACTAACAGCATGGCGGAGGCAGCCAAAGCATATCATGTGCCCGCTAGCTGTACATGCTGCCATTTCCTCAAACGCGCTGTTAGAAAAACAGCATTGGCATTCGTATAATGCTTCGGCGTTGGCAGCCTCCCTTTCGTTGACCTCCAAAGCAAGTTGCCAATCCTTAGCTTCTTGTTCCTCTTTTAATCTCTCCAGTATGGGCGTTAGGATTGTGTGTCCAAGTTCCTGATCTAGCTCCCCATCTGCCGTCTTCCTTAGTACAGGCACTCCAAGTGCCACTCCTACCAATGGTTTGCTCCAAACTAGCATAGGATGCTGGCTCGAGAGATCGACGCCAGGTCTTTTCAATTTCAAAAAGAAGGCATTGATGCTGTGCCTCCAGCTCTTGGCCGCTATCTGCTGAAGAGCTGGCCTTGAAAGCGTATAGGAATCATTATATTCTGCCATGACCGCTCTTAAGGTGCTCTTACTCAGTATTCCGAATTCTTGAGATAGCAATGCCCTAGCGGCCCTTCTATAACTATCCCGCCTGAATCGGTCGCTAATGAGTGATGGCTTGGGACCATTGTCTCCACTCGAAGTGTCCCTGTCGTCCATGGCGTTTGTAGTCCTCCATCGACCTCGAACCCATTTCTCTTGGTGCTTCAAGAGCTGATCTATCACAACATTTAAGCGGCTATCACCACTATACATACTTAAGGTTTCACGGAAGACCTCAGGAAGTATGTGTGGAAAGACGACAACGAGGGTATCGAGTAAATTATTTATTTCTGCCAAATTCTGCTCTTCCTTGAGACCTCCGGGTGAATTGTGGGCGCTGTACATCACAGGGGTTGCCAGAAGGGCATGCATAGAACGCTGTGCCGGTTTTAATTCCAGTCTGAAGAATGCGAATGAGGTTGATAGAGAAGATCGACAATGCGATGACAGGCTCTAAAGAGACTGTCAGCTTCGTCTGAATAAAACTGAGCAGAAAAGGCTAGGAGGGTTTAGACGAGTGCTAGGTTAAGCCGAGTGCTAGGTGAACCCTTCTAGGGCTTAGTTCTATTCTGCGTCGCAAACTTCGTCGAATGTAAACATCAAAATATCGCGAACAACCATAACATCTTGCAGTCAACGATCAGCACCACACAATCTTACCGAGTGCACCTACAGCTCTACAATATCTTCACCCTTACGATTGTGACTTTTAGCGCCAGACTTGACGCGACAGCACCAACTCAGCAGCTTGACTGGTACCTACGCTATCTCTCGGTCTGTTCAAGCTCTACAGCCGAGTGCGCACAAGAGATCTCTGCCCCTCCAGGTCTGATTCGAGACTTGACGCTTGATACAGCAGCAGTAATATCAAAGAGAAAAGATAACCACAACACCATTGTACCAGCGCTGTTAGGAATCGAACCTAATATAAACTAAATCACTCAACGACTAATATGACAGATGCTCTAGTGTCGGTGCTAGTTTTCTGTACACGCTCTTGACTGTTAGGCCTTCTTCCCACACTTTCTTCATCTCAGCGCTTTAGATAGAATTGCGCAAACCCTACAGAGCTGCGAACGCAAACAAAGTACAACCTCTGCTAGATCTGGTTCGCACTTGTCAACCACCTTCTCTCGAGTTGCTATACCAACATCCCTCTGCTCTCCTGCCTTACGTATGACCGTTCGCTACTGCCCAAGCTCTCTGCCTTCCTTTACTCTACCTACAACTCTATGCAGAAAATGGTTCTGGAAGAGACGACTGCCAACCATCAGAGAACTCCTTCGTATTCTTCGCACTTCACAAGTACAAGCGATTCTTCATCAAGGGCCGACCTGATTCACAACAGCGAGAGATGCGCACAGCCTAGGCAACCCACCTCTCGCACCTCCATTACACAATCTTCACCTGCTTCGAAAACCTTGCCAGAAAATACCATAGCACGGCCTACAACTCAGTCTAAAGCACCTGCTCATCGAGTCTTGGTCACAAACAGTTCTTGTGTTTCGAAGATATTTACAAGAGACGACCTATCGCGACCTGTTCCTCAAGTATTAAATACCGACGCTTCACCTGCTTCACAGACATTACCACAGGATGGCATAACAGGACCTGCTTCAGAGACCTTGACTACAAAAGACTCACCTGGTTTGATGTCATTGCCAAAGCACAGCATATCGCAACCTCCTATTCCTTCCAAAACAAACGTTTCGGTTACTAAGAGTTCTTCTGCTTCGAAGACATTTACAAGAGATGGTATATCGCGACCTACAATCCAGCCTAGAGCAAGTACTTCGCGTACATCGATCACAAAGAGGCGTTCTGCTTCGAAGACATCTACAAGACGCCGCATATCGCGACCTATTCCTCGAGCCTTAATTACAAACGCTTCACCTGCTTCAAAGAAATTTTCAAGGGATAGCGTATCGCGACCTGCAACTCGGCCCAGAACAACCGCTTCTGGAGCCTCAGTTACTCAAGGCTCACCCGCTTCGAAGACATTGTCAAAAAACAGCAAAGCACGACCCGCTTCGAAGGCCTTGACTACAAATAGATCATCTTCTCCGAAGCCATTGCCAAAGAACAGCACATCTCGACCTACCACTCAATCCACAACACCCACTTCCAGACCTCGCTACAAGAAGGATCCCGGCCTTTACACAATCCGCCCGTCCAGCTGCATACTTCCTGTTAGAATACCTGTCGACTCAGTCCCAGGATCAAGCAGAAGCTTGAATACCCTTTCACCTCTGCATGACACCGACCAAACTATTCCCGAAACCCTCCCTGACCGGACGCAAGTACTGTGGGGCCGAGTCATGTCAGGAATAGGAGCCAGAGCAGACACTGCAGCGTCCAGAGCAAAGAAAGATGCCAGAGGAGGAGGTAATGCTGGGCGTGGAAATGAGCGCGCATTAGGAGCGGCATCAACCAGCACTTCCACTAAGCTCAGCATCGCCGCCAAGCCTGCAGATCCTGACTTTTCAACCGTGATATTGAATAGAAGAGGCATATTCATTGATTTTATGTCAAGTTCGATCGACACATTTATTCATTTCGGCACCTCTGCTCCGTCTACAGATCGTATCTTGCACTACCAACAGTCAAACAATGCTACTAAAGTATGGCTGAATGTGAAAGATGAGGATGTTCAGGATATTCAGCGCGAATATCTGTATATGAATGTTTACAGGTTGTGTGAGGCAGAATTCTCTACATACGCCAAGGATACGTTTCTCAAGGCCGATATACGCTCCATAGATCCGTTTCCGGGCCGGCCATGGATAGTAACAAGGATGGTAGAGTTGGTGGCCAAACCTGATGAGGCATTCAACTGGACGATGCCGCCTGTTATCGACTCGGATCTTCCTATGAACAAGCGTTATGACTTCGATATCAGGCCGGACTGCTCATATTGGCTCTCGGCCCAGGGTTTCAACCCCGAGTACAAAAATCAAATTCGCGATTGGACCTTTTGTAAGGATGACAGGATGACATGCCCCTACATGACGATTGAATTCAAGAGAGACGACGTCGCCTACCAAGCCGCCATCAATCAGCTTGCTACATTCTCAGCACTTGCTCTCTACAATCGATACTTACTGAAAGAGAAACGCCTTCGGACCATCGGCAAGCCGTGGAATGTCAAGAATTTTGGGCAGCTCCGTCATTACGGCCTTACTTTCACTGGCTGGAACTATGCTTTCTGGTGCACCACCCCCATCAAGTCAACCGACTTCAGGTGGAAAGGGTGTAACATGAAACGGATCTACCAGAGCAATTGCAGCAACTCCGCCGGCATTACCACCCTCGTCGACTGGATCAATGAGATCCATCTCTGGGGTCTGACGGTGCATGCCAAGTCATGCGAGTCCGATGTCAAACACTGCATCCAGCAACACTCCAGCGGAATTCGTACGTCACTAGGCCAAGATGATGATTCCGACGATGCCGATGATGAAGATGAGTTGAACAAGGAAAGCTCAGAATAGAGACGGTTTTGGAACATGAGCATCTTACGACCTTGAGCGAATAGTATCAAGGAAAAGACCCTTTTAAACCTTTTGCATGTATTCATATTACCACTTTCACCCTTCGATTTCAAAAATGAATAGACTAACCGCGTCGGGTCGGGTTGGAAATTTTTTGGATTCGGATCGGGTCGGATTGAGAAGTTGGACGCGAGAACTCGGGTTGGGTTTAAAGCTGAACCCGACAACCCGATCCGAAAAACCGACCCGACCCGACAAGAAATTAGGTAGATGTAAATAGCTTGGTCGAACAGCCTTCATGGTTCCCGTCATGACTTCCTACCAAACAGCCTTTTGTTAGAACCCGATCTACTAGATGAATAGACGGGGCCTATAAGGGTGGTATGACAATGTGATATTCTAAGCAGGCACAGTATAGATATATATTATGATAGAGCTAATTATTAAGAAGTTCTCGATAACTCAAGGAAATTGACCGACTATAGAAAGTTTGTCAAGCATTGCCAAGTCGAACACGACACATCTCATGACATATTAAGTCGAAGACATGACGCAGTCTAAACAATGTCTTGACAAAGTCACAGTGTTAACTCAAATCTGATCTTCAATCTAGTTTCTGATCTAGTTTCTATATGTCAATTCATCATGACAATTGTCTTCTTTTCTGAGTGAGTTCATTCTTAATCTCAATAATTAATGCTTTTGTTTATCATGATAAACTGTCATGATGAATTGACATATAAAGATTAAAGCAAAGACTAGAATCAGAAATTAAATTGAAGATCAGTGTTACGATTCTAGCCTTCGTCTATTCTTCGCCTAGCCTTCGCCTGATTTCATTCTAATCAAGCCTAGCGAAAACCTGATCTAGAGATGATATCATTGAGACTCTGCATCATATGTGTAAGACATCAATTCAATCAAGCCTAGCACAAAGCTGAGAAACATACATATAAAAATCAAGTTCTTTTCTGTAGATACTTTTCTTTCTTAGCATTTATCTATTAGTTAAATGACATCTTTATGACTCGCTTTAGATCGATTTCTAACAATAGATAAATGCTAATCAACTACTCTGCTATCAACATGTAGATGATACAAAATAATCTACTTCTATTCAGAAAATTTGCAAGAGATTCTTTGAATTACTTTCATCAAAACACACATTCAAATTTATTTAAATTTATCTATCTACTTTTATTTCTTTCACAATGACATGTGACTTTGAATCAGTTGAATCACAAACAGCTCATCTGCTTAAAAGCATTGCTAGTAAATGAGTTTTTCTTATTTCTGTTAATGTTTCAGCGAAATTTCAGAATGCTGATATTCATTACAATTTTAGTCTTCATCTATTCTTCGTCTAATCTTCGTCTGATTTCATTCTAATTGAGTCTAGCAAGAATCTGATTTAAAGATGATGTCATTGAAACTCTGCATCATATGTGTAAGACATCAACTCAATTGAGTCTAGCATAAAGCTGAGAAAATACACATATAAAAATTGAGTTCTTTTCTGTAGATACTTTTCTTTCTTAGCATTTATCTATTAGTTAAACGACATTCATATGACTCACTTTATGCTGACTTCTAACATTAGATAAATGCTCATCATTTACTACTCTGCTATTGATGAATAAATGATATGAAACAATCTATTCAGTAAGAAAAATTTGCAAGAAATTCTTCAAATTTGCATCATCATTTTAAATTATAAGAAATTCTTCGATTTTACATTCATTTTCATCATTCTATTTGCAAGAAATTCTTTGAATAAAGCATTTAATTATTATTTGAAATTCACAAGAGATTCTTTGAATTTTCACTTATTAAAAAACATCAATTCAAAACATCAAATTCTCATTTATTTTTATCTCAATAACTTTTATTTTCTTTCATCATGATATATGATGTCAAGTCAGTTGAGTTTTGAACAACTCATCTGCTTAGAAGCATTGTCAATAGAAGAGTTTCACTTCTATTCATCAATGCTTCAGTTGAAGTTGTTATGATTCTAATCTTCATCTATTCTTCATTTAATCTTCGTCTGATTTCATTTTAATCAAGTTTAGCGAAAATCTGATCTAGAAGTGATATCATTGAAACTCTGCATCATATGTGTAAGACATCAACTCAATTGAGTTTAGCACAAAGCTGAGAAACACACATATAAGAATTGAGTTCTTTTCTGTAAATACTTTTCTTTCTTAGCATTTATCTATTAGTTAAATGACATCTCTATGACTCGCTTTAGATCGATCTCTAACAGTAGATAAATGCTCATCAACTACTTTGCTATCAACGTGTAGATAATACAAAATAATCTACTTCGTTTATTCAGAAAATTCGCAAGAAATTCTTTGAATTACTTTCATCAAAACACATCTGCAAATTTACTCAAATTTATCAAATCAATCACTCAATCTTACTATAATCAAATCTACTTTTATCTTTCTCACAATGATACATGACTCTGAATCAGTTGAGTCACGAACAGCTTGTCTGCTTAGAAGCATCGCTAGTAGACGAGTCTTTCTTATTTCTGTCGATGCTTCAGCAAAATCTCAGAATGTTGCTATCTCATGAGACATCAACATGAGTCAACAACTTCGTCAGTGAGCTATTAATCAGTCAGATGAGATCATCAAGATGCTGATCGAGCTAAGAGATCAACAAGACATGACTTTGAAACTCAATGAGCAATGAATTAATGTTCAAGTCAATCACATAAAGAGACTTAATGAGCTAGAAATCAATCAAATGACAATAGATACTCAAGAAAAGACTATCATTGAACTACGAGAGAAAGTCTTGAGTCTAAAAAAGAAACAGCGTTCAGCAAATCAATCTCGATCTCGTCAGTTTACAAAATCTCTATCTCGTTAATTCATCAAGAATCATACTCGATGTAAATCGTTCACTCTATTCAATAATGATCATCACAAGTTCTTCAAGTTTTTGAACTCATTTATATTCACTGATGAAGATGAATCAACATGAAATAGCTGAAGAATTAAGATGAACAACAAGCTTCAGACAAATGTCAATCACTTCAATAATGAGAATATCTGTATTGTTTATGTGATATCTAGACTAAAAGATGATGCTGCTGAGCACATCTTTGCTTGATGTCAACATGATGCTTTGCATTCATACATCTCAATCAACGAGCTATTTGAGCATCTGAAATAGATACATGATGAACTGAATAGAAATCGAAAGTGTTGTCGCAAGTACAACGCGCTGAGATAAACAGACAAGTCTTTCAATGTCTTCTACTTCAACTTTATGAAGCTATTTAGCTATCTCGATTATGACAATTGTATTCTGATGAATGATCATCAGAATAAAATTAATAATTGCTTGCAGAACGCTCTATCAGTCTGTTCAGAGAACTTTACTTCGCTTACTCGCTTAAGAATCTTTCTTCAGAATGTGAATAATAAACAGTGAGTCAACTATCAGCTACGCAGCGAACATTACACTGTCATTGTCACTGTCATCATCAAAGTCATGATCGTATCTGATAAACGTGCTGCTACTTCATTATCAGTAACGACTTTGATAATCAATTATGTCAAGCTGACTATCTTTTCTATCTTTGAATCAGTCAGATCATTTATCATCTGCTATATCTGCAAGATCTTAGATCACTTATTCAAGAACTGCTTTCAAAACAAGATCAACATCTTGACATTTCATGCATTCATTCTTCGTCTACATGAAATCATCATTTCAAAGAATAAAAAGAATGAGAAAATGTCTTCTTCTTCAAAGAATAGCGAGGCAAAAAACTAGAGACTTTCATCAAAGATGCAATGAAAGATGTGTTAATTTCTTCAACAATGAGCATGTCAGATGATTCTTTTGCTTCTGAATCTTTGATTACTGAATGTATACTTTCTAGCAATGAAATTAGTTACTCATTGAAGTTATTGATAAAAATTGAAGCTGCTGAATATTCATTCATTGATGAAGTGATTGCGCAGATTGTTTGTGATCAGTTGCAAATTGAGTCTCTGACTTTGATCAAAGTAAAGTCAATTCGAGAATTTGACAATCATTATGCTAAGAAACTCATTATTCATGTCATTTATTTGAATCTAACTGTTCAAGATCATACGATTGACACAGCTTCTATGTTGATCACTCGGTTAAATCAACATCAAATAATTCTCAAAAAAACATGAATGAACAAAATCAATCTAGTAATAAATATGTAAATCGATTTTCTTCAATTTTCAAATTTCACTTCTAGTCAGAAATCGATTGTTTTATTCTCAAGTCATAGAACAATCACGAAATAGAAGAGCTTGACTTCTACTTATATAATAAGAAGATTCTTTACTTTCATTATCTTTTAACTCAGTCAGAAATCACTCTGTTTTGATCATTCAAAAGAGAAGTTCATTAAAACGATTAAACAGTCAAAATCGCTTAAAGCAGTTTCGTCTAGCGTCAACTTTAAATTGACGTTCAGTCTGAAATTAGCTTTCAGTTCAATCAACATATTCATGATAGAGACAGTTGCATATAGAATGTTAGTCAAATGATCAGACATCAAGATCTTTGCTGTTATCATCTTGAAAATCGATCGACTCATAACTACAGTCAAAAACAAGTCTGAAGAAGTGAATCTGCATGAGCTTTCTCACGCTGAAGTTCTCAAGCAAGTCAAGATCAAGCTCTTCTTTGAATATCACGACTATTTAGACATCTTCGATCGAGTAATGATTGATCAGCTATCATTGCATCGTTTCTATGATCACAAAATCGAGTTGATTGATGAAGAAACATCTTCGCGAAGCAAACTATATCAGATGTTCAATCACAAGCTTCAGAAGATAAAGAAGTATCTGATCAAACATCTGAACAAAGAATTCATTTTCTTCAGCTTTGCATCATACGTCTCGCTCATCTTATTCACTGAAAAGAAAGATGAAAGTCTGCGTTTCTGCGTCGATTACAGAAAGCTCAATGCTTTAATCAAACGAGATCGCTATTCTTTGTCATTGATAGACGAGATTCTTGTTCATATACAAGAAAGCAAGTATCTGACTCGATTGAACATCATTGTCACGTTCAACAAGCTATGCATGCACTCAGATAGTGAAGATTTGACTATCTTCATTATCTTCTTCAACTCATACAAATATCATGTAATGCTCTTCAAATTAATCAATAAATCAACATTCTATCAACATTATATGAACGACGTGTTGTTTGAATATTTACATCAGTTTTGTCAGATTTATCTAGATGACATTATCATTTACAGCAAGATCTTAAAGAAACACAAGCAACATGTACAATTGATTTTGAATTGACTACGAGAAGCTGATCTACAGATAAACATTGATAAATGCAAGTTTCATGTTCAGAAAATCATCTTTTTAGAACTTTTGATGTCAATCGAGAAACTTAAGATGAATTCACGAAAGATGCTGTTAGAGACCTGCCTAGAGCGAGTCGAATAGAGGTGTCATTTAACTAGAAGATAAATGCTAAGGAAGAAAGATAGCTACAGGAAAGAAGCTGGCTACATATGTGTGTTTCTCAGTCGACGCTAGGCTCAATAGGAACTAGTCAAGGTGACGAAGCGAGAATAGGCCTGGCAAGGCTAGAAGGCTGAGCCTGGCAAGGCTAGGATCGTGACATTACCCCCCCCCTTCAACGATTTATGTTCGCATGAATGTATTTTCTGCCCGATTCAATTGATTGCTCAATCATGATTTCACAGACTCAGGCTCATTAAATTCTGATTGACTGAATAGTCGAAAGCGCTTCTAGCGCGATTTGTTCGAATATCGAATATGAAAATCGTCAACTACCTTCTGAGCGTTCATAAATTCGTCGTCATCAGCGTTGTATCAATTGAGATCATTGTCATAGTCATTTCATTTGACTCTATACTGAAGCCGTCTTCGATATCGACGAGAATTCAATATATCGTCGATTTTTCATTCGTCTTCGTCGTTTATCACTATTGAACCTGAGGGTTCGTTCTTTTGACCAGGCAAGGGGTCGTCGGCGGCAGAGCGAAGCAGATCAGAATGAAATACATCATGAACATGCATAGACTCTGATAATTTCAGTTTATATGAAGAGTCGACGAGATCTAGATTGGTGAAAGAATCGAGCATTTTGTCATCTAGCTTCTTGAAAGATCTCGCTGTAACGATGTTTCTTTCATTCAGAAACATCTTTGATTCGACCTTGTAATCAACTTCTTTTCTATGCTTATTGACTTGTTTCATCATTTGTTTCTGTGTTTTGACTAGCGACTCGCGAGCAAACTTCAGTGTTTTGTTCATATGTTCAGATATATTCTCGACTTTAGCCGTCTGCAAGCGTTCACGAGAACTTTCATATTCGCTGACATCGAGTTCAAAGCTCATACGAGAATGAAAGTCTTTGTTTAGAAAGAAAGAGGTCGAGAAGATGACTGAGAACAGAGCATTATTGTCGACGAACTCGATCATGAGTAGTAGCTTAGCTCAGTCATTCTGCATGTACGAACAGAAGAATCGAAGATATCTTTCGACGTTCTGATTGACTCGTTCACTTTGATCGTCGATTTGAGAATGGTAGGCAGTGAATAATCGAAGGTTAATGCTCAGCCTTTTGCAAAGAGACTTTCATAGAATGAAGGTAAATTGAGAATCTCGATTCGAAACAATGAAATCGAGTAAATCGTGTATTCGATATATTCACTGAAGCATTAGCTCTGCTGTTTTTTCTGCTGTGATTTCTTCATCATCAGTAGAACAAGAAATATAGTGCCGTTTCTTTGTCAGTCTACATATCACTGTTAGTATGATGTTTTTGCCTTTCGAAAGAGGTAAGTCGATGATGAAATTCATGACTATGTTCTTTCATCGCTGTTTGAGTATGAGTAGAGAATGTAGTAGTTCATTGAATTTATTTCGAGAAGTCTTTGATCGCTGACAAATGTAGCAGTTTCGAATATATCGATCTATTGTCTTTCGCATTGAAGATCAATAGTAGTATCTTCTTATGATCTTCATC